>Ga0137407_10002875_pt1 | contig 11391 bp, 7 predicted proteins | sample CZOMad2_2_16fung_FD_108410 | JGI IMG/M metagenome (GOLD analysis project Ga0137407, IMG submission 108410) | Vadose zone soil fungal communities from Angelo Coast Range Reserve, California, USA - CZOMad2_2_16fungal (Illumina Assembly) | ecosystem: Environmental > Terrestrial > Soil > Vadose zone...
AACTCCCATCGGTCGCATCGTCGGCGCGGAGGCCATGAAGTTCGATTGGCCTCGGCTCAACTCTGAGTACGCCCGGCAATTCGGTATTGAAACGCCCAGTTTGCGTCTTCGCAAACAGGCTCAGGAGTACGAGGAGGCCAAACAAATCCAGCAGGCACTCATGCCCACGGAAATTCCGCAGATGCCCGGTCTGGAAATTTCGGGTAGTTGGCGGCCGGCGCGAATCGTCGGAGGCGACTATTTTGATGTCTCCAAATTTGGCGCTAGCCGGCTGGGGCTCTGCATCGCCGACGTGTCCGGCAAGGGAATGCCAGCCGCTCTGCTGATGTCCAACCTCCAGGCAGTTGTCAAGGGGCTGGCGGCCGAGAACACGTCGCCCAAGGAACTGGTGGAGAAGGTCAACCGCGTGATGTGGCGTAACACCACGGAGGCCAAGTTCATCACCCTCTTTTATGGCCTGCTGGATGTCAACCGCAAAACCCTGCAGTACACCAACGCCGGACACAACCCACCCGTTCTGACCCGGGAAGACGGTGTTCAGGTACGCCTGGAACAAGGCGGCCTGATCGTGGGCGCTTTCGAGGAGTGTGTTTACGATCAGGGCGAGATCGACCTGCGGCCCGGAGACCGCCTGGTGATGTTTACGGATGGTCTGAGCGAGGCGGTGGACGGAAACGGCGAGGAGTTTGGCGAAAAGCGCCTGGCCGAGGCCGCGCGCTGCAACCGTCAACTGTCGGCGGAGGCGCTTCACCGTTGCTTGCTGGACCGCGTCACCGATTTCTGCGGCGGCGAGTTTGAGGACGACGCCACTGTCATGGTCGTTGCTGTTTCCTAGACAAACCGCGCATCGTCGGCCGATAGGCCAGAGTAAATGACGCGGTATCGCGGATAAATGGAGGACAAACTCAATCATGAAAGAAGCCACCAAACGGTGGATTCTTCGCTGGATTCATATTGTCTTTAGCATTCCCATACTCGGTTACATTTATAGTCCGTTTGAAGAAATTCCAAAGTACGCGTCCCGTGTGGTCAATGTGGGTAAGTCAAGAAGCTCGATAAAATACAGCCTGTTATCGCTGAAACGACTCGCATGAGAACGAGACAAGAATTCGAGGCACAAAGGTCCAATGAATCCATCGGAGCGTATTGACCAACTGATCGCAGGAATCACAGATTGGCGTGGCAAAACGTTCGCCAGCATCCGCAAGAGCATCCTTGAGGCCGACCGGGAGATCATCGAGGAATGGAAATGGATGGGAAGCCCGGTGTGGTCTCACGACGGAATGATCGCGGTCGCCAACGCCCACAAAGATAAGGTGAAACTTACCTTTTCCCACGGGGCGAGCCTCCCAGATCCTGACAAGATCTTCAACGCGGGCCTCAAAGGCAACGCGTGGCGAGCGATCGATTTTTTCGAGGGCGATAAGATTAATGAGCGTGCTCTAAAAAATCTCGTCCGTGCCGCCGTTGAATGCAATCAAATCAAATTGGAGAGGAAAGCGCCTGCGGGAACTAGAGCGAAAGTACATAAACGTAAAAAGTGATGAAACCTAAGCGGCCGTGCGAATCAGTACCGGAAACGCGCTTGTATTTAGTGGTCTGGCCAACTTCCGGTTTGCCCGTCCGCTCCGAATGGTAAATTCGCGGCAACTCTCTGACCCAAGCCATAGCGCGAGCACCGGAACCATTTACCCACACAGGAACAGTGTTGCCGCCGCAAAGCAATTCACTTCGGCTGAGCGACTCGAGACATAGTGAGCGACGGGACTCGAACGAGCGACCTCTTGCGTGACAGGCATACGTTCTAGTATCACTATGCAGTTACTGCGCACTAATTCTATCTTTTGCATTCATTGGGGTTAGCTTTCGAGCGAAAGCAGATGCCCCAATTTGTTGGAAACACTAATAGTTAGAAAAATTGGATGGAGTTGTCGGAGCCGGAGGCCGCGCTTAGAAGGCAGATGCTCTATCCAACTGAGCTACGGGCGCATCATTGACTAATTCGATTCTAAGCCATTTTGCCTTGCCTGTGGCACAGTTTTGCCCTGCCTACCAACTCTGTGAAGCGCCGCAGTTCTCGACGCGCGAATGATTCTCCCGAGCGTCCCAGCCGCGATTTCCTCATCGCCCACGGACCTTTCGCGCGATAAGCTCCGGCGAAAGCGAGCCGGTGTTGAACAGCATCCCGCGCAGCGAGACGGTTTCGCCTTCCAGCAATGCGCTGCCATTCGAAATCGCCTCGAAGTCGGTATCGCTCGATGTCTGTACCTGAATGTCGATGATGTTGGCTCCGGTGAACAGCGCTGGCAGCATATCCACGCTGAAGTTCGGCGGCACAATTGATCCAGGCTTCACACTTCCTGTGAACTGAGTCATCCGTAGCCGCACGCGATCGGTAGTGACAGCGAGTGGCGGACCGGGATTTGCTTGGCCCGTTAGACGAATCTGGACAGTTTGCCCGGGAATCAACTGTGATGTATCTGTCGCTCCTTCGAAACTGCCTCGTAGCGCGCTGGGAACCTGAAGTCCATCTGCCTTTACCTGGAGTTTCGGGTTACTTAAAGTCACCACAGTGGGGTTTCCGACGTTCACGTTATTGATGGTTCGCAGTTCGTTGAGCACAACCATCTCAAAATGCGTCGCGTCATCAATCTTGAAAACGACGCCTTCCAGCTCGTCGTCCTCAACATCATCTTCAAATTCAATTTTCTTGGCGACAAAAGTTCCAGCGGCCATAAGGTTAGCGTCCACTTCGACAATTTGATCGTTCTGCAAGCAGCTGAAGTTACTCGCAGAGCATTCTTCGAACTCAAATTTGGTATTGCCGTCGACAGCGATAGGAAAGTCGCCGTTCAAGGTATGCAGGGCGAAGCGCTTGTTGGCAGCATCCAGTCCTTGCACCGCTCCCCTTAAGTCGTCCAAATCGTCCAGCTCACCCGCTGCCTTGGTCATAAGCTGCTGGACGCTTACGGCTTGAGCACGCGCGAAATCCACGCCCAAGCTGTTGTTAAGAATCTCATTCGGGTTGACGTCCACCTGAATTCCGGTCGGGGAGTTTGCCATCACCATCAAACCCGGCGCGGAGAAATTTATGGTCGAGTTCAGCGTTCCGGCTGGTTTGATTTGGCACACCGAACCTGCGGCGCAACCAGCTACCGTGGTTCCCATATTGTTTTTGAAAGTGAGCTCAGGGTTGGCGAACTTCAGTGCCAGGGTGGTGAAAGTCCCCGGCGCGAGATTTGCCGTGCTGAGAAACGCCGACTCTGTCTCCAGCCGTTTTATCTCAATCTCGGTCGGCCCCTTGCCGCCTAACAAATCTACATCGCCGGGATTGAGTGTCGCTCCCGTGAGAGACACGTGGAATGACAGCAAAGCAATTCCCGTTGGTGGAGTGTCCGTCATCGTCAGCGAGATCGCCGTAGTCTGCGACATAGCCGACGTAATGGTGATCGTGGCAGAGTTGCTCTTGCTGCTGTCGTTGATCGACGTCGCAGTCAGGGTGACTGTCGCAGGGTTCGGAGCAGTCGCGGGCGCGTTGTAGGTAACCGAACTCGAGCTTATGCTGGTGAGCGAACCGCAAGCGGCTCCGCTGCACCCTGCGCCGGCCAATGACCAGTCAACACCCCTACTCAGGTAGTCGTTTCCAACCATGGCAGTGAATCCCTGAGTTCCGCTTCCTGCAGCGACACTCGCGGTCATTGGGCTGATCGAAACTGAAGTTGGAACCGGTGGCGGCTGAGAAGAAGATCCACCATAACCACCGCAACCAATAAGGCCGAGGAGCCCCGCGGTCAGAAGTGCGGCGGAGAAGAACTTAGACGATTTTTCAAGTTGCATTGTCGCCCCTCACAGATGACAGGTTTGTTCGTCGACTGACGGGCGAGGACATGCCCCAGCCTACGCATTGTCGCGTTCTTTGTTGTCGTTCCGTTGTCACTCTGTTGTCACTTTCTGGTGACGGTAGTTGTAAGAAGGGAGTCTGAGGCGCACGTTCTAGGTCAGCCGCAAAACGCAATGACGGACACGATCGCTCGAAGAAAATGTCCACAAGTTTCTGACACACTGTTGACAAAGTAGCGTTCCCAATTAACAGCGCAACAATCTGTCTTTAACAATTCCCCGCCATTCTCGCTTGCGGATTTCGCCCAGCTTAATTCGAATCGAGAAGGAGTGTGCATGTCCCTCAAATCTGTGGTGTCGAAGTCGCTGCAATACTTACGCACGGGGTTGGTTGCATTCGTGGCTTTTCAATTTTCCCTTGGCGGCCCGCTAGCGGTATCGTTGCAGGCTCACGATCATGATAAAGACGAAGCTCATACCAAAACTCCCATCAAACACGTCATCGTTTTAATCGGAGAAAACCGGACCTTCGATCACATCTTCGCTACGTACGTGCCGAAGAGCCACGATTCCATTTCGAATTTGCTGTCGCAACGAATCATCAAGTCCGATGGAACACCGGACATCAATTTCGGGAAGGCCGCACAGTCCCAGGCCGTTCCCCCGTTCCAGACCAAATTCTTTGTCAGTTTGGATGCGAACGGAAAAGCTCCCTATCAGATACTGCCCCAGCCGACATTGAACTTCGCTCCTGTAAAGACGGTCCTTCCTCCGGGCACACCGCAAGCTATTTTGGCGCTGGTTGAGCCGTCCCTGGAGACAGCCGATCTGAATCTGCTCACCACGGGAGCGGCGACGGAATTTACGCAAACTTTCGTGCAGCCCGATCCGGATACGCGCGTTGACAATTTCGATGCTCTACCAAACGGTCCGTTTCCGCTGAAAGGCAAGCTGCTTCCGTACGATTCTTATACCGGAGATACGACTCACCGCTTGTTTGAGATGTGGCAACAGTCAGACTGCAACATCAAGAACGCGACCAGCAGCAATCCGTCGGGTTGTCTGAGCGATCTTTATCCCTTCGTGATCACCAACTATACAAACATTCCCGATCCTACCAACGGCGGCCAGATTGACGACAACGGCGGGGGCAACTCCATGGCGTTTTATAACGTGCAATCGGGAGACGTGCCAGTGCTGAAGCAGCTCGCCGATGAATATTCCATGAGCGACAATTTTCATCAATCGGTTATGGGCGGAACCGGTGCTAACCACGTCATGCTCGGAACCGGTGATGCCATTTTCTGGAGCGACGGCCACGGCAACGCGACCGTGCCTCCGTCACACATTGCCAATCCGAATCCGCTCCCGGGCACGAATGACGTCTACACCGTAGATCTGAATTTTGACGGCAACTTCACGAACTGTGCGGACCCGACGCAACCAGGGATCAAGCCGATCACCGATTACCTGGAATCGCTCCCCTACTACCCAAGTCCGAACTGCCAACCGAATCACTACTACATGGTGAACAATGACAGTCCGGGGTTTCTGCCGGATGGCACGGTGGACACTGCGGGAATTGCCAAGGGCGGCTCGGTTCCACCGACAAACGTGAAAACTATCGGCGAAGCTCTCAACGAGAAAAATATCTCCTGGGCTTACTACGGCGGAGCCTATGCCGCCGCCGTTGCTTTGCAACATGATCCAACCAGCACCAACCCAGGAGTGCAGGTCGGCGCGGCGTATTGCAATATCTGCAATTTTGAATCGTACGCCACCGCGATCATGGGAGATCCCGCACAGCGCGCTGCGCATGTAAAGGATACGAACGATTTCTTCGCCGCCATCGACAGCGAAGATTTGCCGGCGGTGTCCTTCGTCAAGCCGGACGGTTTGCTTGACGGACATCCGGCATCTTCAAAGTTCGATCTTTTCGAAGGCATGGTCAAAAAAATCGCGGATCATCTCAGCGCCAAGCCCGATCTCATGGCGGAAACCGCATTCATAATCACGTTGGATGAAGGTGGTGGATTCTACGACTCCGGCTACATTCAACCTCTGGACTTTTTCGGTGACGGCCCGCGCATTCCGCTGATCATCGTGTCGGCCTTCACCAAAGGCGGACATGTCAATCACACCTACACTGATCACGTCTCGATTTTGAAATTCATCGAGCGCAATTGGAACCTAAAGCCGCTGACTGGCCGCAGCCGCGACAATCTGCCCAATCCCATTTCCCATAAAGACAACGTCTACGTGCCGCAGAATAGCCCGGCTATCGGCGATCTGTTTGACATGTTCGATTTCGATCATGGCAACGGGCAAGGCCAAAGCGGCCAGCACCGAGAAAAATAACCGTTAACCAGTTTGCCAGAAGCCAATGAGGAACGGATGCCGATCGAGCGATGCGCTCGGTCGGCATTCGCATTTGCTATCATCAAACGTTGTGAACCCCCTGCAGACGCTCGGCCTGGCGATGGGTGCTGGCTTTTCGTCCGGGCTCAACCTTTACGCCACTGTGGCCACCCTGGGAATTCTGCAGCGATTTGGTGTGATTCATCTGCCGCCGTCGCTGGCAATTGTTGCGCATCCGATTGTTCTGGGCGCTGCCATCGCGCTCTACGTCATCGAATTTCTGGCCGACAAGATTCCGTTTGTGGACACCGTGTGGGACGCCATTCACACTTTTATCCGTCCGCCATTGGCCGCCGTGATTGCTTTCGGGGCATCTGCCGCCGCGCCGCAAGAATGGCGCTGGGCTGCTGCGTTGCTTGCCGGCGGAGTTGCGCTCACGTCCCACAGCACGAAAGCGTCTACCCGCGCGGCGGTGAACACTGTGCCCGAGCCATTCAGCAATTGGGCTTTGAGCATCGGCGAAGACTTGCTCGCTGTGTGGCTGACGTGGTTTACCGCGGTTCATCCAGTTGCAACGATCTTCATCGTCGTGGCGCTGTTGGTTTTGTGCGCGGTGTTGCTGCACTTCTTATTTAGATTTCTGCGTGCGGCTTTGAAAACTCTTTGGCGAAAAAGTTGATCGAATATCGCAGCGATAAGAGCGTGTGCACGGCAGGCTGTTACCCTACGGGAATCACTTGGTGTATTTGTCCACCCAATCGATGAATGTCTTGTACCAGAATTGGCTATTCAGCGGTTTCAAGACCCAGTGGCCCTCGTCTGGAAACACCACCAGCTTCGAAGGCACTCCCTCCCGCTGCAGCGTGTTGAAGAATTCCAGAGATTGCGTGTACGGCACGCGAAAATCTTTCTCTCCCGCCACCACTAACGTCGGCGTTTTATATTTTCCCAGCGTGGCAGCGTAATTCACCGGCGCCCATTTACGGTAAGCATCTGGATTCGACCACGGCGTTCCCTGCAAATCGTGCTCTTCGAACCACAACTCTTCTGTCGCGTACATGGAAACTTTGTCGTACACGCCTGCGTGGCTCACCAACGCTGTGAAGCGGTCTGTGTGTGTGGCGATCCAGTCCACCAAGTATCCGCCGTACGAACCGCCAGCCGCGGCCATTTTCTTGCCGTCAATGAACGGGAATTTCGTCAGCGCCGTATCGACGCCCTTCATCACATCCACGTAAGCTCTTCCGCCCCAGTCGTTGGTGATTGCATCAGTGAACTTCTGCCCGTATCCCGTCGAGCCGCGCCGGTTGATCATCAGCGTGACATAGCCCGCGCCAGAAAATACCTGTGCATTCCACCGATAGCCCCACGCATTGGACCACATCGTCTGTGGCCCGCCATGCAGCAGCACCAGCAGCGGATATTTTTTCTTGGCATCAAAGTTCGGCGGACGAGTCAGCATCGCCTGCACGCGCGTTCCTTCGGCCCCTTCAAACCAAAAGTTTTCCGGCGCGTTCATCTCCAGCTTCGCCAGCAATGCATCGTTAGCGCGCGTGACTTGGTGGAGTCCTGTCCCGTCGCTTGCCGATACAAATATTTCCGACGGCAAGGTCAGGTTGGTGCGTGTGAGCAACAGCGTGTTACCATCATTGCTCAAAGCGAAGCCGGTGTTGAATCCATTCACAATTTTCTTCGGCGTGGCTCTCGCAGTCGCCGCCATCGCATACACCGGCTGCTCGGTTTCGTTTTCTGCCAGGAAATAAATCGTCTTGCTGTCCGGCGACCAGGCCAGATTCGTTGCACTGCGATCAAATGCTTCACTCAGGTTTTCATTCTTGCCGGCAGCGCGGTCGTAAAGCATCACGCGCCACTTGTCCGCCTCGTATCCCGCCGTTAATTGCGCGTGATACGCGATGTATTTTCCATCCGGCGAATAAACCGGATTTCCATCGAATCCCGGCTGCGTGGTGATTCGCTTCGCCTCGCTGCTCCCTGTCACCGGCACAACAAATAGATCGCCATTCGTGCTGATCGCTTCGACTTTATCGGTCACCGCTGTGAAACAAATTTCCTTCGAATCGGGAGAAAAATTGATGTCGTTCTCGTCGCCGCGCTGATCGGGCGGCACATCGTAGTTCGCGCCAGCCGTTAAATCCTTCGCTTCGCCGTTTCCATCGGAGGCCATCACGAACAGATGCGCTCGCGGCCCTTCATTCCAGTGCGTCCAGTGCCGGTAAAGCAAATGTTCCGCGACGTGCGCTTTTACCTTATTTTTTTCTTTCTCGTCATTGCGCTTTTTGTTGCACTCATCGTCTTTACAGTCCGGGTATACCCCCGAGGTAAGAGCAATGGTCTTGCCGTCGGGTGACCATTTCACGAGGTCCGCGCCCGTCGAAAGTTTTGTCAGCGGATGCGCTTCACCGCCGTCCATCGAAAGCAAATACACCTGCGAATCCCCGCTGCGCGCGGACAGAAACGCGATGGTCTTGCCGTCGGGCGACCACTGCGGCGATGAATCCTTGCCTGTGCGCGTCAATTGAATCGCGTCGCCGCCAGCCACTGGCGTCATCCACAGATTCGTGGCGTTGCGGTTCGCATCCATATCCGGAGTGGCCACCGTGTACACCACTAGCTTTCCGTCCGGCGAAAGTTGCGCTTCGGCTACGCGATGCATCGCGATCAGATCATCAAAGGTAATCGCATGCTTTGCGTTTTCTTGCGCCGCAGCCGGTCCCGCACTCGCCAGCAACAGTGCGCCGACCAACAATCCGCAAGCCAGTCCGTGCCTACGCACACTCGGTCTCATACTCTCTCCTCATTTTCGGGGGAAACGCCAAGCCATTAGCTTTGTTCGAATGCCAGACTAGTATGCAACATGCCGCTTGCTCTAAATCGCTCCTACAGATTTAAATTGCCCAGACGTAACGCCAGCCGAATGTCCCATCTCGACGCCAAACTTTTCACTTGGCGACTTGCGCCGCGTGCCTCTTGGCAATCTCACTCAATACATCCGCGCCGCCCGCTGCCGTCAGATGTGGATACCGCTCGCCGCCGTAACATTCCACCGAGTGAACTCGATAGTAGTCATCGTTCTCCAGCAGCAATTCAATCGGCTCTTTCGATGTTTTCGCCGTGTGAATCGCCGCATGCAAAATATCTGGCGACCAGCGCCGTCCATTCACCGCAACAAGATGCATGCCCGGCGCGATGCCGGCATTCGCAGCAGCCGAACCGGGAATCACATCAATCACGGAATTTGCTTCGTCTCCGCCCGGCGCATGCACGGTAAAACCCAGCGAAAAAGACACATCGACCATATGGTCCGAATCCTCTTCGGCGCGTTGATGTTCGTTCATCGCCTCGTTGAACGTCAGCTTCCAGCCGCTGTTCGTAATCCCGCCAAGCGGCGCTCCCGGCCCGTGCGAATGAATCCGGTCCTCAAAGAATTTGTTCCAGTCGTAGGGAGCAACCGTATTCATCGTTGCTACCACATCGTCCAGTGTGTACGGCGCAACCTTAATCAAGCCTGCGTCTGTTCCATGAAATTTCTTGCAGAAATCGTCCAACGATTTCTGTGCCTTCGACTCTTTTCGAATGATCGTGTCCACCTCCAACCAGATCAGCGTACTTTCATCGTAATAGTCTACCGACCGCCGCCAGGACGATCCCCCGGACCGCGCCCCATAAAGTAGCTGCGTGGAGATTGCCGTATCTTCCAGATCGCGCCAGGTGCGCCCGGGACGATCGTTCAAATAAGCCGCTGTCGCCGCCAGCGTTTCTCGCAACTGAGCCGGACTCCAGAATCCGCTGCGCGCCGCCAGCATCACGCCGTAATACTGCGTCAGTCCTTCGTATACCCACAAAAGATCCCCTTTCATCGGTTCCTGATAGTTGCGCGTCGCAAGCCCCGCTGGTCTCCGGTATTTTCCGTTCCACGAATGAAAATATTCGTGCGGCAGCAGGTCCACCAGGGTTTCAAGAGTGTCCGGGTCCAGCCACATTCGTTCCGGACCGCGGTTGTCACTCGATTCGTGGTGTTCCAGTCCGTTCGGCTGCAGATGATCGGAGAGCGCCAGCAGGAAATCATAGTGACGATAGTGGTGTGTACCGAAAAGCGCTTCTGTCTCCGACACCAGTTGCCGCATATGCTGTAACTCTTCATTGGAAATCGCAGTCGCGGCGCTGCTGTCCGCCGCAATGTTCAGCCGATGCTCCGTCTTTTGGCCCGGCGCCAAGTCATAAGTTTTGAAGAACGCTCCAGCAAGCAACGGGGAATCAACCAGCGTGGTCAACGAGACGGTTTCGAATTCCGCCACTCCCTCCGCACGATTGTTTCCTGTCAATTGCAGCGCCGTAGCGAATTTCCATCCCTCCGGCACGCGAATGCTGGGCGCAAATTTCACGTCATCGGCTCTTGCCCCATCGGGATACAACACCACCAGATTCCATGGCAGTACAGCCACCCGCGCGCTCGCGGAGGGCACTCCCGCCGTTCCCGACTCCACCGGTAACAAATAGTCGAGCGTAACTTCGAGCACCGTCACGCCTCCGGGAACCTCGCAGTGAAACGCATATACATCCACATCGTCGCGTCGCCATGCGATTTCTTTACCGCTGCCACGAAAATGCAGGCCGGTTGCATCCACAATCGCCGAGGTAGGAGAGTGCTCGCCAGGGATCCACTTCGGATACACCAGCGTCAGCGGCCCCGCCTTAACGGGAAATTCCATTTTCGAGTGATATACGCGCTTCGCCGCGTCCCGCAGATCAACTTCCAACTTTACCGGTGCATTGTCCTGGCCGCGAACCGCTATCCCGCATGAAACAAAAATTATCCCGCAAACAATTCCGGTCCTAGCCGCAGCCAGTCGCATGAACACTCCTCTACCAGATTTCACAAATCGCGATTCAAGTCGCATCCATCATATACCGGCAAGCTCTTGGTTCATGTAGCGGCGGCTTTATGCCGCTGCTCTTGGGTTCCTCTTCTTGCGTAGTGCCGGGCCTCAGCCCGGCACTCTTTCGAATTCTCGCTCGCGCAAACCTTCCTCTCGTGAGGTACGCTACACTGGTTCGATTCATACCGTTCTTGTTTCCAATTCTCATCCGGAGAAAAAAATCGGAATGCGTCATCGTCCCTATGTTTCGTTTGTGTTGGTCCTTTTTCTCTTTGCTCCGTTTATTTCACTGGCA
>Ga0137407_10002876_pt1 | contig 11390 bp, 9 predicted proteins | sample CZOMad2_2_16fung_FD_108410 | JGI IMG/M metagenome (GOLD analysis project Ga0137407, IMG submission 108410) | Vadose zone soil fungal communities from Angelo Coast Range Reserve, California, USA - CZOMad2_2_16fungal (Illumina Assembly) | ecosystem: Environmental > Terrestrial > Soil > Vadose zone...
GCTCGAGCTGGTGACCAGCAAGAGCGTGCAGGGACACGCGACGCTCACGCTGCAGTTCGCCCTGACCAAGGAGCTCGACGGCGCCGCCACCGACGTGCAGACGGCCATCACGCAGGCCACCGGGGGCCTTCCCGTGGACCTGCCCTCGCCGCCGACGTTCTCCAAGACCAACCCCAACGATCAGCCGATCATGTACATCGCGATGACCAGCGACTCCGTCACCGCAGGACGGCTGTACGACTACGCGAGCACGCAGGTCGGGCAGCGCATCAGCATCCTCCCCGGCGTGAGCCGCGTGAACGTCTTCGGCAGCAAGTCGGCCGTGCGCATCAAGGCCGATCCCTCGGCGATGGCGGCGCGGGGAATCTCGGTCGACGACCTGGCCGGCGCGATCAAGGCCGGGACCAGCTACACCGGGGCCGGCCAGCTCGACGGGCCCAGCGGCACCACCCTCCTCTCGCCGCGCGGCCAGCTCGAGCGCCCGGAGAGCTACGATTCGCTGATCGTCGGCACGCGCAACGGCGCGCCCGTGTACCTCCGCGACGTGGCCAACGCGACCGAGACCGTCCAGGATGAGCGGGTCAAGCTGCTCTTCTGGGCCCGCGGGTACGAGATCCCGTCCGCCACCGCGGTCGTGGCGGTCACGCGCCAGGCCGGGGCGAACGCGGTGGCAGTCGCGAAGAGCGTGCGCGACCTGTTGCCGAGCATCAATGCCGAGCTTCCCGGCTCGGTTCGCGCCACGCTCATCTACGACCGCTCGCAGACCATCGTGAACAGCGTGAAGGACGTGCAGGAGACGCTCGTCATCGCTTTCGTCCTGGTAGTGGCGGTGATCTTCCTGTTCCTCGGGCGCGCCACCGACACGCTAATCCCGGCTATGGCGCTGCCGCTCTCGCTGCTCCTCACCTTCATCGCGATGAAGCTCCTCGGGTACAGCCTGGACAACCTGTCCTTGATGGCGCTGACCCTCGCCATCGGGTTCCTGGTGGACGACGCGATCGTCTTCCTCGAGAACACCGTCCGACGCATGGAGCATGGAGAAAAGGCGCTCGAGGCGAGCCTGAACAGCGCGAAGGAGATCAGCTTCACCATCCTTTCGATGACCATCTCCCTGGCGGCAGTGTTCATCCCGCTGGTGTTCATGCCGGGGCTGGTGGGCCGCATCTTCCGCGAGTTCGCCATCACCATCGTGATCTCCATCTTCGCCTCGGGACTGGTGTCCTTGACGCTCACCCCGCTGATGACCTCGAGGATGCTCAAGGACCGCGGACATGGCGCGAAGAAGACCTGGATGGAGCGCGTGGTCGGCCGCATCGAGAAGAGGGTGCTGGACTTCTACGGACGGTCGCTGGACTGGTTCCTGCACCGGCGCTGGATCTCCGCAGGCATCTGGGCGGTCTGCCTCGCCGGCACCATCGTGCTGTTCATCGTGGTTCCCAAGACCTTCCTGCCGCCGGGGGACAGCGGAGTGGTGAACGGCGTCTTCATCGCCCAGGAAGGCTCCTCGCCGCAGCAGATGAAGGACCTTCAAGAAAAGGTCAGCCAGGCGGTCCGCGACGAGCCCAGCGTGGACAGGTCGATCTCGGTCACCGGGCTCAGCGCATTCCTCTCCTCCAACCAGGGCCTGACCTACATCTTCCTCAAGCCGGACGGACGGCCGCCCGTCGCCGATGTCGCCGGTCGGCTGATGGGGCGGATCGGCGCCATCCCCGGCGTATTCCCGTTCCTCCGCCCGTATCCCGTGCTGCAGATCAGCACAGGGGCGACCAGCCAGAACCAGGGGCAGTACGCGTTCTCGATCTCCGGGGTGAACCCCGATCAAGTCTACGAAGCGGGCGGCAAGCTGATGGAGAAGCTGCGGCCTTATCCGGGATTCGCCAGCCTGTCCTCCGACTTTTTCAACCACACCCCGAACCTGGAAATCGACATCCTGCGCGAACAGGCCAAGGTTCTCGGCGTATCGGAGACGCGTATCCTGGCGCTGTTGCGCAACGCCTACTCGCAGAATTATCAATACCTGATCAAGAAGGCGGACGATCAGTACCAGGTCATCCTCGAAGTGCAGGACAAGGAGCGTGCGAACGCGGAGGACCTGTCCCTGCTCTACATCAAGTCCGACGACGGCAAGAACCTGGTGCCGCTCAACGCCTTGGTGAAGTGGCGCACCGTCCTGGGACCGCAGGCGGTGAACCACCTGAACCAGTTCACCAGCGTCACGCTCTTCTTCAACTTGAAGCCGGGCGTGGCGGTGGGGGACGCGACCAACTTCGTCGAGAACGCCGCCCGCGAGGTGGTGCCGTCCACGGTGCGGGCCAGCCTGCAGGGCGAGGCCCTCACCTTCCGCGACACCGTGCGGAACCTGACGATCCTCATGCTGCTGGCCGTCTTCGTCATGTACGTGGTCCTGGCCGTGCTCTATGAGAGCTACGTGCACCCCCTGACGGTGCTCTCCAGCCTGCCGGTGGCGCTGGTCGGCGGTCTGCTCACGCTCTGGATCTTCCACGAGCAGGCCTCGCTCTACGCCTACGTCGGAATGTTCATGCTGATGGGAATCGTGAAGAAGAACGGCATCATGATCGTCGACTTCGCCCTGCAGCGAATCGGCGAGGGTGCCACCGCCGAGCAGGCCATCCACCAGGCGAGCATCGATCGCTTCCGGCCGATCATCATGACGACCGTGGCGGCGGTCATCGGCGCAGTACCCATCGCGTTGGGATACGGCGCCGACGGCGCCTCGCGGCGTCCGCTCGGTCTGGCGATCGTGGGCGGACTGGTAGTCTCCCAGTTCATCACCCTCTACATCACGCCTGTCATCTACCTGTACTTGGAGGACTTCCAGGAGAAGGTGCTCGACCGCGTCGCGTTCTTCCGCTCCCGCCGGCCAGCCGCGCAGCCGGCAGCAACCGCGGAGCCGGCGGTAGCCGCATGACGGTGTCGTGGGGGCCGGAGCGTGGCGCGACCACGCTGCTTGCGGTCTTGCTGCTCGCCGCATGTCCCGCGCTCGCAGGAGAAACGTCGGTCGGGGTCTCCAGCGGACAGTACGGTCTGCGGGCAGGGCTACCGCGCGAACTTGGTTTCCAGGTCGACCTCCGCGCGCCCTGGAAATGGGGGCCCGTCCGGCCCGTCCTGGGAGTGCTGGCCGGTAGCAGCGGTGGCGGATATCTGTTCACGGGACTCGTGCTCGACTTCCCCCTTCCTTGGGGTATCCAGGTCAGCCCTGGGTTCGCCCCCGGAGTCGTGCTCTCGCAGGGCAATCGCGATCTGGGCTCGCCGATCGAGTTTCGTTCGTCGATCGAGCTGTCGCGGCAGATCGCGTCGCCGGTGCGCCTCTTCGTATCGTTCAGCCATCTCTCGAATGGCGGCTTGACCCACCACAACCCGGGAGTGGAGACGCTGATGCTCGGGTTCGAGGTCGAGCCTTCGGGATGACGCTGCGGTCTTGGACGGCCTCAGATCGTCCAGCACCGGGAGAGATCGAGCTCGGGCGCTGTCTGCCCCAGAAAGCCCGTCAGGAACAGGTAGACCCGGTGCGTCCGCGCCCGGATCTCCTCGGGTGACGTGCACAGAACGGCGGCCGCCTCCTCGGGCGAGAGCCGCTCGACCTCGCGCAGCACGAACGCAGCGCGGTCCGCGTCATCGACCCGTTCGAGCGCCCGACGAAGTCCTTCTGCCCCGGTCTGGTGCTCGACCAGTCGCGAGTTCGAAGGACGGCGCTTCATGGCGTGGCCAACTGCAAGCCGGAGGAGGAATGTCCTGAGCGGAACCCCGGCAGGGAGTGACCCCGGCGAGCGAAGCGCCTGCAACAGAGTCGCTTCCGCGACCTGCGCAGCTCCGGATTTGCTCCCCCGCAGGTACCATCCGATACGGTAGAGCGGTGTCCACCAGCGCATCGAGAGCTGCACGAAGGCAGCGGCCTCGCCGCCGCGGGCCCGCCTCACCAGCGCTTCATCTTCCGGTTCGTCGATATATTCCGACATGTCCCACTGGGCCCTTGCACGTCGCGGACCAACCGCGAACGGTCAGGCGCCAGATGGGCGTCGGAGCTGTCTGAGGCTCAAGCATAGCCCCTAAGGTGTAGCGGCGCCGGGACTAGAAAGGCGCGCCGGTCAGAAGCTTGGTGTGCTCCTCGCGCACCGCCTGCAGCTCGCGGGGATCGAGGCCGAGCGCGCGCAAGATGGTCGGCGCCACCTGGGTGGTCTCCACTGGCGCCGCGACGTGCCGCTCTTCCACTCCCGCAACCGAGATGAGGAGCGCCACGTGCGTGTCGTCCGGCGTCCCTCCGCCGTGCTCGGCGATCCTCTTCTTGCTGCCGGAGTAGATCACGCCCGCGTCGGGCTGGATGAAGACGTCGGGCGCGCGCGCCGCGGCCAGGTTCGCGCTCGGCGTGCCCTCCGCGTCGGCGTAGCCACCGACCGGCAGCTTCTGCCCGACGCTGACGGCCTGGAAGTTCATCCCGAAGATTGCCGGCGCGGCCTGGTCGTTCTCCTCGCTTTCGCCGCGGCGGTCGCGGGCCCAGCGCGAGCCGTCCGAATGCTTGCCGTTGATCAGGTTGATGATCGCCTCCACCTTCACGTCGGCTGCCCGGCGGGTAGAGCGTCCGGTCATAGCTGTCGTCGTAGTAGACACCGGTGGACTTGGGGGTCCCTCCCGTCACCAGCGCCAGCAGCCCGGGGAACGAGTCGGAAGGCGTGGTGGCGCGGGCGTCGTCCCAGGTCACGCCGCTCCGGCTGAGCCGCGACAGCGCGGACGCGGGATGATCCGCGATGAAGCGCGCCAGGTCGCGCTGATGCAGGCCATCCACACTGATGAGCAACACATGGTGGACGCGCGCCTCCTTGGCGCGGACGGCTGGGGACAGGAGAGCTGCGGCCAACGCCATCGGGACCACGACTCGGGTGAGGGACTGCGTGCCACCTCCGGATGGAAGAATCGCGGTCGGGAACTATCCGCTCGGGGAGGTGGTGTGGGTGCCGATGCAGTGAAACTTGCGTGAGGTCGTCGGGGCAGCTTCCGACGAGAGTCCTGGGAGTGGTCCGCCGCATGGGCTATCCGTCCTCAGCGGATCGTCGTCACGAAGGTCGCGATAGTCCGACTGGCTTGCTGCGGAGCCGGCTAGCCACGGCCGGGTCTGCACGACGGCAGAGCTGGGGCGGCAGCCCGCGCAGGATCAACTCCGCGTCGGCCACGGTCATGCGGCCGATCAGATGCATGGCCTCGGGCATGCCGCCAGTGCGGTGCGCCGAGAGCAACAAGTTGTCGCCCGCCACGTCGCGGACCGGGTCGCCGGCGGGAACTGGCTCTTCCGGAAACACGTCGATGGCAGCTTTGATGCGCCCCGATCTTGCCTGCCGCACGAGCTCCGGAAAGTCGACGACGGCGGCGCGGCTCATCAGCAGAAAGACGGAGCCTGATTGCAGCAGGCCCAGCTCGCGCTTCCCCAGGAATCCCTGGTTCGTGGTCGTCACGGAAGCGAGCACGAACACCACCTTGGAGGTCGACAGCACCTCGTCGAGCGGCGCCGGCCGGCAATCATGTGAGCGGATCAACTCGTCGGGGAGCCACGGGTCGTAGACGGTGACAGGATTTCTGAAGGGCCCCAAGAGAGCGCGCAGCGCCCGGCCGAGATCGCCAAACCCGATCAGACCGACCGGCGCTTCCGTGAACTGGAAGCAGCCTGCGTTACCCGCCCGGCCGTACTTCTCCGCACCCGCGCGGAAGGCGCGGTCGGCCGCCGTAATGCCGCGCGCCAGGTCGATCGCCATGGCCAGGGCCGCCTCGGCGACCACGGTCGCGAACGCAGCGGTAGGGCTGAGTACCCAGATGCCGCGCTCCTGACAGGTTTGGTAATCGATGTTGGGGAGGAAGTTGGTCTCGACGTTGAAGATGGCCTTGAGGTGGCTGGCGCGGTCCAGGCGGGCACGCGACATTGCGGTCTGGCCGATCAGAACGGAAACCTCCGGGAGAAGGCGGTCCACCTCCTCGTCCGGCATCGGCCGATCTTCCGAGAGTTCCAGCCTGCCCAACGCTTCAAGGCGCCCGCGCGTCTCGGCGTCACAGATCACGTCGAGCGTCCGCGGGAGGGGATCGACGAGGATCAAAGGCTTGGTAGCCACCAGGAATGCCTCCCTCCGTTTTCTAGCACAGGGTTAGACTGTGGGATGATGGCGCGCCGGCTGACAGGCCCAGCGACGGGCGGAGGGTTTCATGCCTGAGCCGATCCTGTTCGTGGTCGACGGCGACCCCGCCACGCTGGATTCGCTCGCGGCCGTGCTCGAGCGGCGATTCGGAGCGGATTACCGGATCCTCACCGACGCCTCGCCGGCGTCCGCTCTCGCCCGCATCGAGGAGGCCTGCGAACGCGGCGAGAAGGTCGCGCTGGTGGTGACGGATGTGTGGTCGTCCGGACCCGGCGGTCCGGAGTGGCTCGTCCGCGTGCGCGAGCTTTGCCCAGGAGCTGGCCGCTGCGTCGTCGTTGGCTTCGCTGATCCCGGCGCCTACCCGGTCATCCGCCGGGCGCTCGTCGTCGGTCAGGCGGACACGTACCTGCTCAAGCCCTGGGGAAATCCGGAGGAGCGACTCTATCCCGTCGTGAGCGAGATGCTCGGCAGCTGGGCGAGGAGGGCCCTGCCGCAGGTGGCGATCATCCGCATCGTGGGCGAGCGCTGGTCATCGCGCTCTCAGGAGCTGCTCGATCTGGCCACGCGCAACTCCGTCGGCTGCGAGTTCCTGGCCCATGACTCCGACGAGGGCCGGAGACTGCTGGACGAGATGGGACACGCGGGCCGCTTGCCAGCCGTGATCTTCCGCGACCAGGTGCTCAGCGATCCGACGAACGCCGAGATCGCCGAGATGCTCGGCGGGCACATCGAGCCCGAGGGTGGGCTCTACGATCTGGTCATCGCCGGGGCGGGCCCGGCCGGTCTCGCCGCCGCCGTCTACGGCGCCTCGGACGGGTTGCGCACGCTGGTCATCGAATCGAAGGCTCCGGGCGGGCAGGCGGGGACGAGCTCGATGATCCGGAACTATCTCGGGTTCCCGCGCGGCATCAGCGGAGCGGACCTGGCGTTGCGGGCGCAAGACCAGGCGATCGCGCTCGGCGCCGAGTTCCTGATCATGCGAGAGGTCACCGGTCTCGCCCTCAACCGCGACGAATGGATCGTCGCCCTCGAGCAAGGCACTGCGATCCGTGCCCGGGCCGTCCTCGTCGCCACCGGCGTCTCCTACCATCGCCTGGAGATCGACGGCCTCGACGCCCTCCTCGGGAAAGGCGTGTTCTACGGCGCGGCGACGACGGAGGCACCGGCGCTCGCGGGTCAGGACGTCTGCCTCGTCGGCGCCGGCAACTCCGCCGGCCAGGCAGCCGTGCATCTGGCGCGGTACGCGGCTACCGTGACGCTGATCGTACGCGGCGCTTCCCTCGGCATGAGCATGTCCGACTATCTCATCAAGCAGATCGGACGGACCGAGAACATCCGCATCCGTCACAACAGCGCCCTCGTCGGTGTGCACGGGCGACTACGCCTGGAGGCCGTCGAAGTGCGGGACACGGTGAAGGACACCACCGACCGCCTGCGCGCGGGCGCCCTCTTCGTGCTGATCGGCGCCGGACCGCATACGGCATGGCTGGCGAACAGGGTCCAGCGCGATCCGCAGGGCTACATCCTCACCGGACCGAACGTCATCCGCAACGACTCCGGCGAACGGTCGTGGCGGTTGGCCCGGGCTCCCTACACCCTCGAGACCAGCCTGCCCGGCGTGTTCGGGGCCGGCGACGTCCGCCACCGAGCGACCAGAGGCGTCGCCGCCGCCGTCGCGGACGGCGCCATCGCCGTGCGCTCGGTCTGGGAATATCTCAACAAGGAGTGACGGCACAGGCGGCGACGCGGGCTTCGTCCGCGCTCGTCACTTCCGTGTGAGTGGCCGATCACCGATCGTCGCCGTCCCGTCCCACGGACGCGGGCACAGAGGGGTTGACCGCAACACGCGTTCCGCTCAAGACATAGGCCCGCTGGCTGGGTGAGAAGCGTGGCGCCAGCAACCCGTCGTTGATCTCCCGCGTCACGGCAAAGCGCTCGAAGACCGTCGCCGACAGGTAGAGGCGCGAGTTGTCCGGGAAGCCGTCGGTCGGCGTATCGATGTCGCCCTCCACCGCGGAGATGATGCCGTCGCCGTTCTGGTCGACTCGCGCCACCTCGGCCGCGTACGCGTCGAAGAGGCGCTGCTGCAGGTTCTTTACCCGCGGCTCGAACGAGGCCCGCCGCAGGTACACATCGAGGAGGATCTCGTTCGCCAGTCCACTGGGGATGCCCCGCTGGCGGAATTCCCGCTGCGCGTCGACCGCCCCATCGAACTTGTCCGGGTCGCGCGGCAGGTTGGGATCGTCTCCGACGGCCCGGGGATCGTTCTTCACTCCGCTGGGTCCCGAGCCCGGCACGATGGACTGCAGCTTCCCGATCTCGCCGTCGTCGAAGGTATCAGGAGCCGCGCCGAGCCGGTCGGCAAACCCGCCGGTGAACGGCAGCTCGTACAGCGGGTGGACCCAGTTCGTTCCCAGGTAGTTGAACTCCCAATAGGCATGGGCATCGCTCTGTTGCAGCGAATTGAACGCTCCCATGCTCAGGTAGATCGGCACCACGTTGGTCTGGACGTCGGGGAAACGATCGGATGGGCTCGGGAAGTGCGGTTTCTTCCCGTCGACCGTGAAGACGTGCCCCGGAACGTTGTTGCCGCTGCCCATCTTGCTCAGGAGGGCGGCGTCACGAGGCAGGATGGTGCCGAACCGCGCATGCCCGTCAGGACGCGCGACGGGGTCCACCGCGGGCACGGTGACGTCGTGGATCATCCATCCTTCGTACCAGCCGCTCTCGTTGTTGATGACGAACAGGCCGGAGATGTCGGTGAAGACGTCGATGAAGGCTCGCGGGTCGGTGGGATCGGTCGGAAGACCGGGCTTCGGCTCGAGCACCACGCGGACGGCCCCGATCGCCGGCAAGCCACAGTTGCCGCCCGTGGCGGTCAGCTGCACGGTGTCATTCACTCCGGGAATGATTTTTGTGAAGACGTTGGGCTCGAACCCGGTCGTGTCCAGGAGGTAGTACTGGAAAAGCTGGCTGGGAAGATCGGCCTCGGCGCGGGCCTGGACGGGCACGATGCTGTGTGGCCGGTCGGCCAGGCGCACCAGTTGATCGCGCAGCGGCGCGGGCAACGACGCGACGTCGCCCCGGCCCACGACGGCGGCGGCGTCTGCGGCAGCGTCAGCGTTCGGATGGCAGGGTGCGGGCGGCTGCTCGGCCCGAACCATCGTCGCCGCTGCCATCAGCGGCAGAACCACCGCCGTTCGGAGAGTAAAGGAATTCGGATGCCTCGACTTGATCATTGCGTTCTCCCTGGGAGAGCTCCGGCCTTGCGCATCTCGACCCCCTCGGCCCCAACTGCATTCCCCGGGGAATAAAAGAGAGGATGCTTCGTCTCGGTGGCCCTGCTCCGGAGACGCCTGGGGGGCGCCGAAGGACCCGTGATCGGGTGCCCACTCCTTTATTCCTGCGGGAATGCGCGACACGCGCTCGCAATCGAATCCTCGAGAGCGGCAAGTCTGGCCGCCGGGAGATTTCGATGAAGAAGATGATCGCGTTGTCGATACTGGTCCTCTCCGCGTGCGCCGGTCGCCAGGCGAACATGCGCAGCCCCACGGGCGCATTCGCCGGCCCGTGGCATGGCGTGCTGGCGAAGGGCGAAGCGCGCACCCCTTTGGACTTCCGCTTCTCCGAGAGCAAAGGCGGCGGTGACCAAGGCTTCTTCTGGGGTCGGGCGCTCACGCCCATCATGCTGAGCGAGGTGCACCTTGGCCGTTCGGTCCACTTCGAGATCCCGCAGGTTGGCATCTTCGACGGCATCTCGAGCGGCGAAACGATCGAGGGCACGTTCCGCGACGGAACCGGCGAAGGATCCTTCAGGATCGAGAAGCAACCCGACTGGGACGATGTTCGCAACGCTCCTTGAGCGGCGAAGAACTCTCACAGAGGGGCTTGCGCGCTACCAGGTGATGTACCGATGGTCATACAGCGCCGGATACGGACCCGGATGCTCCACCCACGGGCCTCCCCACTGAGCGAGCGCCTGAGGAGACCATCGTGGCGGGGCTTCAAGGGACTGATCGCTCTCGGCGTTCGGGTGGGCCAGCACCGCCTGCGGGAGCGTCTCTATGGGGCGAGATCGCTCGCGTGCCGCCGCTGCCGAAGAGAGCAGCATCAGGAGAGCAGCCAGGGAAGTCGTCAAGCTCATTGGCATGTTGTTTCCTCCTTGTCTTGGATGTGGAGGTTAGCGGGGCAGCCAGCCGAATCGACGCTGTCCGACGAGAGGGGCCCCTCGGAGAACGAGACCCCCTCCTCCGCAAACCAGACGGCGCATTTGCAACCTCGTGCACGGCGCGTTCACGCTCGCGTCCGCCGTGCTCCGCCCGCGGGCCGACGTCATCCCTCCGACGCGCCGGCGCGCGCCGCCGCCTTCCTGAGCGTTTCCGCGCCGCGCGCGAGCAGTCTTTCCTCTTCCGACGCGAGCTCAGGCTCGAAGGTCTCCCGCACTCCGCCGCGTCCCAGTACCGAGGGTAACGACAATGTCACGCCGAACCGCTTGCTGTAGCTGCCAACCGGCAGAACCGCCCGCTCATCGCGCAAGACGATTTCCGCGATTCGAGCGGAGACCATGCCGATGCCGTACTGGCTGGCCTCGTTGCCCTCGATGATGGCGATGTTCGCGTAGCGGACGTCACGCTCGATTCCCTCCCGCAGCTTTTCGAGCCACACCCCCCGCGCCAAGGCGACCTCCTTCAAGGGGACCCCGCCGATCCGCACTCCCGACCAGACGAAGACTTCGGAGGTGCCGTGCTCGCCGAGGATCTGCGCTTCCACCGAGGTGGGATGGACCTGGAACATGGATGCGAGGTGCGTCCGGAAGCGCAGGCTGTCGAGCCAGGTGCCGGTGCTGAGGACGCGGTCGTGCTTCGCGAGGACTCGCGCAAGGTCCGCCAGCGGGTCCGGCGGATCGGTGACCACCAGGAGCACGGCTTCTGGCGCCACCGCGAGGATCCTGGGAAGCAGCTCGCGGTAGAGGTCGGCGTTCTTGTCCAGGAGCCGCAAACGTCCTGCTGGATCGTCCCGATCGGTCGCGCCTCCGGATTTCTCGTTCACGCCCGAGGTGATCATCACCACCCCGACACCCGCCAGGTCCGCGTAATCGCCATCGCGAATGTCGGTGGACTCCGACAAGGGAGCGCCGTAGCGGATGTCGGTGGCCACCGCCTTGGCGCGGGCTCGAGTTCGATCGACGAGCACCACCTCGCGCGCGACGCCGCGCATCACGAGCGCGAACGCGCACGCCGAACCAACCCTGCC
>Ga0137407_10002877_pt1 | contig 11389 bp, 3 predicted proteins | sample CZOMad2_2_16fung_FD_108410 | JGI IMG/M metagenome (GOLD analysis project Ga0137407, IMG submission 108410) | Vadose zone soil fungal communities from Angelo Coast Range Reserve, California, USA - CZOMad2_2_16fungal (Illumina Assembly) | ecosystem: Environmental > Terrestrial > Soil > Vadose zone...
GATCGGTTCGACAGCACTGCGGCCCAGAATACGTGAGCGACTTCCGGGTGCGCAATGTCGCTGTGTGCGCCCGAAGGTCCGGCGCCGTTCTTGATGATCCCACTGGCCTCCAGGTTGTAGACGCGCCCCTCGCTGAATTGGTACGCGTACGTCGCGGACTGCATCCGCATGTCCTCGCTTTTGACGAGCCCCTGAACGCCGAATGATCCGATGCCGCCGTACTTCGGAAACTTGGTATCCGCCAGCACGAGCTGCTGCTTGAGCTTCGCCCCCATCGGATAGAAGCGGCCCACTGCCGTGTCCAGTGCCGAGCGCGTCGTTACAATCGGGCCGCGAACGAGCCCATTTTTCACGATACGATAGAAGTAGCCTGCCGTCCCAGGCGCGTACGGAATGTCGGCCGCGTACGACCACAGAGAGAGCGCTCCCTGCACAAGGAAGAGCGACTCCACCGGCCGCGGCAGCGGTTGGCCATTAGGCGGCCCGGCCACCGTAGCCGAGACCACGATGCAACCGAAGCTGTGCCCCATGAGATGGAAGTGCGCATTAGGCGCCGCCTGCTGCAGCTTGGTGAGGAGCGCGTGGCCGCCAGCCTCTCCGAACGTTCGCGCCCGGTCCTTCATCTTCCAGAACGAGAGCTGGCGGAGCGGCATGATCAGCGCTTCCCGCAGTTTGTCAGGGAGGCCCAGCACGCCGGGCGCGCGAGTGCGACCTGGCAGCTCGCCACCAGCGGCGCGCGCATCGGCGATGATCGCCGCAGCATCGAAGCCGTCCTGGTCTGCGCCAGGGCGGCCACTCGCATCGCCACTCCCCAACCCCGACTCCTTGAACAGTGTGTCGTAGGCCGCCCTTGCCTGCGGCGACAACGTCGTCGAGTCCGGATCGTGCCGCACGGCCTCCAGGATGGTGCGGATCGCTGTGCGAGCCTTTGGCGAATCAGCGATTCTCGCGGCGTACGCGTCCACTTGCTCCTCGAGCGGTACCGCACGTTTGGCACCCAATGAAAGCACTCCGTCACTGCCACCATTCGGGATGTCCTCGTCCCCCCACGGAAGGCTCGGCCAGTGCAGCCCGACGATAAGCGGTCTGAATCCAGGATTTTGCTCGCGTGCAGCTAGACGATCCGGCTGCACCTTCTCCATCGCACCGATCCACGCGTCGTACTGCTCGATGGCTGCCGGGACATCGCCCTTCCATCCATGGCTCGTGAAGAAGACGTGGGTCACGCCTGCAGTCGTGTCCGCGACCCGCTGGCGCACGGTCTCGCTCAACAACGTGCCGTCGGACTCGCGCCGCTCTTTTCCGTCTTCGTCGAAGACGATGAGGTAGTACTGAACATCGGTGCCGGGAACAATACGAATGGGCATGCTACCTCCAGCTTACAGACGGGCGTAGATGGAACTTTGTTATCGCTACGGAGATGTACCCATTCATTTCAGCTGGGTTCTCATTTGAATTTACGATCCGAATGGGATGCGTGTCCCCGTACGGACGCCACTAAGGGTCGACGCGGTTCGTTCGATGAGGAGATTCGTCCAGTATCAAAGATTGGGCAAGTCTAAATTCCTTAACAGATGGGTTATGGCGTTGGTTGGCCTTTACCAATTGGCAACCGAATCAAGAGTCAAGAATTAAGGTTTCTACATCCCGCTGGGATAAGCCACGACTACTTCGATCTCGATCGGTAGTCCGGTTGCCCAAACCGCCGATGCCGACGGTTGAGCACACTGGCTTAGTTGGTTTTTCCTTCGTCGCGAAAATTGCGCGTAAGCCCATCCGGACAAACAATTTCCGGCGCTCGTTTTGCAAGCGGCGGGCCTCGTGCTTGCCCTTGAAGCTTCGACTCGGCCGATGAGCGCCTGTCTACGCTTCTCGATCAACTTGAAGCGGGTCGGCTCATCCAGAACAAGAATCTTAGCGCCTGTCTCGATCTAGAGACGCGAACCGCGGATGGAGATTCAACAGCGTTTGAACTGGGCCCGCCAAGCGGACCATCGGGCAGCCTTCTACGGAACTAGAAATCTGGCGTCTGAAATTCCTCGACCTCTCGCGATGGAGCCCGCACACGCGTTTGTGGTCCATTCCTAGGCTTGTGTAAGTCTGGCGGGTCACCGACTTCAATACGAAGATCAGCTATGCCGAACTGCGCTGCTATGCTAGGATTTGCGCTAGAGTGATTGCAGAGAAAGGCGGCGATTGGCCAGGCGAAAAGTCATAACTGATTCGCCTATTTTCGCCATGATTCAGGTCTGTCCTAGCCCACGTTTAGAGTCTTGACGTATTGCGGGTTTGATTCTGGTTGCCCGCTATGTCCCCTATGAAAATCAGGTTCCAAAGCGTCCGTGGATAATCAAAGTCAGAACTAGAGACAAACATCGTCCACGGAAAATTGTTTTGTTGACGCTTATTTGAAATTTTTGGTATTCTGCGTTTTCCCGATGCGAGTGCCCGAATCAGCGGATGTTCGTGGTGGAAGCGAAAACCGAAGAGCGCAGATCCCCGCTGCGAGTCCGACAACCTCTAATTTGCTAATATATGGTAGCGCGATTCAAACGATCGGGTCGAACCTTTCTGCGCACAGTGTCACGTGTACGACCGCGCAACAATCCCGCTCTATCAGCTTTTCAGCGCTTACGAAAAAAGCGGTAACAAACTTAAGCAACGACTCAGCGGCGGGTTGGAAAGCGGCCGGGTCCGGGCGTGGTTTTGGGGCCACGAGCATCGCTGTATGCTGTATGACTCTTACATGGGTGTTCAGGCTGCGCGCTGCCTTGGACATGGTGGAGTGCCGGTTTACCAATGGCACCGGGCCGACGCACCTTACCCGCCACCCGGGAGCTACGAATTCCGTGGCAAACTATCCGGGCACCTTGAGCCGTGGGCGTTATTCGGATTTGCAGTGCTCGATTTCCGCGATGAGCGGATTGAGGTGAGATACATCAATGAGCTGGGTCAAGAACATCACCAAGAAATCCTTGTTTGAATCGGTCGTTTCTCGCGAAACGATTCATGTTCCGGCGCGGCGGCTATTGGTTCTGGAGGGAGAGGAAGCTTTAGCCGCGTTTCTGGACTCGGAAGAATGGCGGCGCCTGGAGCAACCGCGCAGGAGATGGCTGTCGTGGCTTGGTAACGCCGATCGATACGACCTGATTCTGATTGGAGCCGCTGGCGCAGCGGAATACCGGTGCCTCTGGCCAGATCGCGTTCGGCTCGCCGGGAAACACCTTATCGAGGGCACTCCGATTCAGGAGATCATCGCGCAGCTTCACGAAGAGAGCGAGACGGCTCCCGCTTTTATCGCAGTGACAAAAGAAGAGCCGATCGTGAGTCCGGCGGTCGTTGTTGAACACGATCAGATCGTGCAAGCTGTATTTGACAAATCGCTCCGTCGCGGACGCTCTGACAGGCCCCATCGCAGCGAGCCACCTCTTACTGAAGGGCGGGGAACTTCTCGAGGCGGAGGTGGCTGCCTCGGCTATGTGACCGACAGCCTGCGCCGCACGCCTCATATGGACATTTCTACGCCCGAGCCGATTGCCCCAGGAACGCGCTTCACAGTTGAAATTCACGCTGATAAATCCGCCGCCCGCGCCGGTGAGATAACCGATGACATCGTGATCGACGCCGCCCGAGACGAGAATGAATTTCACATCCACGTCTCGATCATTGTCTCCCAGGGCCTCACCATCGTTGGCCCAACCCATGACGAGATCATCATCCGGCGCCATGAAGACCGATCGACTTCAGCAAAGTTTCTCCTGGTGGTAAACGCCTCCGCGCCTCTGGAGGAACCGGCAAAGATCCTCGCATTTTTCGCGCACAATTTCCGGCCCAGCGGCAGTGTGATGCGCCACGTGAAATTTGCAATGTCCGCTGGCACAACTCTGCTACACGAAGATGACGATCCGCCCGTCCGCCGCCTCGAACTTGTTCGTGCCCAGCCCCCCGATCTTTTTGTCGATATTCGCCCAGCTCGCGTCGGCGCGGACCGCAATTTCGAGTGTTGCGTGCTGTCGCCGTATTTGCCGGAGTTTCGAGATCCTTCGGCGACGACACCGTGGGAGTTTACCGAAAGCACCGACAAGGTGGTGGCAAGTAAACTGGCGGCTTTCGTCCAGCAAAAATCAGCGCCTGCGCTCGCTGCGGCGCTGCGCGGTGCGGGGCTGGGATTTTTCGAAAAGGCGCCGGAGAATTTTCGCAAAGCGTTTTGGCAACTGATTGATTCGGGTACGCCGCTGCGGACGATCCTGATCGTGACAGCGGAGCGCTATATTCCCTGGGAGTTGATGGTGCCACAGCGTAACGATTCTTCCGAACCGCGCGCACCGCTGGGAGTGGAATTCGCGATCGGACGCTGGATTACCGAGAAACATGATCCGCCGCCTCGAGTCGTTCAGATCACCGACAGTTTTCTCATTTATCCGAATTACAGCGATCCCGAGCGAATTCTCCAACACGCCGGGAACGAAGCAAAGTTTGTGGAGGACAACTTCAATGGGCACAGGATCGATCCGGCAATTTTCGCGACGCTCGAAGCCAGGTTCAAAGAGGGTGGCGCGTCGTTGTTGCATTTCATTTGCCATGGCTCCTCGACAGAAGCCGAACAGTATCTCGATCTGGAGAACGACGAAAAACTCAATGTCGATCAAGTGCGCGGGATGAAAGGAATTCGGGCCGCATGTCAGAATAAACGATCGTTCGTCTTCCTTAACGCCTGCGAAGTTGGTCGCAAAGAACCGGCTCTCACTGGCTCCGATGGTTTCGCACCTTGTTTTATCAGAATGGGCGCCAGTGCCGTGATTGCGCCTCTCTGGAGCATCGAAGACAAGATCGCCCCTGAGATCGCAATGGATTTCTACGGGGAAGCGCTGAAGTATCCGCGCCGCGCATTTGCTGATATCATGCGCAGCATTCGTGAGCGTGCGTATGGCGATGACGGAAGGGACACCTACGCCGCCTACGCCTTTTACGGCGATCCCGCAGCGACACTGGCCGAGTGGTGAAAAGTGAACCTGGCGCCAAGCCTAACGAAATGAAAATCATACGCCCACCCAGCGTGAACCGCGTCTTTCCACTCATCGATGAAAAGCTATTCCGAGACGGCGCGCCTCCCCCGACGGGGTCGCCGGACGAACGCGCCGCTCGCAAACTGTTGGCCTCGGCCGCCAAGCCAAACGCATGGGAACGCTTGACGCGCGTCCGGCGCAACTCATCCCGACGCTGCGCGACGTTGCTTTGGCTTTTCGCGGCGGCGGCGCGGGCGGAGCTTGCGGGCCTTTGGCAGCGCGCGGATTTCTTTTTCGATGAATCGGCAGCCGAGGTGAGCCGGCTCAACCGGGACACCGATGCGTGGGCTCCTATCGCGGCGGCGTTGGAAGAACCGGACGCGGAATTAGCAAAACATCCCGGAAAACTATGGGAACGTTTAGTTGACGAGCACCTGATCGACACGCACATCGCCCTGTTCAACGGCTACGCTGGAGATCAGGAGACGCTTAACCCAAGCGATCGCGCCTTCGCGCACGTTGCGCGCCTCCAAGCCTTGCTCCCTGCTTCGTCGTTGTCGCCTGCTCAGCGTCACGCTCTTCTTCAACCGCCGCTCGAGCGACTCACCGCCGCGCACGAAAACGCGAAGCAGTGGAATGAAGCGATCCGGACGATTGAAAAGCTGGTCGCTCTTGCGCCAGATGAGCCGCGGCATGAAGACCGGCTGGTCGATCTGGTGTTCGCAAAAGCGCTGGCAGACATCAAGGCCTCCGATAACGAAACGGTGAATGGCCAGCAGGCCGACATGCTCCAAGGCGGCATTGCAGCGCTCGAGAAGTTACGATCGCGCTTCGCCGACAACGCAAGAGTTTACGAGAATCTTGCCGTCCTCCGTCACGTTCGTGGAGTGAAGCTGGCCAACAGTGGCGCGCTCACCGACGCGCTGCTTGAGGTGCGCAAGGCTTTGGTTCTTCTGCCTTCGTTTTCCACCGCGCACGAAACTTGGAAGCAACTGGTCGAGGCTGTCGAAAGCTTGCAGCAGCAGGTGGTGGAGATGGAAACGAAAATCAAGTCCCAACCAAATCTCACCTTAAATGAAAGAGGGCAGCAAATGCGCCGGGTCGCCAGCACCGGATTTAAAGAAGTGGCGGCATACGCGGAATCGGAGGAAGCCGCGCAACTCGCTGCGGCTGCCACGCGTGCGCGGAATCGGAGTCTCTGGCGCTCCATTGGCTTGCCTGAACCCGCGAGCGATTGGGACAAACGCGCGGCTGATCTGCTTGTTGCAATGAACAAGGTCGCCGCGACACAGCCCGCCGCCCGCGAGGCGATCGCTGCCGAGTGGCAAAAGGTCCGCGCAGCAGATCCCGAGCTTCCGGTGATAGACTCCGGGCTAGTTTGCCGTTTCCTCGCCAGCCGTTTGCTCGACGAACAAGTCCCGCCGGCGCCGGAGGTTCAGCCCTCGCCGGCAGAGGGCGAATCGAGTGGGCTTCTGCTTCGTCCTTCGGAGCGTAAACGACGCGGCGGTGTGCCTTTTTCGTTCTGGCTAACGAGCCCGGTGGATCTATCCATGAAAATCGGGTGGGCAACCGCGCTTCTTCTTGTTGTCGTTGCGGCGACCGTGCATATCGGCGAAACGAGGCGGCTCCAGCGGCGCGCTGGGGCGTACGCAGCGCTCTCTGCCGCTACGGCAATCGGCGATCATCGTGCCGCGCTCCACGCAGCAGAAGGTTTTTTACAGGTGCACCCGTCGGCCAAGGATAAGCGAGAACCCGAAGTTTCTGCGCTGGCGGAGGAATCGCTCGTCCGCTGGATGACCCAGCAATCCGGTGACGCTACCGCCGCCGACCAGCGCCTGATCGATCGTTTTCGGCAACTCATGTCGGAGAACTCCAACAAAAAAATGCCATGAAACGTCTGCTCGTCTTACTACCGATCCCGATTGCGATCGCAGCACTGGTGATTCTCTTTTCTGATTATCATCGCGAAATCCCGGAGTCGCGTCGACCAATCAAAACCGGCGCGATGGCAAAGGATGAATTTGCCTTCCCTAATTTTCCTCGAAGCTCGGCGCGCGCGATCGAATTTAATGCTGACGAAGCCACGTTCGATCAGCTCACGCTGCGCGAACAGGACGATCAGCGCCGGGACTGGCTTCTCTTCAGCATCGTGGGCGATTGCGGTCTGCCGATGGAGGAAATCAATCGCGCACTGTATGATGTTCCTCCCATCCGTCACGGCTATCTGCGACCGGTCGCTCGGTTCGATTATGGTGTCACGCGGTCGTGCTGTATTGGCGATCGCGAAATTATTGCCCTCATTCCGGACTCCTCACCGGAGGAGCAGCGCGATTATCTCGCCCGGATTTCCGATGAGCATCGCAAAAATCTCGGACAGGCGCCCAAGCGTCTGCACCTCTTTACTTATTCGCTGGCTGCCGGATCGACGGCAACAGTTACGCGGCAGGAAACGTTGCCAGGCGACACCTTCTTCGACGAAGCGCATGGCTACCACGAAGCGACTGTTGCCTCACAAGATGTCCTGCATGAATTCCTGCAAAAAACCGACGACCTGGTTTTTGCCCAGGGTTCTGGTGATGGGCTGCTCCTGGCGGGGCGCAAGCTGCCGAAGATCGCTGCGCACAATGTCACTGTGGAAGATGTCGCGGCGATATGGCAGGCGGAGCAAAAAATTCACGAAAGCTGGAACGCGATCGAGAATAAATGGAAAGAGCGCTGGGCTGATTTCGATGCTCGCTGGAAAGAGCGCGAACGGGAGTTCAATGCCCGGCGCCGCGGGTCAACCTTCAACCGCTGGACGCACAATCAGACTTTGGCCGAGCTTCAGGCAGAATTCAATACTGCCGCCGAAACGCTGCGCCGAGAACAGGTAGATGAAATAAGCCAGACCCGGCTGGTGCGGTCTTCAGGATTTTCTCTCGATCCTTCAACCGATTTTGAGGGATTAGCCGCTGCGCTGGCCGAGCCAAGATTCGCCAAGCTGGCGGAAAGCGCGGGACATCCAAGCGAAAAGATGGAGCGCTCACTGATGATGTTAAGATTGATGGCAATAGCGGAGCAGGACCCGGCCCCACTTATCAAATTCGCGCGCGCGGTGTCTAAAGGTACCTCTGAGGAGGTCCTGAAGCTTGCCGGTGTTGACTTGACCAAATTCAAAGCCGCTGCGGGGGAAATCAAAGAGGAAGCAACGAAGGTCGCGAACGGTGGCTCGCCGTTTGAAATCGATGCGCAGAAGGCGACCGTTCCGCTGCTTGAAATTATTGAAGACCTGAAGGGACAGAAAGATCCCTCGGCTCATCTCGTTGCCGAAGTCTTGAACGATGTGAATGAAAAACATCGTTTCCAAGCGGCGCGTTACGACGGACCACTCGACGGCACGCAAGTCGGGATGACATTGTTTTATACCGATTTGTTGGCCAAACTCTGGGCGCTCGATTTTCTCCGCCATACGCCTTCTGCCGCGATTGAGGATTTTGAGCCGATGACCAGCGTGCCCATCTCACCTGTGTACCGAGCTGAGCTGATCAAGCTTCCGGCGACCCGGTTGTGGTTTGGACATGAAGACAATGGTTTTCAGGCCACGGCACAGCATTCGATCTATTTCGCGCGCAATGCTACCCGCGTCTACGCCGCGTCCAGTAATCCGCTGCGGCCCGGCCAGGAAGTTCCGCCTAATGCTCAATCGGAAGCGTTCCTGGGTTGGTGGAACGACCATTATGAGGAGGTCGCGCGTTTCGAGCCCGAATATCAGCGGCTCAATGAAATCATGAAGTGGAGTCTGCTCGTCGGGTGGCTCAACGAAGCCGGTTCCGGTGATAGGCTCAACTTTCTGACTGACGTACCAGTGGATCATCACGCATGGTTCCCTGACTGGGCGAAAAGCGCTGGCGATCTGAAGTTTTCTGAATGGGACAAAGTGGGCTTCTACAGACGCGGCTACAAAGGCTCTACCACCGAAGCCATGCCGATACTTTCGTCGGTACTTTACTACATCGTTGGCGACATCTGGCAGCTTTCCGGTGGGGTTTCTCTTGCTTCAAAAGATATCTTTCGATCTCGGGCTGCCCTAGTCGAATATCTCAATCCATCAACCCTTCGCTCGGGGCTTGACTACGGCAAAGTTACTCGCGGCGCCGATGAGATTGTCACACTGCGCGGCACACGTTACGCATTTGGAAAAGTAAGTCCCGAAGTTGCTACCCTCAAGTCCGTTGGCGATGCGAAGGCTTTTAAGTTCCGTAGCCGCCACGGCGAATTCGCGTCCGGCGACTTCGAGCGCACCATTTCTCGCGATGGCGCCGTCATGCATATCGAGACACGCACCACCGGGGGCGAGATCGGATCTTTCGAAAGTGCTCCGCTGTCTTCCAAGAATGGCCTGCGGATCGGATGGCGCAGCCGCAGCATCGACAACGGTTATGGACTTGCTCGGCGGCTCAGCAGCGCTGGAGATGACTTCGTCAGCATCCTGAAGATGGACGCGACGGTGGAAAGCGCCGCGCAGCTTGACGGTGATTTTTTCGTCAAGCAGATCGGCTCGCGGCAGTGGATGAAGGTCTCCCAGCAAAAGACGCCGAGCCCCGACGTGCCGAATGGTTGGCAATCTCAAATGGCCGATATCGCTCCGCGCGCTCGCAATCTCAACCTCGCGTGGTGCGATCCGGGTGAGCTCCCGCCGCGGCTCTTTCAAGAAGGCCATTGGGTGCGTGGGCCGCCGCTCAAACCCCCGACAGGCGATGTCGGAAAGGCGTTCCCTAATGGCGGAGCAGACGGATCCGTGCCGCCCGATTTCTTTTCGCAGAAGGCGCGAGATATTCTCGCCAGTCCACAAGATTATCGCCAGCGCATTGACGCTCAATGGCGCGAGGCCCTCCCCAAAATCGATCAGCTACAAGCTGGAAACGAAATGGCCCAAGCGCGCGGCATGCTGGACGATCTGATTCGGGATTATGGTCCTCGCAGCGAGCTAATCAGCCGCCAGAAATTTCTCAGCGAGGTCAAAACGATTGACGACAAACTCGGCGCTCGCCAACTCGACGACGTAGTCGCCGCCATTACAACGGCGCTTGAAACACATCCCGGAAACGATGGCTTGCTCATCCGCAAAGCGGTTGCTGAGATCGGGGCGGGCCGGAAGGAATCGGCAGCCTCGACTTTCAACGCCTTGCCGCACGGACACGAAGATATCTTCCTGCGCGAGATCGTCGGCCGGATGCGAACCGCGCGCATCGACAGTGACGCCGAAGCTTTGCGCGATTTCGCCGCGCTGACCGACTGGCGCCGACATTTAACCAAAAATGCCTCGCCTGATGAGGTGGTCGCCGGTGTGAAGGACGGCCGCCTCACTGGCACTCTGCGCATGAGCGAAAAGCCTGGGGGCGAAACGGTGACGAAGATTTCGGAGTACGATGATGCGGCGATCTACTATCAGAGTTCGCTCACGAACATCGACTGGAGCGGCGTACCGGGCGGAAAAGCACTCGACGAGCTCGTCCCACAAGGCAAATTTGTTCGGCTTCCACGAGGGGATATCGCGCATTTCCTGCCATCAACAATCATTGCCGACGGTAAAAGCTTCAATCTTGCACCATCGAGCGCGACAAAGGCGGGCGCACGCTCTTCGGTGGGGCTCGCGACAGCGCCGCGCATCTACTACGCTTGGAACCCGCCCTCGAACTCGAATGATGATGACGATGAAGACGAAGCCAACTACATTTACCTGGTCTTGGATAAGTCCGCATCTGTCTCCACCAACCAGCAGATGTAAGTGAGCTCATCCCGATGTCGGATGGCGCACCTAACGACCATGCCGCGCTCGAAGACGCCGTGCAGCGCGCGGAAAACCTTTGCCAGGAGGAGCGCTGGAACGACGCGCTCCACGCCTACTGCGAAATCGTTAGCTCACGCGTGGCGCAGATCGGCGATGCGAGGCATTCTGCAGACTTCAAAGCTGCAGACGCGGTCGTCATCGAGCGTCTCGCCGAACTGAGCGTGCTCTGCGGCTTTACCGCCGCAGCGGATGATCTGCTGACCGCGCTGCATGGTCTTTATTCGCGCGCCGGCAATCGATTGCCAGCGGACTGTATCGTCCTCAAACGCCTCCATCTCGCCGTTTCGCGCGGGATGTTGCAAGAAGCAATCCAATTGCTGGATTCGTTAGGCGAAAGCACCGGACCATTTGATGCGATCGAATTCAAACCGCTTCCGCTCGCCGAGTGGGAGTCACGACGCGCGTGGCCGCACGACACGCCCGTCGACCGCGCAATTTTCTTTTCCCAGTTCTATTTGCAAGCCGGCCGCCTCCTGAGCGCCAATGGCCAATATGGCCAGGCGTTGGAAGCGTTCTCGCGCGGCCTGTATCATACGAGTAACGACGCGTCTCC
>Ga0137407_10002880_pt1 | contig 11386 bp, 8 predicted proteins | sample CZOMad2_2_16fung_FD_108410 | JGI IMG/M metagenome (GOLD analysis project Ga0137407, IMG submission 108410) | Vadose zone soil fungal communities from Angelo Coast Range Reserve, California, USA - CZOMad2_2_16fungal (Illumina Assembly) | ecosystem: Environmental > Terrestrial > Soil > Vadose zone...
CCTTGTCGGTCAGCGCGGCGGGCTTGCGCAGGATCGCGTCCTCGATGCCGATCTTCCCGACGTCGTGCAGCAGCGCGGCGACCGTGACGTCGCGCAGCTCCGTCTTCCCGAGGCCCATGTGGCGCGCGATGGCGACGGAGTACCGGTGGACCCGCTCGGAGTGGCCGCGCGTGTACGGGTCCTTCTCGTCGATCGCCGCCGCGAAGGCGCGGATGGCGCCGAGAAAGAGCTGCTGGTTCTCGTCGGCCGCCGAGTGGATGCGCTGGATGTGGTTCTGGATCTCCTCGGACATGAAATTGAACGTCTCCGCCAGCTCGCCGATCTCGCTCCGGCTCCGCACGCCGACGGGCTTGCCGAACTCGCCGCGCGCGAGGCTCCGCGCGCCGTCGACGAGGGATTTCAGCGGCCGGGTGATGAGGCCTGCGGCGAGCACCGCGGCGAGCACGGCGAGGGCGATCGCGAAGAGGGCCCACCGGTAGATCTCGGATCTCATCTCGGCCGCGGAGTGGTACGCGAGGCTTCGATCGACGAGGACGAAGAGGCCCCACCCGAGATCCGTCGGCACCGAGGCGCCGAGGAGCTCCACGCGGTCGAGGCCGCCGCCGGGGACGGTGACGGGCTTGGCCTCCTTGATCCCCCCGCGCGTCGCCAGGAACCGCTCCACGATGTCGAGCCTGCGGTAGGTGCCGTCGGCGAGCGCGGGCTTCAGATTGGCGCTCGCGAGGATGCCGCCGTTCGGATCCATGGCGAAGAGGGCGTAATCGGCGCCGACGTCGTTCACGCCGCGCGTCCAGGTCTCGGTGAGATCGACCACCGCCGCGAAGACGCCGCCCCCGTCGCGACCGGCGGGAGCGGCGATCACCGCGCCGGGGCGCGGCCCGTGCTCCGCGGTCGCAGGGGAGAGCCGCACCGGCACGACGACCGGCGAGGCCGCCGCCACCGCCGTGGCGAACGCCTCGAAGCACGCGTCCTGCACCGCGCCGGCGTCGAGCCCGCGCGCCTCGCCCGCCTGGGAGACGGTCCCGGTGGCCGACGTGTAGCGGAGGACGACGACCTCGGAGCTGAGGTACGGCGTGAGAAGCGCCCGGATCGCCGCGGCGTCGGGCGCTGGAGCGCCACCGATTTTCGGCCCCACCGCCGTGACGGCGGCGCTCAGCAGGGCGCGCCCGCCGCTCACCGCGGCGTCGAGGCGGGAGGCGAGCGAGCCGGCCACCTGGAGCTGGTACTCGCGGGTCGCCGACTCGAGCGTCTCCTGGTTGATGTCGATGAGGGCGTAGGCCGTCACGAAGAGGGGGACGAGGGACGTCGCCAGCAGGACGGCGAGCAGCGACCAGACGAGGCGCACTCGCTTTCGGGGAGGCAAGGGGGCTCTCAGTCGACCTCCGCGGCATGATCGTGCCGAGCGGGCATTATAGGGTCGTCGCTCCGGGCGGGAAAGAGGATTCTACGTTCCGCGCGTTCCGGGTCCCGCGGCCTCGGGCTCTCCCGCCCCCTCGACCGTCGCGCCGCCTGCGGCGTCCGGGGCGCTCCCCTTCGCCTCGCCGGCGGGGGCTTCGTGGGTGTGGGGGCCATGGAGCGAGGCTTCGTCGAGGGCGCCGTACTGCTGCATCATCGCGCAGCACGATCGCGCCACGCCTCCCGACTCGACGAGGTGCTGCATCGCCGCCTCGAGGGGCTCCGGGACCCCTTCGCGCCGCCTGCGGCCGGCGCCGAGCCTGATCGCCTCCTCGAAGGAGAAGCCCGGCTCCTGCAGCACCTCCACGAAGAGCCTCACGCAGTCGGGATGAAACTGCGAGCTCATCCCGCCGATCATCTCCCCGAAGGCGAAGTCGAGGGTCTGCCCCTTGCGGTAGGGGCGGTTGCTCGTGATGGCGTCGAACGCGTCGGCGAGCGCCGTCACCCAGACCGCGAGCGGCAGATCGGCGCCGCCGAGCCGGTCGGGATATCCGGAGCCGTTGTACCACTCGTGGTGGTGCCTCACGATCGGCACGTAGCGCGCGAAGGAGACGATCGGCCCGAGGATCTGCGCGCCGATGATCGGGTGCATGCGCACCATGTCCATCTCCTCGCTCGACAGGCGCCCCGGCTTGTTCAGGATCTTCTCGGGAAGGCCGATCTTCCCTATGTCGTGCAGCAGCGCGACGGCGCGGATGTCCTCGATATCCTCGCGGGGGAGCTGCAGCCTCCGGCCGATCATCGCGGCCCAGCGCGCGACGCGCTCGGAGTGGCCGGCGGTGTACGGGTCCTTCGCGTCGAGCGCCGCCGCGAGGGACTGCAGCGTCTGCATGTACGCCGACTCGACCTGCCCCTGCGCGTTCCGGAGCTCGCGCAGCGCTCCCTTGAGCTGGAGATTCCTGAGCTGGAGGTCCTCGAGGAGGCGCTGGTTGTCGCGGCGCAGGCGGAACTGCCGGAGCAGGGAGGAGACCGTCATGTGAAGGTCCTCCATCTGCCACGGCTTCGAGATGTACTTGTCGAGGTTCGCGTTGTTGATGCAGTACAGGGCCGAGTCGAGGCCGGTGTGCCCGGTGAGGAGGATCTTCACGATGACCGGGAATCGGGCGTTGACGATCTCGAGGAGCCGATCCCCCGACATGCCGGGCATGATGAGATCGGTGATCAGCATCTCGACCGTCTTCCCGTCGTGATGCAGCTGGTAGATCATCGAGAGCGCCTCCTCGGCGCTCTTCGCCATCACCACCTCGTGGGTCGCCGACGTGAGATCGAGGATCTGCTGCCAGAGCGTCTCGAGAAGGGCGAGATCGTCGTCGACGCAGATGATGTAGCCCTTGTCGGCCATCAGGGCTCCCCCGACGCGCCCGACGCGCCCGACGCCTCGAGGCGGATCGTGAAGCATGTCCGCCCCGGCCGCGATTCGAACGAGAGATCGCCGCCCAGTCCCACGACGATCTCGCGCGCGATGAAGAGCCCGAGCCCCGTCCCTTCCCCGTCCTTGCGCCCCGTGACGTACGGGCTGAAGAGATCGCGACGAATCGCCTCGGGAATCCCCGGCCCGTCGTCGGTGATCGTGACGACGCCGTGGGGGCCGATGCGGAAGACCTCGATCTCGACGCGGCCGCCCGTGCCCCTCAGCGCCGCGAAAGCGTTCGAGAGGACGTTCGACACGATCTGGCCGACCCGCCCCGCTCCCCCCTTCACGAGGATCCCGTCGGCGCCGTGCAGCTCCAGGTGAAGGTTCGATGGAACCTCGTGCCGGAGCGTCGCGAGGGCGTCCTCGACGGAGGCCTTGAGGGGTGTCGCCTCCGCGGCGGCGCGGTCCGAGGCCGCGTCGCCGGTCACCGAGGCGGCGATGCCGGCGAGGCGCGAGACCGTCGCGTCGAGGCTGCGCAGGCTCGAGCGGAGCTTCGCGGCCGCCTCGAGTATTTCCAGCGCGAAGTGCGGCTCTGCGGCGGCGAGGAGGGGAGCCACCTCCTCCATCCGATCGTCCCATCCGCCGCGGACGAGCACCGCCGAGATGTCCTGGATGTCCCCGCGGACTCCGGCGGCGTTCAGGGCGCGCGCCGCGGCGTCGAGACGCTCCTGCGGGATCGGCCCCGTGATCGGAGGGCGTCGCTCGGCCGAGGCGAGATCCTCGGCGACGAGCGCGCCGAGATCCCGGATCGCCGCGGGCTCGAGCTGACCGCAGGCGCTCAAGGACGTGAGAATCGACTGGAGACCGGTGCGCAGCCCTCTCGACGCGCCGCCGAGGGAGGCGATGGGGGTCTTCAGCTCGTGGGCGAGGGAGGGCCCGAGGAGCGCGTCGTGAAGTTCGCGATCGGGGACGACGGACATCTCTCAGTGGCTCCAGCCGGGGCGCGATCGAATCGACATGTCGGTCGGCGTCCGGCACGACTCCACGGGCACCATTCCAGACAACGAGGGAATATAAGGTGAGCCGGACGGGGCAGCAATCACGGCGGCTTTCGTGCCGCCGGCGTCGAGGACCCGCCCGGCGCCACCGCGGCGGTGCGTGTATAATCCGCGCCTAAATGGTTTCGGTTGTGAGCGTTACACGTAACCGGGGTACTCGGGATGAACACCTATTACAAGGCGCTGGCGCTGGGAGGGGCCGCTCTGGTGGTCCCCGCGCTGTGGCTCCGCTCCCTCTCGAGGCCCGGGGAGGGAGAGCGGCTGCGGGAGCGTCTCGGGCGGCTCGGGGGGCGCGCGCGCCAGCCCGGCTGCCTCTGGCTCCAGGCCGTCTCGGTCGGCGAGGTGCGCGTGGCCGAGACGCTCGCGGGGGCGCTCCTCAAGTCGGGATTTTCTTCCCCCCTCGCCCTCTCGGCCACGACCGCCGCGGGGCTCGCCCGCGCCGAGGCGTCCGGTCCAGCCTGCGGCGGCGAGGTCTTCGCTTTTCCGCTCGACCTCACGCCCGTCGTGCGGCGGACGCTCGACGCGCTCCGCCCGGCGGCGTACGGCTCGATCGAGACGGAGATCTGGCCGGGACTTCTGGGGGAGTGCGCGCGACGCGGCGTTCCAGCGTTCATCGCGAGCGGCTCGATCAGCGGGCGCTCGGCGCGGCGCTACGGGCTGATCGGCGGGGCCGTCGCCCCCGCGCTCGGCTCGCTCCGAGCCGCCTGCATGCAGACCGACGCCGACGCCGAGCGGCTGCTCTCCCTCGGCGCGCGCGCCGGCGCGGTCGTCGTGACGGGGGACATCAAGTTCGACGCCGCGCCCCGCGAAGGGGCTCCCTCTGCGGCCGCCCTCGCGGCGGCCTTCGGTCTCGCTCCCGGGCGGCCGGTCCTCGTCGCCGGGAGCACCGCGCCGGGAGAGGAGGCGATCGTCCTCGACGCTTTCCGCCGCGCCGCGCGCGCCGTGCCGGATCTCGCCCTCGTCGTCGCCCCGCGCCACCGCGAGCGCTTCGACGAGGTCGCCGCCGCGATGGCGAAGGCCGGCGTCGAGCCGCGCCGCCGCTCACGAGGCGGGCCGGTGACGGCGCGGCCGGACGTCGTCCTCCTCGACACGATCGGAGAGCTCGAGACGGCGTACGGCCTCGCCGACGTCGCCTTCGTCGGCGGAAGCCTCGTCCCGCGCGGCGGGCAGAATCCGCTCGAGCCGGCGCGGGCCGGGGTGCCAATCCTGTTCGGTCCGGGGATGGACAATTTTCGCGAGGCGGCCACCGCCCTCGTCGACTGCGGGGCGGCCTTCGTGGTGCACGACGCCGGGTCGATGGCGGAGCGCGCGGCGGCGCTGTTCGGCGATCGCGAGGCGCGCGCGCAGGCCGCCGGCGCCGGGAAGAAATTCGTCGCCGCGCACGCCGGGGCCACCCGACGAACTCTGGCGGCGCTGCGCGAGCGCATCCCGGAGGTCTTCGGCGGGCTCGCCGCGTGAGCGCGCTGCTCTCCCCTCTCGCGGCCCTTTACGGCGGTGCGCTCGGCGCGCGCGCCCTTCTCTACCGACGGGGCTGGCTGGGCATCGAGACGGCGCCGGTCCCGGTCGTGAGCGTCGGAAACCTCGTCGCGGGGGGGACCGGAAAGACGCCGGTGACGGCTCTCGTCGCGCGGTTTCTCCGCGAGGCGGGGCTGCGCCCCGCCATCGTCAGCCGCGGCTACCTCGGGAAACGCGCCGTCGATCCCCTCGTCGTCTCGGACGGCTCCGGGGCCTCCCCCGCCGCGACAGCCGCGGCCGCCGGCGACGAGCCCGCGATGCTGGCCGGGCTTCTCCCGTCGACCCCCGTCGTCGTCGCGCGGCGGCGCCTCGAGGGAGCCCGCCTCGCCGTCTCGGCCCTCGGCGCGCGCTCGATCGTGCTCGACGACGGCTTCCAGCACGTCGCGCTGCGCCGCGATCTCGATCTCGTCCTGGTGGACTCCGCGGCCCCCTTCGACAACGGGCGCCTCCTCCCCGCCGGCCTCCTCCGCGAGCCGCCGCGCGCCCTCGCCCGCGCGGGCGCGATCCTCGTGACCGGGGAAGGGGGTGATCCCGAATCGGGGATCGCGCGCTGGGTGCGGCCGGGAACGCCGATCTTCCACGTCCAGGTGTCGCCGGTCTCGCTGCGGGTGGCGCGACCGGATGTGAAGCCCGAGCCGCTCGAGCTGAGCGCTCTCGTCGGCGCCCGCGTGGTGGCCTTCGCGGGGATCGCGCGCCCGGAGCGGTTCGCCGCGACGCTCCGCTCCCTGGGCGCGGAGCTCGCGGAGTTCCATCCCTTCGGCGACCATCATGCATTCCGCGCGCGGGACGTCGCGCGGCTGAGCGAAGCCGCCTCGCGCCACGGCGCGCGCTTTCTCCTGACGACCGAAAAGGATCTCGCCCGGATGATGGGATCGCCTCACTTCCACGCTCTCGCCCGCCAGCGACTCGCCGCCCTCCACGTCGAGGCGGCGCTCGCCCCCGGCGAGGAGCCGGCGTTCCGAGCGCTCGTCGTGAAGGGGGGGACGCCGGCGTGACCGCGAGCGTCGAGACGGCCGTGCGCGGTCAGGCGAAGAAGGGACCGGTCCTGACCTGGGTCGAGTACCTCCCGATCCGCGCCCTCCAGCTCGCTCTCCGCGTGATCCCGAGGCGCGCCGCCCTCGGGGTCGGACGCCTCGCCGGCCACCTCGCGTGGGCGATCGACGCGCGCCACCGCCGGATTGCGATCGAGAACCTGAGGGCCTCCCTCCCCGAGGCGGCACCGCGCGGAGTCGCCGAGCGGATCGCGCGGCGTTGCTTCTCCCACTTCGGCGCCGTCGCGGCCGACTGCCTCCTCCTTCGTTACCGCCGCGTCCGGGACGTCGATCGCCTGGCGGAATGGGAGGGGGTCGAGCACCTCAAGCGCGCGCACCTCATGGGGAAGGGAGTCTTCGTCGTTTCGGCCCACATGGGGAACTGGGAGATGGTCGCGCTGCTCCAGGGATGGGTCGGGCTCCCCATGGCGATGGTCACGCGCCCGCTCGACAACCCGAGGCTCGAGACGATGCTCGCGAACGGGCGCCGCGCCAGCGGCAACGAGATCGTCCACAAGAGGCGCGCCGTCCGCGGGATCCTCAAGGCGCTGGCCGACGGCTGGTGCATCGCGCTCCTCATCGACCAGGACTTCGTCGAATCCGACCGGGTCTTCGTCCCCTTCTTCGGGCGCGAGGCCTCCGCGGCGCCGACCCTCGGCCTCCTCGCGATGCGGACGGGCGCCCCGATCGTCCCCGTCGTGAGCGAGCTGCTCCCCGACGGCCGATACGTCATCCGGTACCTCCCTCCCATCGAACCGCGCTCGACGGGCGACCGCGAGGCGGACGTCCTTGGTATCATGGAGCGCTGCACCGCGCTGCTCGAATCCGAGATTCGGAGGCGGCCGGACCAGTGGCTCTGGATGCACCGCCGCTGGAAGACGCGGCCGCGGCAGGGCGAGGCGACGGCGACGGGCGGGGCGACCGCGGGAGGGTCGTGAATGAGCGCAGCGCTGAGGCCGGCGGTCTTCCTCGATCGCGACGGCACGCTCATCGACGAGAACGGTTACGTGAACCACATCGGCCGCGTCAGGCACCTGCCGCGGAGCGCCGAGGCCGTGAAGCGCCTGAGGGATGCGGGGTTCGCAGCCGTGCTGGTCACGAACCAGTCCGGTGTCGCGCGGCGCCTCTTCGATCGCGCCCTCGTGGACGAGGTGCACGCGCGGCTCCAGGAGAGGCTGCGCGCCGCCGGGACGCAGCTCGACGCCTTCTACGTCTGCCCGCACCATCCCGACGGTGTCGACCCCGAGTACCGCAAGGTCTGCGACTGCCGCAAGCCGAAGCCGGGGATGCTTCTCGCCGCGGCGCGCGAGCACGGTCTCGACCTCGCCCGATCCTACATGGTCGGCGACACCCTCTCGGACGTCGAGGCGGCGAACCGCGCCGGCGTGACCGGCGTCCTCGTCCTCACCGGCTACGGCCGCGGCGAAGCTCAGTACAGGATGTCGTGGAAGGACGTGCGCCCGGCCCACGTCGCGGAGGATCTCCTCGACGCGGCGGAGTGGATCCTGGATCGCGCGAAGTCGGCCGCCGGCCGCGGCGGCGGGAGCGCATGATGGACGACGGGCTGAAGATCTACCGCGAGGAAGGGGCGCGGCTCTGCGCGGTCGTGGACCGGTTCGAGGACGTGCCGGTCGTCGTCCTCGGCGACCTGGTCCTCGACGAGTTCCTGAACGCCGAGATCGAGCGCGTCTCGCGCGAGGCTCCGGTGCTGATCGTCCAGCAGCGCTCGCTCCACGCGATGCCCGGCGGCGGCGCGAACGCCGTCCACAACCTCAAGGCGCTCGGCGGCCGGCCGATCCCGGTCGGGGTCGTCGGAGCCGACGAGGCGGGATCGCGTCTCGTCGATCTCCTCGACCGCGCCGGCATCGAGATCTCGGGGATCACCGTCGAGGCCGCGTACGAGACCCCCGCCAAGACGCGCGTCCTCGCCGCCCTCCCCCACTCGCGGCCGCAGCAGGTCGTCCGCATCGACAAGGGGTCGGCTCACTCCGTCCCCTCGGCCGTCGCGCGCGCGGCGGTGGAGCGGGCCGGGCGCCTCCTCGACGGCGCCGAGGCGCTGCTCCTCTCGGACTACGGCTACGACGCGGTGAGGCCCGACCTGAGCGCGGCGCTGATCGAGGAGGCGCGCGAGGACGGGCTCAAGATCACGTGCGACTCGCGGCATCGCGTGCGCGAGTTCGCGGGCGTCTCGGCCGTGACCCCCAACCTCGGCGAGGCGGAGGAGATGCTCGGCTGGGAGCTCGAGGACGACGTGGCGCGGCTGCGCGAGGCGGGGGCGCGGCTCCTCTCGTCGCTCGGCACCGAGAACGTCCTCATCACGCGCGGGAGCCGGGGCATGCTCCTCTTCGACGCGAAGGAGGGACCCTTCGAGATCCCCGTCTTCGGCTCCGACGAGGTCGCCGACGTGACGGGGGCCGGCGACACCGTCATCGCCGCCTTCACGCTCGGCCTCGCCTCGGGGGCGACCCCGCGCGAGGCGGCCCTCGTCGCGAACGCCGCCGCCGGCCTGGTCGTCATGAAGCGCGGCACCGCCATCGTCACGGCCCGGGAGCTGACCGACGCCCTGAGGCGCGCGGGGACGGCCCGTGGCTGACACGGGGGGCGGCCACCGCGTCCTCGCCCTCGACGAGCTTCTCGCCGCGATCCACTTCCGGCGCGCGTCGGGGGCCAAAGTCGCCCTGGCGAACGGCCTCTTCGACATCCTCCACGTCGGGCACCTCCGGTATCTGGAAGCGGCGCGGCGAGAGGCCGACATCCTGATCGTCGCCGTCAACGGCGACGCTTGCGCCGCGCGCCTGAAAGGTCCCGGGCGCCCCATCGTCCCGGCGATCGAGCGCGCGGAGCTCCTCGCGGGGTTCGCGTGCGTGGACTACGTCACGATCTTCGACGACGACACGGCGACGCGCGTGATCCTGGCGGTGAAGCCCGACGTCCACTGCAAGGGGACCGACTACACCGCGGAGAGCGTCCCCGAGCGCGACGCGGTGGCTTCCTACGGCGGACGCGTGGCGATCGTGGGGGATCCGAAATCGCACGCGACGAGGGATCTGATCGAGGTGATTCGGGGGGGCGCCCCTTAAGGACGCCCCCGGAGCTGGCCTTGGCGACGAATCGGCGAAGTTCCCTGATTCCCGGCGCGGCGATCGCCCTCCTCTGCTGCGCGGCCTTCGCCTTCCTCGTCTCCCGCTTCATCCAGTCGACCTCGGCGACGTTCGACGAGACGGCGCACCTGCCGGCCGGGTACAGCTACCTGAAGTGGGGCGACTACCGGATGAACCCGGAGCACCCCCCGCTCGTGAAGGAGCTCGCCGCGCTCGCGCTCGCCGGCCGGCACGTCTGGCCGGAGAGCGTCGCCCCGTCGCCGCGCGACGGCGCCTCCGCGGGAAACCCCGACAGCGCCGTGGCGATCGATCGCGCGTGGGCGAGCGGCTTCGGAAAACTCGACGCCCAGTGGGTCTTCGGCCACGCGCTCCTTTACGGAGTGACGAGCCGGACGCTTGCCCGGCTCGGCGCCGCCGACCCGCAGCTCGTTCCGACGACGGTGACGCTGGCGACGGACGATTTCCTCAACGACGCCGACGCGCTGATCTCGAGAGGCCGGCTCGCCGTGCTGGCGCTGGGTCTCGTGCTGGCCCTCCTCGTCTTCGCGTGGTCCTCGGAGCTGCACGGCGCCGCGGGGGGAATTCTCGCCGTCGCCCTGTACTGCTTCGACCCGAACTTCATCGCCCACAGCGGCCTCGTCACGACGGACGTCGGGGCGGCGCTCTTCATGTTCGGCGCGGTCTACGCCCTCTGGAAGGCCGCCCGCCGGCTCGACGCCCTTCCTTCCGCCTGGTTCGGCCTCTCGATGGGCCTCGCCTTCGCCTCGAAGTTCTCGACCCTCCTCCTCGTCCCGATCGTCGCGCTCCTTCTCGCGCGGCGCGCCGCCTCGTCCGAGGCGTGGCCCTTGGGCCGCGGGGGAGCGCGCGCCCTCGAGACGCGCCGGGCGCGGGCGCTCGCCGCCGCGGCGCTCTTCGGCGCCGCGCTGCTCGTTTCGGGTCTCGTCGTCTGGGCGAGCTACGGTTTCCGCTACTCGGCGGCGGCCGACCCCGCCGAGGCGGCGAGGATGGAATCGCAGGTCTTCGGGCCGCAGGGTGACGCGGGTGGATCGGCTCCCGGCCCGCCTCGGGAGGCGGGACACTTTCCGCTCGAGAGGATCGTGCGGCGCACCGCCGCCCTCGGCGCCCTCCTGAACCGCTACCCCGACGGCCCCCCCGACGACGTCGTCGACCGCGAGATGGCGGCGGCCCCGATCGGCGCCGCGGGGGCCTCGATTCTCTTTGCGGCGCGACACCGGCTCCTGCCCGAGGCCTACCTCTTCGGACTGTCCTACGCACGGATGAAATCGCTCCAGCGCGCCTCGTTCCTGAACGGGGATCTCTCGAGCCGCGGCTTCCGGAGCTACCTGCCGTGGGCCTTCCTGCTGAAGACCCCCCTTCTCACGCTCGCGCTCCTCGCCGGGGCGGCCCTCCTCGCGCTCGCGCGCCGCTCGTCGCGCCGGGGAGATCTCGCGTTTCTCGTCGTCCCCGTCGCCGTGTACTTCCTGGCCTCCCTGGCGTCGAACCTGAACATCGGGCATCGCCACCTGCTCCCGATCTACCCCTTTCTCTTCGTCCTGTGCGGCCTCCTCGGCCGGGAGTGGGCCGCGCTCGCGCGCGTTCCCGCGGCCGCGACGGCGGCGCTCGTCCTCTCCGGGATCGCGCTCGGGGGGTTCGTCGTCTTCGCGCCGCCCTGGAGCCCGGAAGTGGTCTATCCGCACTACCTGGCCTATTTCAACGAGCTGGCGGGCGGGCCGCGCGACGGTTACCGGCACCTCGTCGACTCGAACCTCGACTGGGGCCAGGATCTCAAGGGGCTCCACGAGTGGGCGGTGCGGCACGGGATCGACGCGAACAATCCTCTGTATCTGTGCTACTTCGGCATGGCGGATCCGC
>Ga0137407_10002881_pt1 | contig 11386 bp, 9 predicted proteins | sample CZOMad2_2_16fung_FD_108410 | JGI IMG/M metagenome (GOLD analysis project Ga0137407, IMG submission 108410) | Vadose zone soil fungal communities from Angelo Coast Range Reserve, California, USA - CZOMad2_2_16fungal (Illumina Assembly) | ecosystem: Environmental > Terrestrial > Soil > Vadose zone...
AGATCGCGCGGCGGACACGGGAATGGCCTTCATTGTCACTCGGGGCAAGCCCTCGAGCCGCCGTCAGCCTGATGGCGGTGTCGAAGGCGGTGGCCGCTATTGACGGACGCGATTACGTGATTCCGGACGACGTGAAAGCGTCTTCGCGCCCCGTGCTCCGGCATCGAATCATCTTGAAGCCGGAGGCTGATCTGGAGGGCATTACGCCCGACCAGGTATTGGACGACGTGCTACGAGCTGTCGAGGTTCCGAAGTGAAGAACCCGGGCACGCTGGTTCCTGCTGAAATCGAGGCTCCAGTCCATTCCTACAAGCGCTTTGGAGTAGCGTTCGGCGACCGATTCTTTCTGCTGCTGTTGATGGGGCTGGTATGGCTTATCCCGGCATTTGTCGATCTACGATTTGTGTATGCACTGCTGGCATGGGATGCCTTAGTGGTTCTGGCCTGGTTCGCCGATCTGGCGCAATTGCCAAAGCCGTCGCAGCTGGCGGTAAGACGGACGTGGCGCTCGGCGGCAGCGCTGTCGATTGCATCGGATATTGATCTCACCCTGATCAATTCCTCCGGCAAAACCGTTCGCGCCATAATGATCGATACAGTCCCCGTGCAGTTAAGACATGAGCCTCCAAGCCTCGCCGCGAAAACAGGAGCCCGAAGCGAAGCAATGGCAACCTATCGAATTTTCCCGGTACAGCGAGGAGACGCGAAAACAGACGACTGTTATGTGCGTTATCAAAGCGTTCTGCACATCGCTGAACGATGGGTGCGAGCTTCGGTCGGACAAACAGTGCGGATTTATCCCAATCTGGAAGACGCGAAAAGGCAGTCGATTTACTTGCTACGCAGCCGGCAGATTGCCATGGAAAAGCGGCACTCCCGAATGCGCGGCATTGGCCGCGAGTTTGAAAGCCTGCGGGAATATCAGCAAGGGGATGAGTATCGCGACATTTGCTGGACCGCGGCTGGGCGACGCGGCAAACTAGTCACCCGTGTTTATCAGATTGAACGCAGCCAGACGGTGTGGATTGTCATTGATTCCGGACGGCTGATGAGGGCACGCGTAGGAGGCTTGAGCAAATTGGATCATGCGGTCAACTCCGCGCTCAGCCTGGCCCACGTAGCGTTGTACTCCGGAGACCGCGTGGGTCTGGTGGCTTATGGCCGAACGATCCGTCAACAGCTTCCGGCCGCTAAAGGGAGTGCTCACTTGCGGCAGCTTATCGAGGCACTTGCACTGGTGCATGAGGAAGGCTCGGAAGCCGACCACCTGCACATGGCCGGACGTCTCTTAACCGACCAGAAGCGGCGCAGTCTGATCGTATGGCTCACCGACCTTGCCGAGACTGCGATGACGCCAGAGGTCATCGAAGCGGCTTCTATGATGATGCCGAAGCACCTGGTACTGTTTGTGGTGATCGGACAGCCGGACTTAGGCGAGTTAGCTGCGCGGAAGCCACAAAGTGCGGCCGAAATGTACCAGGTGGCAGCTGCTCAGGAGATGGTTCACCGCCGGGAAATGCTCTTGGCCCGTTTGCGAGAACGCGGAGCTCTCGCCCTGGAGGTAAATTCCGGAGCAGTTTCTCCCGCGCTCGTGAACTCGTACTTGCAGATCAAGGAACGGAATCAACTCTGAGCCGGCTCGGGTTTGCGTGAAAGTCCGAACAAGTAAATGGCAAGCAGCAAGAACAGCGCCCCCGCCATGGAGAACTTCAAGGAAATGGGCAGCGCTGTCGGCGAGACGAAGGCTTCGATCAAACCTGCAACAATAAGGATGGGAATAGTGCCCAAAATCAGTTGTACGGATTCCAGTCCCGCCCGTGCCAGGGAGTCTCGCCGCGGCAATACTCCTGGAAACAATAGGCCCTGAGCAATCCGAAGTCCCGCTCCGCCCGCAATAAAGATGGCAGGCAGCTCAAGAACTCCATGTGGCGCTACAAAGCTCCACAGTTGAAGGCTCATCCCCGAGAGCCGGCACGCCATGCCGATCACCCCAATTAGAAGACCATTAAACGCCATCATATAAATGGTGCCCAGTCCCGCCGTAATTCCAAACGCAAACGTGGTGAAGCCCACGCTCATATTGTTGGTCATGATGGCGCTGGAGGCGAGCGGCTTGATGCCCACGATGGAGTGCGTCCACATCTGGTGCCGGTCGATGGTTTCGACCATCCGTGGACCTAGAATCTTGACCTTGAAATCAGGATTCTGATAAGTCAGGACGGCGCCCACGATTGCGGCGACTAGAAAAATGAGGAACGACAATAGGCATGGATTCAGATTTCTCCGGAAAGCTGCTGGATAGGTATCCCAGAAGAAAGAAATTATCGTCTTAGGACTCGCCCTCCGCCCGGAATAGATGGTATTGTGGGCGCGCACGAGCAACTGGTTGACGTAACGGGCGAAATGCACGGAACCACGATCTTCGCGAATGGCCGCAAGGTCCGCCGCCGTTTGCCTGTAAAGGAGACTCAGTTCCTGTAATTCGGATCGCGAGAGGGCCTTCAGGCCGCCTTTCGCGCTTTGGTTCAACAGCGCTTCCAGCTTGCTCCAGTAGGGCTTACGTTTTTCCAGCCAGCGAGTGGAAATCATCGTGAACTCGGTTGACCAACTTAGAATTGACACTCCCGAGCAAATCGCCCTGGAGTTGCCTCTGGCTGGAATCGGAAGCCGATTCCTGGCCCTTGCCATCGATACTCTAATCCAAAGTGCGGTTTATCTCATAACCGCGATCATATTCATATTCACGCTGCCTGTGGGATCCTCCGTTCTGATGTTTCTTCCGAAATTACTAGGACCGGCGGTAGCTATCTTCGTCCTGTTTGCCGTGTACTGGGGATATTTCGCATTTTTCGAATCAATCTGGTCGGGGCAAACCCCCGGAAAACGATACGCCGGTATCCGTGTAATCAAGGAATCGGGCAGGCCCATCAACGCCTTCGAGGCGACTGGGCGAAACCTGATGCGCGCTGTCGATGGCTTGCCGGGAATCTACGGTGTAGGCCTGGTCTGCATGATCTGCAACCAGCAGAGTCGAAGGCTCGGAGATTTCGTCGCGGGTACGGTGGTCGTACACGAGAAGCCCACCGAGGATGTACGGCCTTCGTGGAATACCTCGGACCAAGGGGTGACGACCGCCCCGGGTCCGACGCTGATTGCCCCGGAAGAACTCGTCCTGATTGAAACCTATTTGCACCGTCGATGGGACCTCGACAACTACGTTCGCATGAACACTGCCATTCAAATCGCGGATAGGATTAAGGCGAAGACCGGACTATTGCCACAACCGCACCAGCACGTGGACGACTTTCTAGAGGAGGTGGCAAAAAGGATTCGAGATAGCGGCCATTTCCGCTAGCGAAACAGACTTAAGTCTGAGTGGGACACAACCAGGGTTTTGCTCCTCAAAGTCTTGTAGCAAACCGCTCATTCAGATATCGATTCTTCGCACGCACAGCGTGAATTGCTGACACCAATTCCTTTCCAGCGTCCGACTTGACCACGTAGCCACGTCCTCCGACATGAAAGGCCTGTCGGATTGTGTCGAGCTCAGTATGCTGGCTCAAGAAAAGTATTTCTGCGGACGGAGCAGCCTTCTTGATCAGCCGCGCCGCATCCAATCCGTTCAGTCCGGGCATGCTGATATCCAGCACGACGACGTCCGGCTTCAGGTCCATCGCCTGTATAACCGCTTCCGTGCCATTCGTAGCGTCGCACATGACATCAAAGTCGGGCTCGGCACGAAGGAGTGCGCAAATTGTCTTCCGGGCGACCGGATGATCGTCAACCACGAGAATATGCGCAACCTCGCTCATGCACACCCTAATGTCACGCTAGCAGCGAACCGCTGTCAAAAGCTATACCCTCCATCGTCTAGAAGCGCAAAAGATTGTGCCCACAATCCAACCCCTCGAAAATCAATAACGTACGATACGCGACGCCCCTAAACAGACAACTCATCTAGGACTCTTCCTAGAAGCGACCAGCGAAGAGCGACAGCAAACCCTGAAAAAGTAACGGTGCCCGAGGCTGCGGGTTGTCCGGTTAGGAGTGGAATTCGCAGTGAAGCACCGATATATCCTTGCCTGGACGGTCCAGCGCCCCGCCCAATGAGGCGCTGGTTTACAACCGCGCCTGGCAACAAAAACATCTAATAACGGAAGAGGCGTGGTGCCGTCGGATCGACTGAGTGGCGATTACGATACCGCAGGCATCACCAAGGAATGAGCAATTGTGCACAGCAATTTAAAAGCATGGTGAGAGACTGTATTCATGCATCTCGGAGTAGAAGTTTGCGCTTGAGATGCGCACACCCGTAGTTTCGGGTGTTCATCCGCGCCTGGTATATTCTTCGTCCGCTAGGCACCACGATGGGATGTCGGGGCAACCCATCGGCATGAGGTGCGCGGCATCCCCCAGAAAACCGTTCCGGGATTTCTGTTTCCGGGAAAAAGAGAGACATCAATGTCTATGAACACACAAATACAGAAGAGACTGAGTTGGCTGATCGCGCTGCTCGCGGTCGCATCGGTAGTGTTAACCCTCCCACAGGCGGCCATTGCGGATGATGACGATCCGCCAGGACGCGTGGCCCGGCTGAACTATATTCAGGGCTCGGTTTCTTTCGAACCAGCCGGCGAACAGGATTGGGTGCAGGCATTTACCAACCGTCCCATCACGACCGGCGACCGGCTCTGGGCCGACCAGGGCTCGCGCGCAGAATTGCATACCGGCGCGGCGACGATCCGCCTGAACAGCGGCACTGGTTTTTCGTTCCTCAATCTGGACGATCGCACCGTTCAGATCGAACTCACGGAAGGAACGCTTGATATTCGCGTCCGTCGGCTCGACAGCGACGAAATTTTTGAAGTGGACACGCCCAATCAGGCATTTTCCATACTGCGGCCGGGCCGATACCGCATTCAGGCCAGCCAAGATGGGAATTCCACATACGTGATCGTGCGAAGCGGCGAGGGTGAAGCAACCGGAGGTGGCCAGACCTATACCTTACGCTCGGGCCAGAGTGGCACGTTCACCGGCACCGATTCACTCTACGCGGATATTTACGACGCGAGCGACCGTGACGACTTTGACAGTTGGGGAGACGACCGTGATCGTCGCTATGATGGATCGCGATCGGCGCGTTACGTTTCGCCTGACGTCGTTGGCTATGAGGACCTGGACGACTACGGTTCCTGGAACTACGATCGGCAATATGGCAATGTCTGGATGCCCACGAGAGTTAACCGCGGCTGGGCCCCTTATCGAGAGGGCCATTGGGCCTGGATCTCGCCGTGGGGCTGGACCTGGGTCGACGACGAGCCCTGGGGTTACGCACCATACCACTATGGCCGCTGGGTATCTCTCCGCGGACGCTGGGCCTGGGTGCCCGGACCGAGAGAAGTTCGGCCCGTATATGCGCCCGCGCTGGTAGTGTTTATTGGGGGCGGATCGCGTTTCGGTGGCGGAGGCGGTTTCGGTATCAATGTGGGGTGGTTCCCGTTAGGCCCTAGAGAAGTGTATGTTCCTTCGTATAACGTCAGCCCACGGTACGTGGAGCGCGTCAATGTTAGTAACACCACCGTCAATACAACCACCATCACAAATGTCTACAATACTCAGATCATCAATAACAACGTCACTAACGTTACCTACGTTAACAGGACGGTGCCAGGCGGAGTTACCGCAGTCCCGCAAAATACTTTTACCAGCGCGCAGCCCGTGGCTCGAGCCGTGGTTGTGGTGAATCAGCAGCAAATTGCGGCGGCGCCCATCACCCGCAGAGCAGCAGTGGTTCCTACCAGAAACAGCGTTCTTGGACCTGCGGCTCCAGCTGCTAATCGTGTGGCTCGGCCACCGGCAGCGATTGTCCAGCGGACTGTAGTCGCAAAAGCTCCGCCTCCCCCGCCCCCGGTGTCATTTGAGAAGCAACAGAAAGCTCTCGAAGCGCACCCAGGGCAGCCCCTCGCTCGACGTGAAGTCGAGACTTTGCGTCCAGCGCGAGTGGCCGCAGAGCGGCCCCAAGTCAGGCAGGCGCCTCCGGGAAAACCTGCGACGCCGAATATAAACCGACCCAACGCCAGCCGACCGACCGGGCAGCCGGCCAATGCGGCCCCAGGCCAGCGGCCTCAGCCAGGTCGCAATGACCAGCCGCCTTCGGCACAGCAGCAGGCCGAACAGACTCGTCAGCAGCAACAGGCGGACAAGGCTCGCCAACAAGCGGACAAGGCTCGCCAACAACAAGAGGCTCAGCAGCAAGCGGATCAGGCTCGAAAGCAGCAGCAGGATCAGCAGCAAGCCGATAAGGCTCGTCAACGGCAAGAGGCTCAGCAGCAAGCAGATGAGGCTCGAAAGCAACAGCAGGATCAACAGCAAGCCGATCGAGCCCGCAAGCAGCAGGAACAACAGCAAGCCGACCAGGCTCGCAAGCAGCAACAGGATCAACAGCAAGCTGATAAGGCTCGTCAACGGCAAGAGGCTCAGCAGCAAGCGGATGAGGCTCGAAAGCAGCAGCAGGATCAACAGCAAGCCGATCGGGCTCGCCAACGGCAAGAGGCTCAGCAGCAAGCGGACCAGGCTCGCAAGCAGCAACAGGATCAACAGCAAGCCGATCGGGCTCGCCAACGGCAGGAGGCTCAACGGCAAGCGGATCAACAGCAAGCTGATCGGGCTCGCCAACGGCAAGCGGATCAGCAACGGCCCGACCGCCCACCGAACGCACAGGCCGCTGAGCGACAAAAAGACCAGCCCGCCGCACAACCGAAACGGCCGCTGACGAAAGAAGAGAAAGCGCGCGAGGAGCAAAAGAAACGGGAAGAACAACAGCCGCCGCAGTAGGAACGCTGTTTTTCCCCCGTTTATCAACGCAGCAGCGAGACGCGTTTCTGTCGACAAGAGACTGGGAATCCGGTTAAGCGGTCACTCTCTCCGGGTCCCCAGTTTCAAGTCACCCCCACTTCTTACACATCCGCACACCGGGTTCGTCCGAGAGTCCCGCCTCCATTCATTCTGAAAGCAATTCGGGGCGCGCCAATCTTTTCGCGCCGACTGGTCACAATTGATCAGCGTACCGTCGGATACTTCTGCATTATGGAGTTATGAAGGCGAAGCAGAAACAAGCCATGGAGGTGCGCTGTCCTACCTGTGGCGCCAAACCCGGAGAAAAATGTGAGTTGAGCACTGGCCAACCTCGCACAGATCCGCATCGGGATCGCCGCCTGGCGGCTTCGGAAAAGTAACTTCACTAACGCCGATTAGCCAAGGTACGCAACCCATGTCTCCAGATCTGTAGACCTGCTAAGAGTTGATCCCGTATTATTAATCGCTGGTGCCGAGTCTGCGAGGGCCCCACGGAGAGGCAGTCAGCGGTCCTGCTCAATTCCGGCACTCGGTCGGTGTCGCCAACCATGAGTCCCGGCGTAGCCAAGAAGAACCGCGGGTTTGATCCCCATACCTTCCTCGCCACCATTGGCGAGGGCAGGAACCTATTGACTGTTCCTAAAAACCGGAGCATCTACTCACAAGGGGATCAGGCAGACGCTGTCTTTTATCTCCAGAAGGGCAAGGTCAGACTCACCGTCGTCTCCAAGGCCGGCAAGGAAGCGACAATCGGCATATTGAACGAGGGGAGTTTTTTTGGCGAAGGAGCGCTTGCCGGCCAGATTCTTCGTATGGGATCCGCGGCCGCCATGACAGATTGCGAACTGCTGCGGGTCGACAAGAAGGCGATGATGAATGCGCTACATCGCGAACATACGTTTTCCGACATGTTCGTTGCCTATCTGCTGGCGCGGAATATCCGTTACGAAGAGGATCTGGTCGATCAGCTGTTCAACTCCAGTGAAAAGAGACTGGCGCGTGTCCTTCTCTTGCTCGCTCACTTCGGAAAAGAGGGCATTCCCGAAGCGGTGGTCCCCAAAATCAGTCAGGAGACGCTGGCGGAGATGATCGGCACGACTCGTTCGAGAGTCAGCTTCTTTATGAACCGGTTCAGAAAATTGGGCTTTATTGACTACTCCGGCGGCTTAGACGGCGGTCTACAGGTCCATAGCTCGCTGCTCAATGTGGTTCTGCACGATTGAGTTCTTTTCTCACGCCCAATTGTAGGACACCGGATTGGCTGCCGCGACTTTGTCCCGGTGGGCGGTGCCGCTACCATCGGAGACGCGCTACGCCGCGTCTCTGGCGATCTGTTAAGCCAACGGGTAAAAAACAGAGTTTGAGCAATAGTGCACAGCTTCCTGGCCCCGAATGTTGACAATGAACTCTGAGGGCCTTCCCCCGCTCGACGCATCGAGGACATGATATCAAAATGCTTCTGTACGCGGGCCTGCTCCTGATCGTATTGGGAATCGCATCACTGGTCGTGCCAATTCCCCGCTCCGAGACGGAGGGCATCAAGATCGGAGACGCGAACATCGGCGTGCAGACCAGTCACAGTGAACGAGTGCCGCCCATCATCAGTGCTGTGCTGATCGCAGGTGGGATCGCTCTGAGCATTGCCGGGGCGCGTAAACGACCGTAGAAAACTGACCTTCTCCTCAACTCCGACTGCTGAAATGCGACTGAGTAGTCTGCACCCCATCTTCCATTGCCCATCGCAAATCGCTTGTTCAGTTCCCTGTAACCTTGCCTGAGGTGCCCACTGGAGCGACCGCCGTAATCTGGTAGTTCTGGTAGTCAATGGTGAAATTGGCGCGACCACCCAGCCGAATCGCGCTGGTACTCCGGTTGGAAATGGGAAGCCAGAAATTGCCGACCTTCCCATACACCTGTTCGATCATGGTTTCTTTGGTCCAGAAGGACGGGTTTTTGGCGGGCGTAGCGTCAATGCGCACTACGGCAAAGTCCTCCGCATCCACCCAAATTCGTCCGCGGTAGAGAAGCTTGTTGTTGGTACGGGGCTCGACGGAGAGAATGTATGACAGACCAGTCGCCAGGTTCTCGCACCCTGACAGAGTGAAGCGGTAGTTATCGTTGTTAAGAGCTACGCGCGCCTGATTCTCCTCGGTGAGCGCTTCCTTCTCACTCTGCAGCATTTTTTGGAAAACTTTCTCAATCAGGAAGTGGGAGCCTGTTTCAGATCGGATGCTGAACTCCTTGGTTGCCGGCGAACGATAGTCGACATCTACGGTCATTTCCGCACTTCGGGAACTTGGGAAGCCGCGATACTCCAGGCGATAGACCCGAGTTGCGTGATAAGCGCCCAGAGCCCGGGCGCGTTCAAGGTTTCTCAGGACCAGATTGTCCACGACCTGCTCTGCGGTCAGCGCGGCCATGGGCTCAATCGACGGTGTGTTTGATATTTGAGCAACTGCCAGCTGCCGCGGGCCAGCGAACATCAGGATCTCTACGCCCACCAGGGCGAGATGGAAGATGATTTTCATCGGCAGTCCATAAGCATACCGGCCAACGTTTCCCAAGAGTGTGCACTTTTGAACAGACTGGGGTTGTTCTCGGACGCGAAAATTAACACCTTGGGTGTGTGCTCAGCATTTTTACGTCCAAAACTGCAGTTTGGATTTGAGAACCGGTAAACGAGAACGACCGCTGTGTTCCGCGGACACCTCACGTCCGGCGCACCCCTGCATACTCGCCCTTAGGAGGGCAAAAGAGCGTGCGCGTTCACCTCATCAATCCCAGTGAAGTTTCTTTCGGTACTGCAGTCATTACCCCGCGCTGGTTATATGTTCTTGCGGCAGCAACACCGGCGACCTTTGGGGATCCTTGCCTGGTCGATGAGACCCTGGAAGCGGTAGACCCGGACCAGATTCAGCCGGGCGATATCGTTGGTATCGGTATCCACACCGCCAATGCCCTCCGCGGCTACAAAATAGGGACCATGGCACGCGCTCGCGGCGCATACGTTGTGTTTGGGGGCATTCACGCAACTCTCTATCCCAACGAGTCCCATGAACTGGGTGGCGCCCACGTGGTGGTTAAGGGGGATGGAGACGTGGTGTGGGCGAAGGTATTGTCGGATTGCTCACAGGGAACACCTTTGCACGTTTATGAAGGCGGCCGGATTGAAGCTTCCGAGTTCTTGCCCGCGCGCTGGGATCTGGTGCCGCGAAAAAGTTACATGTGGGCGTCTGTTCAGACCGTCCGCGGTTGTCCCAAGCATTGCTCGTTCTGCTCGGTTTGGCGTACGGATGGCCAGCGTCCCCGGCAGCGTGGATCCGACGCCGTGATCGAGGAAATTGTTCAGCTGCGGCGACTGGGCTTTCGCTTCATTGCCCTCGCGGACGACAATTTCTATCCCGTCACGCTCACCGACATTAGCCTGGCGGAGGCGCAGCACAATACGCACCGGGTCAATGAATTGAAAGCGATCCGGGCCGAGCGTTTCGCGCTCATGGCCCGACTGGCACAGTTGCCGCCCGACACGATTTTCTTTACTCAGATCACCATGGAAGCTGCCGAAGACACCGACTTCCTGGACGCGATGAATGCCGCCCACATCAAAGGCGCGTTGGTGGGCGTGGAGTCTGTGACCCCAGCAGGTTTAAAGGATGTTTACAAGGAATTCAACGCATCGGGTGCGGACCTGGTCGAGCAGCTCCGAACATTTCGTCGCCATGGCGTATACGTGCTGGGCTCTTTCATCTTCGGCTTGCCCAGTGATCGGCCTGAAACCTTCCAGGCCACTGCGCTGGCAGCCGCCCAGGCGGAAGTCGCATTTGCACAATTTGTGACATTGACTCCCTACCCCGGCACGGTGGACTTTAACCGATGGGAGAAGGATCTGGGCGCTTCTCCCATACAGATTGGTGGAGTTCCGATCACGCGGCGTTGGCTCATCCCGCAAGGACTACGACCGAAGCTGTATTGGACTCACCCGACCATGTCCGCCGAGGAGATTCGCAAAAACACCCAAGACGTCTGGGATACTTTTTACAGTCTGAAGTCCGTCTGGTTGCGCTCCCGGTTCATTAAATCGATGCGCGCTCGGCTGGCGTTTGTCCTGATCTCGAAAATCTATCGCCAGATGTATGCCGACACGGGAATTTCCACCGACAGCGCGCGCGTCTCGCGTTCCGCCCAGTGGGTCCGCTGGCTCGCCAAACCCTGTCAGCGGCTGTTTGCTGCCCCCGAGATGCCGCACCTTAAGCTGCCCGAGGTATGGAGCGCGTCTACCAGCGCGAAGGAGACTTCGTGCGAGCTCGCCAATTAGGAGTTAGAACCTCACGGAGCCAGTGGATTCGTCACTTCGCCGAATAAGGCGAAGTGTGACTAGCGAATCTGAAAAGCAAGCCCACTCCAGAACGAAGATCCGAGGAGTACTCCGCTGCAAAGGCTGCGGAGTGGGGACACGCGCCGCGGCTCACGTCGAGACTTTCCATTATTTATGAGCATGTGTGAACGGAACCCCGGAGGGAGGCATTGATGA
>Ga0137407_10002882_pt1 | contig 11384 bp, 11 predicted proteins | sample CZOMad2_2_16fung_FD_108410 | JGI IMG/M metagenome (GOLD analysis project Ga0137407, IMG submission 108410) | Vadose zone soil fungal communities from Angelo Coast Range Reserve, California, USA - CZOMad2_2_16fungal (Illumina Assembly) | ecosystem: Environmental > Terrestrial > Soil > Vadose...
CCTCGCGCGCGAGCTTCTCGGTGCGGACCGAAGCGGAGGGAAGGTGGGCGAGCGAGGCCAGTTCCTCCGTGTTGAGGAGCATCCCGTTCCGTCGGCTACGGCGACCGAGCAGGTCCTCCGCATGATCGGCGTCGTCGTAGCCGTCGTTCTCCAGGGGGATGAGTTCGTTGCTCGCTGGAGCGGAGAATGTTCGAAGCGCCCCGCCGAGCGCACGGGCGACTTGCCACGCGCGGCCGGACACGGAGCTCTGCGCTGCCACGCGCACCACGGCGGCGCAAAGAGGACGCGAGATTTTCTCCCGCGCCAGCGCTAGAACCTCCGGCGCATCGTCGAAGAAAGCGCGCCCTTCCCAGTCGGTCACGGATCGCAGGATGCTCTCGGACCAGGGATGCCGCGCGAACTGGAAGAGGAGCTGGACCACTCCGACCTCGCCTTCGCCGAGTTCGGAAAGCGCCCCAGTGATGGCCGAGAGCGGGTCTGGCTCGAAGCCGCGGAGGGTCCGCAATGGCAGCATGAACTCTCGAGCGAGTCCGAACTCCGCGATCACTTGCTCCTTCGCCCCCGGCGCGCTCCACAAGCCCACCAGATGATCTCGCCGCTCCGCCAGCACTGCCTCGGGGAAGTGCGCCCGGAGCTGCTGTCGAACGGCTGAGAGGTCGTCCGCGCCGGCTGCGAGCTGGACCGTGATCGCATCCCGCGTCCCGATCACCTCGAAGCTCAGGGGCCGTGTAGCGTACGCGAGGCTCAGAAGGAACTGCTCAGTCGCTTCGCGGGTGATCTTGAGCGCCGGTGGGAGCGAGACGCGCACCTCGACGACCGGAGCGTCTTCAAGAAACGGCTCGGGCTCAGGGTCTGGGAGATCGGGGAACCACCGTGCCGGCGGAGGAGATGCAGGCGCCCCGACAAGCCAGCCGCGGACCCTCTCCGCGACCGCGCTCAGGCGCGTGTGCGTGCGCGCGTCGTCGGCCGCCAAGAGCGCCGGCGCGGCGAGGTGAAAGAGAAACGGTCGGAACGGCGGCTCGAGTTCGACGGGAACAGGCCACACCTGCCAGCCCCGGCCCCGGCGTTCCCAGGCGTAGAACTGGGCCGTGAGAACTTCGGCCTGCGTCGGAGGCGGCGCCTCCGGGATCGGCGCAAGCTCTCCTTCAGTTGCCATGAATCGCTATCGCCCGAGGAAGCCTTTCATGATCGGCTGCCGCTCCAGCTCCGAGAGCGCTCGCAAGCCCTTGGCCTTCGTCATGCCGTCCACCACCTCTTGGACCGCGGCGCTGACGGAGGTCTGGAACATGAGCGCGGTGTCGATGCGGTAGTAGGTGGCGCGTCGGAAGATCGCCATCGCCACGGCGCCGATGAAGGGAAGAAACGAGAGAAACGTGAGGCACCCAGAGCCGAGCTCCCCGAGCCACCACGAGACGAAGAAGCCGTTGCCAAACGGCGCAGCGCAGATGTCAAAGACGTGCTCCTTGCGGATAACGCGAAGGTACTCACGCTTCGCGGAGAGCGGCCCTCCCTCGCGCCAGTCCACACGGACGGTTGTCATGTCAGGGAGATTCCGCGCTGTGATCGCCTGTTCGACCGAGGCATAGAACTCCTTGGGCGAACCTTGGAGTCCTTCAATGAGGTGGTACCAGTGCGAAATGATGAAATCGGGCGCTTTGGCCATGGGTCTTCTAGCTCTCCGGAAAACGGGTGACAAGTCTCTTACTCAGTTGGCTCTCCCAAGGTGCAGCCCGACGAAGTCTGTTCATCCGAGCCGCCCAACGCGAGTCACCGAGCCTCGGCATACAAACGCGTGCACTAATGGCGTGAGCCTTTTCCCAAGAAGTGAACTCGATTGCGATATATGCGCGGCCTCATTACTTCTGCTGAATCCGATCGTCAATAGCTTGCGTTCAATCGTGGTGCTCGAACACTAGAATCGTCAGGCCCTCGATCTTGCTCTCAACTGAACTCGAGAATGTCACATCAATCTGGTACTGCTTCCCCGGCATAAGACCAGAAATGTAATGGTTCTGTACAGGGCCATTTGCGATCCCGTTGGCATCTGCGATTGAAATAAGACTCACCTTGGAACCCGGTTCCGCAAGGAAGTATTTCCCTTGGTTCTCGCTCGAGTTCCCTGGTGTTGGTTTCGGATTCCCCAACAGTAGGACATCCACGGCTCCCGACTTCGGACCTACGAACGTCGCACCCTTGATTGGGACCGTCGAGAATGCAGTGCCTGGATCTAGAATCTTGGAAACGTTGTTCTGGAGAAGCAGTTCTCCTGTAGCGGATGACCCGATAGTTACCTCTTTCCACACTTGCTTACAGGTATCAGCGCGTGTGTGGAAGTCAGCAAAGGTCTTGCTCTCTTCGAGGGAACAGAACACACATTCTCCAAAGGATGTACTGGTTTTCTGGCAGCCAGAGGTTTGAGCTATTGCCGGTTGGCTAGATGCAGTAAGAAGACTCCCAATTAGACTCAACAAGGCAATCAGCACCGTTCTGGGCTGGCGGCAAGTGAGGACGTATCTCGTGGTCATTAGTTTCTCCCTAGTGAGTGTCCTGTGGGCGTGTTGCGTGCCCGCAACCAGGAGGGCTTTGAATGGCGGAACTGAGGCATGCTTAGGAGGGCGATGACGATATACAGGTCACTCGCGATAAGAACCTCACTTTGTTTGGCCGCTCGAGGGAATCTGAGAAATCGCGATGGCACGGCACGGGATTCGTGAGGTATTCGCGATGGGGTATAACGATAGTGAGACGGGCCAACCTGGCTTGGAGGCCACGAGTCTAGCTCAGGCCTAGTGGGCATGATGTTCTTTCTTCAACGGTGCGAAGCTCATCGCCGTGATGGGATGAATCTCCCACAGCGTTGCCGCCTTCATGCCTTTCTTGCCCTGGGGCTGGCCCCCGATGTGCGCGTCGGCGTAGAAGAGCTGGCCTGTGATGTACACGTAGGCTTGATGCATCATGACGATGCCTCCCGCGCTCGGCTCCGGTCCCTTGGTGAACCGCCGCCGTACGAACTCGCGGACAGCGTTGGCCTGCTCTCGTAGTACCGGTGACTTGATCGAGATTGCGTCATCCATGGGGACCTCGACGATGAGGCAATTGTCCCCGACGGTCGGATCGTCGCTGACCTGGATGTGATACTCGCAGTCGTTTCCCTCGGTGGCGACGAGGTGTACCCATCCCTTCGTGGTGATAATCTCGCCCTCGTGAATGTAGAGAGGATTCTCGAACGCAGGGATTAGGGTTTCCCTGTAGCGAGCGTCGTCCTTGTGGACATCCGGTGGATCAGGCAGGTAGAGCAGATCACGCAGGCGAACGAACTTCGCCTCCGCAACGTCGGCGTGTTCGCGGACGCTTGACTTGATGCCCCAGCGCGCCTTCCCCGGTTCCGTGCATGCGGGCGCGCCGAGACAAGGCGTTTGATCGAGGAGGCCGGAAAAGATCAAACAAGAGACGCAGAGAAAACGCCTCATCCACCGACCTCCGGCCGCCGAGGCGGCTGTCCGAGCGTTGCTCGTGCGGGGCGGCCGAAAATGGCGTGTGGCGACGGTAATCGGCCGCTGGATGTCATGCTGATGAAAAGTCCGCGAATCATACCGTTACTTCATGCTCAGCGCAAGCGGACATTTTGGGACATATTTCAACTCCGACAGTAGGACGAAGACTGTATCGTCGACCGCAGAGTGCCTGAATCAGCCCGTTTGAGAGGAGTGTTCGGCAGAACGCGGTGGTATCGTGCGTCGCGGTGGCGAACCTACGGCCGAGCGGGGGAATCCGATGGCCGACGAACGGCAGCCCGAATCGAGTTGCCCCTCATGCAATGGCAGCGGGAAGTGCCCGAGGTGTCGAGGAGATCGATACCGACTTCTCGCTGGGAAAGTCCGAGTTATTTGCGCCGACTTCCAGGGCACCGGCCGGTGCCTCGAGTGCTCGATCAAATCCGAGTGACGCGAAGTTGCCGCAGCTGATCTCGACTATCAGCTCGCGTGGTATTCTCGGGCGCCGAGGTGGATAGGATCCCGCTGGCCCAAGGAGACCCCCGATGCCGCCCAGAAACGCAGCCGCCCGGGAGTTACATCAGGTCAGTGCCGCCTTCCGATCACTCGCCCGCGCGTTCCAGAGTCTCGGGTGGGTCCTTGTAGCCGCCACATCAATGAACGGGACGTCGCCAGGTGGAACACCTCAGCGTCGCAAGCCCCGCTTCACTGCCGAATTCCGCCGTCACTTGAAGCTCCAGGGCGCCTACATGGGAACGCTGCGCGGACTCAAACCGCGGCAGCGCTCCCATGTGAAGAGAATCCGTGCCGCGAAGGGGGTCAGCGCGGCGCTTGCGGCGGCTCAGAGAATCGCAACCTCAAGGTAATGGTGTCCGATGAGCTTCTCAACCGCCAATGGTCAAGATTTCGCGAAGACTGAGATCGAACGGATCCGAGGAGATCGTGGCCTCGGATTCTACAGGCTGATTTTCGATGTTGGTCTCTCCGTTTATGAATGGAGCGAAGCAGATCCTCCTGTTCTCTCGCATCTCCGAGGCTTTTTGGTCATGCATCCTGATCAGGGGGGCGCATATTGGCTCGGTCGAGTGCAAGTCACGGAGGGGCCGTTCGAGGTACATGCTTTGCCGAACTCGAACCATGTCAGTCTGCCGATGGAGATTGAACTCGATGCTCGACGGGTGGAGGCCATCGAGGAGACCCGCCGAGGGGGCGGCTTCCTCTTGCGCTTGGACATCCGCGGGCAATTAACTCAAGGACCTCGGCCGAGGCCAGCCTTCGAGTCAATTCACCACCCAGTCAACCAGGCGACCTGGGTGGAGGTCTTGGCCCAAATGGGCTACGGCCGGACGCTTCTTCTTGAAGTACCCATGCCGGCCATCGAGGAGACGCCGCGGCTGGCGGACTCTGTGAAACACTTGGAGAAGGCCCAGCAGGCGATGCTTCGAGGCGAATGGCGAGAGGCAGCAGGGTGCTGTAGAGACGTTCTTGAAGCACTCGCTGACGCTGTGGGAGACGCTGACGTTTCTGATCCAGAGGTGAAGACACTTTTCGTGAACGCGCGGGCTATGGGGAAAGACGCACGCCTTCGCTCGCTCAGACGCGCATTGATGATCATGTCTCCTCCGGCACGGCACGCCGATCAGGTCGCAACCGCCTTCGAGTGGGAAAGGCGGGACGCCAGAGTGTTGTACGCGGCCGTCGCGATGCTCGTCAGCCGTTACGGCTCCCCGAAGAAGTAAAGATCGAACTCGTGCGGCGAAGGGAATCTGGGCCGCGATCGCGACACCCCCACGAATTGCCGGCTAGAGTCGCGCGGGATTGCCATCTGCGAGTTGGACGTGGATCTCGTGCAGGAGGTCCTCGATTCGGAACGGCTTCATGAACCCACGCTTCGCGCCCAGCACGGCCGCCGCGTCGTTGTGGTCCGATGCCCCGGCGCGACCACTAAACGTGATCACTCGGGCCCCGGGTTGCCTCCGAAGGATCTCGCGGAGGGTTTCGATTCCGTCCTTCTCTGGCATGATCATGTCCAGGAGAACTACATCTGGGCGCGACCTGTCGAAGAGTCGGAGCCCCTCCCGGCCGTCAGCGGCCTCCACTATCTCGTACTCCTCGAGGGCGAGCGTCTCTCGGAGCAGGTTGCGGAAGTCGGGGCTGTCGTCGATCACGAGCACGATAGGCCGAACGTGGGTTGCGTTTCCAGGCATCCTCGACGCCTCCTTGAGTTGACCAGTCAGGGGAATATGGCCCGGCGCAGGAGATCGACAAGCCCGTTCGATATGCAACATTCCGCCGTGTCGGCTGCCGCGCTGCTGTCTCATCTCACGGAAAGGCCAGGGTGCTGATGGGATCGAGGTGAGGAATCCATCACGAAGGCGGCAACAGCCGACGGGGATCGACTACCAGGAGGAACGTCGTTCCACCGTTGATCACGTCATGGCGAGGCGGACTCAAGCTCCTCCGGCGTAGTCTAGAAGCTCGGCTGGATCGTTCACGATCCTCGCCGCTCCTGCGAGGCGAAGATGCTCGCTAGTGCCAACTCCCCATGAGACGCCTACCGCGAGGCAACCCGCCCGGACTGCCGCAACGATATCCCGCCTCATATCCCCGACAGCGACCGTATCTGACGGGTCGCAGCCGAAGTGAGTGCAGCCTACTAGGATGGGCGCAGGATCAGGCTTGTGAAGGACCGTGTCACCATATGCGACTAGGAAGTCCACGCGGTCTGAGAACCGAGTCGCTTGGAGCATGGCCTGGGCCCTCGCACGCGGGAGCGAGGTCACGACCCCGATCCTGATGCCTTCCGCTTGGAGGCGATCAAGAACTGGAGGCAAATGGGGATGGCACGGTTGTAGATCGTCGAGCCTCTCGGAGAACGATCGGTCGAACAACAACGTCGTCGTGACACCGAAGGACCGGAGGATCGCGCCCGGCGACTCGGAGAGTCGAGTCCGGAGGACGTCCCTGTCAGGTGCCCTCATACCCGAGGTCTGGATCGCTGTCCGTAAGGACTCGAGGATCGCATCTGTCGAGTTGACCAGAGTACCGTCAAGGTCAAATAGGATTGCCTTGTACCGGGCGGACTTGCGCAACGTGCGTCTCCACCAGAGCGATGGGGCTGTCGTCCGCGAGCGGGATGCCACCCTTGTCGAGGATCAGGCGGTTCCCGCCCCATTCGTCCCCTTCTATGTCTCGGGGGGCATAGACGAAAACGGGCTTCTTCTCGTCCAGCGCCGCGCGGTAAGCGTTCATCGTGCCGCCCTTCACTCCGGTCTGGATGATGACGACGGCTGCGGAGAATCCGACCGTGAGCTTGTTCCGTCGCTGGAGATGTGCGGCCGAGGGGCGTGTTGAAAACGGATACTGCGAAAAGACGGCACCTTGCTGGAGAATCCGTTCATAGATCGCCTTGTTCTCGCGGGGATACACGACGTCCGCGCCGCACCCGAGGACAGCGGCCGTCAGCCCCTGGCCGAGGAGTGCGCCGTCATGGGCGGCGGCATCGATCCCCTTGGCCATTCCGCTCACGACGCACCAGCCTGAGCGAGCGAGATCACCGCACAGCGTGCGAGCGAATTCGAGGGCGATCGGCGACGCCCTCCTCGTGCCGACGACGGCCACAGCACGCTTCGTCTCGCTGACCGGTTTGAGGTTTCCTCTCGCGTAGAGCACCGGCGGGCCGACAGGTGACTCGCGCAGGAGCCACGGGTAGAGGTCGTCGGTGTATCGAAGAATGTGGGCGTCCGAACGCTCGGCCAGCTGTAGCTGTTGCTCCATGAGCGCAAGGTAGTGGCTGTGTTTGTCCCGCTGGGAGAGCAGGCCCTCGACGGCTCTGCGCGGAAGAGCCTTCGATGATTGGATTGCGTCGGGCGGAGCAGTGAGAACGGTGTGTGGATCGGGAAACAGGGTCAAGAGATGACGAAACCGCTGCGGGCCGATGTGCTTCGCCTCCGAGAGTTGAACCCACCATGCAAGATCGTCGGCAATGCGCGGGGTTGTCGATGGGATCTTCCAGTGTTCCAACGGACTAGCTCCTCTGGGTTCTCGCCAGTGCGATCCCGAAGACCCTGCTGATGCCGGCCTGACGAAGAAGGCGGGCGCACACCCGCAGAGTTTTCCCGGCCGTCGTGATGTCGTCAAGGAGGAGAACCACGCGCCCATCAAGACGGCTCCCTCCTATCCTAGTCCCGAGGTGGTAGCTCTTCGATAGCGTTTCTTCGTCTACCTCTCGGGAGTGCGCCGACGGCGTTCGGTACAGGATGTCATCGAAGATCGGCAACGCTAGGAGTTCACCGACCCCCTCGGCCAGCGTCCGTGGAGGGTTGATTCCGCGCCCGGATTCCCTCGAGTACTCTCCCGGTATGGGGACGATGAGATCAGACTGCCGGACGAGGTCTGTCTGGCTTTTGGCAAAGGCTCCGAGCAGCGTGCCCAGGATCACGCCGCACTCCGAATCGCCCTGCTTCAAAAGGCCGACACTTCCACTGAGCGTGTTTCTCGCATGCGAGAAGCTCCTTGGGTTGTAAGCTCCCATACAATAGACGGCATGAAGGGAATCGCCAGGGCTGACGGGCTGGATGTCCGAGCCAAGGCAGCCGTTCCTTCGCCAGGAGGCAAGCTGTTGGTCTGGTGTCGACCTCCGATCTCCACGCCGCCATTCGTCCTCCCTCGCAAGCAGACGCCGCATGAGAGTCTCGCGGACCCGCACGAGTGGATCGCAGTGACCGAAGATGATCGCTTCGGCAGCGAGGGAGGCAGCGTCTGCGGTCGCGCCACTTGCGAGGCGCGATTTCGAGTACTGGTAGAAGGCCTCCGAAGCCGCCCTAGACTCCTGGGCGTTCAAGGAGGTTTCAGACTTTGCCTTGCGGTACTCCTCGCACGCGAGGAGCCAGTCGCTTTCCTCGGCGGCTCCTGTGGCTGCAGACAGATGTGCACCAGCTATTAGCTTCCCGAGTCCCTTGAAAGGGTGGTTCAGCATCTCTTCGATTCCAGACTGCCAGTCGCGGGTCCGAGTGCAGGAGCAAACTTTGACAAGAGCCTGAGCGCCGAGCAGGATCCTATCATCGCGACCGTTGGCGTGTGTTTCCCTCGATCAGAATGTCAGAGGAGCGTGGTGCCACCCGACGCGCTCGGCCTTCGATATAGTGCCTACGTGGCCGCCCCGCAGACCGACTCCGCGTTGCTCCATCCGCAGCTCTACCTCGGCACGTCCTCGTGGTCCTCGAAGGACTGGAACGGTGTGTTCTACCCGCACGGGATGAAACCTTCGGAGTACCTCTCCCACTACGCGACGCGCTTCCGCACTGTTGAGGTGGACGCGACCTTCTACAGCACGCCCGCCGAGGCGATGGTGAAGAAGTGGCGTCGGGACCTTCCCGAGGGGTTCCTGCTCGCGGCGAAGGTTCCCCAGACGATCACCCATGAGAAGGGTCTGGTGAACGTTGGCGAGGACCTCGGTGCTTTTCTCAAGGCGATGGATCACCTCGAGGATCGGCTAGGGCCGCTCCTCTTCCAGTTCCCGTACTTCAAGAAGGCCGACCGCATGACCGAGGTGGCCTTCATGGAGCGGCTGAAGGCATTCCTCCCCACGCTTCCGAAGGGCTACAGATTCGCTCTGGAGATCCGCAACAGGACGTGGCTGAAGCTGCCCTTCCTGCAGCTCCTTCAGGATCATGGCATCGCTCTGACGCTCATCGATCACCCGTGGATGCCCCGCGCAGAGGAGTACGTCGACATCGGTCCGGTCACGGCCCCATTCGCGTACGTGCGGTGGCTGGGTGATCGGTACGCCATCGAGAAGCAGACGAAGACCTGGGAGAAGGTGCTCATCGACCGGACGAGCGAGACTTTGAGATGGGCTTGGGTGGTGGGGCATCTCCTCAGCCGCAACAGGACGGTTTTCGGGTACTTCAACAACCACTACGCCGGCCACGCCCCCGCGTCCATCGAGCTGTTCGAGCACATCTGGCGGGAAATGGAGAGTAGACGAGGAATTCAGATTCGCTGACAACGATTGACTGCCGTGGCCGCGTAGGCTCCTGATGCACGGGAGCCCGTTGACGACCAGCGAACCGAACTTGCTCGTTCAAGTTCGCCAAGTGGAGTCAGAGTCCGCCACTCGGTTTCTCAACTGAACGGTCCGAACGTCTCCGCGCTGAACGCGCTCGACACCTCCCCCTTCACCATCAGCTTCAGGTAGATGCCGTGGTTCGGCAGCCTCACGAGGTCCTCGGCCGTGAACTCAGGAGCGAACTCCCCTTCGAGGATCTCCGCATCCTCCGGGCCGATGCGAAACGAGATGATCGTCCCGACGTTTCCAAGAACGGCATCGCGCACCTTCTCGTCCAGCTGGGCGAGGTACTGGTGCGCGAGCACCATGCCCACGCGGTACTTCCGCAGTTCCGAGAGCATCGTCGCGAGGCCCAGCGTCGTGTAGGTCTGGAACTCGTCGAGGTAGAGGAAGAAGTCGCGCCGGTTGTCTTCGATTACATCGGCGCGGCTCAGGGCCGCGAGGCCAATCCGTGACACGAGAAGCGCCCCCAGGAGCGCCGCCGCATCCTCGCCGATCTTCCCCTTCGCCAAATTCACGAGAAGGATGCGTCCCTCGTCCATGACGCTCCTCGGGTCGAAGGCGCTTTTCGGGTGCGTGAGAATCGCGTGGAGGATCGGGTTCGCGAGAAACGCACCGACCTTGTTCTGGACAGGCGCGATCGCTTCAGCACGGAACCTCGCCGGGTAGCTCTCGTACTCGCGGAGCCAGAAATCGCGCACCTGGGCATTCCGGACGCGATCTGCGACGCTCTTCCGGTAGTCGCTGTCATCAAGGAGCCTGAGTACGTCTGCGAGCGTCGCCTCCGGTTGGTCGAAAAGCGCGAGCAATGCGTGCCGTAGGATGTGCTCCAGCCTCGGCCCCCACGAGTCGAGCCAAATCTTCTTGAAGACCTCCAGTATCCCGGAGGCCGCAAGCGGGCGCTTCTCAGGAGCCACGCGCTCCAGAGGGTTGAACCCGAGCGGGCGCGAGGTGTCCGGGACGTTGAAGTAGATCACGTCGCCCCGTCTTCGCTCAGGGACCGCCGCGAGGACGCGCTCGACGAGATCGCCGTGAGGGTCGAGGAGTGCCACGCCTTGGTCTCCTCCGATGTCCTGGCGGATGAGCGTCTCAAGGAGCGTCGATTTCCCCGTCCCCGTTTTCCCGATCACATACATGTGAGCCCGGCGGTCGGACTGCCAGATGCCGAAAGCCCGCCGCTCGTTGCGGAAGTTGGTGCGCGCGAAGAAAGCGATCTGGTTGTCGGGCCAGCGGGACATCCCTCCATCGTCCCGCATGTGTCGCCACGCGCGAAGGCGGTTGTCGCTGCCGCAACCGGCAGCTCTTCCTTCCTTGTGGTCCTCTGTCCTCCCCGTAGGCTGAAGGGAGTTCTTCCCAACAACCCTTTTCCGAAAGGAGGACACGCAATGAGCCCCCAGGAACTCGCACGACGTGAGCGACGTGCTCAGGAGGAGACCTTCGTCATCTCCGAGATCGAGGACGGCTTCCGCGTCTATGCGCCGGCCGACCCGACCCATTCCTACATCGTCTCCGGCGACCCGAACGATCCGACCTGCACCTGCCCGGATTTCAAAACCCACCACTCGGACCCCGACTGGCTCTGCAACCACATCCTCGCAGTGCTGCCGCGGGTGCGCGTCGTGCCCCTGAAGCCCGCCCCGTCAGCAACGGAGACCTCCGAGACGGACGACGCAGAGGAGCGCGCCGCCATCCAGGCGGAAGGCGCACCTCCCAGGACGCGCCGTGCGTCCCGGCCCACGAACGGCCTCGCGCAGATGGTTCTGAAGCGGAGTGCGAGTCCCGACGGGCGGATCGACTCGCTCTCCATCGAGATCTCGGCA
>Ga0137407_10002883_pt1 | contig 11382 bp, 13 predicted proteins | sample CZOMad2_2_16fung_FD_108410 | JGI IMG/M metagenome (GOLD analysis project Ga0137407, IMG submission 108410) | Vadose zone soil fungal communities from Angelo Coast Range Reserve, California, USA - CZOMad2_2_16fungal (Illumina Assembly) | ecosystem: Environmental > Terrestrial > Soil > Vadose...
GCTGCGGAAAAAGGCCCATCTGCTTCGTTGGCGCCCTCGGCTGCGCGCTCAACGTACAGAGAGTACGCCTCGCGCGCAGCCTTCGGGCGCCGCCTCGCATCTGGACCTTTTTGCGCAGCCTGCAGCGGTTAGTTTCGCTCGGCGTTCAGCTGAGGATATTCAGCGGTGGCTGCGTGGACCGGAAGCCGGGGAAGATCGGGGCGGCGGGGACGCCGAGGTGGCGCGTGGCGACTTCGGAGAAGAGGGTTCGGAAGTCGGTCGTCACCGCGAGGTCGCGGCCCTCGAAGAGCTGCTGGCGGCCGAGCCCAGGCCAGCGTCCGTAGACGCGGCCGCCGCGCACGCCGCCGCCCAGGACGAGCATCGCCGTCGCGTGGCCGTGATCGGTGCCGCGGTTACCGTTCTCGGCGACGGTCCGGCCGAACTCCGACATCGTGAGCACGACGACGTCCGACATCTTGTCCCCGAGGTCCCGGGCGAAGGCGGCGAGCGCCACGCCGAAGTCGCGCAAGCGCAGCGCAAGCTGCCCGCGCTCGGCGCCCTGCCCGACATGGGTGTCCCAGCCCTGCATGTCGGCGAAGGCGACTTCGAGGCCGACGTTGGCCTTGATGAGCTGGGCGATCTGGCGCAGCGCCTCGCCCAGCGGCACGCGCGGATACTCGGCGCCGTTCGCCGGCGCGATGCGCGAGGCCGTGGCGCTCTTGAGCATCTTCACCGCGTCGAAGGTCTCGCGCCCCGTTCCGTGCAGAAGATCGCGAACGCCTTGCTCGTAGAGCGACTCGAAGCCCTGTCGCGCGCCGCCGTCGGCCCCGGCCCGAACGTCGAACCGGTCGAGGGACTGCATCGAGATCGCGCCGGCGTCGCCCTGAAGCGTCCGCGGCAGCGCCGGGCCGATCGCGACCGCGCGGAACGGCGTCGACGTCGCCGGCCGTACGCCGACGGCGCGGGCGAGCCAGCCGTCGGTCGTGCTCTTCACCCCGGGCGTCCCGCTCTCCATGTAGTCCTGAGCGTCGAAGTGCGAGCGTGTCGTGTCGGGCGAGCCGCAGGCGTGCACCACCGCGAGCGCACGGCTCTCCCAGAGCGGCACGAGCGGTGCCAGGGCGGGGTGAAACGCGAAGAACCCGTCGAGATCCGGCGCGCGCTCGCTCTCGCCGCGCTTGGGCGGTTTGAGCCCGATCGACGGCCGCGCGCCGGCGTAGGCGGAATCGCCGTGGGGCATCACCATGCTGAGCCCGTCCACGGCGCCGCGCTGGAACACCGCCACGAGCACCTTGCCGCTCGCCTCCGCCGCACGCGCGGTTCGCAGCAGGAATCGCGGCGCCCCGGCGTACGCGACCAGCGTGCATCCGCCCGCCTTCAGGAGCGTTCGTCGCGTGATCATCGGCGTTCTGCCCTCACCGCCGCTGGAACTCGGGCGAGCCGATCACGAGCGCGGCGAGCTTGGCCACGTCCGTGTTCGCCGGACCCCGATCGTCCGGAGAGAGCCGCGTGATCTGCGGTTCCTTCAGCTGGGCCGTCAGCACGGCGCGCGTCTCCGGCCCGGCCTGGTCGGCCACGATCGCGACGAGGAGCCGGTCGAGCACGGCGGCAGGGGAGCTCGGATCGGCGCCCGCGACGAGGGCCGGGAGCTCGACGCTGACGTGGGGATAGCGACCCGACGCGAGAGCCAGCGCGAAGTTCATGCGGGCTAGCAAGGCGCCGGCGTTCACCCAGACCTCGCCGCGATCGGCATAGCCCGTGGGCGGCTGAGCCTGGTAGAGCGGCTCGCCGATCTCGGCGCTCACCCGGGCCAGCGCCATGCCGCCCTGCGCGTCCGTGCTGCCGCCCAACGCACGGACGGCGCTCGCCACGAACTCGAACGGCTTCTTGATCTTGGCTCGGTACGCGTCCTCGCTGGAGAACTCGGGCGATTCGAAGATCGTCCTGAGCATCGCGGGAATGTCGCCGCCCGTGGTCATGTAGGAGCCGGCGACGCTGGCGACCAGCGCGGGGGGCGGCGTGTCCAAGACGAAGCGCCGGACGAGCTTGGTCGCGACGAAGCGCGCCGTCGCCGGATGACGCGTGAGGAGCTCGATCACGCGCTCGCCGTCGTCCCGCCCGCCGCCGGCCGGAATCCGGTGGCCGAGGACGATCTTCTCGCCGGTGTCGTGCATGACCGGACGGAAGATGAAGTGCCCGTCGGTCTGCGGCCGGTCGATCGTCCAACCGGTGAACGCGCGCGCGACCTCGGTGACGTCCTTCTGCGTGTAGCCGCCGTCGACACCGAGCGTGTGCAGCTCCATCAGCTCGCGCGCGTAGTTCTCGTTGAGCCCCGCTTTCCGGCCGCGGTTCGGTCCCACCGGCACTCTGAAGTCCGGTTTGGCGCTGAGCCAGTTGTCGAGATAGAAGAGCATCGCCGGGTGATGCGCGGTCGCGCGCACGAGATCGGAGAAGCGCCCCATCGCGTACGGCCGGATGGCCTCTCGCTCGTAGGCCGACACGTACCAGCGCACGTCGCCCTTGCCGGCGAACACGTTGAAGTGGTTGAACCAGAACTCCACCATGACTTCTTCGAGCTGGCGCTCGCTCGTCACGGCCCGGACGACCTTCGCGGCCTGCAGCTCCGCCGCGATCCGGACCGGGCGCTTCTCCATCGGATAGCGCTCCATCATTTCCTGGCGCGACATCTCGCCGCTCGCGATCTGGGCGCGCAGCTTGGGGTCGGGCCGCGGATACTCGCGCAGCAGCTCGGCGATGGGCATACGGAGCGTGGTCAGCTCGGCCAAGGTCCGCTCGGTCGCGGCGTCCTCGATCGTGCCCGGTCGAAGCTGCCGCTCGATCCAGGCCGAGAGGCCGATCGCGCGAACGCGCTGGAGGTCGCCCGGCCGGGGGCCGTACGTGAGCCGGCTCAGCGCGTGAATGATCTGGCGATCCCCGTTGACGCTCGCAGGGGCGGAGGCCGCGGCGGCCGGAGCCGGGGAGGGCCTGTCGCCGCTGGCCGCTCGAGCGGCCGACGCGCTGCATCCTGCGAGCACTCCGAGCCCGAGCCCGGCCCACGCCACGGCTCTCGCCAGCCAGCCGCGCGACCCGCGGCTCATTGCGGACCGCGGCGCTGCTGCCGTTGCTGGCGCAGCCGCTCGCGCTCCTCGGGCGGCATCTGCCGCCAGCGCTCACGGAGCCGCTCGCGCTCGTCGGGGCTCATCTGCTGCCAGCGCTCCTGGTTTCGAAGCACGCGCTCGCGCTCCTCCGGCGCCATCGAGTCCCACTGGCCGAGCCGCTGCTGGATCCGGTCGCGCCGTTCCTGCGGCAGCCGCTGGTAGCGCTCATAGGCCTTCTGCAGCTCCTGCTGGCGCTCCTTGGGCAGCTCGTTCCAGCGCTGGAAGTCCTTGAGGATCTGAGCCCGCTGATCGGGGGTGAGCTGGCGGAAGCGTCGGTAGCTCTGACGCGCCGCCTCGCGCTCCTCGGGAGACATCGACCGCCACTGCCGGTAGTTCTCGAGGGCGCGCGCTCGCTCCTCCGGCGTGAGCCTTTGCCACCGTTCCAGGTTGCGCTCCGCGATGGCTCGCTCTTCGGGCGTGAGCTTGTCCAATCCCTCGATCGCCGGCGGCGTCTGGCCCCAGGCGACGTCGAGACCGCCGAGGGCCAGGATAGCGCCCAGCACGAGCACGGTCGGCAGGCCGCGGAGCATCATCGCTCCTTTGCCTCGTTCGGGGTTGGCGCGGGCCGCGGCGTGGTCTCCGCGTTCGGCATCGACTCGAGAAGGCGCATGCGCTCCAGGATCTGCATGCGTTTGAGCAGCTCCCGATCCCGGGTGAGGTCCGTTCCGCGGAGAAGGTCGAGATCGAGCAGCATCTGGGCGTCCACCGGTGGTTGCCCCGCGCCCTCCGCGGCCGCCGCCGAGGACGCGGCCGTCCCGCCACCGACCGCTCCGAGCAGTCCCAGCGCGAGCCATACCCGCGTGCGGCGCACCGCTAGCCCTGACGTTCCGAGGCGAGGCGGTCGAGATTGCTGATGACCTCGAGATCTTCGAGGAGATCGAGCCGCTCGACGGTCCGAAACTCCTGTAAGAGGCCGAGCTCGCGGCCGATGACCACTTCGTCCGGGCCGAGGGAATCCGGGCTTTTGGAAAGCTCGCGCCCGCCCCACACCGCGACGAGCAGCAGCGCGCCCGCGAGGCTCGCCGAGAGCGCCAACGGCATGGGACGCCGCCACCACCGGACCTGCGCGCGTCGGGCCTCGAGCTTCTCGCGAAGCTCGGCGCGATAGCGGGCCCAGACTACCTCGGGCGGCTGCCCGATCGCGTGCGCGAGATTGCCGAGCAGATCGCGCAGCAGCTCGGTGTCCTGCTTGCAGTCCGGGCATTCCTCGAGATGCCGAGCGACACGCTCGCGCTCGGCTGGAGGAAGCTCCCCTCGCAGATACGGCACTAGATCGGTATCGGGATGCCTCGCCATGTCAGTGCTTCTCCACCGTCTTCTTCAGGGTCGCGAGCGCGCGGTGCAGATGGACGCGAACCGTCGCCTCGGAGCACTTGAGCACCCGAGCGATGTCGTATGTCGCCATGTCCTCCTGGACTCGAAGCAGCACCGCGGCCCGCTGACGCGGAGCCAGCCGATCCACCGCCGACCCCAGCGCCTTCAACGTCTCCTCCCGACTCAGCTTGTCGACCGGATCGTTGACCGGCGCCGGCTGCCGGTCGAGGATCGAGTCGCTCCGGTCGTCGTCATCGCGAACCCAGAGCTTCCACCACTTGTGCTTGCGCTTGTGATCCAGGCACAGGTTGACCAGGATCCGATAGAACCAGGTCGAGAATTTCGACTTCCCGCGGAAGCTTGCCGCGGTCTCGTAGAGCCGGATGAAAGCCTCCTGCGAGGTATCGCGCGCGTCCTCGGCGTTTCTGAGAATTGACCAGGCGAGACGGTACGCTCGCGCCTGGTAGCGCGACACGAGGAGGTCGAACGCGGCCTCGTCTCGCCTGGCCACGCGCTCGCAGAGCGCTTCGTCCGATGGCTCCACTCGCCTTCAGCCCCTTCACCCTTCACCTTGTCACTCCCGACTGTCCGGCGGCAAGTCTTCCCGACGACTACCGACTCCGCTCGTCGCGCTGAAGCTCGCGCTGATCCTGTCGAAGGTCGCGCCGGTCGTCGCGTCGATCCCGAACGTCCTCGCGCAGCTCGCGCCGGTCGCCGGCCAGCTCGCGCCGATCCTGCCTGACCTCGTTGGTGCGTCCGGCCCTGATGTCCTGGTTCAGCTCGCGCCGATCGCCGGCCAGCTCGCGCCGGTCCTGACGGATGTCACGATTGTCCCGCTGGAGCTCGCGCCGATCCTGGCGAACGTCCTGCTTGTCCCGTCTGACGTCCTGGTCCTTTCGGACATCGCGCCGATCCTTCTGAAGATCGCGGCGGTCGTCGCGCCGGTCGCGGACGTCCTCGCGGAGCTCGCGCTTGTCGCCGCGTATTTCCGCGCGGTCCTGCTTGACCTCGTTGGTCCGCCCGGCCTTGATGTTCTGGTTGAGCTCTTGCCGGTCGCCCGCGAGCTCGCGCCGGTCCTGCCGGATATCACGGTTGTCCCGTTGCAGCTCGCGCCGATCCTGGCGAACATCCTGCCGGTCTTGTCTGATCTGCCGCCCGTTCTGGGCGTCTGCGGCGCCGTATCCCAGCGCCAGCACTACCGCTCCCGCCGCCATCAGAGGCTTCATCGGTCCCTCCGTTGCTCGGATTCTGACCGCTTAACCCACTGATTGATTGGACGCATGGGGTATCGGTTCGTTTACGGCGGCCGCGTCCGGGGTCCGCTTTCCGGAGGCCCCAGGCGTGGCGTCAGATCGCCAGAAGGGTACCGGTGATATGGGCGGATGCGTCGCGCGCGAGGATGGCGATCGCGTCGGCGACGGCCTCGACCGGGACCCAGCCTTTCCGGTCGCTGTCGGGCATCGCGGCACGGTTGGCCGGGGTGTCCATGGTGCTGGGCAGGACCGCGTTCACCGTGATCCCGTGTGGCCGCGTCTCCTGGGAGAGCGCCTGGGTGAAGGCGATCACTCCGGCTTTGGCGGCGGTGTACGCGATGAAGCCCCCCGCCGGCGGGACGACCGCGCGCGAGGCGACGACGACGACCCGGCCGTACCGGGCCCGCACCATCGCGGGCACCACGGCCTTCGCGACGCTGAAGGCGCTGGTCAGGTTGAGATCGAGCATGCGCCTCCAGGTCTCGATGTCGGTCTCGAGGAGCGAGCCCCCGAAAAAGCCGCCGACGCCGGCCACGAGGATGTCGATCTTGCCGCGGGCGGCGACGACACCATCCGCGAAGGCGGTCATCGCCTTCACGTCGATCACATCGACCGACTGTAACAGCAGGCGCTGCCGGTCGGCGGCGGCGACCCGTTGAGTCAACCGCTCGCGCTCTTCCTCGACGGCGTACGGCACCGCGACGATCGCGCCTTCGGCCAAGAGCCGCATGGTGACGGCTTGCCCGAGCGCGCCGGTGCCGCCGGTGACGACCGCGACGCGGTTGGTTATTGTAACGGGGCCCATGAGGCCGGCTTGGATCGAGGGTGGCCTGACAAAGGTGCGACCCGGCTCCGTTGTAGCGGGGTCCATGAGGCCGGCTTGGATCGAGGGTGGCCTGAGAAAGGCGCGACCCGGCTCCGTTGCATCATCACTCGGAGGACGAGGACATGATCGCGGAGCGCTGGATCTCGTCGTAGCGGACCTTGCTCACGTCGAACTCGTCGAGGTTGTCCTTCAGCTTCTTGAAGGTCTGCTCGAACGACGGAAGCGTCTTGCGCGCGCGGGTAAGCGGGGTCGTGCGCGCGAGGAGGTAGTTCTTCACGTAGGGATGGTTGATCCCCCGCTTCTTGATCTTCGCGACGGCGACGCCGAGTGCCTGGTCGGCGGCGCGGACCAGGTCGGCGCGCTCCGTCCTCGAGTCGAGTCCCTTGGGCAAGGTCTGCTTGAGGAACTTGTCGACCCGGCGCAGGATCGGCGCGAACGCGCCGCCCGCGAACCGCTTGTTTTCCTCGTAGAGGAGGCCGAGCGTGATGAAGTGCGGCGACTCGAACTGCGAGGACCACGTCTCTTCCGTGGTGTCCGGCTCTTCGGTCACGAGCGCCCGGTACATCCGGATGACCTCGAGCGACTTCTCCTTGAGGTTGTGGGCCTTCTCGACGTTGAGCGGGAGCACCTCGAAGAGCATCTCCGGCTCGACGACCAGGATGACCGGAATGAAGTCGGCTTTCAGCTTGTCGAGGACGGCGCGGCGATGGTTGCCGTTCGGCGTCCAGTAGACTCCGGGCCGGGGCGAGATCGCGACGATCGGGTCCACGAAGCGGTCGAGCCGCTTGATCGATTCGGTGAGCCGCTTCACGTGAGTCGGCGAAAGGTCGCGCTGGTAGGGGCTCGCCTCGCACTTCGTGCGCGGGAGCAAGCAGAAGATCTGCCAGTGGTCGCCGACCGGCTCCTGGTAGACCGCCAGGACCCGACCGCCGTCCCGCTCGATCTGCGAAGCGAGCGCCTGCGCCGGCTTGGAGGGCTCGGTGTCAGCCATCGTTCTCTCGCGTGTGTCGTCGGTACGGTAGCACAGGCCCCCCGCTCATTCTCACGCGGGAGCGTTGACCCGGCGCAGGAGCACCATCCACTCCTGACTCTGCCGGGCTCTGACCGAGCGCGGCGGATACGCGCGCTCGATCCGGAACGCCGGCGCGAACAGTCGGCGCACCTCGCGCTCGGACACCGGAAAGGGCGGGCCGGCGGCGCGACGCCGCAGGGGAAAGAAGCAGGCCAGCAGCCAGCCGCCCGGCTTCAGGATCGCGCCCATGGTCCGCACGTACTCCGCGCGCCGTCGGGGATCGATGGCGCAGAAGCACGTGTACTCCCAGATGCCGTCGAACGCGAGCCCGTAGTCGCCGCCGAGCGTGAAGATGTCGCGCTCGATGAACTCGGCGGCGACGTTGTCGGTCTTCGCGAGCTCGCGAGCCGCGGCGACCGCGGCAGCCGAGAAGTCGAAGCCGACCGCCGAGAAGCCGCGACGGGCCAGGAAGCGCACGTCGTGGCCGCGTCCGCAGCCCGGCACCGCGACTCGTCCGGGAGCGGGCGGTGTGAGGTCCATGAACTCGACGAGCGGCGGCGCCGGCTGACGGAGCTCCCATCCGTCGCCGCCCCGCGCGTAGAGATCGGTCCAGAAATCCGGTGCGCTCACGCTGGCCATGACATTCCCTCGAAGTCCTCGACGGCGCGCTCCGCGCCGGCCGCCCGAAGCTCGGTCTCCGTATGCGCGGTGCTCACGCCGATGGTCCGCATTCCGGCGGTTCGCGCCGCCTGCACGCCAACGACCGCGTCCTCGAACACGAGGCAGCGCTCGGGCGCGACGCCGAGGCGGCGGGCGGCCAGCAGGTAGACCTCCGGATCGGGCTTGCCCCGCCGCACGTCCTCGGCGGCGACGACGACCTCGAATCGATCGCGCAGACCGCCCTGGGTCAGGAGCGCCTCGACGTCGTGGCGGGAGGCCGATGTGGCGACCGCGCGCGGCACGCTCCGCGCGGCGAGCTCGGCGATGAACTCCGTGACGCCGCGAACCAGGGTGGGCCCTCCGCTGGCGAGGCGGCGGTAGTGCTCCTGCTTGCGCGCGGCCAGACGCTGCGCCTCCGCCCACGACGTCTCGCGGCCGAGGAGCAACGGAACGGCCTCGAGGCTCGGCCGGCCGATCGTCAGGCGCCAGTAGTCGGGCTCGGCGGGCACGACGCCGAGCTCGTCGAGCAGCGCGCGCCAGGCCGCTCGATGATGGGCCCCGGAGTCGACCAGCACGCCGTCCATGTCGAAGATGACGGCGAGGGTCTCCACGCCTACCGGAGCCGGTACAGGGGCGCCAGCGCGCGGAAGGTCTCGAGCGCGGCCGAGCGGTACTGCGCCTCGGTCCAGCGCGCCGCCTCGTCGGCCGGCACGGCGCGCCCGACGACGAACTGGCCGTCGCGCGTCCGCGTGAGCTCGTCGGCGAGCTCCCCGAGCTTCTCGGGCGTGAGATCGGCGAGAGGCGCCGCCGGCTCCTCGTCGTGCTCGTTCTTGAACCAGGCCAGGTGCTTCACTCGCCGCAGGACCGGTCCGACCTTGGGCGCGTTCTTCTTCCATGCCGTAGCCCAGCGCCGCTTGTCGGCGTGCTCGGGGCCGATCTCGAACAGGAAGCGCACGGTGCTCCTCGAGACGGCGATCTTGAAGTGGCTGTGCTTCTTATAGCCTCGAGCGTCGGGCCCGAACGCGACCCAAGTATCGTCGGGCGGGTTCACGGTGCGGCGGGCGTGCTGGGCGACGTGCGCGAAGACATCGCTGCCGACCGAGCGGCCCACCGAGGGCGTCAGGCTCTCGCCGAACGCGCCGAGCTTGGGGCGGACGCGGGCGCGTATCTCGCTCATGCGCGGCTTGAATCCCTTCACGTCGAAAATCTTGAAGTCGCCTGCGACGAACGCTGGAGACGCCATCGGTGCTCTCCTCGGGCTCAGAGGTCGACGGATCCGTCGAGAGGGCAGTGGGTCGAGCTCATCGGAATGAGGGATGATCGACCGTCGGCGCGTGGACGTCAACCACGTTTTGCCGCGCCTCGGACCGGCGGGGCCTCTTCGTATCGCTCGCCTCGGGCCTGGGGGCCCCAGCCGGCCCTGCGGCTCGCACGACGGCCCCGCGACGGCCTGCAGCGCGCACCACCACGTTTTGCGAGCGCCGAAGGCTACTATATGGGTGTGATTCGCGTCCTGCAGCTTCTCACCTCGACGGCGCTCGGGGGCGGCCCGCGCCAGGTCTTTGATCTCGTTCGTCATCTTCCGGCGGACGAATTCAGCGCTTCGGTCGCGGGCCCCGTGGACCAGCGGTTCGCCGCGAACCTCCGTACGGTCGGCATCGAGCTCGCCGAGGTCGCCGTCGACACGCTCGGCGCGTTTCCGATGACGCTCAGAGCCGTGGAGCGCCTCGTTCGCGACACGCGCGCCGATCTCGTGCACACGCACGGCAAGGGCGCCGGTCTGTATGGTCGGCTGGCCGCGTGGCTGGCCGGCGTGCCGGCGGTCCACACGTTTCACGGCATCCACTACGAAGGCTACTCGCGCGCAGGCCAGTATCTCTATCTCGCGCTCGAGCGGTGGCTGGCGGGCGTGACCCACACGGTGATCAATGTCTCCGATGGGCAACAACAGGAAGCGTTTCGCCTGGGCGTGGCCCGGCCCGGGCGGAGCGCCGTCGTGGTGAACGGAATCGACGTCGACGAGCTGGACGCGCGCCCGGCCAGTCACAGGTCGGCGCTCGGGCTCTACCCCGAGGAACAGGTCGTCGGCTACGTGGCGCGCTTCGATCCGGTCAAGAAGCACGAAGTTCTCGTGGACGCTCTCGCCATTGTCGCGAAGCGACATCCGAAAGTCGCGCTCTGGCTCGCCGGCGAAGGGCCAGAGAAGGCCAGGATCGAACAGCGCGCAGACCAGCAGAAGGTCCGGGTCGTCTTCAGTCCCGGTGCGATCGCGTGGACGACCAATGCCTACTCCAGCTGCAACCTCTACGTGACCTCATCCTCGAAAGAAGGACTGCCGCTGGCCCCGCTGGAGGCGATGGCGTCCGAACTTGCCGTGATCGCCACGGACGTTCCCGGCCACCGGGACGTCGTCGATCGCGAGACGACGGGGTTGCTCGTGTCGCCGGAAGCGGGCGCGCCGGCGCTGGCCGCCGCCATCGAGTCCCTGCTCGACGATCCCGAACGCAGCAAGCGGATGGGGCAGGCCGGACGCGAGCGCGTTCGGAGAGAGTTCACGGTCCAGTCGATGGTCGCGAAGACGGCCGAGGTCTACCGGGGGTCGGCCGCGTCCCGAGGCGCGAGCCGTCGAGCGTGAGGCGAGACGTGGGGGCCGCGCCGACGGGAAGGTCACGCGAGCCGGCGATGATACAATCGGCGAGTGAACGATCTCGCGCTCGTGACGGGAGGAGCCGGCTTCATCGGCTCGCACCTCGTCGAGCGGCTCCTGGCGGATGGGGCTCGCGTCCGCGTCCTCGACAACTTCTCGACCGGCGCCCGCGCCAACCTCGGCTTCGCGCCTAAATTCCGCCGCCAGCTCGAGGTGATCCGCGGTGACGTGCGCAATCTTTCGGTGCTGCTCCGCGCGGCGCGGGGCGCGCGCGTGATCTACCACCAGGCGGCGATGCGCTCGGTGCCGCGCTCGGTGAAGGACCCGCTCGGCGCCAACGACAACAACGTCACCGGCACGCTCCACGTGCTCGAGGCCGCGCGGCGCTGTAAGGTGCCGCGCGTGGTCTACGCCTCGTCGTCGTCGGTCTACGGCGACCGGCCGGATCTGCCCAAGCGCGAAGACCAGCCGCCGGCGCCGCTCTCGCCCTACGCCGTCTCGAAGGCGGCCGGTGAGCAGTACGCCGCGATCTGGAC
>Ga0137407_10002884_pt1 | contig 11381 bp, 9 predicted proteins | sample CZOMad2_2_16fung_FD_108410 | JGI IMG/M metagenome (GOLD analysis project Ga0137407, IMG submission 108410) | Vadose zone soil fungal communities from Angelo Coast Range Reserve, California, USA - CZOMad2_2_16fungal (Illumina Assembly) | ecosystem: Environmental > Terrestrial > Soil > Vadose zone...
CCGCCTCACCCGCGGCGACGGTGCGGATCGCGGTCACCAGGTCCTCGGCCGGCACGTCCTTGGCCAGGAACCCGGACGCGCCCGCTCGCAGCGCGCCGACCACGTACTCGTCCAGGTCGAAGGTGGTCAGGATGAGCGCCCGCACGTCGGTGCTCGCGGTGATCCGCCTGGTCGCCTCGATGCCGTCCATGACCGGCATCCGCACGTCCATCAGGATCACGTCGGGCTGGGCCTGCCGGGCCGCCTCGACCGCCTCGGCGCCGTTGCCGGCCTCGCCGACCACCGCGTACCCCGGCGTGGCCGCGATGATGCCGCAGAAGCCCACCCGGACCAGGGCCTGGTCGTCGGCCACCACTACCCGCAGGGTCATCCTCAGTTAGCCGTTTCCCTGGGGCAGCGGGATGTGCGCGCTGACCTGGAAGCCGTAGCCGGGCAGCGGCCCGGCGCCGAACTCCCCGCCGAGCAGGCTCACCCGCTCGCGCATCCCGATGATCCCGTGCCCGGTCCCGCCGGCGGCGTCCGGAAGACCGAAGTCCGGGGCGGCGTCGCCCGCGAGGGCCATCGCCGGCAGCCCGGCACCGTTGTCGGTCACCTCCAGCACCAGCTCCTCGCGGCCGTAGCCTATCAGCACCTGGCACGAGCCCGTCCGCGCGTGCTTGACCACGTTGGTCAGCGCCTCCTGGACGATCCGGTAGGCCGACATGTCGATGCTGGCGGGCAGCTCCCTGGGCGTCCCGCGGCGGTTCACGTCCACCTGGACGCCGGCGCTCGCGGTGCGGGCGACCAGCCGGTCCAGGTCGGCCAGGCCGGGTGCCGGGAGCAGCGGTGCCGCAAGCACCGGCGCGGCCGCGTCGGCGTCACCCCGTTCGTCCCGGATTTCCCTGTGGTCCCTGTCGTCCTGGCGGGCCGCGTCGCTCTCGTCCGCCTGGCGCAGGGCGCCGAGCATCCGGCGCATCTCGTCGAGGGCCTCCCGGCTGGTGGCCTGGATGGCGCCCAGGGCGGTGCGCGCGTCGGCCGGCTGGCTGTCGATGACGTACTGGCCGTAGCCGGCCTGGACCGCGATGACGCTCATGCTGTGCGCCACCACGTCGTGCAGCTCCCGGGCGATGCGGAGCCGCTCCTCGGCCACCGCCTTGCTGGCCGCCTCGTCCTGCAGCCGGACCGCGTACCGGCGCCGCTGCCGCACGATGTAGCCGGTGAACCAGGCGATGCTCACGCACAGCGCGGCGGGGAGGACCCCGCTGCTGGGGACGGTTTCGCCGCCGGTCCCGGGGATGAGCACCCCGTCAGCCAGCAGGGTCGCGAACACGGCGATGAGCACGCGCACCGCGGCCTGCCGGTGCTCGTAGGTCGCCGCGACCAGGTAGAGCACGTAGGCGGCGGGCAGGAAGTAGGCCAGGGCGCCGACCTCAGGGCCGGTCAGCGCGGTCACCACGACCGAGCCGGCCAGCAGGATGCCGAGCATGAACGCCGGGCGGCGGCGGCGCATGCCGACCGCCACCACCATCATGATGATGAGGAAGATGGCCAGCGGCCAGGCCAGCAAGAGCGGATGGTAGGCCACGGCGCCGTAAGGGCTCTCGATGACCTGGACCACGGCGTGCCTGATCGTGGCCAGCAGGATCAGGCCGAACACTCCGCCCACGACGTAGTCGAGCGCCGCCCACTGCCGCGGGCCGAGCCGCTTGGTCAGCGGCGGCCGCGGTCGCGTGGCCGGGATCACCGGGGTCTCAGGGACCGGCGGACACGCGGGCGGGGCCTCGGGAAAGGCCTCCGGGATAGTGCGCACCAACCCACCGTAAACCGTCATCGCCGGACCGGCGTCATCCTGCAGGCGTACGCCGCACGGCAACCGCGTACCCCGGCCCGGGCCCGGGGGACCAGGACAGGTTCACCCTGGCGGCTGATGCCCCGGAGGTGCCGCTCCTGGCACTGTAACACCCATGCCACCCATTGAGGCCTCCCCGGGGACCGGGACCGCCGTCATCGAGACGGCCGGGCTGACCAAGGTGTACCCCGGCGCGGTGACCGCGCTCGACGGCCTGACCGTCTCGTTCGCCCCCGGCGTCACCGGCCTGGTCGGCGCCAACGGCGCGGGCAAGTCCACGCTGATCAAGATCCTGCTCGGTCTGGCCGTGCCGACCAGCGGCCACGCCCGGGTGCTCGGCCGGGACTGCGCGACCAGCGGCGAGGCGATCAGGACGCTGCTCGGCTACATGCCCGAGCACGACTGCCTGCCGCCCGACGTGACCGCGACCGAGTTCGTCACCCACCTGGGCCGGGTTTCCGGCCTGCCGCCGACGGTGGCCAAGGAACGCGCCGCCGAGTCGCTGCGGCACGTCGGCCTGCACGAGGAGCGGTACCGGCTGATCGGCACCTACTCCACCGGCATGAAGCAGCGCGTGAAGCTGGCCCAGGCCCTGGTCGGCGCGCCCCGGCTCATGCTCCTCGACGAGCCGACCAACGGGCTCGACCCGGCCGGGCGCACCGCCATGCTCGAGCTGATCGGCCGGATCGGCACCGAGTTCGGCATCTCCATCGTGGTCGCCTCCCACCTGCTCGGCGAGATCGAGCGGATCTGCGACCACCTGGTCGCGATCGACGGCGGCCGGCTGCTGCGGGCCGCCTCGATCACCAGCTTCACCCAGGCGAGCCAGGTCCTGGCGGTGGAGGTCGAGGAGGGACTGGCCCGGCTGCAGGCCGAGCTGGCCGCTCACGGCCTCGCCGCCGCCATCCAGCGTCCCGCCCAGAACGGCGGTGCCCAGCCCGGCAGCGGCCAGTACGGCAGCGGCCAGAGCCGGACCCTGCTGGTACCGCTCCGCGGGGACGACACCTACGACGTGGTGCGGGACTGCGTGGCGGCGCTCGCGCTGCCGCTATGCCGCCTGGAGCAGCGACGGCACCAGGTCGAGGAGCTGTTCCGCGACGACGACGACGAGGAGGAGGCACGGTATGCCTGAGGTGCGGTATGCCTGAGGTGCAGCATGTCTGAGGTACGGGCCGCCGGGGTCATCCACGACCTCGGCTATCGCGGCTACGACGGCCCCCGGCTGGGCCGGGCCCAGATCGTCAGGGCGCTGACCTGGCACAGCTTCCGGTCGGCGTTCGGCCTCGGCCGGGGCTTGAAGGGCAAGATCGTCCCGGTGCTCACGTTCATCGCCATATGCCTGCCCGCGGTCGTCAACGCGGTCGTGGTGGCCCGCGGCGGCACCCGGCTGTTCGGCTACGACGTCTACGTCCCGACGCTGCGGGTCGCCCTGGTCACGGTCTTCATCGCGGCCCAGGCGCCGGAGCTCGTCTCCAGGGACCTGCGCAGCCGCGTCCTGCCGCTGTACTTCTGCCGGCCGCTGCGCCGCGGCGACTACCCGCTGGCCAAGTTCGGCGCCCTGACCGGGGCGTTGCTGATCCTGATCGAGGTGCCGCTGCTCATCACGTACCTGGGCACGATCGCGTCGGCCAAGGGCGGCTCGGCCATCTGGGCGCAGACCCGGGCGCTGATCCCGGGGCTCGGCGTCGGCCTGATGTGGGCCGTGCTGTTCTCGGCGCTCGGGCTGGTCCTGGCCTGCCTCACCGGCCGGCGCGCGTACTCGACCGGGATCGTGGCCATCACCTGCATCCTGACGTTCTTCCTGGCCCTGCTGCTGACCGCCGCCGAGGGAGGAATGACGGCCACGGCCACCGGGGCGCGGATCGCCGGGCTCTTCAGCCCGTTCACCATCCTCGACGGCGTGCGGGTCTGGCTCGGCGGTGACCCGCAGACCGGGCTCGTGGCCGACCCGGGCCGCTACGGGCCGCTCTACGGGGTCCTGGCGGTCCTGCTGCTGGCGGCCTGCCTCGGGGGCCTGGCCGCCAGGTACCGGAAAGCGAGCCAGGCATGACCATCGAGCCGCGCAACACGATCGAGCTGCGCAACGTCTCCCGCTGGTACGGCAACGTGGTCGCGGTCAACGACGTCACCATGTCCATCGGTCCCGGGGTCACCGGGCTCCTCGGGCCGAACGGCGCCGGCAAGTCGACCATCATGCACATGATCGCCGGGTTCCTGCCGCCGTCCCGGGGCGAGCTCACCGTGGCGGGCGCGCCCAGCTGGCGTCACCCGGCGCTGTACCGCCAGGTCGGGCTGGTCCCCGAACGGGACTCGGTGTACGCCTTCTTGACCGGGGAGCAGTTCGTCACCGCCACCGCGCGGCTGCACGGGCTCCCCGGCCCGGCCGCGGCCGCGTCCCGGGCGATCAGCCTGCTCGACATGGCCGCCGCCGCGGACCGCAAGATCGCCACCTACTCCAAGGGCATGCGCCAGCGGATCAAGGTGGCCGCGGCGCTCGTCCACGACCCGGAGATCCTGGTGCTCGACGAGCCGTTCAACGGGATGGACCCGCGGCAGCGCCTGCACATGATGGACCTGCTCGACAAGCTCGGCAGCGAGGGCCGGACGATCCTGTTCAGCTCGCACATCCTGGAGGAGGTCGAACGGCTGTCCGGCACCATCCAGGTGGTGGTGGCGGGGCGGCTGGCCGCCTCGGGTGACTTCCGCGCGATCCGGCGGCTGATGACCAGCAGGCCGCACGTGTTCACGGTCCGCTCCTCCGACGACCGCCTGCTTGGCGGCGCGCTGATCGGACGGCCCGCCGTGACGGCCGTGGAGCTGAGCCGGGCCGGGCTGCAGGTGCGGACGTCGGACTACGGCGCGTTCTGCCGGGAGATCGCGGTGCTGGCGCGCGACCACGGGATCCGGCTGCGCGAGGTGCTGCCGGCCGACGAGTCCCTGGAAAGCGTCTTCGCCTACCTCGTCGCCAGCTGAGGCGACCCGAAGGAGCATCCCATGTCTGGCTTGGTCAACCCGACGATCGCGCGGATCACGCTGCGCGCCACCCTGAGCCGCAAGCGGGCGCTGCTGTTCGCGCTCCCCGCCGTGGTCCTGATCCTGCTCACGGTGGCGCTGAGGGCCTCACGGGCGCCGTTGCGGCCGTGGCCGTCGCACGTCCTGGGGACGTTCGGCTTCTCGGTCCTGCTGCCGCTCACCGCGCTGATCATCGGCACCAGCGTGCTCGGCGCCGAGGTCGACGACGGCAGCATCGTCCACCTGCTGGCCACGCCGGTCCGCCGGTCCTCCGTGGTGGCCACCAAGTTCCTCGTCGCGACCGGGCTCACTATTGTCTTCGCCGCGATCCCCGAGCTCGTCGCCGCCCTGATCGCGGGCGGCGGCAGCGCGCCGCCCGCGGACGGGAAGGGCGACCTGGTCCTCCTCAACTCGGGCAAGTTCGCCCTCGGCCTGTTCGTCGGGGCGCTGGCCTGCTCGGTGATCTACAACGCGGTCTTCGTCATGATCTCCGTGGCGACTACCCGCGCCATCGCCGTCGGCCTGCTCTACGTGCTGGTCTGGGAGGTGCTGCTGGCCAACTTCGTGGGCGGGGCGCGGCTGCTGTCGGTGAGTCATTACGGCCTGGGAATCGCCAACGGGTTCGTGGCCGACCCGGCTCTGCAAGCAGGCCTGAACGTACTAACATCCGTGGTCATGGGCATCATCGTCACGGCCGCGGCCCTGTTCCTGGCGGCCAGCAGGCTATCCTCCTTCACCATCCAGGGAGAGCCCGCCTGAGCAGGGGCGATAGCGGGCCGGTACACCGGTCGGCCCGCCCGGGCGTCATGCATACATGCCGGTAGCGGACCAGGGCCTGCCGCCAGGGCACGCCGCGGGCATCGCCCGCGGCGCGGCCGTGATCGCTGGCCTGACCGTCCTGTCCCGGGTCCTCGGGCTCGCCCGCACGCTGGTGTTCTCCCAGCGTGTCGGCGCGAGCTGCCTGGGCACGGCCTACGTCACCGCGAACCAGGTCCCTAACCTGGTCTACGAGCTGGTCGTGGGGGGCGCGCTGACCAGCGCCATGGTCCCGGTGCTGGCCCGCTCGGCCGAACGGTCCGCCGCCGACCCCCGGGAGCGGGCCCGGGTCAGCCAGGTCTCCTCGGCGCTGATCACCTGGTCCGTCATCATCTTGATGCCGTTGACCATCCTCATCGCGGCCGCCGCGGGCCCGATCGCGGGACTGCTCAACCCGGCGAACGCGCAGGCGCACTGCGTCCGCGCCGACGTGGTCGCGGTGACCAGCGACATGCTCGCGGTCTTCGCCCCCCAGATCATCCTGTCGGGGATATCGGTGATCCTTTACGGGCTGCTGCAGTCCTACCGCCGCTTCGTCGGCCCAGCCCTGGGGCCGGCCATCTCCAGCCTGGTGGTCATCTCCGCCTACCTGGCCTTCGCGCCGGTGGACAAGGACCTCCCGCTGTCCCGGCTGCCGGTGACGGACGAGCTCATCTTGTCGGTCGGCACCACGCTCGGCGTCGCCGCGCTGCTCGCCGTGGCTGTCCTGCCGGTCCGGCGGCTGCACCTGAGGTTCCGGCCCCGGCTGCGGTTCCCGCCCGGGGTGGCGCGCCTGGCCGGGGGACTGGCCCTGGTCGGAGTGGTCGAGATCGTCGCCTACGACCTGTCCACCGTCGTGGCCCTGGTGCTGGCCAACGGCCGCGGCGAGACCGGCGCGGTGGTCCTGCTGAACTACGGCTGGCAGGTGTTCAACTCGGTGAACGGCGTGCTGGCGCTGTCCGTGGCCGTCAGCGCGTTCCCGGTGCTCGCCGCGCGCGAGGGGCACGTCTTCGACCGGACCTGCGCCGGCTCCACCCGGGCGGTGGTGCTGGTGAGCTGTCTCGGGGCGGCCGTCACGGCGGCCATCGCCTGGCCGGCCGCCCGGGTCCTGGCCCACGAGCCGGATCAGGTGCCTGAGCTCGTCGCCGGGCTCGTCCTGTTCGCGCCGGGCCTGGTCGGGTTCGGCGTCATCGGGAACATGTCACGGGTGATGATGGTCCTGGGCCGGCTCAAGATCGCGGCCGTGGCGGTGGCCGGCAGCTGGCTCGTGGTGATCGTGGCGGACGTGGTACTGGCCGAGCTCGTGCCCGCCCGCCTCGTGGTGGCCGCGCTGGCCCTGGGCAACACCGCCGGCCAGACGGTGGTGGCCGTGCCGCTGGTGCTCGCGGCCCGCCGCATCCGCGGTCCCGAGGCGGTCAGGGGCACCGGCCGGGCGACGCTGGCCGGGGCGGCGGCCGGGATCGCCGGGGCGGTGGTCGGCGCGGCCGTCACGCTGGCGCTGCCGGCCAGCCACAAGCTGCTGGCGGCCGGCGTGGCCGCTCTCGCGGCGGCCACCGCCGTCCTGGTATTCGGCCTCGTCACCTACCTCCTGAACGACGGTGACCTGCGCGCCGCCATCGTGTGGCTGCGGCAGGTCACCGGCAGGCAGGCCGCCGGAAAGCAGGCCGCCGGTAGGCGGGGCTAGGGCGGTCAGCCGCCTTCGCGGGGCTCTTCCTCCGCGGCGTCGCCCGCGGGGAGCTGCCCGTGGCCGGAACCGGCTGGGGCCGACCCGACCGCGGCGTGCTCCGCGCCGGCTTCCACCTCGTGCCCGTTGCCGTGATGACCGTCCCCGTGCCCGTTGGCCTCGACCGGGACGGTCTCGGCGAAGGCCCGGTTGGCCACGCCGCGAGCCCAGCCCAGAGCCCCGCGCGAGCCCGGCGAGGGCACGCCGTTCTCGTCCGCCGAGCCCCGGCCGGGCAGCAGGGCCGGCACCGGCTTGGCCTCGAGCACCGCCCGTTTCTCCTCGTTCACCGGCTGGTGCACCTCGATGAACTCGCCGTTCGGCAGCTGCCTGATGATGCCGGACTCGTAGCCGTGCAGCAGTTCCGCGGCGTCCTTGCGCTGCAGGCCCAGGCAGATCCGTTTCGTGATGAGATAGCCCAGCGCCGGCCCCACGAACACCATGACGCGCGCGATCCAGGTGATCGTGTACAGCGGTATCTGCAGCTTGTCGGCGATGACGTCGTTCGCGCCCTCGGCCCACAGCACGCCGTAGAACGTCATCGCGGCCACCCCGGTCGCGGTCCGCGCCGGGGCGTTCCTGGGCCGGTCGTTGATGTTGTGGAACGACTTGTCGCCGGTGGCCCACTGCTCGAAGAACGGCCACAGCGCGGCCCCGCCCAGCACGATGCCGAGCGGCAAGGCGAACGGGATGAGCACGCTGAGCGACAGCGTATGCCCGAGGAAGTTGATCTCCCAGGCGGGCATGACGCGCAGCGAGCCCTCCAGGATGCCCATGTAGAAGTCGGGCTGCGAGGCCGACGAGATGGCCACCGGGGAGTACGGACCGTACAGCTGGATCGGGTTGATCGTGGCGAACGTCGCCAGCAGGACCAGCGCGCCGAAGATGAAGAAGAACCAGGCGCCGCCCTTGGCCATGAAGTACGGGAAGAACGGCTGGCCGTTCACGTTCTTCTCGGTGTTCCCCTTGCCCGGCATCTGCGTGTGCTTCTGGTGGAACATGATGAACAGGTGGGCGCTGATGAGCGCCAGCAGGATGCCCGGGATCAGCAGGACGTGGATGATGTACATCCGCGGCACGATGTCGTGCCCCGGGAACGGCCCGCCGAACAGGAAGAACGCCAGGTAGGTGCCGACGATCGGGATGCCCTGGAGGGCGCCCTCGAAGATCCGCAGGCCGGCCCCGGACAGCTGGTCGTCAGGGAGCGAGTAGCCGAACAGGCCCTCGAGCAGCCCGAGCGTGAACAGCCCGATGCCGATCAGCCAGTTGATCTCGCGCGGCTTGCGGTAGGCGCCGGTGAAGAATATCCGCAGCATGTGGATGATCAGCGCGGCCATGAACAGGTCGGCCGCCCAGTGGTGGATCTGCCTGATCAGCAGCCCGCCGCGGACGTCGAAGGTGATGTTCAGGGCCGACTGGTAGGCCTCGCTCATCCGGATGCCGTCGAGCTTGACGTACGTGCCGTGGTAGGTCACCTGGTTCATCGACGGCACGAAGAACAGCGACAGGAAGGTCCCGGTCAGCAGCAGGATGACGAACGACCACAGCGCGATCTCGCCCAGCATGAACGACCAGTGGTCGGGGAAGACCTTGCGCATGAGCACGCGCAGGCCGCGCGCCCCGTGGAACCTGTCGTCCAGGAAGCTGCCTGTGCCGCTCAGCGCCTTCGGTACGTCAAAATCGGTGTCGCTCATCCGCGCTCCCAGAAACTCGGGCCGACGGGCTCGTTGAAGTCGCTCTTGGCCACCAGGTACCCCGACGAGTCGGTGGTCAGCGGCAACTGCGGCAGCGGCCGGGCGGCCGGGCCGAAGATGACCTCGGCGCCCTTGGCCGCGTCGAAGGTGGACTGGTGGCACGGGCACAGGAGGTGGTGCGTCGTCTGCTCGTACAGCCCCACCGGGCAACCCACGTGCGTGCAGATCTTGGAGTAGGCGACGATGTTGTCGACCGTCCAGTTCATCGTGCCTACCAGCGTACTCCCCTGCGTCCGGGTGGGAATATCCAGCTCGCCGGGGCGGAACTTGATCAGGACGACGGCCGCCTTGGTCAGGTCGTCGTCGTTGTCCTGGTAGCCGTCGGGCACGATCGAGATCATGCTGCCCGGCGCGCTGAAGTCGGCCGGGGTGATCGGCTGGTTGGTGCCGTAGACCAGCAGCCGCCGGCCCGGGCTCCACACGGTATGCCGCAGGCTGGTGCCGGGCTTCGGCCCGCTGTCTCGCAGCAGCACGATGGGCGCGGCCAGCAGCGGCAGCGTGCCCAGCATCAGCGTGCGCCTGATCAGCGGCCGCTTGACGAACTGGCTGTACCCGGTGCCCTCCTTGAAGACCTCCTGGAACCCCTGCCGGTCGGCGTCGTCGGAGCGCAGGTCGTGCCGCTCCTCGGTCAGCTCGACGTTCGGCATCAGGTGCCGGACCCAGATCAGCGCGCCCGTGCCGAGCAGCAGCAGCGTGGCCGCCAGGGTGGTGCCCAGGCCCAGGTTGGACCGCAGGGTCTTGTCGACCGTGCCGACGCCGATGCCGACGTAGGCGGCCACGAAGGCGCAGCCGGTGAAGAACGCGAGCGTGAAGCAGGTCGCGACCACCCGCTCGGCCCGCTGGCCGTGCACGACCATCTTCGGGTCATCCGGCGCCAGGCCGACGTTGTGCGGAACGCCGGCGACCTCCTCGTCGTCGGCCATGGCCGGCTCCGCCGGCTCGCGGTGCTCGGCCACCGCGGTCGAACCGAGCAGGCGCGGCGAGGGAGGGGGAGTCCCGATCACCCGGTGCGGCGCAACCGGGCCCTCGGCGCCCTCGGTCTCTTCCATGTCGCTCATGATTGCTTCTACTCCGTCCCCGTCGGTCTCGGATCACGCCGCCGCGCGGTAATCCACAGCGCGATGAGAATCAGGAAGCCCAGGCCGCCGAAGAAGATGACCAGGCCCTCGGTGATCGGCCCGGTCCGGCCGAGCGAGAAGCCACCCGGGTTGGGCTCCGCCCGGGTCTGCGTGATGTAGGCGACGATGTCGCGCTTGGCCTGCGGGCTGACCGAGCCGTCGGCGAACACCGGCATGGCCTCGGGGCCGGTCAGCATGGCCTCGTAGATCTGGGTCGGCGTGGCCGCGGTGAGCGGCGGGGCGTCCTTGCCGTAGGTCAGCGCGCCGCCGGACAGGCCGGCGTTGTGGCACTGCGAGCAGTTGGCGCTGAACAGCTGGTACCCGAGCGCGGTGTTCGCCCCGGCGGCGGATACCTGCTGGGCGTCGGGGATCGCCGCCCCGCCGCCCAGCGAGGCGATGAAGTCCGCCATCTGGTGGATCTCCTGCGCGGTGAACGAGGACGGCTTGCGCTCGTTCTCCGCCCCGACCTCCTTGGCCGGCATGCGGCCGGTGGACACCTGGAAGTCGACCGCGGCCGCCCCGGCGCCGACCAGGCTGGGCGCCTGCGAGGTGCCCTGGGCCTCGAGGCCGTGGCAGCTCGAGCAGTTCGCCTTGAACAGTTTCTGCCCGGCCGCGGTGTCCTGCTGGGCCCCGACGGCGGCCGAGGCCTGCGTGACGCCCCCGGACGAGGTGATCGCCCCGTAAGCCAGCGCGACAACAACGAGGCCCAGTAGCAGTGCCGCGTAGCCGGCGACCGGGCGCCTGCGCCTGGCGTTTATCCAGCTCACTCGCTGTCCCCTGACTAATGGATGAGGTAGATGACGGTGAACAGGCCGATCCACACGACGTCGACGAAGTGCCAGTAGTACGACACGACGATCGCGCTGACCTGCTGTTCATGGGTGAAGGTCCGGGCCGCGTAGGTGCGCCCGAGCAAGAAGAGAAAGGCGACCAGGCCGCCGGCCACGTGCAGCCCGTGGAAGCCGGTGGGCAGGTAGAACACCGAGCCGTAGGCGCTGGAGGCGATGGTGAGGTGATCGTCCCTGACCAGGCCCAGGTACTCGTAGCCCTGGCCCAGGTCGAAGTACAGGCCCATCAGGAAGGTGAGCACGTACCACTCGCGCAGGCCCCAGCTCATCGGGTGCAGCAGCGACCTCGTGCGCCTGATCTGGCCG
>Ga0137407_10002886_pt1 | contig 11379 bp, 4 predicted proteins | sample CZOMad2_2_16fung_FD_108410 | JGI IMG/M metagenome (GOLD analysis project Ga0137407, IMG submission 108410) | Vadose zone soil fungal communities from Angelo Coast Range Reserve, California, USA - CZOMad2_2_16fungal (Illumina Assembly) | ecosystem: Environmental > Terrestrial > Soil > Vadose zone...
AGCCGGCGCACCGTCGAGAAACCCGGTGGCAAAGACGTTGTTCTTGATCCGCGATTGCGATTTGGCGCTGTCTAGGCCGTCGGCGACGTCGACGCCCATATACATGGAATAGCGAACCCCGCGACCTTGATGGTGTGTCAGCCCGAGGTTACGCAGGATGAGGCGTTTGAAGCCGTGCAGGCTGCGAAAGACATTCTCGCCCTCGATGCGGCGGGCCGTATCGCCGCAAACGGCCTCGGCCAGGCGGTCGAACGGCCCCTTGGCCGAGCTGCTGATGTAGAGCAGGCCGCTTGTCTGGTCCCAATGCAGCATTTGCAGGTCCCACGTCACGTTGATGGCGTGCTGCGCCGTCGTCCAGCGGACCTGTTCCTCTGCCCGGGTGACGAAGATTGCCACGCGCTGGTGCGGATTGATTTTCATGCCGAGGTAGAAGCCCGGGGCGTATAGCTCCTCGGCCTTAAAGGGATCCCAGCTCTCGCACGAGGTCCGGTACACGACCGCGTTCATCTTCGGCTCGAGGGTCTGCAATGGGATATCGTTGAGGTCGCCGGTGAAGCCCTCAAACATCTCGGCGCGCCGGACTTGGCGCTCGATCTTGGCCGAACTCAAAGCTTCAACCAGCGCGTTCCAGTCCGCGTCTTCAGCGTAGAGCTTCGCGATCGATCGATCGATATCATCGATGCCGGTGTTGGCGATGACCGTCGCATCACCCAAGGTGGGGTCTTGCCGGGTGAAGCGGCCAACAAACTGGATCGTCACGGCAACGCTCTTGTGGTGGTCGTGCAGAGCAGCGATTTTTAGCTGGGGAAGGTCGAACCCTTCACCCAGCATGTCAACACAGACGATGATCCGGCTCTCGAACCTTCGCAGCGCCGCGAGATTTTCGCGTCTCTCCCGCAGTGGCTGCTGGCTATGGACGATGACTGGGCGATATTCCGGATAGGTCGCGGTGTAGAGTCGATGCAGGTGCTTTGCGCGATCGATCGTGTTGCAACGTGCCATAGCGAGGTGGTTGAGGCCAGCGTCGAGATCGGCGGCAAGCACTTCGCCGAGCTTTTCGATGATCGCTAGGTCGGCGTCAGGACGATCAAGGCCAAAGACGGCCTCAAACCGGATCGGTTTGAAATAGCCCTCTTCCTGAGCCTTCTTCAGGGGATAGGTATAGATGAATTCACCGTCCACGCGCCGCCCGTCCTCGCGAAACGGGGTGGCGGTGAACTGGACGATCGGGATCGGCGGCTTGCGGTCGACGAAAAGGCCGCGAAATTCCGACCATGTTCGGGCGCCGATGTGGTGGGCCTCATCGATAAACAGCGCTGTCGCCCGCGCCGCCATCTGTTCTTGAACCTGCGGATCCGCGCGCCCAGCGATGTGCATGGTCGTGACGACGACATTGGCGCTGTCGAAGATCTCATCGACCTCGGCCATAGACGAGGGGATGTGCGCCAGACGGGTCACGACAGGATACTTAGCGGATGCGTCAAGGCATGTCTGGCTTTTGAGGACGCCAAATGTCTCGAATTTCCCGGCGATCTGTTCGCGAAGAGCATCGGTTGGAACCACGACGAGCAATCGCTCAAAGCGCTGGCGAGCGTTCAAGGCCAGCATGGTCTCTGTCTTGCCTGTCCCCGTCGGCATGACGATTGTCGCGGGCTCGGTCGAGCGTGTGGCGTGGGAGAGGGCCGCGTGGAGCGCGCCGATCTGCGGTCGTCTCAGCCCGGAGGTGGCGGGCTTGTCGTCGGTCGCCGGTCGCCCTTCGCGAAGATGGAAGGCGTCCTCCCAGGACGCGGTCACATTAGCGAGCCGGGTCATCATTTCCGGAGCGGTTAGCCGAGCCGGGTTGAACGGTGTGGGCCGGATCCAACGTCCCTCTCCGCGTTCCAGCGCTTCCTTGATCTCATTCGGATGCCGGGCGTTCGGAACGAGCAGCACGAGGTCGGCCTCCAGCTTGGTTGCCGTCTTGGCGTTGAGGATTTTTAGCGTCTCTCCGCTTTTTAGGATCGTCTCAAATCCGCCGACACGACGAACCGTAAAAGGCTTGAGGCGACAAACGGCCTGCATGGCGGGCACGTCCTGCTGGCGCGTCGAGCTGCCCATCACCTTGCCTTCGACGGCCAATCGGGCCGGGAGGAACAGCGGCACTTCCTCGATAAAGAGGTCGTCTTGGCCGGGAGCCTTGGCGGTTGCTGGTGCAGGCATCGTTTCCCTCTGCGTCCGCTGCCTAAGCCGCGATCGCGGCGACGGGCGACGGCATCACCGTGAGGATTTCGCCTGATGTCACCAGCACGATCAGGCCGCGTTCGGTGCCAGTCATATCCAAATAATTCCGAACCTGTGCACGATAGTGGTCGATGGTCGCTAGGGTCGGCTGGACATCGCTTTTCCAGTCGATGACCACCTGCGGCTTGCCGTCGGGACCGAAGCTGATGGCGTCGGTGATGCCTGCCGCCGCCTGTTCAACGTCACCGACGACAATCGACGCATAGACCGAGAACTCGGGAGCGAGGGTGGGACGAAGTTCAACGATCTCGGGCAGGGCAAGAGTGCGGGTCACGCATCCTGCCAACTCGTCGGGCGAAAGACCTTGCGATGGGTCATCGACCACGGTCTTGCCGATCGCGACGATGAGCGCGCGCGCGCGCTCGGTCAGCGCCACCGTATCGTCGGCTGTCTCGCCGGTCAGTATTTCCTCAAGAAGCTTGTGTAGGATCAGACCGCGTTCGCGTCCGCCCTGAATGCTGAGCGGAATGGCCTCGTCATCAGGTTGGCCCACGTCGCTCGCGCCCCAAATGTCCACCAACTCGGGCGTCAGGATCGGGCCGGTGCTGCTTTCGTCACGGCTCGGCGCCAGCCAAGTCAAGAGGCGTTGGCTCTCAGCGATGGCAGCAGCTTCCGCCGCAAAGCTTTCACGAGTCTGCGCGTTGCCCTCAGCGGCCGCGGCGGCCCCTATGTCCGGCGGGAGATGCGAGAGGTCGAGCGCCGGAATTTCAGCGAGCGACAAGTCGAGGAGCGAGATCCAGGCTGACTTCGACGGCGCGGCGTCGAGCCGGGGCAGAACCAGGAGTTCGCGGGCCCGGGTGGCGGCGACATACCAGAGCCGAATGTGCTCGCGGTCGAGTTCGGCCTCTTCAGCGTCGCGCGCGTCGTCATATCCAGCCGGCTTCACGCTAAAGACCGGACAATAGAAGGTGTCGCTGTCGCGATCGGTCACCGCGCTTTCCGGCGCCATGATCCCGGTCATCGTGTTGACCGGTACGACGATCGGCCACTCAAGGCCCTTGGCGGCATGCATGGTGTAAAGGGCGATGGCCTCTTCCTGCGCATCGGGCCGACCTTCGACGGCGCGCGCTTCGTCCGTCCACGCCGCCGTCATAGTCTCGGCAAAAGCGCGAAGGCCCCGAACGGCGAAGGTAGTGGTCAGGCTGAGGTAGAGGTCGACGTTGGCCAGCGCCCGCTCGGCCTGTCCCCGGTGCCGTTCGAGCAGGATCGGACGGACCCGCATCACATCGACCGCTTGCGACAAGACGTCGTGCGGCGTGGTGCTGTTGGTCCGGCGATACAATGCCTGCAGCTTTTCTATCGTCGATCGCGCCAACGGGTGTGCAATCCCGTTGGCATCCACGCCGAGATCCAGTCGCGGCAGAGTATCGTGATAGTCTTCGGATCGTGGCAGCGCCCAGATGATGTCGAGTAGCTCTTCCTCCGTCAGCCCGACTAGCGGGCCGCGCAGCAGCGCCCCCAGGGCAAGGGTGTCGCGACGGTCGGCCAGCACACGCGTCAGCGCGATCAAGTCCTGGATTTCCTGCCTGCGAAACAGGCCCTTGCCCGCCTGGGTTGCCACGGGGATGCCGTGCCGTTCTAGCGCCTCTTCATAGCGCCACAAATCGTTTCCAGTCGGTGCAAGCAAGGCTATGTCGCCGGGCCGACAGACACGGCTGGCGCCGGAGCAGCGGTCGAGGATCATCTCGCTGCCGATAAGGCGGGCGCACATTTCGGCGACGGCTTCAGCTTCGGCATCCCGTTGCTGTTCGGCGGACGCCTTGCCGTTTTCGTCCGCGACGGCGACATCCAGAGCCGCGACGCAGAGCGCCTCGCCACGGTCCGCGTGGAAGGGGTCAAGTGCGGTAAAGCCTGGTTGCCCTTCGCTCGACAAAAGGCCCTCGAAGCGCTCATTCACATAGGTCAGGATCGGCGCGCAGGAGCGGAAGTTCGTCGAGATCGACAGGACGCAGTCCGCATCCTGGGCGAGAAATGCGTCACGTGCTCGCACATAGGCGCTTACGTCCGCGCCGCGGAAGCGATAGATCGCCTGCTTGGGGTCGCCGACAAGGAAAAGTGCGCCGGGACGGATCTGGAAGGCAACCCAATCCTCTTTCGCGGCATCGACGGGCGGCTCGCCGCATAGCCGCCAGAAGATCTCGGTCTGCAGCGGGTCGGTATCCTGGAACTCGTCCACCAAGACGTGCGAGAAACGCGCAGCTAGTGCGCGGCGAACGTCATCGTGGTCGCGCAACAGGTCGCGCGCAGCAAAGATCAGATCGTCGAAGTCGAGCAGGGCCGCTGAGCGTTTGTGATCGCGGAAGCGGTGCAGAACCGGTTGCACCTCGGCGATCAAATTGGAAAGAACGCGGCTCGAAACATTCTGGAGCATTGTCTGCCATGACTCGCAGCATGCCGTGTAGTGGCCTTCGGCCGTCGTATTGAAGCGCTCGCCATCCGCCTTGGCCAAGCCTACGCGCTTGGCCGCTTCTACCCATTTACCCTTCTTCCTGAACGCAAGGAACGTGCCGCTCTTGGTACAAAGATCGCGGTGCGGTTGCGTGACCAGCGCTCGTACCAGCCCGGCCGGCGTTTCAGCCACCGGAGAGTCATCTAGCGCCTGCGCCATATCCGCCAAGCGATCGGCAAACATCGCCGTCTCTTCCTCAACCGCTGGCGAGGTACGGATGAATTCGGCGAAGGCGCCCGCGGCGTCGCGGAAGGCTCGAAGTTGCGGCGCGAGCGGAGTCGTGGCCGGTGCCAGTATGGTACGCCGTTTCCGCAGGTTCGCGACGATCTTGTGGATCAGCCCGACGGTTTCGCTTGGATTCTGAATCACCATTTCGGCGATGATCCCGCCTTCGTCGCCGGAAAGCGGCTCTCGTAGCCAGGTTTCGACGATCTCGATGAAGGCGAGGTCGGTCTGATTGCGATCCATCACGCTGGCGCCCGGATCGATATCAGCTTCCACGGGGTAGGGTTTAATCAGGCGCTGGCAGAAGCCGTGGATCGTCGAGCAGGTAATCTCGTCAATCTCGGTCGTTGCCGCCGCGAGGTTAGCCTTGTGAGTGCCCGACAGACCGTCCGGCAACGCGATCCGCAGTTCGGTGGGGATCGCCCCCGCCGCGAGGTCGCTGACGAAATCGCGAACCCGGATTAGCAACTCGCTGGCCGCCAGCTCGGTGAAGGTCACGGCCGCAATGGATTTGGGGGCAATACCCTCCGCCAGCATGACGGCGATACGACCGGCCATGACAGCCGTCTTGCCCGAACCCGCGCCGGCCTCGACGAGGATGGAGCGATCATGCACGCTGATAGCGTCACGGCGGGCGGCGTCATCGCGCAGTACTTTTGTTGCGGCTGTCATCACTTGGCCTCCCAGACTTGTGCGGCGTCGCCGAAGATTTCGGTCGCGGCGATCAGCTTGCGTTTGCAGTAGGTGGCGCCCGCGTTGGCCGGCAGAGCGAAGGCGAGGTCGTCATAGCTTCCGCCGGTGTCAGGCCCGATCAGGGCGTTGCCGGCGGTCAGGTTGGTGCGGGCCGCCTGCAAATAGCTGGTGATCTCGACCAGCGTGGCTTCGGGATCGGCGAGCTGCAGATCGATCTGATCGCGCGGGAAGAGCAGGGAGGCGCTGATCGACACGTCTGCCCCGAGCAATGCCTTCACGGCGAAGGCATAGAGACAGCGCTGCAATTCGCGGCCACCATCGAGGCTGATGTTGTCCTTGGGGGGTCGCCCGGTCTTGTAGTCGCGAACGAGGGCGCGCTTGCCGTCGCCGGAAAGATCGAGACGATCAATGTAGCCGGCGATGCGAAACCCGGCGTTCGGGATTTCGACCACGGTTGTCGGATCCCACGGGCTGGCGGCGGTCGATTTCGTCTCGGCACCGCCAAAGGCCACCTCGCCATAGGACCGCCTGTCGGGCAGCCCCTCATCACCGTGGGTCAGCGCGCGGCTGGTGAGCAGGCGCGCGTCATCTAGCGTCCGACGCCAGATGACCGCGGGCGGGACGGCGCGGTCGCTTTCCCAGACGTCGCCGACTTCGCCAACGGCGTTCTGCACGGCTGCTGCAATCTGGCTGTCGTCGGCCTTGGCCAGGCCGCCCGCTGCTTCTAGCCTCTGAAGCGCCAGATCGAGGGTCATGTGGACAAGATTGCCCATGCCGAGGGCGTCGAGAACCAGCGGATCGGCCCCACTCTCGGGCATCCCCAGGCGCATCCCGTAGCGCCACACGAAGCCGAGCGGGCTTCGCAGCAGGAGGCGAAGCGAACTGGCCGACTGGGTCCGTTCCAAGATGGCAAGCAACAGTGGATGATCTGCGCGAATCAGTCCGTCATGGGCCGTGATTTCTTTGCGATGCCAGTCGCGCCAGCAGGTCGTCGCGCCGATCGCCTGCGGCTCTTTGCCAAACTCTTGCGGTCGCGCCATTACCCGGTCGGTCTCGCTGAAAGCGTGGGCCGGGACTGCGTTGCGGCGGATATAGGTTTCGTCGGCATGAGCGCCAAGCAGCGAGCTGCGGCCGAGGAGTCGACCTTCGCTATCCCGGCGAGCGCGAGACAGAACGATCTGGCGCTCCGTCGTGGCGAGGACCGTCTCGAAGTCTCGACGATCTGCCGCGCCGACCGGGAGCGGATTGAGTTCGAAAGTCGGAATGATGTGGTCGGAGATCAAGCGATCTTCCGAGATACCACGCGGCCAGCGCGACGAGTTGAGACCGACCAACCGAACGAACCGGCGCGGCGATGCGGCGAGAGCGCTGACCGGCATCCAGGCGACGGATACGCATGCTTCAAGGCCATCATCCTGCCTTAGAGTCTCAAGGGTCGCCTCGAGCGATCCTGATGGTCCGGATAACAGCGCCTTCCGCCAAATCGCCAGTGCGCGACCGTTGAGAAGCGCTGCGCCGATCTCCTCGGCGGCACTGTGGCCCTTGGCAAGGAGCACAACGATGCCTCGCAAGGTCAGGGCATGATTCTGCTCGTCGGGCCAATCCGTTGCGGTCAGGCGGTCGAGCAAACGCGTCCAAGCCGTGACGGAGGCAAGCGGCGCGTCTGCCGGCAGGATGCGCATCCAACCCATCGGCAACGTCTGGAATGGACCGGGCTGGGAACGGCAGAGCGCCGCCAGGCGGCGCATCCGGGTCTGTGTCAGACCACGGATCAGAATGTCGGCGAGCGCGGCTGCGGCCTGACCCTCGCGGGTCGTCGTGACCTTGATGCCATGGACGAAGTGCAGATCGAGGTTCGCGTCTGCGCGAAGCGACAAGAAATGATCGTCGTATTCCGCCGTCGAGGCTGCGGCGATGGCGATGTCGGCATGCTCGGCCTCGCCCGACGCCAGCAAGCTTCGAGCCCAGCGGACGGCTTCAATGGCCTCGTTATATGCTGTGGCTGCGCTAACGGCGTTAACATCGGGCACCTGCGGGGGAGCGTGGGTGATGAGTACGCCGGTCGTTTCGAGCCAGGAAGGCGTCTTGCGCGGTCCCGCCGTCCAAGTCACCGGCGTATGCGCGGTCAGCGCATGAAGGAGAGGGCGCCAGCAGGGCGAAAGCTCGGTGATCCCGACGATCTCTACCGGACCGAGGATGGCTTTGGCATGATCAAGGCGCAGATATGCCTGTGCAACCAGATCGGCCGGTCGCATCATGCCGGGTGGCAGTTGTGCCAGGACCGCCGCTTCGAGGCGCGCGATGGAGTCGAGGCGGGGATGCTCTCCGGCCCGCGCTGACAGATTGATCCCAGCTCGCCATGCCTTGTAAAGGGTGTCAGCCGACGCTTTGATCATCCCGGGGAGCAGTTTGATACTATCGAGCTCGCCGAGCGCGGTCGCGGGCAGGACGATTTGAATCGCGGCGCGGAGGCTTTCATCATCGATCGGCTTGGCGAAACCGCCAGCAAGGCGAACCGCCAGTTGTTCGAACGACATGATCTGCAGGCCGTGCCCTCGATTGCGCGCCGCATTGAGGCGAAGTTCGCGCATTGCCAATCGGCCATGAGCGACGATTGTCCGCCGAAATGACGTAGACTCGGCCGATCTTGCCAAAGGATGTTGGGGTGCTGAGTGGGCGCCACCGGACTTCGCTACCGCGCTCAATTTGGGGCCGTGCGGTGCCCCCGGAGCTAGAAAAGTCCACTGTTTTCCGGCCAATTCGCGTTTCGTCGTGCTTCCGAACATCGTTTTCGCCCCTATTCCCAATCCGGTTCCGCTTGACGGCACCACCTGTTGGGGATAGAAACTACACGGATATCGCAGATATGTCCATATACTTTTTATCTGTATCTAAGGTGCTGATCTGATGACGGAAAGCCGAACGACATTGAAGTGGGGAGTGGAGCGTCGCCTCGAGTTCATCGAGTTTCGACTGTTCTGGGAGGGGGGCGTCAATCGTTCGGATATCATCAACACGTTCGACGTGTCTGTGCCCCAGGCGTCGAAGGATCTCACGCTCTATCAGGAACGGGCTCCGCGGAACGCGATCTATGACAAGAGTGCGAAGCGTTACATCGCGAGCGAGCAGTTTGAACCGCATTTTCTGAAACCTGATCCGGACGGTTATCTCTCCCGATTGCGCTCGGTAGCCGAAGGCTTGATCGAGTTGTCGGACTCTTGGATCACTCAGCTTCCAGAAACCGACGTCGCGTTAACTCCCAAACGCGACATTGACGCCGGCGTTCTGAGAGCCTTGTTGGTCGCTGTACGCGAAGGCCGCTCAATCGAGGTTCATTACCAGTCGATGAGTAAGGTGCGGCCAGAGCCGGTATGGCGACGCATGACCCCCCACGCCTTCGGTTATGACGGCTTCCGTTGGCATGCGCGCGCCTATTGCCACCTAGACAACAAATTCAAAGATTTCCTACTGCCGCGAATTCTGGATATCGGCGAGCTGGGCCAGGCCGGCGCGGATCCGCAGCAAGATTGCCTTTGGCAGAACCGTTTCGGCATCGTGATTGGCCCTCATCCCGATTTGACGCCCAGCCAGACGGCTGTGGTTGCCAAAGACTATGGGATGGAGGACGGATCAGCCGTCCTGACGGTGCGCTTCGCCATGCTGTTCTATGTATTGAAGCGGCTCGGCTTGCTTGGGGACGCAGCTAAGCAAGACGCCCGCAGTCAACACATCGTTGTTGTCAACCGAGCCGCGACAGAGGCGGCTCTGAAGAAGAACGACTTTCCGTCGTGACGTTTTGGCGTGCAGGAAAGGTTAGAGGTTGAATCATGGTCGCTAACGAAGAAGATCACGCTCTCGTCACGATCAGGCTATTGGCCATGGGAATCGTTCAAACGAGCCGCATAGTTGCGGAAGGGGTTAGCTTGGTCAACCAGTCAAGCATTTCTTTCTGGAACGCCAATCGTTCAAAATCAGCCATTTCGCTGAGGAGATTTTACAAATGAACCATCTGCTTTCCCAGACGCCGGCACGAACAAGCGAAACCAACAGCCTTCCACTAGTTTCAAAGTCCGACGATGAGTTTACCCTTGGTTCCATCAAGGATCTCGACGAACTGCGCCAACCGATCCTGAATTTGCCTGATTTTGCAACGTCCGGTTGGTTCAAGAAACACCTGAGCGTTTCGCGGAGCCATCTGCGCGTCTTTCACTCCAAGTGGGGACGCTATGTGGAACCCGTCACCGGTTTTGCTTGGCCATTGGAAAGACCAGATGTCGAAGAATTTTATGATTTGCTGCCGGAGATAGCGAAGTATCCATACGCGCTTCGCTTTATCTTGGGAGGCCTCTTCGAGAAGATGAGGCGGTGGGAAAAAAGGCTTTATCAAGCATATTTTGCAGCCCGCCGGGAAGCTGGCCTTCCAATCGAACTCGCTTCGGAACTAGAGGGTCGTCACGAGCAGGTTGTTGAACTCGCTGCGGCTGGCAAGTACGAAATCGCGCGTGCGATGGCAATTCTTAACTGGGCACTTTACCAAAGTAAGACACCCGCGATGGCGCGCTTGGCCGTTCATGATCCTGAGATGTCCGACTACCTCAGAAAGTTTCTTGCGTGCGATCATTCTCTAATGAGCGAGATGTGGACCAAATACGCAAGAGGAGGGAATGCTGAGGACCCAGATACGGGAAAAGTTGTTGGTGCAACTTGGGACGATATCCGAGAAGAAGTCAGCTCCGATGTTGATGATCCTTTCGACGACGAAAAGCATCCCATTAGTGACGGCGCATCTGAGCAGCAGAATGACACTTCGAAGGATCCCGAGAGTCATCTTGGCGGGGACCTAGACCAGCCTTTGTCTCACCTCGATTCCTACACTTTTGCATCCGCTACCGACGAGTGGGCTGCGCGTTTGTCCGAGATAGTACAAATCGCAAAGTGCGGACAATCTCTTGCTCCAGATCGTCAGATCAGCACCGAACTTCAAAGTATCGCATCTCGTCTTAAAGATTGCGTTGATGCATATGAAGCCACTCAACCAAACTCGATACCAACCGAACATTTGATTGCCCGGCTACTCGCGGCACTGGGAATCGTCAAAGAAGCGCTCACGAAGATAGATGGATTCGACGAAACTACCCTAGGCAATGTCAGATCGATTGAGGCATCTGCCGCAGATACGCCTCAGAATGTGATCCCCGAGGTCTACACTGAAGCAGAAGCGCTCACTTTTTCGGCAGAATCCTCAGCGACGGAAGTGGGCATTGCGCAACAGCGCCTAAACGATGCGGATGCCACGCTTTCGCATAAGGAATATTTCACGGTCGCGCCTGAACTATTTTCTCGGGTTGTGTTGGCGGCCAATGAAGCGCTGGCCCGAATTGACTCAGCGCTCAGGATGTTCAGGCTTTTACGCAATGATTTGGAGACTGCGATCGGTGACCAAGGCCTAATCGACGCGACCGAACCGACTCGTGAGCAAAATATCGTCTCAACCGTCGCGATTGTCGCATCAGACACCACCCAAACCGCCGTCATCGAGGCCGACGACGGTGGCGAGGGGGATCCGGATATTGAGCCCACCGGAGATAACCTGATACTTCCCCCACTGCCAGCATTCGATAGGGGCGCAGAGGTTATTGCGGCCGAAAGCGACCCACTCCTACTTCAAATTGAGCGCAAGGCTGACGAACTCTTCATTTGCCATGAATTTGGCCTAGCTTACCATCTAGCGA
>Ga0137407_10002887_pt1 | contig 11378 bp, 10 predicted proteins | sample CZOMad2_2_16fung_FD_108410 | JGI IMG/M metagenome (GOLD analysis project Ga0137407, IMG submission 108410) | Vadose zone soil fungal communities from Angelo Coast Range Reserve, California, USA - CZOMad2_2_16fungal (Illumina Assembly) | ecosystem: Environmental > Terrestrial > Soil > Vadose...
CGAGAATAGCTTTTAATTCATTTCTTATATTATCATCCAATACAGGGCATGTTGCTTCTATACGATGATCAAGGTTGCGGACCATCCAGTCAGCCGAAGATATATAAACTTTTTCTTTGCCATCATTCCGGAATATAAACACCCGTGCATGCTCAAGGTATTCATCAATGATGCTAACGGCTGTAACAGGTTTGATGAATTTTTTATTTTTCGAAAACAAGCAAAAAATCCCTCGCACAATCAATTTTATTTCGACGCCTGCCCTGGCAGCATCATATAATTTATAAATTAATTCTTCGTCGGAAAGAGAATTCATTTTTAAAATGATGAATGCGCGCCGTTTGTTTTTAGCCGCTTTTATTTCTTTATCGATCATTTTCAGCAGCTCCCGTCTCAAAACAATTGGGCAGGGGATAAGTGTTTTGCAGGATTTGAGAATCGAGCTGCCATCTTTCCATTTTTCCAGGTAGTTAAAAAGCCGGTTCACATCAGCCATAATATTCCTGTTGGCGGTAAGCAGGCAATGATCACCATATTGTGTAGCTGTTCTTTCATTCAGATTCCCTGTGCTCACAAAGCCATAATGAATGGTATGGTTTTTTACACTTTTTTTAATCAGGCATATTTTTGCATGCACTTTGGTGTTAGGAATAATGGGCATTACTTTTACACCTTCTTCTTCCAGCCTGTCCTTCCACTCGAGGTTTGCTTCTTCTTCAAAACGGGCGCGGAGTTCAACCAATGCTGTTACATGTTTTCCGTTCCTTGCTGCATTGATGAGTGTATTAACCACCTTTGAGTTTGAAGCAAGCCGGTAGCAGGTAATTTTGATCGCTGTTACATCAGGATCGATGGCCGCCTCCCGGAGCATGTCTATCACATGGATAAAAGAATGATAAGGAAAATGCAGCATCACATCCTGCTCCAAAACAATATCTGTTACCCGTAGTGATTTAACCAGCAGCGGATGCATAAAAGGTTTTTTTCTTTGCCCTTTTTTCGAAAACACATCCGGAAAATCCATGAAATGGCGAAAATTATGAATTCGTCCACCAGGTATCAGGTTGCCTTTTTTGGATAGATTTAATCTTTTAATCAGGTATTCCAACAAGCCATTATCCATTTCCTTATCGTACACCAGGCGCACAGGTTTGCCCTTGCGCCGATTCTTCAATCCCTTTTCAATTTTTTGAATGAGTGTAGTTGAAACATCATTATCGATATCTATTTCTGCATCTTTAGTCAGCTTAAATACCCATGACTGGTATTTATCATACCCAAAATAAGAAAATACATTGCGGAGATTATAACGAACTATGTCTTCCAGCAACATGATATTTCGCTCCTCCGGGTTGGATGCAGGCAGGAGAACAAATCTTCCCAGGGCCCTGCTTGGTATTTCAATCAACGCATATTTTCTCGTTAGGGAGTCATCCCTGCGTGAAAGAAGTACGCCAAGATATATTGATTTATCTCTTAAATATGGGAATTGAGGAATGCTCTCGATCATCAAAGGGATGATATTGGAGCGAACTTCCTGTTCAAAATAGTTCTCTACAAATTTTTGCTGGTCCTTATTCAGTTGTTTTTCTGTCAGCAGGAATATCTTTTCGTTTTCCAGTTCCTTGCGTATCACTTCCCAGGTTTCATTAAATTGTTCCTGTTGCTGCAAAACAATGGATTGTATCTGTTCCAATATCCTTTCCGGCGCGATTTCCATGTGCATATTCACTTTTTTGCCGCTAAACTCGATCATGCGGTTAAGTGTCGCCACGCGCACCCGGAAGAATTCATCAAGATTATTGGAAAAAATACCTAAAAAACGGATTCTTTCCCGCAAAGGGACCGTAGGGTCAGCTGCTTCCTGCAATACCCGTTCATTGAATGATAACCAACTGATATCCCTTGGTATTGTCCTTCTTTTCATATTTGTCATTTACACGGCTTTGCTGCACAAAATAGATATACTGAAAGGTAACGGTAAATTAAGTAATTATTAAATACAAGCGCGGGTGAGGGCGCATGTGAAGACCTTTCAGGTCAACATGAGGATAAAGTTTATATGGATCTGAACGCTCTGGGATTGGAGCGGTATTTGAAAAAAAGCCTCTTTCTTTTTGCTATTTGAAGAGATTTTACGACCTTCGCCATCCAAAAATTCCGAACATTATGTCCAGAGTATGTCAGGTTACAGGTAAGAGGCCGGTTTCAGGAAATCGTGTTTCTCACTCAAATATAAAAACAAAGCGCAGGTTTTTACCTAATCTGCAGAATAAACGTTTTTTCCTGGCTGAAGAAGATAAATGGATTTCGCTGAAAGTATCTTCAGAAGGTTTGCGTACCATCAATAAAAAAGGACTTTATCTGGTAGTAAAAGAATTGAGAGCAAACGGAGAAAAAATTTAAACAAATTTGATCTCACCTCAGGTGAGACCATATTTTTCACATTTTCATATTAAAGACTATGGCAAAGAAAGGAAGCAGGGTTCAGGTAATATTGGAATGCACCGAGCATAAAACCAGTGGCAAACCTGGCACGAGCCGTTATATCACCACTAAGAACAAAAAGAATTCTCCTGAAAGGTTAGAATTAAAGAAGTTCAACCCTATTTTAAAAAAAGTGACTGTTCACAAAGAAATTAAATAATACACAAATGTGAAGATGCGGAAATGTGAAAATAAACAGGATACATTTCTTTCATTTCCACATTTTCATATTTTCACATTTTCAAATTAAAGATTATGGCAAAGCAAGCTAAAACCGCTATTAAGACCAAAGATGCAAAGACTGCTGCAGAAGCCAAAAACTGGACTAAGGTTATCCGGGCAGTACGGAGCGCTAAAACCGGGGCTTATACTTTTAAAGAAGCTATTGTGCATAAGGACAAGATCAAGCAATTTCTCGCTCAGAAATAAATCTTTACTTGTAAGTAAGATATAAAGCTGTCTCTGTCGGGACGGCTTTTTTTTATCGCGGATGAAGGGAATTTTGAGATTGCGTAGAAAGGTATTCAGGACAAAAAAGATAAAAGGTACAAGATACAAGGTACAAGGTACAAGTTGATGGCAACCCTTGTACCTTGTACCTTGTATCTTGTACCTTCAAAAAAACTTTGCATAAGAAATCGTAAATCATAATACCTATGGGTTTTTTTGATAAACTTTTCGGGAAAAAGGAAAAAGAAAGTCTTAACCAGGGCCTGCAAAAAACCAAAGAAGGATTTCTTTCCAAAATAACAAAAGCATTGGCGGGTAAAAGCACTGTTGATGAAGAGGTGTTAGACAGCCTGGAAGATGCGCTGGTGAGTGCAGATGTGGGAATTGATACGACAATTCAGATTATCGACCGCATCGAAAAAAAGGTTGCAAAAGATAAATACCTGAACACCGGAGAACTCAACAGGATGCTGCAACAGGAAATTGAATCGATATTGGTTGATGGCGGAGAAAAATCCTACAGCGATTTTGAAGGAGATCTGGTTGCTAAACCTTACGTTATCCTGGTAGTTGGTGTTAATGGTGTAGGTAAAACAACTACGATCGGTAAACTTGCTTATAATTTTAAAAAGGCCGGAAAGTCGGTTTTGCTTGGCGCTGCAGATACGTTCCGGGCCGCTGCAGTTGAGCAACTAACGGTATGGAGTGAACGCGTTGGGGTACCGATTGTGAAGCAGGGCATGGGTGCAGATCCCGCAGCAGTTGCATTTGATACGGTGCAAAGTGGCATGTCGAAAGGATCGGATATAGTTATTATTGATACAGCCGGACGTTTGCATAACAAAGCTCATTTGATGGAAGAGCTAAGTAAAATAAAAAGAGTAATAAAAAAAATACATCCGGAATCTCCGCATGAAGTATTATTGGTCCTGGATGGATCAACAGGACAAAATGCTTTGGAGCAAGCAAGACAATTTACAGCAGCAACCGAAGTAACGGCGCTGGCAATTACCAAACTGGATGGAACAGCAAAAGGTGGTGTGGTATTAGCCATTGCCAATCAATTTAAAATTCCTGTAAAGTTTATTGGAGTGGGCGAAAAAATGGAAGACCTTCTTCTATTCAATAAACATGAGTTCGTGGATAGTCTTTTTAGTTTGGAAAATAAAAATGGTTGATAAAACATCGTTCACTGATAACCCGAAATCAATCAGTATATTTTCGCCTGAAACTTAAGAACAAAATAATTAAACCGATAATTACTGCGATCATTGATCCAATGAGTACGGCTATTTTTGAATCCTGTACCAGGCTGATTTCATTTGTAAAAGCAAGGTTGGTAATAAATATCGACATGGTAAAACCGATTCCTGCCAAGGCTCCGGCGCCTAATAATATTTTCCAGTTTATACTTTCTGGCAATGAACACCATTTTAACCTGACAGCTATCCAGCATAGTGCAAAAATGCCCGCAGGCTTGCCGGTTACAAGTCCGGTTATAATTCCCAGGCTATTGTTTGAATATAAATGATTATACCAACCTGTTGTGAGATGAATGCCCGTGTTTGCAAGCGCAAACAAAGGAACGATAATAAAATTTACAGGATTGTGCAACGCGTGTTGCAATTTGTAAGAAGGATTTATTTTATCGATTTTTCTGAATGGAATGGCAAAAGCCAACAGCACTCCGCTGATAGTAGCATGGACACCTGATTTGAGCATAAAATACCACATAAAAACACCGGCGATCAGGTATATCCATATCTTAAAAATGTTCAGTCTGTTTAAAATAACCAAAAATGCAAATATTCCGAGCGCAATAAGCAGGTTCATAGCAGAGAATCCCTTGGTATAAAAAACGGCAATGATAATGACTGCCCCGAGATCGTCGATGATCGCAAGGGCTGTTAAAAATATTTTGAGTGCCGGCGGAACTTTGTTTCCTAATAAAGAAAGCATACCCAATGAAAAGGCAATATCGGTGGCCATAGGAATTCCAATTCCTCTCTGCGTTGCGGTACCATGATTAAAAGAAAAATGTATGAGTGCAGGAATTGCCATGCCCCCGATAGCGGCCATAATAGGTAATAATGCATTTTTGAAATCAGATAATTCACCGACATACAGTTCACGTTCTATCTCTAATCCTACCATTAAAAAGAAAATCGTCATGAGTCCATCATTGATCCATTCTTCTATTGAATAATCAAGTTGCACGCTTTGGAATGAAAGGTTGAGTTTTGAATTCCAGAAATGATGATATGCTTCTCCGGATCCGCTATTGGCTATCAGCATTGAAACCAGCGTGCAGAGAATTAGTATCAATCCGCCAGCCTTTCCGCTTTTAAAGAAATCCTTAAAAAGCCTGGTTAATCCTGAATCATTATTTTTTGTCATAAAAAATATAATCTATTAATATCGAAGTTAAAATTAATGTGCGAATCTGCTAATGTGCGGATGGCGAATTTCTCAAACCGATTATTCTGAAGAATTCGCACATCCGCACATTAGCAGATTCGCACATTAGATTCTGTATCTTTGCAGCCGCATGAAAACAAAAACAATTAAGCGGGATAAGGTCAATATCATTACGCTGGGCTGTAGCAAAAATATGGTTGATAGTGAGGTATTGAGTGCACAGCTACAGGCCAATGATATTGAAACCGTGCATGAAAATAAAAGCAGGGATCATAATATTGTTGTAGTAAACACATGTGGTTTTATTGATAAGGCAAAAGAAGAGTCGGTAAACACGATTTTAAAACAAGTAGAACTCAAAAAAAGAGGAAAACTCGATAAAGTATTTGTTACCGGTTGCCTGAGTCATCGTTACCGCGAGGATCTTGAAAAAGAAATCCCCGAAGTGGATGCATGGTTCGGTACGATGGAGCTGCCATTGATGCTTAAACAATTTGAAGCCGATTATAAATCTGAATTGATCGGGGAGCGATTATTGGCAACGCCTAAACATTATGCCTACCTGAAAATATCGGAGGGTTGTAACCGGACCTGCTCCTTTTGTGCGATACCGTTGATGCGCGGGCAGCATACGAGTAAGACGATAGAAGATTTGGTGAGAGAAGCAGAAGGGCTTGTAAAAAAAGGCGTGAAAGAAGTGATGCTGATCGCACAGGAGCTCACTTACTATGGATTGGATATATACAAAAAAAGAATGTTGCCTGAATTATTGCATCGCCTGGCCGATGTAAAGGGATTGGAATGGATCAGGCTGCACTACGCATATCCTTCTAAATTTCCGATTGAAATTATAGATGTGATGCGTGAGCGGGAAAATATCTGCAATTACCTGGATATGCCTTTGCAACATGCCAGCGACCATATGCTGCAAGCAATGCGTAGACAGATCACGAGGTCGGAAATGACAGACATTATCCATGCCATCCGTGAAAAAATTCCTGGAATTTGTTTGCGGACAACTCTGATTGCAGGTTTCCCGGGTGAAAAAGAAGATGATGTGCAGGAAGTGAAAGAATTTTTGCAGGAACATCGTTTTGACAGGGTGGGCATCTTTACTTATTCTCACGAAGAAGGTACAGGCGCATTTGAATTGAAGGATGATGTGCCATCTGCAGAAAAAGAAAAGAGGGCGCAGGAAATAATGGAAGCGCAGCAGGAAATTTCTTATGAAAAAAACCAGGAAAAAATCGGGAAGACCTTCAAAACAATCATTGATAAAAAAGAATCGGGGAGATATCTTGGTCGTACAGAATTCGATTCGGTAGAAGTGGATAATGAAGTAATCATCCAGGCCGATAAAAAATTACCCCTCGGTGAATTTGTAAATGCGCGGATCACTAAAGCATATGATTACGACCTGGAAGCAGTAGTCGTTTAACTATCTCCTATTAATCTTATTTGCATAAGACAATGTTTTAATATTTTTGGATAAAAAATCCAAAAAATGTCTTTTGAATGGAAGGGTATATTTCCCGCTGTCATTACCCCATTATCTGAGAATGGTGAACTGGATTTGCAAATGTTTGATATTAGTTTATCAGCGCAAATTGATGCAGGCGTAGACGGGATTATTCTTGCAGGATCTCTTGGCGAAGCGAGTGTGCTTACAATTGCAGAAAAAGAAAAGCTGGTGAAATTTGCTGTAGAAAAATCCGGCGGCAGGTTACCGGTATTGCTCAATATTGCAGAAGGTTCGACAAATGAAGCAATACAACAAGCTGCTATGGCGCGTAAATGGGGCGCACGTGGTTTGATGCTTCTGCCGCCGATGCGCTATAAAAGCGATGAAAGAGAAACCATAACATTCTTTAAACAGGTGGCAGCTTCGACCGATCTCCCCATCATGCTTTATAATAACCCTGTTGATTACAAAATTGAAATTACTCCTGATATGTTCGAAGCACTTTCTGTTTGCGAAAATATCCAGGCTGTTAAAGAATCAACAAGGGATGTATCGAATGTAACGAGAATGATTAACCGCTTTGGAGACAGGTTTAAAATTTTATGCGGTGTAGATACCATTGCAATGGAGGAATTAATGATGGGATCAACAGGCTGGGTGGCCGGCCTCGTGAATGCTTTCCCTAAAGAAACTGTTGCCATTTATCGCATGGTAATTGCAGGAAGGATTGAAGAAGCCACATCGATATACCGATGGTTCATGCCATTACTTGAACTTGATATTCATCCTAAATTGGTTCAGTATATCAAGCTTGCTGCATCTATGACAGGCCTGGGAACTGAGATAGTCCGTGCTCCGAGGCTGATACTTGCCGGTGAAGAGAGAACAAAGATTATGAAAATTATCAATGATGGTATTGCTTCCCGACCTGTTTTGCCGGATTATCTTAACTTGTAAAAAATTTATTACTGCCCTGGTTAAATTTTCAAGTTTTATTTTTCGATAATCATGATGGCGATTAATTATTTAAATCAATAATCAAATATAAAATTATGTTTAAAGATGCTACCATTGAGGAAATTGACGTCGTGATGCAAAAATCATGGAAGGCATTTCATCAATACAGGCAATTATCATTGAAGCATCGTGCGGATTTTATGCGGTCAATAGCCACAGAAATTGAAGCGTTGGGTGATGAATTATTAAGCATATCCTCATCAGAAACCAATTTGCCGGAAATGAGATTGCGTAATGAAAGAGCACGAACTATATTTCAATTGCGTAATTATGCTGATGCCTGCGAAAGGGGGGAATGGCTGGAGGCGAGGATAGATACAGGTATACCCGATAAAACTCCTCCAAAACCTGATCTGCGCAAAATGCTGATACCGATGGGACCGGTTGTTGTTTTCGGAGCAAGCAATTTTCCCTTCGCATACTCGACGGCGGGAGGAGATACAGCCTGTGCCTTTGCAGCAGGTTGCCCCGTCATTGTAAAAGCACATCCGGCTCATGCGGAGACCTCCGAATGGGTTGCCAGGGCTATTTTCAGTGCGGCTGAAAAATGCAATATGCCAGCCGGTATTTTTGCGCATGTGCATGGTGCCGGCTTCGAGGTGGGAAAAGCATTGGTCACACACACCCACACCAAAGCAGTTGGTTTCACCGGCTCATATGGAGGTGGTAAAGCATTATTTGATTGGGCTAATCAACGCAAAGAACCGATCCCTGTTTTTGCAGAAATGGGTAGCATCAATCCCGTTTTTTTAATGCCGGAAAAATTAGAGCAATCTGCCGAAGACATCGCAAAATTATATGCTGGTTCTATTACGCTCGGAACCGGACAGTTTTGTACGAACCCAGGATTGATTATTGGTGTGCAGGGAACCGCATTGGATCGGTTCATTCATGTATTGGGAAATGAAATAAAACACATTGCTCCGGGAACGATGCTGCATCCGGGCATTGCAAAAGCATATACGGAAAAACGCGCAACTGCCATATCACAATCAGGTGTGGATACCATTGCCGTAAGTGAGACGGAACCAAAAAATAATCAGGGAGTTCCGACTATTGCATCAGCCACGGGACAGGCATTTTTAAATAATCCCGTTCTGCACCAGGAAATATTCGGCCCATATTCCATAGTCATAAAGTGTAAGGATATGCAGGAGATGATTGAAGTAACAAAGCATACCGAAGGCCAGTTGACTTCCACCCTTATGGCAACGGAGACGGATATACGTAATAACCAGGAATTGGCGGAGGCAGTAAAAAATATCTGCGGCCGTTTTATATTGAATGGTGTACCTACAGGTGTTGAAGTTTGTTTGAGCATGCAGCATGGCGGACCATTTCCTGCGACTACAGATAGCCGGTATACATCTGTGGGAGCAGATGGCATCAAACGTTTTGCGAGACCATTGAGTTTCCAGGGTTGGCCGGATTCATTACTGCCCGAAGAACTGAAAAATGAAAATCCATTGAAGATATGGCGCACAGTAAATGACAGGTTAACAAAAGATAGTATTTCCTGAATATTTTTTATTAAACAAACCATCATGTGGATCTGCCCCCGCTGCGGTCGTGAGTTCCGGAACACCAATCAGTCGCATACCTGCCGGTTGATTGATAAAGAACAACTATTTGCAAAGCGTCCACCACAGTTAAAAGGTATTTATAAAAAAATTGTTTCGGTTGTAAAAACATTGGGTGAATTCAGGGAAGAAACTGTAATGCCTGATGTTATTTTTTTTAAAACGGTTTCAACATTTCTTGGAGTAAAAGTAAAACGGGATCACCTGGAAGTTGAATTTTTTCTTGATCACCTGGACAATGCGCCGGTTGTATCAAAACACCTGCAAACTTCTGCACATCGTTTTGTGCACCTGGTACCTGTTGACAGCCCCGATGAGATTGATGATCAATTGAAAAATTGGATCAAACATTCCTATCAGCTTGTTCTTTCAAAAAAAATAAAAAATGATGATGAATGGCATTCAACCATTCCAGCGGCAAATGGCAGATCAAAATAATATATCCCGTAACCGTGGAGGCGTAGATTTTTTCTGCATCGATGCGCATACCTGTGGCAACCCGGTAAGATTGGTTGTAAGTGGCGGGCCAACATTGGAAGGAGAAAATATGAGTGAGAAGCGACTTCATTTCATGAAATCATACGATTGGATTCGGAAGGGGCTCATGTTTGAGCCCAGGGGGCACGATATGATGAGTGGAAGTATTTTATATCCTGCGCACGATCCGGATAATGATATCGCAGTTTTATTTATAGAAACAAGTGGATGTCTTCCTATGTGTGGCCATGGCACCATTGGAACAATCACTATTGCTATTGAAGAAGGTTTGATTCATCCTAAAACACCGGGTATCGTGCGCTTGGAAACTCCGGCAGGATTGGTTTTGGTTGAATACAGTATGGAGAATTCTTTGGATCCCAATTTTTCGTCAGGTACTGGTAAAGTAAAATCGGTTAAGCTTACCAATATACCATCATTCCTTGCTGCAGAAAATATTGAAATCGATTGTCCCGGCCTCGGAAAATTGAAACTGGATATTTCATATGGCGGCAACTTTTATGCAATTGTAGACAGGCAGGAAAATTTTCCGGGCCTGGAGCATTACCAGGCAGATCAATTGATAAGCTGGAGCCGTGTTATGCGGAAAAAAATCAATGCACAATTTCATTTTGTACATCCTGATAATCCCGCTATTAATGGTTGTTCCCATATTTTATGGACAGGCGCTGTGCTGGATAAAAATTCAACGGCAAGGAATGCAGTTTTTTATGGTGATAAAGCAATTGACCGTTCGCCATGTGGCACAGGTACTTCAGCGAGGATGGCGCAATGGTATTCGAAAGGGAAATTAAAGAAAGGCGATATATTCGTTCATGAAAGTATCATTGGCTCAAAGTTTACGGGCAAGGTTGAAGAAATAACAACCGTCGCCGGTATGCCTGCCATCATCCCAAGTATCGAAGGCTGGGCAAAAATATATGGACACAATACCATCAATATTAATCCTAACGATGACCCATATGCGTATGGGTTCCAGGTGCTGTAATAAAATTAAATCATAAATGTCATCATATGCAATCATCATATAAGATCACAATTGGTTTGTCTGCATGCTTCCTGTATGCAGGAGCAGCATTCAGCCAGGGAAGCGGTAAATTGGAATCAATTGGCTTTGCCCAGGTAATGATCGATGATGCGTTCTGGAAACCACGTATTGATAAAGTGGCAACCGCAACCCTCCAGGCTTGCATCAACTATACGGAATTTAAAACCGGTCGAATCCGGAATTTTGAAAAGGCTGCAAAAGGGAAAGGACAACATGAAGGAATTTATTATGACGATTCTGATGTGTACAAGGCTTTGGAAGCGATTGCTTATTCATTGAAGAACTATCGCGATTCGGCGCTGGAGAAAAAAGCAGATGAATGGATTGATAAGATTGCAGCGGCCCAGTTGCCTGACGGATACCTCGATACTTATTTTCAGTTGAGGGATATCAGCAAGCGCTGGACGGATATGGAGAA
>Ga0137407_10002888_pt1 | contig 11377 bp, 9 predicted proteins | sample CZOMad2_2_16fung_FD_108410 | JGI IMG/M metagenome (GOLD analysis project Ga0137407, IMG submission 108410) | Vadose zone soil fungal communities from Angelo Coast Range Reserve, California, USA - CZOMad2_2_16fungal (Illumina Assembly) | ecosystem: Environmental > Terrestrial > Soil > Vadose zone...
AGTGGGCGCTTAACTCAGCGGTAGAGTGCCATCCTCACACGGTGGAAGTCGTAGGTTCAAATCCTACAGCGCCCACCACTCGTTCCAAGCCCCTTAACCCGCTACCCGCTTTCGACAGTGGAGTTAACTGGAGTCTCTTCCGCCTCATTTCACTCTCTGCTGGAAAGTCGTGGAACTGCGCTCGTCAGTCGAACTGCCACCGTAATCTGCCCGGATCACGTGGTGGCCTTTGCGCAGCCGCGAAGTAGTGAAAGTCGCCTGGCCTCCGCTCAACTGCACGGTCGCGAGCATAGTAGAGAAATCACTAAAAGTGATCCTGCCGGTGGGAGTTTCTCCGGAATTCGCGACCACTACGGTGGTGAACGTCACCGCTTGTCCACGCCTGGATGGATTGTGAGAGGACCTCAGTTTGGTGCGGGTTTCCGCCTGGATGACTTGGTCGAGTTCCGGCGAGGTGCTGGGTAGGAAAGTTTCGTCGCCGCTATAGCTGGCAGTAATCGAGTGCACACCGGCATCGAGCGAGGACGTGCGGAACTTAGCCTTGCCGTCCTCGACGGATACGCTGGCCAGTGCGTGGCCGTTGTCGCTGAAGGTGATCGTCCCGGTTGGCGCACCCTGAGACCTGGAGGTCACGGTCGCGGTAAAGGTCACGTGATGGTGGAAATCGACCGGATTCCGGGAAGAAGTCAGCGCGGTCGAGGTTGCTTGGTGAAAGCCAGAAGAGATGTTCAGCAATGTGGTGACAAAGCCGAACTCAGACACAGCCAGGTCGGGCTTGCCATCCCCGTTGAAGTCGGCCACCACCTCGGAATGAGCTTGGACTCCGGTAGGATTGTAGCTCTGCGCCGCCTGGAAGCTCCCGTCGCCGTTCCCCAGAAGGACGTCTCTGCCGGACAATACAAGATCCAGCCTGCCATCTCCGTTGAGGTCGCTGGCTGCGATGGAATTAGATCCCTGAAGCGGAGGCCATGCGTCGTTTCCCGAGGAGTAAGTTACAGCCGCCCCGAAGGTGCCGTCCCCGTTCCCTAGGAGCACAGAAATCGAGCCTGGGATGAGGCACCTCCCATTAACGTCTTCGCACTTGACATTCCCGACCGCCAGATCGAGCTTGCCGTCTCCATTAAAGTCACCCGTCGCCACTGCAATTGAATAGTCATCCACGCTGGAGTAGCGCACTGCTGCTTGAAAGGTGCCGTCTCCGTTCCCCAGCAGCACGCCCACTGAGCCGGTCGCGCAAATTGACTGGTCGCTAGGGCTAGGCTGCACGCAGTTTCCGTTCGCAACCGCCAGGTCAATTTTGCCGTCCCCGTTGAAGTCCCCCACCGTGACGCTTCGGGCATCGGGATCACCCGTGGAATAGACCACTTGAGAACGGAAGCTCCCGTCCCCGTTTCCCAACAGAACATTCACGGAACCACTGGTTTGGTCCAAGCAGCAAGAAACAAAGGCCAGGTCCAACTTGCCGTCACCGTTAAAATCCGCCACCTCCAAACCTACGAGACCAATCCCCGTAACGGGCCCCGTAACCACCGATTGAAAAGTACCGTTGCCATTTCCGAGCAGCACGCCTAGAACGCCATGTGTGCAATCCTGCGGGCTTGCGCACTGGTTGAGAACCGCGATGTCCTGCTTACCATCCCCGTTAAAGTCTCCCACTGTCACGGAGGAGGGAAAACCGCCTCCGGAGCTATAACTTGCGGGCGGCTTGAAGTTTCCATTGGCGCCGTTCAGCAACACATCCACCGCACCGATTTCGTCCGCCAGCACAATGTCCGGCTTGCCATCGCCGTTGAAGTCCGCGGCCGAGGAGGCGAGGAAAACACCGCTGTCCGCTAGAAAATTCGCCGGCGCCTGTAAGGTTCCATTGCCGTTCCCTAACAGTGCAACTACAGCGCCTGTACACGGTGGAGTATTTGTTTGACATTCGTTGGCCACGGCGAGGTCGGACTTACCATCTCCGTTCAGATCCCCCAACACGCCGAAGAGTGGCCCTGCCCCTTCAGTATCATAAGAAATACCCGAAAGGCGAAATGTGCCGTCGCCGGCGCCCAGCAGCACGGTCGCCGACGCCGCATCGGGATCGACCGACACCAGGTCGGCCTTGCTATCGCCGTTCAAATCTCCGAACCCGATGAATGTGACGTCGTTCGAAGCCAAGACGGAGCTTTTTGCAGCGTTGAAGGTGCCGTCGCCCTTCCCCAATAGCACAGTGACGGACTCATTCACGCATGTGCCAGTGGGCGGTGCGCAGCTTTCGGCAACCGCCAGGTCCAATTTTCCATCGGAGTTGGCATCGCCTAACGCAACCGCCTGGGGATTCAGGCTCGGGAACAATTGGTTCCCTGTGGGCGCTTGAAAAGTTCCATCCCCGTTTCCCAAAAGGATGCTTATCAGGGTGTCGCACTGAGAGCCGCAATCGCCGGTCACAAGCGCCAGGTCCAGTTTGCTGTCGCCGTTGAAGTCGCCTAAAAAGACGGCTGCGTCACCCGCGGGGGAAGTAGTGAAGGTCGACACTGGCTGGAAGGTTCCGTCACCATTGCCCAATAGCACACCGGCGCTTTGCGGACCATTCACGACAACAAGGTCCAGCTTCCCGTCTCGGTTTAGGTCACCCGCTTCGACCGAAAAGGCACTCCCGCCCGCAGAGTAGGCGACCGGTGGCTGAAAGGTACCGTCGCCATTTCCTAGCAGGATATTCACCGAGCCGTTGGTGCACCCGACATCCGAGCACGCATTGTTTACCGCCACGTCCAGCTTGCCGTCGCGGTTAAAATCTCCCGTCGTAACTGAGGTTAGAACCGCTCCCGTATTGGAGACCAAAGCCGGTTGATAGGTGCCATCGCCATTCCCAAGCAGCACTGCTATGGTGCTCTGCGTACAGTCCGCATCGCTCACGCACTCGTTCGATACCAGGAGGTCGGGCTTGCCGTCTCCATTTAAGTCACCAACTTCTATGTTGCGGGCTAATCTTCCCCCAGAACCAAAGCTTGGAGGTATGAAGAAAATTGGATTGGTGATGGCTCCGCCAGCGAAGGGGCTTACCCCCGAAGCGGAGGAGCGAAGTCGAGGCCTTCCGCCTTGCGGAGTGGATTTCACAAGCCAGCCCTGCCACCAGCCCTTGGGATCTCGCATCCGTTCCCAGATGGTCCTCGGCCGATGTGTGCCCTGGCGACCTGGGGTCATTCCAGGCACGTTTTTGTTAGGACGCGCGATGGCTGCCGCCCGCGACTGCACGACGGGCGCAACCAGGACGAGGACAAGCAGGACGGGGATAGACTGGACAAGACAAGTTGCCGCGAAGGTCTTTAACAGCTTCACAGTTCCTCCAACGCAGCGGCCAAACCGAGATGCGTGCGTCACTATGAACACCTGATGAACACCTGGATTCGAAAAGAACCGATTGAGGTAGGGCGCTTGGGCCGCCCAGCGGGGAGAGAAACCGGATTCTCACTCGGCTACAGAACATTGTCAAGAAATAACTCGGGCTTCGACTCGGCCGCGTTAACACTGCACGACGCGTTCTATTGTTGTGCGCGCACTCGCCATCGATGACTGAAGACAGCCATGGCCGCCGTCACCACATGGAATAACAAAGTGTCTTTGACGTTTGTCACAGCGAGGGGGCTGGTGGCGGCATCGCTTCCGTTTTAGTGCTCGCGCTGAAAGCGGTACGGGCCACGGCGTTTGATCGAGACTGCTTCTGCAACTTTCAGAAATGCGCGTGCCGCGTGCGAAATGCTGGCGGCCTTGCGGTAGACCAGCCGTAATTTTCGATGCAGGCGCAACTCGCGCACCGGGATACGCACCAGTTCGCCGCGGGTCAGTTCGTTTTCCACGCTGATTTCGGGGAGCAGCGCCACGCCGTTGCCCATGGCCACGAATCGCTTGATAGCCTGCAGGGTGGGCAGTTCGATGTCCATGTGCAGCGGCGTCTTGTGGCGCTTGAATGTCTGGATGACTTTTTCGCGATACGGCGAGGAAACAATGTGGGCGACAAACGACTCCGCGCCCAGCTGCCGGATGCTCACCTGAGACTCAGCCGCCAGTGGATGGGTGGGCGGCACCACGAAAATTAATTCGTCGAGGTACACAACGATGGAGTGCAGTTGCGGTTCTTCGGGATCATAAGTGAGGACGCCCAGTTCTGAAGTGTGCCGCAGCACATCGCCCGGGATGTGACTGCCCAACGAACGTTGCACCATAATTCTGATCATGGGATGCAGACGCCGGAATTCGGCCAGCACCGGCAACAGATAAAGCGCGGTGAATTCGTTGGCGGCGATGGCCAGCTTGCCGCGTTGCAACTCGCGGAGTTCCGCCAGTGCTCCGCTGGCATCGTTTCGCAGGTTCAGCAGCCGCTCGGCGTATTCCTGCAGGACGCGCCCGGCGTCGGTGAGCCCGCCGTCGCGGGAAGAGCGATCAAACAAGAGCTCGCCGACATCTTCTTCCAGCTTGTGAATCGACTGGCTCACCGCCGACTGGGTGCGGTGCAGTTTTTCCGCCGCGCGGGAAAATTTTCCCTCCCGCGTGACCGTGAGGAACACTTCGAGTTGTCCCAGATCCATGGCACTTTCCCTTAATAAATCTCCAATTACTATTAGTTTATATTATTTCGTAAGTATGTCTAATACTAACACAAGGATTATAAGCTTTGCTTTCACCCACAGCCCTCGTAGCATTACAGGCTGGCAGGAGGTTTGGCGCATGGCACGAGCTCGCATTACGGTATTCGACACCACGCTTCGGGATGGCGAGCAGTCCCCTGGGTGCAGTATGACCGTGCAGGAAAAGCTGCGTCTGGCGCACCAGCTTGATCGTCTCGGGGTTGACGTCATCGAGGCCGGCTTCCCGATTGCGTCGGAAGGCGATTTTGCCGCAGTGGAGGCGATTGCCGCAGCCATTCGACGGCCGATCATTGCCGGACTGGCCCGGGCCTGCAGCCAGGACATCGAGCGGGCCTGGCAGGCGCTCAAGGGCGCGGCTCGCCCTCGCATCCATGTATTCCTGGCGACTTCGGACATTCATCTTCAGTACAAGCTCAAGATTTCGCGGCAGCAGTGTTTGGAACAGGCCCGCGATTCAGTTCGTCTGGCCAAGTCTTTGTGCGCGGACGTGGAGTTTTCTCCCGAGGACGCTACCCGCACCAATCACGAGTTTCTCTATCAGGTTCTGGACGCGGTAGTGGAAGCCGGGGCGACGACCTTGAATATTCCGGACACGGTCGGCTACAGCATGCCGGAGGAGTTCGGCGAGCTGATTCAAAACATCTGGCAGCGCGTGCGCGGAGTCGGGAAAGTAACCATTTCGGCTCACTGTCACAACGATCTGGGGCTAGCGGTGGGCAATTCACTGGCCGCCATCGCCGCGGGCGCACGCCAAGTGGAGTGCACGATCAACGGCATCGGCGAGCGAGCGGGCAATGCTTCGCTGGAAGAAATCGTGATGGCCATGCGGGTGCGGCCGGACCGCTATCCCTACGAAACCGGCGTGGTCGCGGAACAGCTTTTCCCAGCGAGCCAGTTGCTCAGCGATTTGACTGGTGCGGCGGTGCAGGCTAACAAGGCCATTACCGGGCGCAACGCCTTCGCTCACGAAGCCGGCATTCACCAGGACGGCATGCTGAAGAACCCCCTGACCTACGAAATTATGACGCCGCAATCAGTGGGTGTGCCAGATTCGCGGCTGGTGCTGGGCAAGCACTCCGGGCGACACGCGCTGGGACTGCGCTGCGGGCAGCTTGGATTCCAGTTTGACCGGCGCGAACTGGATGACATCTATCGCAGGTTTGTGGTGCTGGCGGACAAGATCAAGCGGGTGGAGGAGCACCATCTGCTGGAATTGATCCAGCAGACACGCAGTGCCGCGGGGCGCATCCCATCCGGGCCCTTGGGGGCCGCAGCCGTCCCTGTGGCGCCGAGCTATTTGCAGAGACCGTCACCGTTGCCTCAGGCGGCGGAGCACAATTTGCCGCTACGTCCGTCTGTCGATTGCCACGCCGATCAGGAAGATTACCTCTGGGGAGTGTAGGCCGCCCTTGAGGCACGCCCGGGCGGAGACGTTGCAAGCAGTGCCTCTACACCGGTTTTCCCCGCACCCGTTCCCCCATACAATAGACGCGGATGATCCTCAACCTCACGATTCTGCCCGGTGATGGCGTTGGTCCGGAAGTTACCGACGAAGCGGTTCGAATTCTGGAAACGATCGCCGAAGCCTATAACCATCAGCTCAGTTTCACGCGCAAGCCAATTGGGGGCGCAGCGCTTACTTCCGGCAAAGACGTCTCCAGCAAAGACCCGCTTCCGGCGGATACCTTGCAGGCCTGCCTGAGTTCGGGTGCGGTGCTGCTGGGAGCGGTGGGCGGTCCGTCGTTCGATAGTTTTCCCAGCCATCTTCGACCCGAGAGCGGGTTATTGCGATTGCGGCGCGGGTTGGGGGTGTTTGCCAATCTGCGGCCCGCGGTTTGTTTCCCGGCGCTAGAAGACTGTTCGCCGCTGCGCGCGGAAGTTGTGCGGGGAACGGACGTGATGATTGTGCGAGAGCTGCTGGGAGGTATTTATTTCGGCCAGCCTCGCTCAACCCAGGGCACACCTGGCAAACGCTCGGCGATCGACACCATGAGCTATGGCGAAGCGGAGATCGAGCGCATTGCGCGCGTGGCTTTCGATCTGGCGCGGTGTCGGCGCCGCAAGGTGACTTCCGTGGACAAAGCCAACGTTCTGGATTGCTCCCGCCTGTGGCGCGATGTTGTAACCCAAGTCGGGCAGCAGTATGCCGACGTCAAGCTGGGACATATGTATGTAGATTCGGCAGCCATGGCTCTGGTGGCGCGGCCAGCGGAGTTCGACGTGCTGCTCACGGAGAACATGTTTGGCGACATCCTTTCCGACCAGGCCGGCGCGGTGGTGGGGTCGCTGGGCATGCTGGGCTCGGCCAGCATCGGGGGTGCTGTGGGCCTGTACGAGCCGGTACATGGTTCCGCGCCTGACATCGCCGGCCAGGGCGTTGCGAATCCGCTGGGCGCGATTCTTTCCGCGGCGATGCTGTTGCGCTATTCGTTCAAGCTGGAAACCGAGGCGGCATGTATCGAGTCGGCGGTAGCCGGAGTACTGGCATCTGGATGCCGCACCAAGGATTTGGCCAAGCCCGGGCAGAGTGTGGTAACTACGTCAGGGATGGGGCAAAAAGTGGCTGAAGCTGTGCGGGAGCGATCAAAGGCTGCAGCCTAGAACGGGCGAGGTAGAGGCGAGCCTGCTCGCTTGTGCGGGGTGAGCGCAGAAACAGCCTTCGGTGGGTGTGGGGCGGACGCTGCGCTCCGCCGCTTTGGACCTACTCGCCGCTCAAAACAAATTCGCGGCCCTGCAGCAGACATCAACCAAAAGATCCCGAGCAAATCAAATTCAACGGCGGCGGACAGGAGTGTCCGTCCCACACGGGCTACGCTACTTGCCGCTGGCTCTCCAGCAAGGAAAGGAACTCTCCCACCAGCTCTTCATCCCAGATTCCGGCTCGGGCTTCTTCACGCATAGTGAACGCCGCCTGCTCGTGGCTGAGTGCGGGCTTGTAGGGTCGGGCGGTGCGCAGTGCATCGTAAACGTCCACGACCTGCAGCACTCGCGCGAGTAGCGGGATTTCGCTCTGGCGGAGACCGTCGGGATATCCGCTGCCATCGGAGTGCTCGTGATGATTGCGAATGATCGGCAACACCAGCCGCAGCGACTTGAGCGGCTGGCAAATGGTTTCTCCGGTGACAGGATGCAATTTCATCACCGCCCACTCTTCGGGGCTGAGATTCGTTCCCTTTTTCAGGATTTCGTCAGGAACAGCAATCTTGCCTAGATCGTGCAAATAGCCGCCGCGACGCAGGGCCACGATGGATTCCGGGTCGAGTCCCAGATGTCGTCCCAGATTGCTGGCATTCAGGGCGAGGCGCTCGCAGTGGCCTTCGGTGTACGGATCGCGGCTCTCCACGCTCAGGCCCAGTGTACACAGCACGGATTCGGCGGTTTCCAGTTCGTCGGTAAATTCCTTGAGCTTGAGCAGCGACTTGACCCGGGCAAACAATTCTTCCGGAAAAATCGGCTTGTTCAGAAAGTCGTCGGCGCCCGATTCGATTCCCAGCAGCCGGTCCTGACGATCGCTAAGGCCGGTAATCAGCACAAACGGGATCAGCCTGGTGGCGGAGTTGGCTTTCAGTTCGCGGCACAATTCGTATCCCGACTTGCCGGGCATGACCACATCCGAAAGAATCAGGTCGGGAGGGCAGCGGAGGACTTCGACTTCCGCGCGGACTGCGTCCGGAACCGCCACCACGTCATAGCCGCGGGTGGCGAGCAGTTCCTGCATCAGCAGCATGATGTCTTTGTTATCGTCCACCACCAGAATTCGCGGAGCGCGCCGCCGACCTTCGCCAATGTCCCGGTAAGAATGGGATGGGACAGAAGACGGGGTAGAAATGGATGTCGGTAGTTTCTGACGGAGGCTCATCATCCAACCGGGCGTGACAATATTTATTGTACCGGATTCGAGGGGCCCTGAAACTGTCGATGGCGAATCCATTCCCAATCAGGGAAATCTTGGTGCGGATGTGACCGGCGTCCTTGTGCTTTAGGCCTCAGGGTGCATAATTTTGCGGCGGGCATCGCCTTCAGTTCGCGCACGTTTCTCTCGGCTTGTTGCTATTCCGTGGCCAGCTGGTATCGCGACTACGTCACCTATGGCGGAGTATCCGATGATGGCAAGAAACTTTTTGCTCTCGTATTTTCAGCTGGGGGGCGCAAGCCGGTTCTTAAGAAACCTCTCGGCGAAGCGGCGGAAGACGACATGCCGGATTCGAAATGTCCGGCACCGGCCTGGGAGAGACGCCCGGCGCGCGTGACTTTCGAAGCGGATGAAGACCAGAAGTCAACATACTCGGTACGCGGACATGCGGCAGATTTGGTGAATCGTGAGGACGACGAGGAAGAAGAAAAAACCTCGAAGTGACGGATAACGTTGGTTCCTAGTGCGTCGACTTCTGCTTGACATAGCTGTATCCGGCCAGCAGCAGCAGGGCCGTTCCGACCATGACATAGTTGCGCCAGCGCCCACGACTCTCTGGCGGCTCGGAAAAACTTCTCGATAAGACCGCGCCGAGGCCTAAGCCTGCCGCCAGGCCACCAAGATGAGCTGCGTTGTCGATCCCCGGCACCAGGCCGAAAAACAAGTTGTAGGCGGCGAAGCTGAGCAGACTCTTGAGCGTGGGTTTCAGGGCATCCTTCGAAATAGGAAGTTTCCCCAAATACAGTACAGCAATCAGCGCGCCCGCAAGCCCAAAGATTGCTCCTGAAGCTCCCGCTCCGATGCCCCGCGGATGCCACCAAAGGCTCGCCAGGCTGCCACCGATCCCGCTGGCGGTGTAAACCAGCAGATAGGTCCAGCGATCGAAGATGCGCTCCGCCAGCCGGCCCAGGTTCCATAGGCACCACATGTTGAAGAAAATGTGTATGAGTCCGATATGAACGTAGTTCGAGGAAAGCGTCCTCCAGGGCTGTGATCCGAGCGACAACGGTGCGAAGTTCGCGCCCCACGTCACCAGTTGCTGGAGGGTTGGCGCCACGGGTGACACTCCCGAAAGCACCATGGCGACGAAGACGAGCACATTGATACCGACGATAACCTGGGTCACGAGGAACGGTTGGCGGTTGCGGACAGCTAAGGGAGAAGCCACAGTTTCAGTTGAGGGGACGATTGCACCTGCGGCAAGGCGGCAATCGCGGCAGAGAGGGTTGACCTCTCCCACGGAAAACGACGGCAACTCGCGACCGCAGCGCAAACATGTTGGCATTAGAACTCCACCCGCAAGTTTACTGTCTAAAACACCGTAGCCGGCATCTGCCAGCTGTCCCGAGGGCGTCTCGCCCTTGGCTTGGCGGGCGGGACCGTCGCCGGACGGCCGCCAGGATGGCGGCGCTACTTACCGCTCCGCTGCGCAGCTCACAACGGCCCTCAAGGGCAGCCCTTCACGTTACTATCTACGTCACTGCCCGGTCATTCCGACTAGTCTCCTAACGTTTCCACGGCGGGTATTTCTTCCATGATGGCCCTGGCCGTTACCTGGGCGCTGGTCACCAGCGCCACCGAGGCCACCACGACTGCGCTGCCCGCCAGGATGTATGCGTCCACTCGTTCGTGCAGGACCAGCCATCCCAGAAACACGGCTACTACCGGATTGACGTACGCGTAAGTAGAAACTTTCGAGGTCGGCACATGATTCAGTAACCAGATATATGCCGTGTATCCCACCCAAGATCCGAAGACTACGAGGTAGAGCGTGGCGCCGACTCCGCGGGCGGTCCAAACCGCTCGCGATGGATCGCCCAGAACGAATGCGACCAGAAAATTTGCCCCACCTGCCGCAATCATCTGCCAAGCGGTCGCGGAGAAAGGATCGATTTCAGGGGATTTCCACTTCTTGGCCAGCACGGAGCCGAGCGCCCAACTGAATGACCCACCTAAGAGGCTTATTGAGGCCCAGAGCTGAACTCTTCCCAACGTACTGGTGGCGATGAGATCGGGCCACAGCAATACGACCAGTCCAGCCCCTCCCAGCACCAGGCCGACTTTTCCTCGAACTGCGATGTGGTGATCGCCTAGCAGCAGTGAATCCAGGACTAGAAACCAGAGCGGCGTGATCGCAACGATTAGCGCGGCCAGGCCCGAAGCTACGTACTTCTCCGCGTATGAAAGTGTGAGGTTGCCTCCCATAAGCAACAGCACGCCCACGACCGCCATCTGTCCCAGTTGTGCCGGCCGATAATGAATCTTGCGCCCGCGCAGACCGCAAAACGCGAGCATGAAGACACCCGCGATTGAGAAGCGTATGCCGCACATCAGGGCAGGAGGAATGTGCTCGACGGCAATGTCAATGCCGAGGTAAGTCGATCCCCAGAAGAAATACACCAGCGCGAAGGCAAGGATCACGGCGAAGTTGTGCTGGCGCTGTGCTTGGCTCATGGAGAGTGTAGGGACTAAAAGATATCAGACGCTATGGCGGTAGCTAAGGATTCGACCTGTCGCTCGTCTGTGAGGTTTGGCAGGGCTTGGGGATCTTCTTCAGCCGCGAAGGATGGGGCACCAATGAAAGGTAAACATCGACTGTGCGCGCTGAGTGAAGTTATCGGCATACGCTGGTCCACCTACGCTGTCCCATCCTTGACACTCGACGCCTGGAACCCGGTAACGGAGAAACGCGTGACCAATGATCATCGACCAAAGGGGGGCTTACGCCATTAGTTCGCACAGGTTATAATAAATAAGGAATGTTGCCCAATGCGCCATCAGAACCCAAATTCGCACCTGCCCGTGTGCTGGCTCGACTCTCTCGTGGGCCCGCGCCGTC
>Ga0137407_10002890_pt1 | contig 11375 bp, 12 predicted proteins | sample CZOMad2_2_16fung_FD_108410 | JGI IMG/M metagenome (GOLD analysis project Ga0137407, IMG submission 108410) | Vadose zone soil fungal communities from Angelo Coast Range Reserve, California, USA - CZOMad2_2_16fungal (Illumina Assembly) | ecosystem: Environmental > Terrestrial > Soil > Vadose...
CCAAATCAATTCATCCGCTGGAACCGCATTCGACCGTGTCGCACTGCAGTTCATCCGGCCACCCGACCAGAAGGACCATTCTGCGTGCCCTTACTTCAAGCGCCGGATGACCGCGCCGGAGTGCCAGTAATACACGGCGAGGTCGTCGACGCGCAGGGCGAGCCAGCTGCTGTCGTTGCTGGTGTCGACGGCATGGAACTCCGTGCCGTCCGCGTTGCCGCGGAAGATGCCGTACGGCGCGGTTCCGCCCGTCCAGTTCCAGTAGGCGACCGACGCGTTGACGTCCAGGTCCAGGCTGTAAGAGCCGCCGGTCCCGTTACCGCTCGAGAGATCGCGAACCTTGAAGTCGGTCTTGCTCATCACCTGGACATGGGCGTTGGTCGAAGCGGACCCTGAGTATGCCAGGCGGTAGTAGACATTCTGCGCATCGAGCCGGACGGCCTGCGGGTAGCAGCCGGTGCCGCAGTAGAGCACCCTCTCCAACGCGCCACCCTGGCGCGGGACCCGCCGGATGGACCCCCCGTCGCTGCCGTAGTCCGTGAAGTAGAGGTGATTGGCGTCCACTGCGACGGCGCCCTGAGGATTCTGCTCCTTGGCGAGCACCGTGTCGGCCCGATCCTGCATCCGGTGGACCGAGCCCGAGTTGGCGCCCGAGTTGGCGCTCACCGTCCAGTACAGGGCGCCCGTTTCGTCGAGGGCGAGCTTGCCGATGTAATTCGCGGAGAAGAGGAGGGCCACCTGCCCTCCTCCGACCGGCGTGGAGTACAGATTGGAAGTGTCGGTCCAGTACAGGTAGGCGTCATCGGCGACCATGGCGTAGGCGTACCCTGTAGCCACGCGGACCGCGTCGCCGCCCTTCTTCGGGACCGCCCAGATGCCGCTGCTGCCGCTGCCCGTGTAGCGCGACCAGAACAGGTGCGTCGAGTTCAGGGCGATGGTGGTGCCGTTTGTCCCGTCGTTGGGCGCCAACGCCAGGACCTCGGACTGGAACTCGGCCGTGACCTTGGTATCCGACTGCAGCGTCAGCTTGCAGGTGCTCGATGCGCCGGAGCAGGCGCCACCCCATCCGGTGAAGCGCGTTCCGCCGCCCGCCGATGCGGTCAGCGTCACGGTGCTGCCGCCTGGCACCGTCACGTCGCACTTCGTGGTCGACTCGCCGCAATCCAGGCCGGTGACGGTGCCCGGCCCGCTCACGGCCGCGGTCAGGTGCACCAGCGCCGGCGGCGGGGGGGCCTGGGCGACGAAGTTCGCGTACACCGTCGCGTCCTTCGACACTGACAAGGTGCACCCGCCGGCGCCACTGCAGTCCGTGCCCCAGCCGGCGAACCCGTAGCCGCTGGCCGGCGCTGGAGTGAGCGTGACCGTCGTTCCGGAGGCGAAGTCGGCGCTGCAACTCGAGGTCTCGCAGTCGATCCCGGCGGGCGACGACGTCACCCGGCCCTTCCCCTGGACCCACACCGTCAGCCGATACTGGCCCCGCGGCGGAGGGGTCGCGGCTGCGAACGTCGCGCTCACGTCCCGATCCGCGTCCAGCGTGAGGTCGCACCCTCCCGTGCCGCTACACGCACCCGCCCAGCCTACGAAAACCGCGCCGGGATCCGGCACGGCGACCAGATGGACCTGCGAGCCGGAGACGTACTGTGCGCTGCAATTGCCGCGACAGTCCGCGCCCGCGCCCCGAACGAGCCCGCTGCCCGAAGTGGTCAGGCGGAGGGTCGCCTGGGACGGGTTGCGATCGCCCGAGCCGCCGTTGCTGGAGCCACAAGCCGTCACGGCGACGGCCACCAAGAAGATGCCAATCGGTCCGCGCATCGCTTCCCCCACGCATCTCGAGGAAGGGTTGACATGCGGACAGCAGGCGACAAGCCTGAAACAAAGTTCCCTGGCGGGCGACCAGCCGCCATGTTGCGACGATCGGCCGGCCGGAGCAGCGCTCAGTTGGAGAGGTTGGAATCCTCTACGTACCCGCTCTTGCCATTGGCGAGCTTGACGAGACGGAACCCGAACCCCCTGGAGTCCGTGCTGGCGCAGACCGGCGTGTCCTCGTCGAGCCTGGCCGTCGGGCCATTGACGGCAGAGTCCGGGCGGTCATACACGTCCGTCCCGCGACGGGCGACGGCGGGAACCATGGGGGAGGAGCACGACTGTGCGTCGGCGTTCGTGGATCCCCCGGAGCTGGCCGCGTTCGACGAAGATCCGGTGGCGCAAGCAAGTGTGGCGGCGAGAGACAGAGTGCAAAGCGCTTTCATTGTTTGACCTCCGGTAGAGACGAGTCGTACCCGTTTACGGCGCAACGCCTGCGCTATTTCGGCTCGCCACCGCGGTCCGATCCGCCGCTCGCAGGACGTTCGTCCCGGGCGATCAGCACTGCGAGCAGGAACGCGAGGCGCATCAGGAGTGCGCTCCGGCGAATTCCATGCAGACGCGGAGGCCCGGGCGATTGTCCTCCACCCGGAGCTGCGCTCCGTGGAGGTCGGCGATCGCCTTCACCAGGCTGAGGCCCAATCCAACGCCTTCGCGAGCACGATCGAGCCGGTGGAAGCGGTCGAAGATCCTCCTGGACTTCATGCGATCGCGACGCTCTCTCAGTGGCAGGCGGGCAGTTCCGGGGGTGTGCTGGTTGCGAAGCGGTTCCCACTCCAGCAGTTCCCTGTTCCGCTTCCGTCCCAGATCAGATCCGCCCTGAGCGCCTCGAAGAACGGATTCGCCAGCGGAACGGTCCCGTTCTCGATCAGGCGGTTTGCCAGGATGCGGTCGTTCACCGGGTCCGGATCGATGCCGAGACCGTCGCAACCCTGGCCTTGCAGCGCGAGCCCGAGGCACAGGCTGGAGACCGCGATTCCCGCGAATCCGTTGTTGCGCACGTCGTTCATCAATACCGTGGTCCTCCTGCCGCCGGCGACGAGGATCCCGATTCCCTTGGGCAGGATGCCGAGCAGCTCATCGGGCTCCGCGGTATTCGGCCGGTTGTTGTCCCGGACCGAATTGAAGGCGACCAACGTGTCTTCCTGTGTCCCCCTCTGCAGGAAGGGCAGGATGTCGACGAAGATCCCCATCGTATTCCCGTACGCATGGTTCCCGATCACTGCGCACCGGCCGCTGTTCTCGACCTCGATCCCGAGCAGGTTGTCGTGCACCACGTTTCCGGTGATGAGCACGTTTTCGCTCTGCCCGACGTAGATGGCGGCGTCGGTCTGGGTATTGGTCACCAGATTGCCGGCCATCACGCCGTTCTTCGACCGGATGGGAAAGAGGCCGTAGACCGCGTTCTGGTCGGCGTGGTTGTCGTTGATGGAGAACCCGTCGACGCAGGCCAGGTGCACCCCGTGCTCGGCGAACCCACGCACGGTGAAGCCGTGGATGGAAAAGCCCGTCAGGGTGGCGGGATCGGGACCGCCGCAGGCCGGGTGCTCCGGATCGTCTTGGTTCCCGGGTCCGGCGGAGTTTGCCGGGCTCACCCAGACTCCGTAGCTCTGTCCGCTTTTGCTCTGGAGAACGACGGGCCGCCCTTCCCTTGGCTTTCCCACCAGCGCGATGCCCCCGCGCGTGATGGTCAGGGCGTTCAGATCGCCCTCCTCGCCTTCCCGATAGGTGCCGGGCAGGACCTCGACGCGATCGCCGGCCGACGCGCGCGCCAGCGCGGCGCGAATCGAGCCGCCTTCGTGAACGACGATGGTGCGTGCGGAGGCCGGCAGGACGCCAGCCAGTAGAATCGCCAGCCACAGGATTGAGCGCATCGTTCCCTCCGCACAATGGTCCCACAGCGCCTAGCTCGCCTCCGGCGCGTCGCGCAAGACGCCTCGCGTCAGAGTCCGCGGCAGAGATCGCATCGGGGATCGGCCCGTACGGCTAAAACGCGATGGTACCCTTCGGGAATCACGGCTACGCTAGCTGCCGGGGTGCTTCATGGCCGCTGAATTGACCGTCAAGACCGTGCAGCTCTGGATCCTGATCGGAGCGGACCGCAAGGGCATGCTCGCAGACGCTCTGGAGCCGCTGGTGGAAGCGGGGGCGAATCTTCAGATTGTGATGGGGTATCGCTACCCGGGTGAGCTCGATCGTGCGGCCGTCGAGGTCTTCCCCGTCGACGGCCCCACCCAGGAGGCCGCCGCGCGAAAGGCGGGGTTCGAGCTGTCGGACACTCCCTGCCTCCGGGTGGACGGAGAGGACCGCAAGGGCCTCGGGGCGCAGATGGCCCGAGCCCTCTCCGATGCAGGGATCAGCATGGCCTTCTGCGTGGCCCAGACGGTGGGTCGCAAGTTCACCGCGGTGATCGGGTTGCTCACCGAGGAAGACGCCGCCAAGGCGACGAAGATCATCCAGGGACTGCGCAAGCCAGCGAAGAAGTAGGGCACAACGCCCGCGGCCGCCAGTCCGCGGAACCCGCGAGATTCGGCGGACCCCTATCCATCGTAGGGGTCTCGCCTGCTCCAGCGCATCGGCGCCCTGCCCTGGTACACCCTGTCAGTCACCCAAGTCAGCGCGAACGTGCATGCGATGAGCAGGAGGGTCAGCACCCAGTACTGCGGCCAGGAGGCCGACTTTCCCCAGCGCGCCTCGAACGAAAAACCGAGCACCCGGTAGAAGAGCAGAGCCTGGTGGAAGAAGTAGCCGGCGAGCGACGACGTCCCGAACACCTCGAGGAACCGCAGCGGAGCTGAGCTGCGCCAGGCACCCGGCACCCGTTGCTCGACGATGAGGAGCACGAGGGCGACCAGGCACACCTGCGTCCAGCGGCGAGCGGCGTTCGCCGGGTTCGTCACCCAGAACTCGTGCGGAGGATACGCGGCCGCGAACCAGGGAGTCGCGACCCAAACGAGGATGCCGATGCCCGCCAGCGCCGCGAGCCAGAGCGCCGCCCCGCGCGGACCCTTCTCCGCCGTCGCCGATCCGACCGCGGCGCCGAGATACACGTATCCGCCCCAGGGCAAGAGCGGGAACACGGCATCGGCACGCTGGTTGAGGATCCCTTCCCAGGGCGGCCCCAGCGATTCGGCGAACGGAGCCGCCCCGAACGCGGCCGCCGCGAGAAGGAGCGCCGTCCAGCGCAGCGCCCGGGGGCGGGACGCTAGAGCGAACAGGAGGGGAAACGCGATCAGTAGCGAGAGACCGATGCACTGGAGGATGTCCATCCGCAGGATCCAGCGCGGCTCGCGAAAGATCGGGAACCACATCCAGTTGATCAGGGTGCCGACGAGCAGCACCTCGCCGATCCGGCGCAGTGTCTTCAGCATGCGTCTTCGGCGCGCATCGGCGGTGCCGGCGGCGGTCGCGGCCCGGACCTGGGTCAGGGCCATGGAAAACCCGGCGGCGAGAATGAAGGCCGGCGCCACCAGTCCGTCCAGCCATTGCAGCGCGTCGAACCCGGCGCCCAGGCGCAGGTCCGGGCGCAGCAGCCCCAGCGCATGCGTCTGGATCATCAGCAGCACAGCGAGCCCGCGCAGCCAGTCAATGGCACGAACGCGGCTCGCTGGAGGCTGCACAGGAACCTGCGCCATCGTGGCAGTGGATCATGAAGGCGCGCGTTGTCCAGATAACTTGCCCGCGGCCAGCGGCGGCACGGCGCTGGTGAACGCGCCGCACACGCCCGAGGTGGACCTGCCGAGATGGGTCAGGCGTACCTGCTCGCCAGCTTCCAGCCGCCGGCCGGCGTAGAGGACGTGGAGTTCGCCGAGCGGAAGCACGCGGTCATCCAGCTCGACGTGGCCCGGTCATTCGTACCCTCAGGCGCGGGGCTGATGCTGGTGCCCCACTTCCAGCTGGTCTACTAGCCCCGGCCCCCTGGGCCGAAGGCGATGCCCTGCGCTAGCGGCAGATCCCGACCCCAGTTGAGGGTCGAGGTCTGCCGCCGCATGTAGCCCTTCCAGGCGTCCGATCCGGACTCGCGCCCGCCGCCGGTCTCCTTCTCGCCGCCGAACGCGCCGCCGATCTCCGCGCCGCTGGTTCCCGCGTTCACATTGGCGATCCCGCAATCCGAGCCCGCGGGGGAAAGGAACAGCTCCGCGGATCGGATGCTGTCGGTGAAGATGGCGCTCGACAAGCCTTGCGGGACGGCGTTGTGGGCGCGCAGCGCTTCGTCGAGGTCGGCGACCTCGAAGACGTAGAGGATGGGCGCGAACGTCTCCTCCCAGGCGATGGGGAATGCGTCGTGCCGGGGCGCGAGGACCACCGCCGGCTCCACGAAGTTGCCCGGGCGTTCGAGGACCCGGCCGCCGCAGACCACCTTGCCTCCCTGCTCGCGGGCGGCCGCCAGCGCAGCGCGATACCGGTCCACCGCGGCGCGCGTGATGAGCGGGCCCATCAGGACGCCATCCTCCAGGGGGTCGCCGATGCGAACCGTGCGATACGCGGACACCAGCCGATCGATCGCCGATCGAGCCACCCCGCGCTGCACGAACAGCCGTCGCGTCGAAGTGCACCGCTGGCCCGCGGTGCCGACCGCGCCGAAGGTGATGGCGCGGACCGCCAGGTCGAGGTCCGCGTCGTCGAGGACGATGACGCCGTTGTTCCCTCCCAGCTCCAGGATCGTCCGCCCGAGCCGTGCAGCGACGCGCGCCGCCACGGTCCTGCCGGCCGCGATGGAGCCAGTGAACGAGACCAGCGGCAGCCGAGGGTCGTCGGACAACCAGCCGCCGGCCTCGGATCCGCCGGGCAGCAGGGTGAACACGCCCTCTGCGCCGTGCTCCGCGGCCACCGTTTCGCAAAGCCCCTGCACCGCGGCGCTGCTCAGCGGCGTCAGCGGCGAGGGCTTCCACAGGCAGACGTCTCCGCAGACGGCGCCGAGCGCGGCGTTCCAGGCCCAGACCGCGACCGGGAAATTGAAGGCGGTCACGATGCCGACGGCGCCGAGCGGATGCCACTGCTCGGTCAAGCGGTGGCGCGGGCGTTCCGAAGCGATGGTGAGCCCGTGAAGCTGCCGCGACAGTCCGACTGCGAAGTCGCAGATGTCGATCATCTCCTGGACTTCACCGGCGCCTTCCGCGCGAATCTTGCCGGTCTCCAGCGAGACCAGCTCGCCTAGAGGCTCCTTGTGCGCGCGGAGCAGCTCGCCCAACCGGCGGATGACTTCGCCCCGCTTCGGCGCCGGGCGCATGCGCCACTCCTCGAACCTGCGCAGAGCGGCCGCCACTCGCGCGTCATATTGCACGCGCGTGACGGCGTGGATGCGCCCCTGGATCCGTCCGGTCGATGGATCGACCGATTCCAGCGGCTCTCCACCGCCTTCGTCGGCCGCGGCCACACCGAGCCGGTCCAGGACTGCCTTCACTCGTTCGGACGGCATCGTGCCGCCATCGTACCGCAAAGCAATCGAGGACCGCTCGGGCTTCGCATCACCACGCCGACGGGTTCTTGAAGAGCCCGAGATCGATGAAGCTGCCCATCGCCTGATAACCGGCTGTGTTCGGGTGGGTGTAGTCGGAGCAGTTGAACCCGTCCCAGAGCGACTCGGACAATCCGGCGTCGGCGCCGATCACGATGGGGCCCTGCAGCAGCGCACCCCACTCGATCATCCCGTCGAAGTTGGCCTGGGTGTGCATCCAGTGGTTCACCTCCAGCTTGACGGCCTCCATCGACGCTGTCCAGCCGGTCAGGGGGGCCGGCCGGCCGCGCGGGACCACGGTCGCGCCGATGATCGGAATGCCCTTGGCGTGCACGCGGTCGATCACCTCCTGCATGCCAGCGATCAACTGCGCCGGGGTCGCATTGCCGGTGATGTCGTTCGTGCCTTCGTAGAAGATCACCGAGCTGATCCCCGCGCGATCGAGCACGTCGTTCTGCAGGCGGAGCACCGCCGCAGGACCGTTCCCGCCGGGGAGCACCACCCGGTTGCCGGCGATGCCCTGGTTCGCCACAGCCGGCGCGCGCTTGCCGTACAGCGCGTGCAGCCGGGCAGCCAGCACGTCGGTCCAGCGGTTGTACTGGTCGGCCGGGATCGTCCCGTCCGGCAGCCGGGTGCTGCATCGTCCGTCGGTGATCGAGTCGCCCAGGGTCACGATGGTGCCCGAAGCATGGCTCGACCGTACGTCCACGGCTGCAACCCAGTAGAACGGGTAGTTCCCGGAGTTCTGCGGAACGGGCGCGAAGCCGGCGGCCGACGTGCTGGCGCCGACGGCCCCAGGGGCGATGTAGTTTATGAAGCTGCGTGCCCGCGGCGCGCAGCGCTGCCAGCGTCTCATTGAAATCATCTGACTTCCGCGCCTGCAGCCGGCGCGTGACCAGCGCGAGCTTGTCGAGCGCTTCGGCCTTGAAGCCGCTGTCGACTGCCTGCTCGGCGACCCGGAGGCCTCGCGGAGGCGGGCCAGCTCGTCGCCCAGCATCTCCACGTTCATCAGCAACGGGGTGGCGGCGTTGGCGAACTCGTGGCCGATGCCGGCCGAAAGCCGGCCGATGGTGGCCAGCCGCTCAGCTCGGACCAACTCGTCGAACTGCGCGCTGAGCTGGGCTGTCAGCCTTTCGTGTTCGTCTGCCAGCCGCTTGGCCTCGAGCGCGCGCCGGATGCTCAGGCGCATGTCGTCAGGTCCCAGGGCTTGAGCACGAATCGATAGACGAGCCCGTCGTTGATGGCGTGGAGAGCGACCTCCATGTCCGGGTAGGCGGTGAGCAGGATGCGGTGGCCTCGCGGCCGGATCTCCCGGATGCGGGCGAGAAAGGCGAGCCCGCTCATCTCCGGCATGCGTTGATCGCTAATCACGACGTCAAGGTCCAGCCCCGCCGCGATCTCCAAGCCCTTCGTTGGCGAGGTGGCGAGACGGAGCTCGACATCCGCCTCCGCGGCGAACACGCGTTCGATCAGGTTCAGCGCCAGCGGCTCATCGTCGACCGCCAGCAGGCGGTAGGAAACCATCTTCGGCGCCACGCATTTTTTGTGGCAGTCCGATTACCCAACCCTCAATAAACCACCCACTTACAAGTCTCTACATCGTTGCGTGAGTGCAGCGGCTTCAGCACATCTTGAATTTGTCGGATTCGGGTCGGAGTACGAGCGATATTGCGGGCGTGTGAGGCGCTGGTGGCCGCGCGCCGTGCCGGGGTCGGACCTGCGGCGCGGGCCGGGCTGAGGAGCCACGCCCACGGAACGGGCGGCGGCACGTACCTTCAGCCCGGCCAGCCCGGTGGGGCTGCCGCCAGGTCCACTTCGGGCGGTGGGGGGATCAAGCCATGAAGTCGTGCGGGCGTACGGTCTTGCGGCCGTTCGCCTTGGCGCGCTTCGCCGCTTGCTCCAGCAGCCAGTACAGGTAGCCGTTGAGCGCCATGAATGCGTCCCCCGAGGTGTTGCATCCTGCCCTCTTGAGGACACCCTTGGCTTTGCTTGCGATGACGAGCGGCTCTTGCGACTTCTTGGCCATCTTGATCTCCGGAGTAGGTAGCTGAGCCCGCTTCAGGCAGCGAGCGATGGGACTCTACCCCAGAGGAGAACCTGGTCCACTATTCGAACGCAACGGCGCTATCGCCCGCCGCCAGGCTCATCCACCCTTGAGCATCTCGGTGTATCGCCGCTGCATCTCCTTGGGTGCGACGTCCTCGATGTGGTGCCCGATGATCCATTCGTACCCGAACGGATCGCGAACGGTGCCCGAACGCTCGCCGTAGAACTGATCGACGGGTTCCCGCAGGATCGTGCCGCCCGCGGCCACCGCACGCCGGATCGCCTCGTCGGCATCGTCGACGTGCAGGTGGATCGACATCGAAGTGCCGCCCACGGTCTCGGGCCCGTGGATGCCGTACTCCGGGAATTCCTCGGAGAGCATGAGGGTGGCGCCGCCGAGGTCGAGCTCGGCGTGACCGATGCGCCCGCCAGGCTCGGAGAGCCGGAACTTCTCCGTGGCGCCGAAGGCCTTCGCATAGAACTCGATGGCTTTCGCTGCGTTCCTGACTCGCAGGTACGCGAACAGCTCGTGGATCTTCATCTCGTCGCTCCTCTCTGGATCAAGCTGCCCCGACTGTGCCCGCGATCCCGCGCGCCGTTTTGAACGGAATTGACCTCTCCGGTCATCGGAGCAGGAGATGGTGGGCAAAAGCCGGCGAGAGATCGCGATACCGGGTCGGGGAAACCCCCGCGAACTCCCGGAACTCGCGCTGGAAGTGAGGCTGGTCGCTGTAGCCGGCCTCGAGCGCCACATCCACCAGCGAGGTGTCCGCCCGCGCGGCCACGAGATTCAGGGCTCCCTGGAAACGGAGGACGCGGCAGTAGAGCTTCGGGCCCAGGCCGACGGCCGCGCGGAAGACCTCGATGAACCGCCGATGGCTGTAGCCGCTCTCCTTCACCACGCGGCGCACCTCGTGCGTGGTCGAGAAGCGCTCCAGGGCATGCGCCACGGCGGGGTGGATCCCATGAACCCTGGGCAGGCGCGCGGCGAGGAGCGACTCGAAGACGTCGAGCTGCCTATCGGCAGGACCGGCGGCGATGAGACGCTCGCGCGACTCCTCCGTGGACGGGCCCCAGAGATCCTCGAGCGGCGTGTGGCGCCCAGCCAGCTCATCTGCACGGGCCCCGAAGAGGAGAACGGCCGCTCCTGGCAGGAACTGGGCGCCGACGGAACGGGCCGGCCCGGACACGTCGCGCAGGTAGGCCGCGGCGCGCGCCCCACCCACGACGGCATGGCCGACGACGTGGCCGACCGGATCGTCGAGATGCTCGTAAAGCCGCAGCGGGTGATCGGAAAGACGCACGACCAGATGCATGGCGCCCGTCGGCAGGACTAATTCGCGAGCGGGGCCCCTCGACCGTCCCCTCGAGGCCTCGTCCGAGGGCCAGAGCAGCTTCACGAACGGGCGCAACGCCGGGACGGGAGCCCGGGTGACGACCACGCGACCGGCGCCTTCCCGTCTTCCTTCACCAACCCCCCGTCCTGTCGCGGCCGTGGACACAGCGCTCGCATAACACCGATCCCTAGCTCTTGCCCGGCTCGAGCCGGTGCACCCTCGCCATCTGTCGGACAAGATTCGCAATGCGCCGTCGCAACGACGGCGGGCCCACGACGCGAGCCTCGGGCCCGAAGCCCAGCACCCAGCTGACGACCTCGGGGCAGAGCCTCACCCTCAGGCGGACGTGGATGCGCCCCGCCTGCGTGAACGACTCCTGCGAGCGATGCCAGCGGTGGCTGCGCACGAACGCGGCCCACCGCGGCGCCAGGCTGACCTCGATTCTCTCCACGGCGTATTTGTCCTCGACGAAGATGCCGAAGCTGTTGGCAAAGACGCGCTCGGGATCGTAGCTGTCCTTGTCCGGATACTGGAACGTGCCGCCCACGGCTTCGGCTGCCTCGATCCGGGAAAACCGGTACGGATGCGCCTCGCGCCCGCGAGGCCGCGCGATGACGTACAGCTGGTGGTCGTAGAGTGCCAAGGAGAGCGGCTCGATGCGGACCGAACGG
>Ga0137407_10002891_pt1 | contig 11373 bp, 7 predicted proteins | sample CZOMad2_2_16fung_FD_108410 | JGI IMG/M metagenome (GOLD analysis project Ga0137407, IMG submission 108410) | Vadose zone soil fungal communities from Angelo Coast Range Reserve, California, USA - CZOMad2_2_16fungal (Illumina Assembly) | ecosystem: Environmental > Terrestrial > Soil > Vadose zone...
GAGCGCCGATCCGCACGAGTACTGGATGTCGTTTATCAAGCTGAAGCCGGGTGTCAAACATACCGCGGCTGCCGCCGAATTTCAGGTTCTTGTGGATCGTTTTACCAGAGACGATCTCAAGGATTTTCGCCGCGACCGGCGGGTTGCAATCGTCACGCTGAACGAAGAGGTGCTCGGTCGTTTCTCCGGGACGTTGGTCTTGCTTTTCGCGGCGGTGATCGCGCTGCTGGTCATCGGATGCGCCAATGTTTCGATCCTGCTGCTTGCGCGTGGAATTGCTCGGCAACACGAGTTGGCGGTTCGCGCCTCGATCGGTGCCAGCCGTACGCGTCTCATCCGGCAGTTACTCACGGAATCCGTTCTTCTGTCTTTCGTAGGCGCGACCCTGGGAGTCTTGCTGGCTTACCGCGGAGTGGGAATACTCTCCGCCATGCTGCCGCTGTATTCGTTTCCTCATGAGGCGGCAATTCGCGTGAATGGGACTGTCCTTGTGTTCAGTGCAGTCCTCTCGGTGGTCACTGGAATTCTCTTTGGCATTTCGCCAGCCTGGCAGCTTTCCCATCCACCGATTAGCGAACTGATTCAGGCAAACAGCACCAAACACACTGGCAGCGCCCGGAATCGCAATACGCATCGACTTCTGATCGCTGGACAGGTCTCCCTGACACTACTTCTAATGGCGGGCGCCGGAGCTGCCACGAAAGCCTTCCTCGCTCTCACTCACACTCCACTGGGATTTGATCCAGACCACCTGTTTGCCATGACTACGGTGCTTCCAAAAGGGACGAACACGACCTGGCAAGCCCGGCTGAATGCCGAAGAAGTAATCCGTCGGACGATCGATGAAGTACCGGGCGTGACGGCCGCAGCCGTTTCTACCACGTGGTTTCCCCCGTTCGGAGGATTTGACGCCAAGGTCGAAGTCCGCAGTAAACCGACGCTCACGGGGGCTGAGGCAGTGCTGGCGTTGGTGAGTCCGAAGGAATTCGAAACACTGCGAATCCCGCTCCTGGCCGGCCGTATCTTCGACGATGCGGGAGTCAATCGCGCGGCCCATCTGGCGCTGGTCAACCAGGCGTTCGTGAAGCAGTTCCTTCCCGAGGGGAATCCGATCGGACAAAGCGTGCGCAGTCCCATGCTCAAGGTGGAACAGCCAGAGCTGTTGCTCGCACAGGCCCCCGATGACTGGCTCGAAATCATCGGAGTGGTTGGAGACGCGCGTGATGACGGGCTCGAACGTCCGGTCAAGCCGGCTGTCTTTCTTCCTTACAGCTTCGTACTGCCGCCCGATGTGGGGCTGTTCGTGCGCGCCAGCGAGACTCCAGAAGCGGCGATTCAGTCGGTGAAGCGGCGGCTGCGCGAGCTCAATCCTGATTTGACCGTCGTTGGTGACCACACTCTGGCATGGTGGCTGGAAACACGGGGATGGGGGCAAGGACGGTTCATAGCAACGCTCTTTTCGCTCTTCGCGCTTCTCGCGCTGGCCTTGGCAGCCGCGGGGCTTTACAGCGTAGTTTCCTTCTCCGTTACGCAGCGCACACAGGAAGTTGGCATACGAATGGCCCTCGGCGCCCCGCGCGCCAACATTTTGCGACTGGTTATCAGTTCCACGGCCGTCATGCTTGCCGCCGGGGTAGGAGTGGGACTGGCGCTCAGTCTGGCTCTGGACCATATCGTGCGTGCCTGGGCCGGCGGTGGGAGTCCGCGCGACCCGGTGACGCTATTTTTGGCGGCTTTGATTCTGATCATGGTAGCGACTCTTGCCTGCGTTATACCGGCGTGGCGCGCAGCGACGGTCAATCCCGTGGTGGCATTGCGATACGAGTAGGAGACATGAACCTATGACCGGACTACTGCAAGATCTGCGTTATGCGGTTCGCCAGTTTTTCAAAACGCCGGGACTGACCGCTGTTGTCGTGATCACAATCGGTCTCGGTGTCGGTGCAAATACCGCTCTGTTTTCTGTGGTCAACGGCGTGCTTCTCAATCCCTTGCCCTATCCGCAGCCTGAGCAACTAGTCGCATTACGGGAAAGTAAGGCGAATTTTGACTTTGGTTCCATCCCTTATCCGAATTTCCGTGACTGGCAAAAAGACAATCGCACATTTTCTTCGATGGCGGTTTGGCGGAACTCAGCGTTTAGCTTGACCGGAAGAGCAGAACCAGAGCAGGTCAGCGGCCAATTCGTATCGTCCGACTTCTTTTCCATTTTCGGCGTGAAACCCCTGATGGGCCGCGCCATTGCGCCTGGGGAGGACGAGATTGGCGCCGCACCGATCGCATTGATCAGCGAGGGATTATGGCGGCGGAAGTTCGGATCCGCCCCGGACATTCTCGGCAAAGGGATCACTCTCGACGGAGACGCCTACACGATAGTTGGAGTGGTTCCGGCCAGCTTCCATTTCTCGATGGGAGGCTCTCCTGCTCGAGAGGTGTTCCTCCCAATTGGCCAGTGGAAAAATAACCTGCTCACCACGCGAACCGCAGGATTGGGAATTAACGGTATTGGCCGGCTCAAGCCCGGTGTGACGATCGAGCAAGCCCGGGCCGACATGTCCACGGTCACGAACAACCTAGCCGCGGCATTTCCCGATGCCAATAAAGGTACCGGCGCCAAACTCATTCCACTCAAACAATGGATGGTGGGCAGCGGGTCGCTACTTCTGCTGCTGCTCGCCAGTGTAGGTTTTGTGCTTTTGATCGCCTGTGTCAATGTTGCAAATCTCCTGCTGGCCCGTTCGACCGGCCGCACCCGAGAGTTCGCCGTTCGTGCAGCATTGGGCGCCAGTCAGGGTCGGGTGGTCCGACAACTACTAACTGAAAGTCTCTTGCTGGCGGGTGTCAGTGGCACACTTGGGTTGCTGCTAACGGCGTGGGGAACCCGAGCAGCACTCAGTATCCTTCCTGCAGCATTGCCCCGCGCGGAAGACATCGGCCTGGACACCCGGGTGTTGCTTTTTACTCTGGCGATATCGCTGATGGCTGGAGTTCTGTTCGGCCTGGTGCCTGCGCTCAAAATGTCGGAGCCAAACGTGCAGGAAACGCTCAAAGAAGGTGGTCGAGGTCTGAGTGGAGGCCGCCATCGTATGCAAGGCGTCTTTGTCGTCGCCGAGTTGGCAATGGCCCTGGTGCTGCTGGCGGGATCAGGTCTCATGATCCGCACTTTGGCTCGCCTATGGAGCATTGATCCCGGTTTCAACCCACAGAATGTCATGACGGTCGGCCTTTCTCTTCCTCCCTCGATGATGGCCGCCTCTCCCGATGCAATCCGCGGGGCGTTTCGCGAGTTCGACAACAGGATTGGTGCAATTCCCGGTGTGCAAGCAGTCTCTCAGACCTGGGGCGCTCTCCCCTTGGGCGACGACGACGAACGAACCTTCTGGCTCGAAGGCCAGCCCAAACCTGCTACCCAGAACGATATGGGTTGGGCCATCGATTACATTGTGGAACCCGGTTATCTGAAGGCCATGGGCATTCCCCTGCAGAAGGGGCGTTTTTTCACCGACCAGGACAATGAGCGTTCGCCGCAAGTCATCGTTATTGACGACGTCTTCGCGCGCAAGTTTTTCCCGAACCAGGACCCAATTGGCAAGCGGATACTTTGGGATTCTTCAGCCTCTCCCGCGGAAATCGTCGGAGTAGTTGGACACATAAAGCAATGGGGACTCGATTCGGACGACAATTGGAAGTTGCGCGAGCAGTTGTATATTCCGTGCCTGCAGATGCCGGATAACTTCGTCGCGCGGCAGCCCTCCGGGTCCATGGTAATCGTGCGTTCCGCGAAGGCCGCAACCGGGTTACTTGATTCCATTCGTCACGTCAGTCAGCAGATGAGCAACGAGCAGGTCATCTTCAGTCCCCAATCGATGGAGTCGATCATCGCCGACTCGCTTGCCGAACGCCGTTTCTCGATGATCCTTCTCGGCACGTTCGCGGCGCTGGCCTTGTTGCTTGCCAGTGTCGGGATCTACGGCGTTATTTCCTACGTTGTCGGACAGCGCACCCATGAAATCGGAATCCGGATGGCCCTGGGCGCGCGCCGGCCCGATATTCTGCGTCTGATCCTCGCCGGAGCGAGCAGACTTGCGTTGATCGGCGTGGCAGTTGGTATGGTCTCCGCGCTGGGTTTGACCGGATTGATGGCAAAGCTGCTGTACGGAGTAAGTGCGCGCGATCCACTCACATTCATCGCAGTACCAGCAATTCTGATTTCAGTCGCACTGCTGGCTAGTTATTTGCCCGCGCGCCGTGCCACTAAGGTCGATCCCATAACCGCATTGCGGTATGAGTGAGGACATTCACGTCAACGTAACACTTACGGACTCCTTATGATTCAACTCAAGAACGTCGAACGCAGCTACAAATCCGGTGCCGGCCAGACGTGGGTTCTACGCCGCATCAACCTGGAAATTCAGCAAGGTGAATTCATCACCGTGATGGGACCGTCCGGGGCAGGGAAGTCTTCCCTATTAAACGTTCTCGCCCTCCTCGACGACCAGTGGGCCGGTGAATACTGGTTCCGCGATCAGGCCGCGCACACCATGAAGCGCGGAGGACGCGCGGATTTAGCCAAGCGGAACATCGGCGTGGTTTTTCAGAGTTATCATCTGCTCGACGATCTCACTGTGCGGGAGAATATTGACCTGCCGCTTTCGTACAAAGATATTCCCCGAACCCAACGGCAGAGCCTGGTAGCGGACGTTCTCGATCGTTTTCAGATCGTCGCTAAGAAAGACCTGTACCCGAGCCAGCTTTCGGGCGGACAGCAGCAGTTGGTGGGGATCGCGCGCGCAGTCATTCACAAGCCTGCGTTGTTGTTGGCTGACGAGCCGACTGGCAACCTCCATTCCACTCATGCCAAAGAAATCATGGAACTCTTCCGTGAACTCAATCGGGAGGGCACGACGATCGTGCAGGTCACTCACTCGGAAACCAACGCAGCTTACGGAACCCGCACCCTCCAGATGCGGGACGGTTGGATGGTGAGCGACACCGCGAATCCATCACTGGAACCCAGCAATGCGGCGGTGAATGGATGAATCAAGGCCTCTGGGGAAGACGTTGGCGACCTCTGGTGATGGCAGCTTTCGTTGTCATAGCTGCTCTGGCTCATGCGCAAGTCCGCACGCCCGCCGAACTCGAGATGCCAAAATCCCATAACCCCTTCACTCCATATACACCCGATCATGTGGCCCAGCCAGTTCTCACAAATTCGGCGCGTCTGGATAGTCTGATCCGCGATGGCAAGCTGTACTTGTCTTTGAAAGACTCGATTTGCCTCGCGCTCGAAAACAATCTGGATTTGGCAATCGCTCGTTATAACCTACCGATTGCCGATACCGATCTTCTGCGAACGCAGGCCGGCGGCAGTTTTCGTGGCGTCAACACTGGCGTAGTGCAGGGAACTCCGGGTGGCGGAGTCGGAGGTTTCGGTGCAGGCGCACCTGGAGCGGGTGCCGGCGGTACGACCAGTGGTGCTGGCGGTGCGGGTGCAGGTGCTTCCGGTCTCGTGCAATCCACCTTGGGTACCGGAACCCCGGTGTCATCGTACGATCCGTCCCTCAATGTGAATGCGGGGACCGAACATCAAACTCTGCCGCTGTCGAACCTCCAACTCAACGGGGTACCGACACTTCAAACAAACTCCATTTTGGTCAACGCCAACTTCTCACAGGCGTTCCCCACGGGGACATCGATTTCGTTCGACTTCGATAACAGCCGGCAGACCACGAACAGCGTTAACACGACCCTGTCACCAGGTTTGAGCTCTTTCTATCGCTTCACGATTCGCCAGGAACTACTTGCGGGCTTTGGTTTTGGCCCCAACCTCCGCTTCCTGCATATAGCGAAGAACAACAAGAAGATTTCCGACATCGCCTTCAAGGACCAGGTTATCGCAACGGTGACCCAGATCGAGAACATCTATTGGGACTTAGTCAGTGCTTATCAGCAGGCACGCGTCAATGAACAGTCTTTAGCCTTTGCTAATCACACTCTTGAGAATGCTCGGAAGCAATTGCAACTGGAAGCCATTCCCGAGATGGACGTCCTGAGGGCGGAGGCCGAAGTATCGAGACGCGATCAGGATCTCACCATTGCCAGGTCGAATCTCCAACTGCAAGAATCGCTGATGAAGAATGCTCTCACCAAGAGCCTGGACGACCCCACTCTGCAGGAAATGCCGGTTGTGCCGACGGACAACACGCTAGCGGCCGACACCGAAGCGAGCGAGCCCATACTTGACCTGATTAGTCGAGCCTTGGAAAACCGTCCAGAACTGCTTGAGACCGACGTCGATCTGGAGAACAGGCAAATCAGCAGAAAAGCCGCGCGGAATGCCTTGTTGCCATCCCTTTCGTTAGTGGGATTCTACGGCGGAAGTGGTCTTGGCGGCGAGAAGAACCCAGTCTTCCCTGGCGAACCAGCCAATCTTCCACACGACTTACCCGGAACCTGGCAGACGACTTTCAACAATTCGTTCCCTGACTACTTCATCGGGTTGAACCTGAACATTCCATTTCGCAATCGCGTAGCCAAGGCCGACCAATACCGCTCCGAGCTCGAATATCGTCAGGCGAGCCTGCGCAAGGAACAACTGAAGAAGCAGATTCGCATCGAAGTTCGGAATGCTCAGTACGCCTTGGAGCAATCGCGCGCCCGAGTTCAGTCTGCCACTAAGGCAAGAAATCTGGCGCAGCGGACCTTCGATATCACGAAGAAGGAGCAGGATCTCGGCGCAGGTTCCAGCTACCAGACCATGACTGCCCAGCGGGATCTTTCCGTCGCGGAATTGGATCTGGTGACCGCCATGACCACCTACGCCAAATCCAAGGTTGAACTTGATCGCGCAACTGGCGCGACTTTGGAACATAATGGTGTGCTGATTCAGGACGCAGTCAGCGGAAAGGTTTCCACTTCATCTCCATAACGCGCATGCCGACTTCGGCCAAGCCGCAAGACTTCCATCCCGTGGCACCTTCCGATCCGCGCGAGAGTCGCCCTCCTCGTATTCTGGCGGCCGATGACCAACAGCATATTCTGGAAGCACTCCAGTTGCTGCTGCATCCGCAGGGCTACCGCGTCGATAGCGTCAAATCGCCCGCCCAGGTTCGTGAGGCGTTGGCCACCGACTTCTATGACGCCGCCCTCATCGACCTGAACTACACGCGGGACACCACCTCTGGACAGGAAGGCCTCGATCTTCTTTCCGAGATCGTAACGGCGGATAGCAATCTTCCCATCATTGTTATGACGGCGTGGGGAAATGTGGAACTCGCCGTCGAAGCGATGCGGCGCGGCGCGCGTGACTTCATTCAAAAGCCCTGGGACAACGAACGCCTTCTAACCATCGTCCGCACCCAGGTCGAATTGCATCGCACGTTAGTGCGTGCCGAGCGACTGGCGGCCGAGAACCGACTTCTTCATGCCCAAGGCCGTCCAGAGTTCATCGCCTCGGCCGCCTCGATGCAGCCCGTTCTCGAAGCCATTGCACGTGTCGGTCCGTCGGACGCAAATGTCCTGATTACCGGTGAACACGGCAGCGGAAAAGAAATCGTTGCGCACACATTGCATGCGCTCTCCGCGCGCGCGTCTCGGCCGCTCGTGGCCGTCAATACGGGTGCGTTATCCGAGGGAGTTTTCGAAAGCGAACTTTTCGGCCACGTCAAAGGCGCGTTCACCGACGCAAGGACCGACCGCATCGGACGTTTCGAACTCGCCGATGGCGGCAGCATCTTTCTTGATGAAATCGGAAATGTACCCATTCGCCAGCAGGCAAAACTCCTGCGCGTTCTTGAATCAGGCGAGATCGAGCGCTTGGGATCGTCGCGCACGAGGCAAATTGACGTTCGCGTGATCTCCGCCACCAACACCGACCTGCCCGCCGCTTGTACTTCGGGTCAATTCCGCGAAGACCTGCTATTTCGCCTAAACACGGTCGAGATTCACGTGCCGCCGCTGCGGGATCGGCGCGAGGATATTCCCGTGCTCGCCATCCATTTTCTCAGGCGGTACGCGTCCCGGTATCGCCGCGAAATTGCTGGATTCGATGCTTCCGCGCTCCAGATGATGACGCAATATGCGTGGCCCGGCAACGTCCGGGAACTGGAACATACTTTGGAACGTGCCGTCCTCATGTGCCGGGCCCGCGAGATTCAACCCGCCGACCTCTGCCTCAATCTGCAGCGCCCGCAAGCACAGAATCTCGACGAACTCAGTCTGGAAGCGGTCGAAGCCCTGCTCATACGAAAGGCGTTGTCTCGTTTCCAGGGAAATGTAAGCCAGGCCGCTGAAGCGCTAGGTCTCAGTCGCGGCGCGCTCTATCGCCGCATGGAGAAGTATGGCCTCTAGTCCGCAACCGGCCGGCAAGGCTGCGGCGCGGAGGACTCCCCGGAAGCGAGTCCGCCCCCTCTACGAACGCCGCGTCACCCTCTACTCATTCCTCGCAGCTCTACCGGGGATTGTCGTCAGCGGCGTTCTCATATGGCTCCAGTCATGGTCCACAGAATCCAAACTGGCGCTTTCGTTCCTGGAAGCGATTGTCTGGTGGATTCTGACCCTCGCACTCCACGAACAGGTAGTCCGGCCACTGCAGACGCTGGCGAACGTAGTGGCCGCGCTCCGCGAGGAAGACTACTCATTCCGCGCACGTGGCGCTGCCACCGACGATGCCATGGGAGAACTCTCGCTCGAAGTCAACGCGCTGGCAGACCTGCTGGCGGACCAGCGAGTCCGGGCGATCGAAGCCACCGCCCTGTTGCGCCGAGTCGTTGAAGAAATCGATGCCCCATTGTTCGCGTTTGACCCAGACCAGGTCTTGAGGCTAGTCAATCCTGCGGGTGAGAAGTTGCTCCAGCAGTCTTCGGTTCGGCTCGTGGGACTTACCGCCGACGAAGTCGGGCTGGGCGAGTGCGTGACAGCAGCCAACGAATCGCTGGTTTCTCTCCCCGCGAGCAGTCCAGGCGCACGCTGGTTGGTGCGGCGAAGTAAATTCAGGGAGAAAGGCGTGCCCCACACGCTGGTCGTGCTGTCAGACGTGAGCCGGGCGCTCCGAGGAGAAGAACGCAAAGCGTGGCAACGCCTCATTCGGGTGCTGGGCCATGAGCTCAACAACTCTCTCGCCCCCATCAAGTCGATCGCGGGAAGCCTGGGTGCGCGGCTGCCACAAACCGGACTCAACCCCGAGGAGCGTCACGATTTCGAGAGGGGCCTGGAAATCATTGAAACTCGATCCGCCTCGCTAAACAGGTTTCTCCAGGCATATCGACAACTCGCTCAAATGCCACCTCCGGTAGTGAGAAAAGTCGCGCTGCTTCCCATCGTGGAGCGTGTGGCTTTTCTCGAGACACGGCTTCCCGTAACCATCGCGGAGGGCCCGGACGTAACATTGATAGTAGATCCAGATCAGATCGAGCAGATGCTGATCAATCTCGTGCGCAATGCAGTCGAAGCTGCTCTTGACCCCGCCCCGGCCAACGAACTTCGACTAAGTCCCGGAACCGGTCCGGACGTCGAAACGCCGCAGGTGGCTATCAACTGGAAAGTCGAAGACAAGAACATAGTCCTAACCATCGACGACAACGGACCTGGACTCCTCAATCCAAGTAATGCATTCGTACCGTTCTATACCACCAAGCCCGAGGGGAGCGGCATAGGATTGGCATTGTCGCGACAGATTGCCGAAGCACACCAGGGTTCAATCGATCTCTCTAACCGAAATGGTAAGGGGTGCCAAGTGCGGGTGACGCTGCCGCGCAGCTAGCGCGCTGAAGTTACAGCTATCTTGGAGTCCACAGAGGATTGCTTGTGAAAAGCCCGTTTACGAAGCCGATCTGGTAGACGACCAGGCAGCCAAATGCCAGACTAAGCAGCCCCGAAGCCATCGCCAATCGGCGCGAGACTCTCTGACTTCCTGCTCCCACAATCTTGAGTGCCGATGCCAGGCTCATCGTGATGACCATCATGCCCGCAATCGTGCCGACTCCGAAGACCAGCAAGTATGCAATAGCCCACTGCGGGTTCCGGATGGTGGCGAGGACGAGCAGTGCCACAGCCGCTGATCCTGCGAGACCATGGACAACGCCAATTGCCAGCGGCCGGACGTGCTGGTACAGGCCGGATTTGCCGAGCACCCGGTCCAAAAATGCAACCGGCGTCTGTTCCGCCGCGTGAGGGTGCACCTCGGGCTGGTGGCCGTGCGGATGCCGATGGATGTAGTCCCCGTGGCTATGATGATGCGAGTGGACGCGGTCGACTTCGTGTGTGTAGGCCGCCGCGTCAGGCAACGAACGGAAGAGACTCACCACATTCAGGATCCCGAGGAGAATCAGCATGATTCCAACCGACAACTCCATGCTGAGACCGACTCGAACTGGAATGGCCAGATTGAAGACAATAATCGCGCTTCCTACCACGAAGATCGTAACCGTATGCCCCAATCCCCAGAACGCGCCAATCAGCGCAGCCCGGGCGAGATTAGGTTGCCGGCTTACAATGGTCGAGACCGCGATAACGTGATCAGGGTCGGTCGCATGACGCATCCCGAGAACAAATCCGACGGCAATAATGGACAAGAGGCCGATCATGAGAACTGCCGGATAGTCTAAACGAATGCCACAGTGTGTGTCTCCGTGGGCTGCCATGCATTCCACAGGCATGAAGGGAACAGCAGGTGGGGTGCGAGATCATAGGCACGACCAAGTAAAAAGGTCCCGGCGGAAGTGACCGGGACCTGAAGATCAAAAGGGTGGGCTACGAAGCGCGACGCTGGCCGCCCTGTTGCTGGTCGTCCGGACTTTCGTCCTGCTCTTGCCGCGTGGGATTCCTCTTGGAGGGATCCTGTTGGTCTCTTTGGCGCTGTTCAGGATCTTGCCCCGGTTGTCCGAACTCCTCGTTTGGATTCCTCTTCGGATCGTCTGCCATGGAATGCTCCTTGAGCAACGCGTCTATCGGCGCGATTGCAGAGTTATGTAGCGGCCTTTGGTTGCGGGAATTACTTCTTCAGGTTGTCCACCGGTTGCGCGCCCCGCGTTGGCACGTGCTTGCCTAGACAGACCCGGTTGGCGTCGCAGAACATTCCTTAGTTGGAATCATAGCTGTCAAGGTGGTGCCCTCTCCGGTTGAGGCCAGTTCGAGGCTGCCTCCCAGTTGCCGCATGCGTTCGTGCATGCCTCGTAGTCCTACTCCCGGAGCACCCATCCAGTCCTGGTCTGATTGTTCCAAAAGACTTGGTGCAAGGCCTTTTCCGCGATCCCTGATTTCCAGCAGAACCATCCCTTCTTTCATCGCCAGTCGGATATGGGCGGTAGGGCTGCCCGAGTGGCGGTGAATGTTGGTCAGGCTTTCCTGCAGCACGCGGAAGAGCGCCAACTCAGC
>Ga0137407_10002892_pt1 | contig 11371 bp, 10 predicted proteins | sample CZOMad2_2_16fung_FD_108410 | JGI IMG/M metagenome (GOLD analysis project Ga0137407, IMG submission 108410) | Vadose zone soil fungal communities from Angelo Coast Range Reserve, California, USA - CZOMad2_2_16fungal (Illumina Assembly) | ecosystem: Environmental > Terrestrial > Soil > Vadose...
AGCCACGACCTCAGCGCCGCCAACATCGCGCTCGAACAGCGCCGCCGGCATATTGAGACCATTCTGGAAAGCATTCCCACCGGCGTGCTTTCGCTTGATGCCAATCGCCGCATCACGCACGTGAATCATGCCTTGATTCGCATGTTCAACCCTTCCGGCGTGGAGTCTGCGAATCAGATTGTGATCGGTGCGGCCCTACGGGAAGTATTCCCTCAGGAGATTCTGGAAGACCTCGAGCCCTTGTTGCGCCGGGCGGACCGTATGGGCACCACCACCACGCAACTCGAAGTGGATTTGCATCGCTCCCGCTTCAACGCCGCCGCCACGGTGGCGACGCTGCAACACGGCGGGCAGGGGCTGGGCTATGTGCTGGTCTTCGAAGATCTATCCGACCTGCTCAAGGCCCAGAAGCAAACCGCGTGGCGCGAAGTGGCGCGGCGGGTGGCGCACGAAATCAAGAATCCGTTGACGCCCATCGCGCTCTCGGCCGAGCGCATCCGCCGGCATCTCGACCGTGGTTCACCGCCTGACGCGGCTTCCCTCGAAGTTCTGCACAGTTGCGCCGAAACCATCGGCGGGGCGGTGGAGACACTACGCACGCTGGTGGATGAGTTTTCCACTTTGGCGCGCTTTCCTACGGCGCAACCCGCGCCCGCGAACATCAACTCCATCGTCGACAACACGCTGGCCATGTTCAACGGCCGGCTCGACGGAATTCATGTGCAAACTTTTCTCGCTCCCGACCTGCCCAAGGTCATGGCGGATTCAGAAGCCATCAAGCGCGCCTTGGCCAACCTGGTGGACAACGCCGCCGAGGCCATTGAGGGCGCGATGGTGCGCGACATTCAGATTTCCACCTCGCTCGTGGCCAGCCGGGATGCGGTCGAAATCACCGTCGCCGATACCGGCCATGGAGTGACCCAAGAATTGAAAGAGCGCTTGTTCCTGCCCTACTTCTCCACCAAGAAACGGGGAACCGGACTGGGCCTGGCCATCGTCAGCCGCATCATTGAAGACCACCGCGGCTCCATTCGTGTGGAGGAAAACCGGCCCGTAGGCACCCGCTTCGTCGTCGAGCTACCCGTGGCCGGAGAACTGGTTGCCGCTCCCGCTCCCATCCGCCAGCATGCATAACATCCTCATCGTGGACGACGAATCCGGCATTCGGCAATCACTCAAGGGGGTGCTCGAAGACGAAGGCTACAAGGCCTCGGCGGCCGATAGCGGTGAAGCCTGCCTGGATGCTTTGCGCAGACGTTCGTTCGACGTGGTGCTGCTCGATGTCTGGCTCCCCGGAATCGATGGCCTTGAAACTCTGCAAAGGATTCGCGATCTCGAGAATGCTCCCGAGGTCATCATGATTTCCGGCCACGGCACCATTGAAACCGCGGTGCGCGCGACCAAACTTGGCGCCTATGACTTTCTGGAAAAGCCGCTCTCCATCGACAAGACGCTCAGCCTGATCAAGCACGCCATCGACGCCAAACAGATGAAGCAGGAAAACCGTGAGCTCAAGAGGCAGCTCACGCCGCGCAGCGTGATCGAAGGGGAAAGCGTCCCCATGAAAGCATTGCGCCAGCAGATTCTGCTCATGGCGCCGACCAATGGCCGCGTGCTGATCTACGGCGAGTCGGGAACGGGGAAGGAGCTGGTGGCCCACGCCATCCACGCTCAAAGTCTGCGAAAGGGCGAGATGTTCGTCGAGCTAAACTGTGCCGCGATTCCGGAAGATCTGATCGAGAGCGAGCTGTTCGGCCATCGCAAGGGATCGTTCCCCGCCGCCACCACGGACAAGGAAGGAAAGTTTCATCGTGCTCATGGCGGCACACTTTTCCTGGACGAGATCGGCGACATGAGCCTGAAGACACAGTCCAAGGTCTTGCGCACTCTCGACGAGCAGCGCTTTACCCCCGTGGGCAGCGATGAACCCATCACGGTCGACGCCCGGCTGATTGCTTCCACCAACAAAGACCTGGACGAAGAAATCTCGCGCGGCAACTTTCGCGAAGACCTGTTCTACCGCCTCAACGTGATTCCCTTCTCCGTGCCGCCCCTGCGCGAACGCCAGGAGGACATTCCCCTGCTGGCGCGGCACTTTCTGAAGGAATTTTCCGCCACCTACGGGCGCCGGCCACGCGAAATCACCGACGATGCCATTGAGACCTTGATGCGATATTCGTGGCCGGGCAACGTTCGCGAGCTGCGCAATGTCATCGAGCGCATCGTGATCATGAATCCCACCACCACCCGCTTCGACCGCAAGCACCTGCCCCCGCTGGTCCACCGGGATGGCACACGCCGCTCCATCGGGTCGGAATTTTCCACCCTGCACCAGGCCCGTGCCGCGTATGAACGCGACTACATCCTCAAGAAGTTGGATGACAACCACGGCAATATCAGCCGCACCGCCGAGGTGCTCGGCCTGGAGCGAAGCCATCTTTACCGGAAAATGAAAACCTTGGGGATTGCCGTGAAGGAATAAACGGCTGGGCTAAGGCAGCGCCCCCGGACCATGTTAACTTGGCGTCGTCCTGAGGGACTTCAGTCCCGAAGGATCTGGCGCGCAGCGTTGCGGTTCCCGCCAACGTGCATAGGCGCTCCGCGAGATGCTTCGCAAGCTCAGCATGACGCTGCATGGAACAAAGGTCCTTTGTTTGGGTTTCCGGGAGAAAGCCGCTACTTCTTGATCATGTGGATTTCAGTTCCATTCTTGAGGAACTTCACTTCGTCCATGAGCTGGTTAATTAGGAAGATTCCGCGCCCGTGATCGGAATAGACGCTTTCGCCGCGGAGAGGATCGGGAATCTCGCCGGGGTTGAATCCGGTGCCAGGATCGCGCACCATGATCAGCATGCTCTTGTCTTCGTTACAAACCACGTCGCACTCAACAATCTTTGAGGGATCACCCTTGGCCCCGTGAACCACCGCATTGGCTAGGGCCTCGGTCAGGGCCAATTCGATGGCATCGTATTTCTCCGCCTCGCAATGCACCTGTCTCACCAGATTCATCACGCTCTGGACCACCGGATCGACGGCATTCCGGTCGGCCGCGAGCGTCACCTTCAACTGCAACTTCCCGCTGTCGAATTGGTGGATCTCGGGGCTGTCGGTCATGGCCTGCTTTCGTGTCGGGTGGCCGGATACCTACGTTTAGATGCGCCCCCGCGTTGGGGGATTCTACAGGGATCGGTCCCTTCGAGCAAAGTGACGCCGGCTCATGGCTTTGCGCCAGCCGCCGATCGCTCCACCTGACGCCGCCAGTCCAGCTCCTCAACGAACTCGGGTGATCCTCGCCAGTTTTCACGAACCTTGACGAAAAGCTCGAGAAACACCTTTTGTTCCAGCATCTTCTCGATCTGCAAGCGGGCCGCAGTGCCGATCTTTTTGAGCATCTGTCCGCCCTTGCCCACCAAGATTCCCTTCTGTCCCTCCCGTTCGCAGTAAATCGTGGCCGCAATCCGGGTAACTCGCGCGCCTTCCTCGAACTGCTCAATCATGACTGTGGTCGCGTAGGGAACCTCTTCTTCGGTCTGCACCAGAATCTGCTCGCGAACGATTTCCGCCACCATGAAACGGACGGGTTGGTCAGTAACCTGGTCTTCCGGGAAATAGCGCGGCCCTTCCGGCAGAAACCTGAGCAGCTTTTCCAGGAGCATGTCGAGGCCTTCGCGTTTTCGCGCCGAGAGCGGAATAATCTCGACGAAGTCGTGCAGCTTGCGATATTCGTCCATGAGGGGCAAAAGTTTTTCTTTCTTCGTTCCCCGGAGGAGGTCGATCTTGTTCAGCAGCAGGAACACCGGCGTCCCCGACTTCTTTGCCAGATCGAGTACAAAGTGGTCTTCCCGCGTAAACCTGCGGGTGACGCCCGCGATCAGCAGAACCAGCTCGCCGCCCACCATGGCCTCGCGCACTTCCGCCATCATCTTGCGGCCGAGAGAGGTGTCAGGGCGATGAACGCCGGGGGTATCGATGAGCACAATCTGGCCGCCCAGCCTGCCTTTCTGCCGGGGAACGTGAATGATTCCCAGAATGCGGTTGCGGGTGGTTTGCGGCTTCGGACTGATGATGGCCAGCTTCTCTCCGGCCAGCGCATTAAGGAGCGTGGACTTGCCGGCGTTGGGACGGCCCAGAATGCAAACGAATCCAGAGTGAAAGGCCATAAGGGTTTCGCAGCGCCAGCCTGACTATATCAGCTTCATCTGCGTCGGTTTGGCCACGGAGAGTCTTACCCGCTCCACACGCCGTTCGGTTGAATCCAGCACTTCGAAGCGCAAGCCGTCCTCCTCGATGACTTCACCCCGGTGCGGGATGCGGCCTGCCAGTTCGCTGACCAGCCCAGCCACCGTCGCCGACTCTTTGCCTTCTGGCCTTATGCCGAACATCTCGACCAGGCGGTCCACATCCATGTTGCCGGGCACAATGTAGGAATTCTCGTTTTCGCGGATCACTTCCAGCTTTTCGTGCTCGTCCCGAATCTCGCCGACGATCTCTTCCACCAGGTCTTCGATGGTCACCAGGCCGGCCACTCCGCCGTACTCGTCCACCACGATGGCCATGCGAATATTGTTTTGCTGCATCTCCCGCAGCAGATCGCTGACCAGTTTGCTTTCGGGCACAAAATAGGGGTCCCGGCGCATGATGGTGTCGACGGTGCGATAGTGGGCTTCGGTGTCGGGCACTTGCAACACATCCTGGGCAAAAACGATACCCACGATATTGTGGATGGTGCCTTGAAAAACCGGCACGCGCGAAAAGGGCTTGGTGCGCAGCAGTTCGATGAATTGCTCGACCGTGGTGTTGGTGGGAACGGCCACAATTTCCGGCCGGGGCTTCATGGCCTCGCGAACCGTCTTCTCGCTGAACTCCACCACCGACTGGATCAGGTCGCGATTGCTCTCATCCAGAATGCCCTCTTCCCGTCCGGCCTCGATGAGTGCGTCTACGGCTTCGGCCTGGGTTTCCGGCGTCTCGTCCGCATGCTCCTTGGTCAGCGCCGTCACCGATTGCAGGAACCCCAACACCAGAGTCACCGGCAGCACGATGTAGATGAGGATTCGCAGCACCAGCGCACACCGGACCAGCCATTCGCCCCGGGTTCTCGAAAAGAAAACAAAAGGCAGAAAGCGATTGAACAGAATGATAATCAGGACAAGGCTGAGTGTGGCCTGGAGAATCTCATAGAGGCCCCAGCCACGCTCACGGAACACCGCAAAGCCCACCAACAGGGCGATGGCCGCCATGATGATTTGCGTCAGTACGGCCATCGAGAGCATCGCTCGTGCCCGGCTCACTCCCAGCCTGGGCTCGACGTGCTGCTCGAAGGTTGCAATGTTGTCCTGGAACTCCCGTGAGAGAAATCTCCCTATCTCCGTGTAAACGCGATCGGCGTAGGAGACCAGCGTCAACAGGCAAAGCAACAGGAGCAACGCAGCTGCGATGGCATAACTCATCTGTTTTTTGCGGCGCGGGTGCCTGGGCTCGCGGCCTTTGCCCGCACCCTCTTCGGACTTCTCGCATTCCTCTCAATTAAACTCGGGGGCAGACTTAACGACCGCCGCAAATCGACTTCCTTGCTGGCCATACTGCCCTGGTCATGTTCATGATCGTAGCCGGCCAGATGAAGCACTCCATGCAGGACCAGGATCTTGATTTCCTGCGCCGCCGAATGGCCCAACTGGCGGGCATTTTGCCGCGCGATATCCGCTGAAATCGCGATATCGCCGGCCAATCCGTTTACCAAACCGGGTGCGGGCGGAAATGAAAGCACGTCAGTGGGTTGATCCTTTCCGCGAAAACGCCGGTTCAGCGAGCGCAGTTCCGAACTGCTGGTCACCAGCACGTTCACCGTGCCCTTAAGGCTGCTGACCCGGCTGGCCCGTGTAACAAACTTTGCCAAAGCGGTATCGCTCAATCCGGCTACGGGTTTGCGCAGGATCACCAAGTTTTTCTTTGCGTTCGTTGCGGCCGGCTTTGCGCTCTTTTCGGTGAAAGGTCTTCCGTCCGCGAGTGTCACTCCAAAAATAAACAGGAGGGCCTCATTCCGGCGCCCTCCGCTTCCATCTTACCTGCTCTACTCGCTGGTTTCTACTTCCGAGGAGGGTATGCTGTCGTTCTGCCGGGGCGCCATCTCGCTCCCGTTGGCCTTGCCGTTCGGACCTGATTTCGGCGCGGACACCGACTCATCCGCTCCCTTGGCCTTGTGCTCATCGTAGGCGCGGATAATGCGCTGCACCAGCTGGTGACGCACCACGTCGGTATCGTCGAAATAGGCAAAGGTCAAACCCTCGACGTTCTTGAGAACATCGGCCGCTTCGAGCAGACCGCTGCGGCGCGCGTTGGGCAGATCAATCTGGGTAACGTCGCCCGTGATTACGGCCTTCGAGTTGAAGCCCAGGCGGGTCACGAACATCTTCATTTGTTCGGAAGTCGTGTTCTGCGCCTCGTCCAGGATCACGAAGGAATCGTTCAACGTCCGTCCACGCATGAAGGCAATGGGCGCGATCTCGATCACACTCTTCTCCAGATAGCGATCAACCTTCTCGGGCTCGAGCATGTCGTACAGAGCGTCATACAGGGGACGCAGATAGGGGTCGATCTTGTCCTGCAAGGTTCCCGGAAGAAATCCCAGGCGCTCACCCGCTTCGACGGCAGGACGCGCCAGAATGATCCGGTTCACGCGCTTCGAGAGCAACGCCGAAATTGCCATCGCCACAGCCAGGTAGGTCTTGCCCGTTCCAGCCGGCCCGATGCCGAAGACCATGTCGTGGCTCTCGATGGCTTCGATATAGCGCCGCTGGTTCACGCTCTTCGGTTGCACGGTGCGGCGTCCGAAGGAGCGTTGCCGTCCGGCTTCGGCCAGACCTCGCAAGGTAGCCTGGGGGTCGGCCAGCAGAACCCGCAGCATGCTACCCAGGTCGCCATTGTTGAAGGTGTAGCCGGAGCGCCGCAGGTGGTCGTAGTCGGCAAAGACCTGCTCCGCACGTGCTACGTCACGCGCGGCCCCTTCCAGGTCGATGGAATTGGATCGTAGATCAATGTTGATGTTCAGGCCATCTTCCAGCAGGCGCACATTCTCGTCGCGCGTGCCGAACAGGGTCTCGATGTTGGGACTGATTTCAATGCTCTTCTTCATTCGGTGTTTGGCGCTTCCCCCGGCGCATTGGATGCAGAGTTACCCGTGCACGGAGCGCAGAAACACTCCGGCCCAGGCACGGACAATCGATGCTCATGTCTGGAGGTGGAACCAGCCGAGGATGCTCGCCCCGAAGTGCAAGCAACTGCCATTAAGCTAAGGGTACCCCTGCTCGTTGACGGGAGTCAATGGCGGCGAAAGTAGGCCCATTACTGTTGGTATGCGAGGGAAATCTCGGGCTCGCGTCTCGGATCAATGCGGCCGCGCCCCAAGGGGCCGCCGGATATCATGCAGGACACCCATCCCCTGCGCGGCTTAGGCACCTTCGCCCTTTGCGTCCGATACTGAGGCCGGTACGGCGCGAAGCCTGGCCCACTCTCTCAGTTCCTCGATTTCTTCGGACCTGGTCACGGAAAGCGGCACCGTGGCCTTGAACGCCTCCAGCAGGCCTTGCGTATTTAGCGGCTGCTTGCTGGAAAATGCCGCGTACAGTGCCGTCTGCACGGCGGCTTCGATCTCCGCTCCCGAATATCCCCTGGCCGCGGCCGCAACTCGATCCAGGTCAAATTCCGCTGGATTGCGCTTTCGCCTTGCCAGGTGGATGGCACAAATTTGTTTGCGCTCGGCCTGATTGGGCAGATCGACAAAAAATAATTCGTCGAAGCGTCCTTTGCGAATCAACTCCGGAGGCAGAACGGTCACGTTGTTGCAGGTGGCTGCCACGAATACCGGCGCCTTGCGGTCCTGCATCCAGGACAGGAAAGCGGCCAGAATGCGTGAGGAGACCCCAGCATCAACCGACGCCGAATCCGGGCCGCTCCCGGCGAAAACTTTTTCCAGCTCATCGATCCAGAACACGCATGGCGCCAGCCCTTCAGCAACGCGAAACACTTTCTGTATCCGCTTTTCGGTTTCGCCGATGTACTTGTCGTAGATGGCGGCGGTATCGAACTTGACCAGCGGAAGTTTCCATTCTCCGGCGATGGCGCGGGCGCACATGCTCTTGCCGCAGCCCTGCACCCCGAGAATGATCGCCCCACGCGGTGGTTCCAGTCCAAATTCGCGGGCAGCATCTTCCCAGGTGCCACGCCGCTGCGCCAGCCAGCGCTTCAGATTGTCGAGACCACCGACGCTGGCCAGGTTCTCCGACGCGTCGATGAACTCCAGCATTCCAGAGCGCCGCAGCAGTTCCTTCTTTGCCTGCAGCACATCGGTCACAGTCTCGGGTGTGATTCCGTAGCGGGTCACGATGGCCTGGGATGAGGCGCGTTCCGCCTCTTCCTCGGTCAGGCCGCGCAGATTATTGGCCATGGCGTCCACGCCGGGCGCGTCCAGGGTTCGCTTAAGACTTCGAGTCTTCCCCACTCTCACTGTCATCTCGTCGATGATCTGACGCAGGCGTTGCTTATCCGGCAGAGGAAGTTCCAGGAATTCAACCAGGCTGCCCAACTCGGGCGGAATCGTGATGGAAGGTGCGGTGATTACCACGGTGCGGCGATTGGCGGAAAACTTCTGTCCCACGTCGCGCAACCGCCGCACCACGACCGGGTCGTCCATGTGGCGATGAAAATCTTTGAGCACGAATGCGGCTTCGAGCGACATGGCTTCGAGATTGAAGAGTGCCTGGGCCGGTTCCTTACTGTTGTAGAGGGCCTGGGCGCCAGACTGATCGTGGCCTGTGCCGATGGGGGCACCACCGGTTTCCGGGACCAACTCTCCTACGTCGCTGCCGCAACGAACCAGGCCGCTGGCGATGCTCCACTCGAAAGTGGCCAAATTGAGCGACGAGCATGCCGTTCTGACCAGGCGCACGGCGCGCATTTCTTCCACGGTTTCCATCACAACGATGGGAGTGGAAGAACTGAGCAGGATTTTGAGGCGCTCGAGGGCATCGGGCATAAGGGTTTGACCATACGGGACTTACTCCCGTAAAATAGCCTATTCGAGAGCATCTGGAATACCTCTCCATAGAAACGAAGGTAACGAAGCAGACATGGCAAACCATTTTTCGGCGCTGAAGCGCGCCCGTCAAACCGAAACCCGATCGGTCCGCAACCGCGCCAACACTTCCCGCCTGCGCAATGCGCTGCGGCAACTGCGTGAAGCTCTGGCCAAAGGCGATAAGAACGGCGCCCAGTTGGTTTTCAGACAGACGGTTTCCGCTCTCGATAAGGCCATCCAGAAGGGCGTAATTCACGAGAACACCGCGTCGCGCTACAAGTCCCGCCTCAGCGCGCGGGTGAATGCGCTGAAGTAGCTTTCCGCTGTCAGTTCTCAGCTTTCAGTAAAGTCCTGCGCTGAATGCGATTGGGGAGACGAACTCTAGTTCCTTTAGCGGAAGCGTGGAATCAGGAAGCCGGTGTGCTTCTGATGCTCGCGGAAGGCCTCTCCGAATTTCTGCGTAAGCATGGATTCTTCCGTCTTCGCCTTCAAGCAGTATCCCGCCACCACTAGGCAAATTCCGAAGACGCATCGCCACTGGCCAATTACCAGCGCCGATCCGATGGTCGCCAAAATAAGGCCGGTGTAGATCGGGTGACGCAAGTGCGTATAGGGGCCGGTGCGGATCAGTTGATGGTCCTCTTTAATCGTGACCCTGGCGCTCCAGTACTCCGCCAGGTGATAGCGGGCCCAGATTGCCAGTCCAATTCCCATCCAGGTAAGAGCGGTGCCGGCGATTGCGCCCAGCAGAGTGCGAGGTATGAACCGGTGGCCCAGGAATCCAATTCCCGTTGATCTGTTGAAGACCAGCAGATAACCGACAATCTCAATCAGCAGAACCAGGTATCGCGAGACGAAAGGTTCCTGTTCGCGAGTGGCCCGAGTCTTGATCGCACCGACAATCCAGTAGACGATGAATACGATCCAGGGAAACAACAGCAGGAGGCGAAAGAGTTCCCTTACTGACATGCTGATGCCTAGACTGGCAGTTCTTCCTGCGACCATCCGCGAATTTCCGGCTTGGCTTCGGCGGTGAGATCCAGGATCAATTTTTCCAGCACGAACCGCTTGGTGGGTGGATTGGAGCGCAGGGCCAGATCGGTTTTTGCCACCAGTCGAATGGCGCGGGTGAGTTCTCGTTTTGACTTGTAGCGGCGGGCTTGCCGGATGATATCGTCGGCGGCAAAGGGTGGGACGCGGAAGCCCTGCCACAGCGCGGCCCAGAGCATGCGCTGGTCGCGCACATTTCGTTCCAGAATCACCAGCATCTGGCGGAAGGTCTTGGCCAGCATGTAGAGGTGTCCGATGGCCGCTTCGTCACCGTCGCCGGTGCTCAGGATGGCATCCAGGGTTTGCAGCGCTCGCACCCGGTCCTTGGAGGAAATCGCGTCGGTCAACTCGTACAGCGACCGTTGCTTCGCCGCCAGCACCATGGTTTCCACGTCGCCCAACGCGATTCGCTTCTTCTCGCCGACGTAGAGAATCAGCTTCTCCAGTTCATTGGAGACCATCATCATGTCGCCGCCCAGCGCGTCCACCAGTTCGCGCGCGGCATCGGCGTCAATCTTCACGTCGCGGGTGACACCGTATTCGCCGATCCAGCGCACCGCCTCGCTTTCCTCGACCCGCGCCAGTTCGACAATGGCGCAAAACCCGCCCAAGGTTTCCCGAATGCGCTCGTAGCGCTCTTTGTCGGTCATGTCCATGCGACGGGCATCAGCCGGGATGCTGATGTGATCGGCCACAAAAATCAGCACCGCGTCCGGATTAGGGTTCTTGCAATAGGCCTCGATGGCGGCCAGTTTTTCGTCGTTCGATCCGCGTCCGAACAGGGTCTTCACTCCACGGACGAAGAACACCTGAAAAGGCGCCATCAGCGAAGGGGTGCGGGCCCGATCAAGAACTTCCGCCAGGTCGGTGTCGGACAAATCAAAGTCAAACAGGCTGAAATCGCGCAGGTCGGCGGGCACTAGATGTTTCAGAATTGCCTCGCGGCAGCGCTTGCGGAAGAATGTCTCATCACCGACGAAGACATACGCGGGGCGCAGCTTGCGAGCTTCGACTTCGGAGACGAAGCGATCGGCTTGGGCGAAAGCCCGCATCAGAACCTCTCCATACTCAGAACCCATCCATACTCAGAACCCGTCACCTTCAGAAGCCCTCCAGCACATTGCTGACCAGGGTGCGCGCAAACTCACGCGACAGCCGTTGCAGCGCGGGTGAGTCTTCCTCAAAAAAACTGGAGAGTTCGCGCGAGACCTGATACTCCTCGCGGAACAGGTACGAAGGATTTTCGTA
>Ga0137407_10002895_pt1 | contig 11362 bp, 5 predicted proteins | sample CZOMad2_2_16fung_FD_108410 | JGI IMG/M metagenome (GOLD analysis project Ga0137407, IMG submission 108410) | Vadose zone soil fungal communities from Angelo Coast Range Reserve, California, USA - CZOMad2_2_16fungal (Illumina Assembly) | ecosystem: Environmental > Terrestrial > Soil > Vadose zone...
AACAAGACTCCAATTGCGACAATCCCTTATGGAAATGCGCCAGGCCGGGCCGAAACCGCACCCGCGAGGGGTTGGGCGGCGCCGGCGGGACCGTCTGAAAACGACAGGAATATGTCGGAAACGGACAAGTAGCCTCCGATGGCATACTATTCCAGTCTTAGTCCTTCTGTTTTTCGTCTCTCGGAGGCATCTTGGAATCGCCCGCCGTGCTGCGTAAATGCAGGTATGCATTTCTGACCCTGCCGAACTATTCCCTGATCGCGGTGGCCAATGCACTGGAACCGTTGCGAATGGCAAACCGCTTGGTCGGCAAGGAGGTCTACGAGTGGTCGGTCATCAGCGTGGACGGGCGCGCCGCGGACGCCAGCAGCGGACTCAATCTGTCGCCGACCGGCGCTCTCGATAAACTGGGACCGGTCGATATCTTATTCGTCTGCGGCGGCATCAATGTCCGCGAAGCGGTATCACCCGCACTCTTGACGGCGCTGCGGCGGCTGGCGGACCGCCGAGTGCCCTTGGGCGCCCTGTGCACCGGGGGCTACGCGCTCGCGCGCGCCGGCTTGCTCGATCATTTCAGCGCGACCATTCACTGGGAGAATCTGTCGGCGCTGCGCGAGGAATTTCCCAGGGTTCGGATCAGCGACCAATTATTCACCATCGACCGCGACCGCTTTACCTGCTCCGGCGGCACGGCGCCCTTGGACCTCATGCTGAATCTCATTCAAGCGAAGCTGGGCCCGCGAATTTCGCAGCTGGTCTCCGAGCAATTCATCGTCGAGCGAGTCCGCAAGGACACGGATCGCCAGTACATTCCGCTGCGCGCCCAGATCGGCGTGTCGCACCGCGGGCTGATTCGGGTGGCGCAGCTCATGGAGGAAAACATCGAGAAGCCGCTGTCGCTGGAACAGATCGCCAAGTCCACGGGTCTATCGCGCCGCCAAATCGAGCGCCTGTTCAAGCGCGACTTGAATTGCGTACCCAAACACTACTACCTCGAGATGCGCCTGCGGCGCGCGCGCGAGCTGCTGCTGCAGACCGCGATGCCCATCATGGATATCACCACGGCGTGCGGATTTCAGTCCCCGCCGCATTTCTCGAAGTGCTACCGCATGCAGTTCGGGTACCCGCCGAGCGCCGAGCGCAAGATCGGCGACCAGCGCGCACAGCACCGCGTAAGCGGTGAACCCGAAGCCATGGCCGGTTGAACACGGAAGATTCCGTGGAGGACCGATCTCAAGCAGAACTGAGGGCCGCGTACGGACAGGCGCTGGCGGAGTTGCGCACGGGGCGCGCCGCGACCGCCGAGCGGCAGCTGCGCGCCATTCAAGCCAGGGCTCCCGGCGACGTCAATAGCATGCGGCTGCTCGGGGTCGCTCTGCTCGATCAAGACAAGGTATCGGCCGCTATCGAGACTCTCGAATGCACGGTTTCCGCCGCCCCGCAGTTCTGGCAAGCGCGCACCGACCTTGCGCGCGCCTATCGCAGAGCCGGACGGTTGGGGGCGGCACGCGAGGAACTTCAGCGGGTCATCGCCGCTGCGCCTGCGCTCCAGACCGCATGGCTCGCGTATGGCGACGTGCTGGTCGACCTTAAAAAGTACCCGGATGCGAGAGTGGCCTATGAGCGAGCTCGACTGGCGGATCCTTACTTCCGCCGTATTGAGGAAGCGACCGCCGCTCTCGTAGCCGAGGATCGCAAGACGGCCGAACTCATATTTCGCGACATCCTGAAGGCTGACGCGAGTCATGTGGCGGCAGTGTGCGGTCTGGCCGCGATTTCACTCACTGTAGGCCGCGGCGCCGATGCAGAACGGCTGCTGCGCCATGCTCTCAAGCAATCGGCCCACCTGCCGCTTGCCTGGCGTGGACTGTCCCAAGCCATGGTCGACCTGGGGCGGCTCCCCGAGGCCGAGGCAGCGGTTCGCCACTTGCTCAAAATCGAACCGGAAAACCCGAAGAACTGGGTGATGCTCGGCAACGTGTGCACTCGCATGATGCGCCAACCGGACGCTCTGATAGCCTTTGAGGAAGCGGCGCGCCTGAATCCCGGCGAAGTGCGCCTGCGCCTCTCGATCGGTCACCTGCACAAAACTCTGGGCCATCGCCGCGAGTGCGAGGAGGCCTACAAGGCCTGCCTCGCGTTCGATCCAAATTTCAGCGAGGTATATTGGTGCCTCGCCGACCTGAAGACCTATGTGTTCAGCGACGCCGAGATCGCGGCCATGCAGGCCCTGGTGAAGGGCGATGGCGGCGACGATACTGACCAGGCCCATCTGCACTTCGCGCTCGGGCGCGCGTTCGAGCACCGGAGGAACTACGCGGCGGCGTTCGAGCACTACGCGGCCGGCAATCGGCGGCGCCGCAAAACCGTTGTCTTTGATATCAGAGTATTCGAGAACAAGACGCGGCGCGTGCGCGAGTGTTTCGACGCAGCGTTCTTCGCGGCGCGCGCCAATGCCGGATATGGCGATCCCGCGCCCATCTTCGTAGTGGGATTGCCCCGATCCGGCTCGACTCTGGTCGAGCAGATTCTAGCCAGCCATTCGAGCGTCGAAGGGACTTTCGAGTTGCCGAATGTGCTGACCATCGTCCGCGAGTTCGACCACGCGAACCCGGAGCACGACGCGTACCCAGAGTGTGTTGGCTCCGTACCGCCGGCGCAATTCGCGCTTCTCGGCCGCCGCTACATCGATGAGACGTCGCCGCTGCGCAGCGGGCGGCCGCACTTCATCGACAAGATGCCGAACAACTTCAGTCACGTGGGCCTCATCCACAGCATGCTGCCCAATGCCATCATCATCGACGTGCGCCGCCACCCGATGGACTCGTGCTTCAGCACCTACAAGCAGCACTTCGCCGAAGGCCAGTCCTTCAGCTACGACCTAGATGACTTAGGGCGCTACTATCGATGTTACCTAAGCCTCATGGACCATTGGGACACGGTGCTGCGCGGCAAGGTGCTGCATCTGCAGTACGAGCATCTGGTGCGCGATCCGGAGACGAACATCCGCCGTCTGTTGATCCATTGCGGGCTGGATTTCGAGCCTGCCTGTCTAGCGTTTCATGAAACCAAGCGTGCGATCCGTACGGCCAGCGCCGAGCAGGTGCGCCAACCCCTCTACGCCTCGGGAGTCGGCTATTGGAAGCACTTCCAATCCCAACTCGAGCCCCTCCGTCTCGCGCTCGGCGATTGCATGAAGCGATTCGAGGATTGAACACGGCGCTCGGAGGCCCTATTGAACGCTCGATCAGCTCCGTCGCGTTAATCATTTGACAGGGATCGCCCCTGCGAGACATGATTCGGGGGGGGGGAGGCATGCACGCGTGTGCCGTTGGTCAAAAAAAAGAAGGGGGATGAAGCGATGCGCATACCTGCAGCACGTTCCGCCGCCAAACGCCCAAGGCGCGGACCCGTTGCCATGCCCCAGGGTTCACGATCGAAGCTCAGCTTTGCCATCGCGGCCGCGTTGTCGGGCGCTGCGGCGATGCATGGGGCGCCGGCTCTGGCGGCGGGCGCCTCTTCCGATACGACCCTCGAGGAAGTCGTCGTCACCGCGCGCAAGCGTTCGGAAAATCTGCAGGACGTTCCGGTCAGCATCGACGTATACACGGCCAAAGACCTGCAGAACCTCGCCATCTCGCAATTCGAAGATTACGCCACCCGGACTCCGTCGATTTCCTTCGTCAGTGCCGGTCCCGGCACGCAGACGTTCGTGATGCGCGGCGTGTCGGACGGGAGCAACTCGAACTACTCGAACACTGCATCGACACTTTTCTTGCTCGATGACATGTCGATGAACTACTACGGCACGACGCCTGATCTGCATCTCTACGATATCGAACGTATCGAGGTGCTGAACGGGCCGCAGGGAACCACTTTCGGCGCCGGCGCCATGGCCGGCGCCCTGCGTTTCATCACGAATAAACCCGACCCGACGGAGTTCAGCGCGGGCATCGACCTTGACGGCGGCAAGATCCAGGCAGGCGGCCACAACGGCACCGTCGAGGGCTTCCTCAATCTCCCTCTCATCGCCGACTGGACGGCGTTGCGGATTTCCGCCTTCAGCGACTACCACGGCGGCTTCATCAATAATCTTCTCGCGACCCGCCACTGGGTAAACGGGACGGTCTCGAACAATTCGGCGTGGGCGGGTAATGACTACAACGTGGAGAAAGTCACCGGCGCCCGTATCGCGCTCGGGCAGAAGATTTCGGACGGCTGGAAAGCATCGCTGACCTATAGCTATCAGCGCCAGCTCACGCACGGAGCGTGGGATGAGGATCCGACCATCGGCGGTGCGACCGATTACCTGGGTAACCTCGTCAACGGCCCCGTACGGTCTCTGCCCGCGAACAGCGTCGTGCGCTTCGGGCCGGAATACAAGCAGTACTACACGAAGACATTGGATTTCCATCTCGAGGGCGACGTCGGCATCGGCGAGCTGATCTACGCGAGCACCTACTGGGCGCAGGACGACAAGTGGGTCAATGAGTATTCGGAATACATGCAGTACCTGAACCAGTACGCGAATCCCCCGAATGCGTATTTCAACGCGAGCACGCAGCAGGCATACGACTGCCTTACGGACCCCTTCAACGGCGCCGGCTTCAGCGGTTGCAAGCCGCCGATTCAGTATTACGACTACATTCAGCATATCCACCGTTGGTCCAACGAGTTGCGGCTGCAATCGAAGGAAGGCGGACGATTCCACTGGCTGGGAGGACTTTACTGGGAAAAGACGCGCGATCTAAGCAGCAGCTACTATCACATGCCCGGCCTGCAGCCCGCAGGCCAGCAGTGGCAGGCCACCACCGCCTACTATTACGACCAAGGCGCGCTGCCGCCGAAACCCGATGATTGGTACAGTTATGAGTCGCGCTCCGATTACCTGCAAACGACGGAGTTCGTCAACCTTACCTTCGACATTACTCCCCGCTTGCATGTCGAGGCCGGCACGGTGCACTTTCACTCGACTTTCAACACCTCGACCTACGGGGGCTTCTGGTACTCGCCGGAGTACACGACCGAAGCGCCGGGCTCCTCCCACAAGTGGAACAGCAAGGCGGGCGTGAGTTACAAGGCGTTGGATGGCCTGCTCGTGTATGCCGACGTTGCGCAGGGATTCAGGGATGGGGGTGTCAACGGCGGCCTGCCCTCGGGCTGCATCAAGGCAGGCGTTCCGCAGAAATTCGTGCCGGACACTTTGACCAACTATGAGATCGGCTGGAAGTCCACGCTCCTCGACGGTCATATGGTGTGGAACGGCGCCTTTTACTACATGCCGTGGAAAAATCTTCAGACTCTGTTGTTTGATCCTAATCTCTGCTCGTCGGCCAGTTTCAGTGCCAATGTCGGCGATGCCAGGGTGTATGGCGTGGAATCCGACGTCAAGTACCAGGCGACCCCGCACCTGAGCTTGGAGTTCTCGGCAAGCTACAACGACTCGCATGTCTTGACCAATTCCTTCGAAAACTCATCTTTTCAGGTCACCCCCGGCGAGCGATTGCCCTACGTCCCGTATCTAAGCTGGAGCGGGAACGCACGCTACGAAGCGCCGATCAACGATCGCTTCAGGGGATACGGCCAATTCGACATCGCGCACAAAGGCGACATGTGGAATGCCTTGGAGACGAACGGGTCCAATGGTCTTCCGCGCGTTCTGCAGCCGGGCTACTCGGTCATGAATCTGCGTTTTGGCCTCAATCAAACCGCAAGCCATTGGATGACTGAACTTTACATCACCAACCTGACGAACAAGAACGCGATCATCTACACCAACGAGGGCAACTTCGACCTGCGTCAGACGAGGAACGAGCCGCGCGTGTTCGGTGCGCGGGTAAGCTACCGCTGGGGCAAGTCCAAGGGCGGCGGCGGAGAGTAATTCTCGCCCTTCACGAGCGAGCGAACACATTGATCAAGATTGCCGCGAGCTTATTGCTGTGGTTCTGTGCGGCTCAAGCCATGGCCGGACAGGCGACCGCAGTGCGCCGAACGCTGACCCCGGATGATTTCTACCTCATCCAGGACTTGAGCGACCCCCAAGTCTCGCCCGACGGCCAATGGGTCGCCTATGTCGTGACCACCAACGACCGGGAAGCCGACGAGGCGCGAGGCGCGATCTGGATGGTGAGCTGGGACGGCAGGGAGCGGCTGGCGCTGACGGCCGCGGCGGAGGGAATCGGCAAACCGAGGTGGAGTCCGGATGGACGCTACCTCGCGTTCATGTCCACGCCTTCCGGTACCGATAAGCCGCAGATCATGCTGTTGGACCGCCGCGGCGGCGACGCGCATCCGCTGACCAGCGTGAGCGGCGACATCGGCGAGTACGCCTGGTCGCCGGACGGCAAACGCCTCGCTTTCACCATGAAGCAAGGCGACGCGGGGTCGGCGCCCAAACCCATCGTGATCGACGCGCTACATTTCAAACAGGATGAAGACGGATATCTTGGGTCCGCGGCCGCGCGACACTTGTACTTGTTCGATGTCGAGGGCAAGCGCAGCGAGCAGCTGACCGCCGACCCGGGTTTTAATGAAGATCTGCCGACCTGGTCTCCCGACGGGCGGCGCATCGCCTTTGTCCGGACTCATGAACAAGGCGCCGATCAAGACGGACGGGAGGACATAGCCGTCGTGGAGCCCTTGGCCGGCGCCGCACCGCGCACCATCGTGCGTTCCTTCGCGCCGAACGCGCAGAAGCTCGCCTGGAGTCCGGACGGGACACTGATCGCGTATCTGCAAGGCCTCGAGCCCAAGTTCAACGCGTATATGCAGGACCGTCTCGCGGTGATCCCGGCCGGCGGTGGCGCGCCACGTCCGCTGACCGACAAGCTCGATCGCGCAGTGACGTCCTTCGCCTTCGCGGCCGACTCGGCGTCGATCATGGTCTCAGTGGAAGACGACGGCAGGATATACCCTGCGCGCGTCGATCTGCGGGGCGGTGCGATAACCCGCGAGGCCGCTGCGGGATCGTTCGTCGTCTCCGCGCTGTCCTCGGCGGCAGGCCATACGGCGCTGCTCGAGTCCAACGACCGCGCGCTCGCTGAAGTTTATGCACTCGAGGCCGGGAAGCTGCGCAAACTCACCGCGCACAACGACGCACTTCTTTCAGAGTTGCAGTTCGGCGCCGTCGAGGACCTCCGATTCAAGAGCAAGGGCGGCGCCGAGATTCATGGGCTCGTGGTCAAGCCGCCGTCCTTTGTCCCGGGCCGGAGGTATCCGACGGTGCTGTGGATCCACGGCGGGCCCAACGGTCAGGACGAACACTCCTTGGTTCTGGACGGCTATCAATTCGAGCCCCAGATGTTTGCGGCCAAAGGTTTCGTCGTTCTGCGCGTCAATTATCGCGGCGGCAGCGGCCGTGGCGGTGCTTTCGCGAAAGCCATATTCGGCGATTGGGGCCACAAAGAGGTCGAGGATCTCTTGGCCGGTGTGGATTACCTGGTCGCGAGCGGCGTCGCGGACCGAGATCGGCTCGCGGTCGGCGGATGGAGCTACGGCGGCATACTGACCGATTACACCATTGCGACCGATCACCGCTTCAAGGCCGCCATCAGCGGGGCCGGCAGTGCCAATCAGCTCGCGACGTACGGTAGTGACGAATACGTTCTCCAATACAACAATGAACTCGGCCCGCCGTGGACCAACACGGCGCTGTGGCTCAAGGTGTCGTATCCCTTCTTCCACGCGGACCGCATCCGCACTCCAACGCTCTTTTTGGGCGGAGACAAGGATTTCAATGTTCCGATCATCGGCGGCGAGCAGATGTATCAGTCGCTGCGGACATTGGGGATACCGGCACAGCTCGTCGTCTACCCCGGTCAGCATCACGTCTTCACGCGGCCCAGCTTCGTGAAGGATCTTGCCGAGCGCACGTCAGCCTGGCTCGACCGCTACCTGCCGGCCGTACGATAGATCGCCGATGTCACGTGCGGGGGCGCTCGTCACGGAGCGGGGCTTTGCGCGACCACGCGCGCATCGCCGAACGTGCCGCGAATACCGGCGCTGGAGCCCGCGATGCCTTCCGGCCACTCGACGGTGAGTTCGCCGGTAAGACGACCTGCGGTCGCCAAGTGCAGCGTGGCGCGCACCGTGCCGGTTCGCGCCGCCGGCCTGTCGATCTTCCCACTGACGGTCAAATCCTCGGTCCATCGCACTTGATCCAGGATGACGTGAGTGGCCGCTGCATCGTTCGCCACTCGGAAGCTGCCGCCGCGCAGGCCGACTCCCCGGCCGGTGGAATTCCCGCCGAGACGGGCCAGCACGTCGCCGGCCGTCATCACCGCCGCGCTGATCCATCGCAACTGCGCGGCGCTCGCCCGATTGCCCGCGATCGCCGCGGCAGGCTCGAGCTGCGATGCCTGCACGGCAAAACGCGGCACCAGGCGCAGCGGCGGAACACCGGCCGCGCACGTATGGTCGCCTACACCTAAGGTTTCGATGAATCGGCGCACGATTTGCGCCGCGCAGGCGCTGCGCGCGCGCGGCAACGCATTGACGTGGAAACTATTGGCGACCCGGATATGAACGCTGCGCTTGAACGCGCGGGCCACCTCGGCGCCGTCGGCCATGGTGGTGATGTTGTCGAGCTCGCCCGAGATGACGAGCGCAGGTATGTCCGGATAGCGCGCGTCGGCGCCCGCCACGTGCGATGCCGGATGGCTGGACGGAGCAACGGGCCACTCCACGCATTGATCGATGAAGCTGTAGTCGAGCGGCATGCCGCGGTATTCGTCCATGGTGAACGGCGCATAGGTGCCGGGAGCCTTGACCTTGCGTAGAGCGACGGCCCGGTCGCGGTCGGCCGTACGCAAGGCCGGCGGCAGGCGCATATCGAAAATCTGCGGCGGGTCCTGACACATCACGGCGGCCGCGAGGCCGGCGCTCCATTTGGCGGGGTCGGCGGTCGGATCGCGGGAATCCACTCCGCTGACGGTCTCCGCCATGAGCCGCAACAGCGGAACGCGATCGCCGTCCGAAAAAGCTCTCGCAGCGGCATCGAGCTCGCGCACCGTTGCAAGGGCGGGCGCGCTGCCGTACATGACGATGGCGAGCTGCGATGCATCCGCGGTAAATTCGCGCTCTTTGCCGTCGCTGTCCGCGGCGCGGGCACGGAACGGATGCGACCGCAGCTCCTGCAACACCGGCATGATGTGGTCGATCGAGCTGCCGGGAAGCGCCGCGCACGGTCCGAAGCGCCGGCAGGCGATGTCGAACTTGTCGCGCATGGCCGGCGCGTAGCTCGGATACCAAGCGTAGTCGGTGCCGTCCAACGGATAGGCGCCGTCGAGCACGATGGAGCGCAGCGTATTCGGGTGCCGCACCGCGAATACTTGTTCGAAATAGGTTCCATAGGAGTCGCCGTACAGATCGATCCGGCGGATGTCGAGCGCCTCGAGAATCGCCGCCAGATCGTCCGCCGCGTATGCCGTGCTGTACAGCGGCGCGCGATCGCCCAGCGACTTGCCGCAGGCGGCGATCAATTCCACGGTCCATTTCTCGGCAGTCTGCAATTCGCGGCAGTCGATGGCCCCCGATTGACCGGTGCCGCGATTGTCCATCAACAAGAAGTCGTGCCGCCGCAGCATTGGTTCGAACAAGGCCAGATAGTCGTCGCGAGACAGCGTGGCGGGGTAACCGGGCCCACCCTCGGTGGCGACCAGAGTCCCCAGCGGCTTATCCGGTCCTGAATGAGGGTAGTACTCGAAGTGGATCGAGATGCGTCCCGGAATGGCGCCGGCCGGATCCAGGGGGCGATCGAGGTTGCCGCAAAGGCCTCGAGCGCTCAGGCACGGCCGCAGCTCCATCGACCCCACCAGAACGCCCTCGCGGGCGGGAGTCGGCCACGGATCGACGTGACTTGAGGCCGCAGAATCAAAACCGAGCAGCGCGAACGCAGCCCACAGACTCGCGCGCACCGCCGACGCAGTACGGCAGCGCGGAAGTGCTTCACGGTGCTGACCCGCCATGGCCCGAGAGTCTACGCAATCCTCGAGGGGGTTCAAATCGCTGTCGTATATTTCCTAAAAAACGTCGCTTCGGGGCACCGGCTTGCCGTCGAATATTGGTATCGTATTATCGTCTTCAAATTTCAATGTAAGGAGCGGCACTTCCTCCGAGGCCTCGAGGCTCAGGGTTCACGCCGAATATCTGATGACTGCCCGCGACACCATGTTGAGCCGATTGCGGGGACGCAATCTCGAGACCGCCCTGGAAAGAGATTTCTACTGCAGTCCGGAGGATTACCAAGTCGATCTGGACATGATTTGGTACCGCGACTGGCTGTTCGTGGGGCACGACTGCGAAGTGCTGAATCCCGGCAACTACCTCACCGTGCAGATCGGCGAATATCCCGTAGTGCTCCTCCGCGATCGCGACGGCGGTCTACGGGCCTTCCACAATACCTGCCGGCACCGTGGTTCACGAATTTGTTCGGCCGAGCATGGGACCTCCCCGCGTTTGGTATGTCCATACCATCAGTGGACCTACTCGCTCGATGGCCGCTTGATAGCGGCGCGCGACATGGGCGGCGAATTCGACAAATCGCAGCATGGGCTCAAGCCGGTTCACTGCGCGAGCGTGGGCGGTTATATCTGGATCTGCTTGGGCGACGCGGCGCCGGATTTTGAACCCATTCGAAAGCACATCGAACCGTACTTTCTGCCGCACAAGCTGCATCAGACCAAGGTTGCGTTCCAGTCGACCATCATCGAGCAGGCGAATTGGAAGCTGGTCTGGGAGAACAATCGCGAGTGCTATCACTGTGCGGCTAACCATCCGGAGCTCATCCGGACATTCCCGGAGGATCCGACCGCGACGGACGGCGAGGGCGCCGCTTCGAACCCGAAGACGGCCGCGAAATGGGCGCACTGGGAGTCCATCGGCCTGCCGAGCAGATTTCATCTGGCGGCGAACAGTCAATACCGTACCGTGCGCACGCCTCTGCTCGAGGGGGCGGTAAGTTTCACCATGTCCGGCAAAGCCGCCGTCCACAGACCGCTGGCGGATTCGGTCACGGAACCGGACATAGGCACCCTGCTGATGTTCCACTTTCCCACGACCTGGAACCACGTGCTCGCCGACCACGCTATTTCTTTCCGCGTGCTGCCGATCAGTCCGACCCAGACCCAGCTGACGACCAAGTGGCTGGTGCATCGCGACGCCGTCGAAGGGGTGGACTACGACGTGAGGGAGCTGACCGGAGTGTGGCTGGCGACCAATGCGGCCGATACACGGAACTGTCAGGAAAATCAAATCGGCGTGAATTCGCCGGCCTATGATCCGGCACCCTATTCTCCGGTGCACGAAGCCGGCGTGACGCAATTCGTGCACTGGTATTGCACGCATCTTGAGGGCAGACTGTTGG
>Ga0137407_10002899_pt1 | contig 11358 bp, 6 predicted proteins | sample CZOMad2_2_16fung_FD_108410 | JGI IMG/M metagenome (GOLD analysis project Ga0137407, IMG submission 108410) | Vadose zone soil fungal communities from Angelo Coast Range Reserve, California, USA - CZOMad2_2_16fungal (Illumina Assembly) | ecosystem: Environmental > Terrestrial > Soil > Vadose zone...
CACTGCGAGACTGCGCCGTCCGGAGCTTTTGATGAGGTCGCAGGTTTTGTCGGGCTTGCGCGAATTTCCGTGCGCGACCACATTCGCTCCGGCTTCCGCGAGGGCCACGGCGATTGCTGCACCTAGTCCTGCGGAGGCGCCGGTCACAAGCGCAACTTTGTCGTCCAGCTTGAATGCATCAAGGATCATCTGGGTGTTCGAATTAATGAGAATCCTACTGAGAATCAATCCGCGCGGCTTATCTTCTCGATCGTGCCGCCGAGTTGTTAATCAGTAACCCGCCAATAACTCCGATGATAGCGCCTGCCAGGGCCCCCAGCATCATGTATTTGAACAGGTTCGGGCCGGCCACTCGGGAAATGAGGCCAGTTAACCAGCCGGCAAACGAGCCAAATACGAGGCCGACAAAACCGAACCCTACGATTGTGCCGACTGAGATGGAACGGACGGTTCCGGTCTCAATCTCTTCGACGGGCTGCAGCCTCGGCGCGAGCAGGTGAACGATTAGCAACGCAAGAAGGTAGGTTGTGCCGGCGATCGTAAAGACGATGCGATAGTTACCACCCGTGGTTTGCAGAATGTAACCGGTAGCGACCGCCATTGTCGCGCCGCCTATGGCTCCGGACATTCCGCCGATGCCCACGATCGAACCAACGGCCCGTCGCGGAAACATATCTGAGGCAGTTGTAAAAAGGTTCGCCGACCATCCCTGATGAGCAGCCGCGGCGAGACCAACGAGGCCCACCGCCAACCAGAGATGCTTCACATTGGAAGCGAACATGATTGGCGTCACCGCTAGCGCGCACAGCAGCATTGCAGTCTTGCGCGCCCGGTTGATCGTCCAGCCGCGCTTGATGAAGTTTGAGGAAAGCCAGCCGCCACCGATGCTGCCCACATCCGCTATCACGTAAATGACGACCAACGGCAAGCCGATGGTGGTCAGATCCAGCTTGTGATTATCTCTGAGGAAGTTTGGTATCCAGTAAAGATAAAACCACCAGATTGGATCGGTCAGGTACTTACCAATCGCGAACGCAGATGTTTGCCGGTGCGGTATTAACTGTACCCAGGGAATTTTTGCGGCGGGTGGGTCAGGTGGGTCGCATTGAATGTACGCAAGTTCTCCTTTAGACACTCGCGGATGCACTTCCGGTCGTGCATACATGGGAATCCAAAGAAGTAACCACACGAAACCGATCACGCCCGTCATGATAAAGGCCCAGCGCCAGCCATAATTGAGGGCGATCCAGGGGACGGTTAGGGGCGCGACGATAGCGCCCACATTAGTTCCAGCGTTGAAGATGCCGGTAGCAAACGCCCGTTCCTTTTTGGGGAACCATTCGGCTACTGTCTTGATGGCCGCGGGAAAGTTTCCCGCTTCACCAAGTCCGAGCGCTGCCCGCGCAACTCCAAACCCGAAAGCCGAACGCGCCAAGGCGTGCGCCATCGCTGCCAGGCTCCAGAAGATTAACGCCACCGAATAACCTATTTTCGTGCCGAACCGATCCATCAAGCGGCCGGCGAGTAGGAGGCCGAGGGCATATGCTGCGTTGAAAGCAGCAACGATATTACCGTAGTCGACCTCGCTCCAGGCAAACGCTCGCTGGAGGTCTTTGGAGAGAATTCCCAGCACCTGCCGGTCAATGTAGTTAACCGTGGTCGCAAAGAACAACAAGCCGCAAATCACCCAGCGATAACGACCGATTCGTGCGTTTGGTAGGTTAATGGCGACGGGCGATTCGGCAACGTCGGTGAGAAATGAACTCTGGCGGGTCGGCGTTCCGGCAGCGGTGGCTTCATTGCTCATCGGACGAATCCCCTTTGTCTTGATGTCCGACAAACTTCAGGTTTGTCGTCAGTTGTTACCGTGATCTGTTTTCGCTAAGAACGACAAACTGAAGTTTGCCGCACAACTCTGTCGCACCGCCTAGCCAAGAAAGTCTTCGCGCACGGGCGTGAAGATATCAATGAGCACAACTTCTTCATCCATCATCGTCGCGCCGTGCCAGCAACCCGGCGGAAAGTGGAGCACGTCGCCTGGAGAGGCGATGCGCTCAGTGCCTTCAATGAAGAACCGCACGCGTCCACTTACAACGATCGACATCTGTTCGTGCGGATGTTCGTGTTCGGGGGTGACGACAAAGGGCGCGAAGCGGAAACGGCAAATCATTAGACCTTCTCCAACGACCATTTGCCGCTGAATGCCTTCGCCAACGTGCTCGATCGGAATGCTCGACCAGTTCAGGTGTTGCGCTCTGCCGATGAGGCTGGGAGTTGTTTGCACTTCGTTTTGGGGAATAGTGGACATGCTGTTATTTTCCTCGTGCAGCTTCCAAACCCGATCCTCCTGCGGCGTACTCGGGCTGTACGTTGACCACGCCGTACTGGCGGTCTTCGCCTTCGCGCATCGCCGCCATCATCCATAAGAAGTTGATTTGGCCGCCAGGTGCCGCGACGTTGGGGTGATATCCTCTTGGCATGAGCACGCAGTCCCCTTCACGCACCACTTGCACCAACTCCGGCTTTTCAGGATTGGTGTAAACAAACTGCACCCCGAATGAAGGCGAAGGCATGTCGATAAAGAGATAGGCCTCTTCCAGCATCCTGGAATGCTCGTGCGGAGGCCATGATGTCCAGTTGCCCGGTGTGGAAAAGGTGACTCCTGCCATGATCCGTCCTGCTTCGACATTGGCGCCGATTAAGATATTCAAGTCCCGTTCGGCTGGTGGTTTGCCCGCGGTGAGGTGCAACTTGGGATTCTGTCTTATATCGGCAAAGGCGACGAACTGCACCGGATAGCGTTGGGCCACCGGTGCGGAGATCTCGGCCAGATCGCAGCCTTCGCTGCCATTCGCCTGGACTTCGATACTCGAGTCGCGTGGAACGTAGACTGAGTCGTAGCGCGAGAGCTCGAAGGTTTGCCCGGCGGTGGAAACTTTTGCGGCGCCGTTAAGGCAAACGAGTCCAGTTTCCTGGTTGTTGTTTTGGAAACTGACCGGAGCATCGGCCGCGTCGAGCGTGATTCGTCCATAGTGTAAGTAACGCGCGGCAGTATCCCCGGGCGCAACGGCGGTGCGTCGTCCTTTGCCTTTATGCGTGGCCGGCACGAAGCAGGTTTCAGGCGTGATGTTGATTGGAGCTAATTCCTGGGCCATAAAATATTCTCCCTTTAATGCTTAATTTATAAGACGCGAGGCAACAGAGTTTGATTCCGAACTGACTGTCAGTGCCAGTTTTGAGTGCAATGGCTTACCCGGCTGCAGCGCGCGCAAGTTATTTGAGTCGAAGACGAGATGCAACGGAATAGCACCGCGCACGCCGCGTCCGAGCGGGCCATCGCCGGTAGCAAGAACCCGGACCTTCATCGGAAAATTCGCCGCGAGCATTCTCACTTCAAGACCTCCTTTAGTGGAAGTGAAGCGATCGACCCGCGTGTTTTGATCGAACTCGGTTTCCACGTCAGCGTAAGTAGACGGCACCGTGAGCCACCAGCGACGAATATTGACAGGCTGTTTTGCCGCAATTGTCTCTTCGCGGGTTAGCGTATCCCTTTCGATGCGCCACACAACTTCGCAGGTAAGGCCGACATCCACTAGCTCGCCTGACTGACGGCCGCGAACCGCCCAACGATTCCAGCGTACGCGCAATGTTTGTCCGTCGGCGGACGGGTCAATGACATCAGCGCCGTCAGTGGCAATGATCGTGCGACCATCTTCCAGTTCGATAAAAGGTGTAAGGGCCGGATAAATCTGTTCCACCGGCGCGGCGAATCCCGGCAACCCATGTGGCGCCGGCAGGTAGTCGGCAACGCCTGGCTTCGTGCCTGTCGTAATCGGCAACGCGAAACGCAATGCGCCCTGACGTACGAGCCAGACGCCAGCCGATCGTTCATGGTTTTGCCGAAAAAACTCAAATCGCGCCACCCGAGGCAAAGCGGGCACGACGGGAAAAGATGCGACGCCCTCTCGTTCGAGCGCGTCCATCAGCCGCGTGTGCGAATTGGCGAGCTTGCCGAAGAAGCCGGTTGTTTGTTGCCACTCTCGTTCGCGAGTTATGTATGCGTAGTTGCCACGGCCGAAGGCAAAAAGAGAAAGCAGATGCGCATCATCGCGGTAATCGTTTCGCAGGTAACGCCAGGCCTGAAAGTAGTGGGCGGCGATATCGGCGAGCGGCGCCGGACGAAACTCCGGGTGCGCGGCGAGAAAACCGGCAATCTCAGGCGTGTCCAGATAACTGACAATGCCCTGGCTGCGGCCCCAGTTATAGCCATAACCATCTTCAGATACTAAATCCCACCAGAGACGCATCTGTTTTTTGAGCGACGGCCGCAACTTTTCCAGCAAGTCTTTCCGTCCGGATTCTTCGGCTGCTTCCCAAACGTAGCGCGCATACTCGTTTGAGTAACGATCATAGCGACCGGTGGGTGGAGCGTCGTCGGCGTAGATCGCCCCGCTGGTGAAGGGAACGGCGGCGCGGTCTAGTAGCCGGTCAAGAAAGTTGCGATCGGTGGAGATGCCCAGTTGATAACTGATACTGGCGATTCGTGCAGCGACACCGAGATAGTTCTCCGCGAGATTAATGACCTTGTTGGCGCGCGGATCGTAGAAGCGTTCCGGATTGAGCAACGAGCGCCAAGCGGTTTGTTCCTCGGGCGTGAGACTCTGCCAGAGTGGGTTCGTCTTTAAGTCACGGCCAAAGTGTCGCAGGGCGAGGGCCGCGTAAAGTTGGGAGAAAGCTTTGCCGCCGGCCTTCGCTTCGATGAGTCCAATCTTGCCGACCCACTTCGCCACGTCCCGTCCCGCCAACTCGCGCTTTCCCGTTGTGTCCGTATAGGCGGCGAGAGCCCGCATAAATGTACCCCATGAAAACTCTCCGACAGTCAACGCACCGATCACGCGATCAGGTGGGGGATCGAGAGTCTTAATGTCACCCAGATGGGCGGCAAGTTCTTTGCCAAGAAAATCATTTACCTCAGCGCGCAGAGCGACGGTCGTGACAACGGGCGGATCAGCGTTGATGGCCAATGTTGGCCCAGCGCTGCCCGCCCTTGTCAACCCACTCATCAAACTGATAACGAGAGCAGCGTTAACGAGCGCGGATTTTTTCCCCCTCCGCTTCGCCGCGAAGTATTGATTCATATTCAGGACAACCTTAACGCGTCGGACTGCTTTCAGAAAGTCAGTTTCAAGCCAAACTGAACGTTGCGCGGCGGTCCGGTGCTTGCGACAGTGCCGAATGACGCATTGTTCAGGTTGCTGTCAAGGTCGCGGAAGTTAGCGCGGTTAAAAGCATTGAAGATGTCAGCCTGAAGCTGGAGTTTGAATCTCTCGTTTAGTCTAACGCGCCTGCGCAGGGAAAAGTCCCAGGTCTGCGAGCCCGGACCCAGTAGCGTGCCGGCTCCGCAGGTACCTCTCCGGCTCTCCGGCGCGGCCGCAAATGCTGCCCTGTCGGCCCAGTTGTTCGGTCCCCGGTCGCCGTTGGGAAAAAGTCCGTCGCCGCCGAGGCAGTCTGCGCGGCGGTTTCCGAGGGCTGAGGCGGTTCCCGCGCTGGTGGCAGTCACGGTGAGATAAGGGCCTGACTGGAAACGAGTGACCCCGCTTATCTCATAACCATCAAGCACCGCCTTGGCGAAGCCGGTGGTGCGACTGAACATTTTAAGTGTGTAGGTGTAAGTTGCAGCGAAAACGTGGCGTCGGTCGAACGTTGCCGGACCGTAGTTAAACTTGCGATTGAACGGGTCCTCAGGGTTGTCGTTAAAACCACTCGCATCAGTCAGGACTTTAGACCAGGTGTACGAGAGAGTTGCGAGGATGTCGCCCTTGCGCTTGGCCGCATAAAGCTGCAGGGCATGATAGTTTGACGTCGCATCGCTAAGACGCATCCGGATGGCCGTGTAGCCTTTAAAAGGCCGCAGGGCGTTGACGTTGACGTTCGGACCGCCTGGAGGAAGGTTTGCCCTCAGGGCCTCGAAAGTCGGCTGATTGATGTCTGGCTGGCGTATCAGGTGTCGACCCAAATTTGCAACATAAGCTGCTTCCGCAAAAATACCGAAGGGTAATTCACGCTGCACGCTCAAGCTGTAACTCATCGTGTAGGGCGTGTCGAGATGCGGATCTATTGCGTTGATTTGGGCCCAGGGTGTGACTGCGGAGGTTCCGCCGGAGATATTACTTAGATTGGCGTTGGTGAACTGTGCGCTGGGTGCATAGGGCGGATTGCTTAGCGAAGGAAAGACCAGATTGCCTTCTACGCGGTCGTAGTACATGCCGAAGCCGCCGCGGATTGCTGTCTTGTTGTCGTTAAAAGGCGTGAACGCGAAACCGATGCGCGGCATTAGATACTGATTTGCGGCGTAGAGCCCGCGCGGTGCACCTGACGGCACCGCCAGGACGGTGGCACTGTTACCTCCAGAAACACGCCCCAATTCTTCAGCCGGTACACCCATGCCGGCGCGTATCAGTCCATTGAAACGATTGCCGCCGCGGGTGGTGTCAATATTGCCAGCGTTGGCGCCGGTAGCGAAGATGGTTACGGCGTTAGCTGGGTTGTAAAGTGCGGGATCGAAGTTAGCGAGGTTGTTGGCCTGCGTGTAAATGGGTACGCCATACTGCAGTCTAACGCCCAGCTCCAGGCTAAGCCTCGGACTAACCCGCCAGCTGTCGGCTAAAAACGCCTCGTATTGCGAGAAGCGGAAGAATCCGACCGGGTCGAGCGCCTGTTCGCTGTAGGTGCGGAAGTTTCCAAGGAGTGCATCAGCAAAAGAGTTGTTCGTTGTTCGAGTATTACCGCCAGTGCTGAAATCGACATTGCCCGCATAAGTTGTGCGCGCGTTTTGGTCAATGCGATTGCGGGTGACGGTGACCCCGGTCTTGAACGTGTGGTTGCCACGCACGTAGGTAATAGTATCGCTGGCGGTGATGTCGGTTGTTGGCGAAACTAATGAGCGGGCTGCACCGAAGAAGCTAGCGAAGCCAGCTATAGTCGTGTCTGGAATGGAGTTTTCGAAGCGCCCACCGCCGGTAAAGAGTTGCTGAAATTGAAAGCCGTAAGTTTCGCGCTTCCAGAGATCGCCTGCGGGCGGAATGCGTTGTGCCACCCAGGCCCCAGTTAGTTTCGCCTCATTGATGAATGCCGGCGTTACCAGCCAGGTGTGTGAAATCTGAATCGACGTTCCTGGACGCATGCGATTGCTGGGGATCGTCGGCAGTTGCGTAGTAATAAAGGTGCCAAACGGATCGATCAGAATGTTCTTGTCGTGAATGTACCGGCCATACACGCTGTGCTTTGAATTGAACCGGTAATCAAGGCGAACAAGGTCTTCACGGTAATCCAGCGGGTTTGGTTGCTGGAAGGTAACATTGTTGCCAATCGGACTGTTTGTAAATGCGGTCGCCAGGCCAATTGACGTGCGAAAGACGTTGGCAATCGCAAGGCCATCAGGAGTGATCCTGGCGGTCGGAATGATGTTCCTCAGGGCGACAGTAGTGCCCCCGAAGCACCCGGCGCGGTTAGCAGGAGTTGTGATAACTCCATTTGTGAAGACTGGGGCCACGCAGGTGTTGGCAGCAAAGTTGGGATCCCTCAGTACCCCGTCGTCGGCCGTACCGACGACGCCATCCGGTCCTCGCAACCGGAATGAAAAGTTTCCGCCAAGCTCTGCCAAAGATGGCACTGTCCGCCGCTGGGCATTCGAGAGCCGCCGGATATACTTCCATTCCTGACCACCGAAAAAGAAGAATTTGTCTTTGATAATGGGACCACCAACGCTATAGCCGAAATTGTTGAAGCGCAGGGCGGGCCTGATTGGTGCGAAAAACGGTCTCGCGTCGAGCTTATCGTTGCGGACGAACTCAAAGGCGCTACCGTGAACGGTGTTTCCGCCGCTCCTGGTGACAAGGCTTACCTGAGCCCCAGAGTTGCGTCCGTACTCAGCGGAGAAATTCGCGGTCTGTATTTTGACTTCCTGGATGAAGTCGATACCAAGATTGTTAATCTGGCTCGCATTGCTGCCGGATTGCAGATTAATGCCACCGTCGATGGTTACGTTGTTCGTCTGACCGCGATTTCCGTTAATGGACTGGTTGTTGGTTGCCAGACTGGTAGTCAGTTCCAGTGCATCGTCAGTCGTCAGAGCTACGCCCGGTACGAGCGAGAGTAGCTGAATGTAGTTGCGCCCATTGAGCGCGAGATTCTGCACCTGCTGTCTGTCGATTACCCGCGCCACCTCGCCCGACGTAGTGTTGACGGTTTCGCCGGCTGTGGTCGTTACCTGGACCATCTCTGACACCTGGCCCGCCTCGAGCGCCATGTCGATCGTCAGCCTGGCATCAGCGGTGACGCTAACCCCTTCCTGGACGGCCCGCTTGAAATTCGTTTGCTCCGCAGTGACCGTGTAGGTGCCGGCCGGGAGATTTGTTACGGTGTAGAAACCATCCCCGTCGGTGATGCCGCTACGTGACAGATTGGTAGCAGTGTTGGTCGCGGTGACTGTAGTGTTGGGAACTACAGCGCCGGAAGCGTCTCTAACTGTGCCGGAAATTCGTCCAACAACGGTTTGGGCGCAGATGCTCGCTGCGCTGAACGCCGTGACCAGGAGAATGCCGCAGAAAAATCGTAGCGTTGGGCCGTGGGACCGAGTGTTCTTTTCGCTATGCATGTCCGAACCTCCAAAGGGGATTAGTAACGGGGGCAGGCAAGACCAACTTCCGGATATTTTGTCAGAAGGACTTGCAACGCCTTAACTGGAGAATTTCCGCGCCGCGCAAATTGGCGCCGCGTGATCGCAAAAAAATGGAAACTGGATGTCATCTTTACGCCACCATCGGCGCGGCGAATGCTGGAGCTGCCACCAGGGCCGCGGCTCCTCGCAATCGTGGATGTTCTTCTACTGACACTGTTCTAATCTCGGTTCGCGCCGCGAGATCCGTCAGAGCCCGCTCCGCCAAAGCGGCTTTCACAGACGATTCGATCAAATCCCACGCGGCAGTGATTTCGCCGCCGATGTAGAGCCGACCAGGATCCACAGCATTGATGATGGAAGCCAGGCCGAGGCCGAGATAACGGCCTGTGGACTGCAAAGCGGCAAGGGCCTTTCCGTCACCGTTTCGAGCGCGCGAAATCAAATCCTCAATGGTAAACGTTGCCATTTCCGCTGACATTGGTTTCTGCTCATTTGGATTGCGTCCAAAATAACGCGACAGCGTCGCCAGATTTGAAACGTAAGCCTCCCAGCAACCAGTCGCACCGCACGAGCACCGTGGTCCATCTATACTGAGCGGAACGTGGCCAAACTCGCCGGCGATGTTATGCTGCCCGCGCAGAATCTCTCCATTAACAACGATGCCTACTCCGACTCCGTCAGAGACGCTGACAAATGCCAGATCGCCGATGTGCGCGTGGTCCCGGGTGGCCCAAACCTGCGCGAGCGCGCAAGCACGGCCTGAGTTCTCTACATGGACCGGCAATTCAATTGCGGCTGCCAGTGGGTCCTTTAGATTTACGTTTCGCCAACCGAGGGTTGGAGCGTGCAGCACTCGGCCAGACTTGGGGTCAGTCATGCCAGGTACGACAACGCCGACTCCCTGGCAAGTGGCGACGGTCTGATGGTCCGCGACAATGGCTCTGATTTTCTGAGCTAAATTGGAAATCAAAACGGCTAGCGTTCGATTGGTAGCGAAGCTGGTGACACCTACCAACGGCTTACCGAGCAAGTCGGTGGCCATGAGGTACGTGCGCGTCGCTCGTACGTCCACCGCGATGACGTAACGCTCGCGTGAGTCGATGTAAAGGAAAGTCGGCTTCCGCCCCCGACCCCCACCTTCTCCGGTTGCACCTTCGAAGATCAGACCCTCTGCCAGCAGCTCGTTGACCAATATCGAAACGACGCCGCGCCGTGTACCCATGAGCCGGGCCAGATCCGCGCGGGAAACAGGTTGATGCGTCCGGATCAGAGTCAAGGCGATCTGCCGATTGATCTCGCGGGACGTATGACGTTTGGCGATCTTGAAGCGTTTAGGATCGATCTTGCGCATCAAAAAGCCCACCTCTCCGACAAACTGAGATCCCTGGGAACCAAACCCAATTGCTCTTTTGAAGCTCCCCCCTGGCGGGGAGTTGATGCCGGGAAAACCTGGAAGACCTTAACAAAGGGAAATTGTCCTAAGAAGAGACATATTACATGAAAACGTTTTATAAGCAAGCGTTGTTTTTCTGGTTATTACCGAATTTGAGCGTTTAGTGGGGCTAAATGATGATAACTAAAGGCCAACCGCCACTCACGTGCTTCGTATTATTAGCGTCGGTTTGCTGTTTTACGTTGGCCGAGCGAGCGCGAAGAACTTCCGCATACTACTCGGGCGGCTCGCACTTCGGCGCTCACCGGCGTCACGAAGGAGACCGGTGTTTATGATGTGAGAGCAATTTGGCGCAAAGGGTGACAGCAAGGCGCTGGACACTCCAGCACTCAACCAAGCGATCGCTACCGCCGCTTCGCAAGGAGGCAGCAAGCTGGCGAGGACTCATCCTCTGCATGTTTGTTCTGCCCTGAAAAATATACGTGCTACCGAGAAAGCACTCCGCTAGATCAGACTTCGAATTAGTGGTATAAAGAACCCCCCGTTCTTAACACCCGGCAAATTTGCTCCCCCAAAAACTTAGCACATGAGTAATTCTGCTTTAATAACTAAGCTCCGTCAGAAGGCTCTCGAAACTCTCCGGGAGTCGTCAGAAATGTTCGAGAAATCGCTTCTTCTGCTAAAAGATGGGAAGCACGACGAAGCACAAGAGATGCAAGAGCTGGCACGGCAAAAGCGCTCTGATTCGTCATATCTAATGGTCGAAGCCAATAGGCTCGAGGAAGATCAATCGCCCTCACACTCTTCGCCAAGCGCTCAAAGATTGAAATGATGCAACCTGACAAATTCTTTCAAGCTTGGGGTTACGATCCTGACTTGCCTTGTTAAACCATTGCTCACTGTCAGCGGTTCGGCCCTTAACAGGATTAAGAACGCGCAAAAGGATTTGTTCCCAACAACGCGTGAATCAAAACAATCAGCCACCTCGACAGGCCTGAACTGTCGGGTGCAGGATTGCAGGTTTTTTCTATTGAACGAATTTAAAATTGTGAATAAAATGCGGCGCTAACGGCGATGGGTTGCTGGGGTGAGGACAGTAACCATTAGAGGCTGAATGTCTCCGCCAACCGATTTGAGGCCGGGCAAACCCGGCCTCTCGGTTGTGTGCCGAGCATATTCGACAGCTTGGAGGTGAAAGTCCTCTACTCAACCTGATGGAGGTGAAGAGTTAGCGAAGCGCAAGGGCGTCGTCGCGAGGCGGGGTCTGAAGGAAGCGTGGAGCAAA
>Ga0137407_10002900_pt1 | contig 11356 bp, 9 predicted proteins | sample CZOMad2_2_16fung_FD_108410 | JGI IMG/M metagenome (GOLD analysis project Ga0137407, IMG submission 108410) | Vadose zone soil fungal communities from Angelo Coast Range Reserve, California, USA - CZOMad2_2_16fungal (Illumina Assembly) | ecosystem: Environmental > Terrestrial > Soil > Vadose zone...
ATCGGGGATTCAACCATGGCTCGCGTTCCGCTGCGCATATTGCTGGCCGAGATAGGCTTCAACGACGGCGGGATTGCGGATGACGTCGCGTGGCGCGCCGTCCGCGATCAGGGCGCCGTTGTGCAGGACGGCGATGCGCGTGCAGACATTGAGCACCACCTTCATGAGATGCTCGATCATCACGATGGTGATGCCTTGAGCAGCGAGTTGATGGATGAGCCCGGTCGCGCGCTCCACTTCGGCGCTGTTGAGGCCGGCGTTGACCTCATCGAGGAACAGGAGCTTGGGCCTCATCGCCAGCGCTTTCGCAAGCTCAAGCCGCTTGCGCATCGCCAGGGTCAAGGTCGCCGCGGATTGCCCGGCCTGCGCATCCAGGCCGACGAAGGCGAGATACGCCTTTGCCTGCTCGCGCGAGGACTTGAGGCTTTCTCCCGGCCGCGAGAACAGCGCCGCTGCCGCGACATTGTCGAGCGCGGTGAATTCGGCGAACGGCTGCACGACCTGGAAGGTGCGCGACAGGCCACGCCGCGCCGCCTGATATGTCTTGATCCCCGTGATATCGGCGCTGTCGAAGATGATGGTGCCGGAGTTGGCCGGCGTGACGCCGCAGATCGTGTTGACAAGTGTCGTCTTGCCGGCGCCGTTCGGCCCGATCAGGCCAAGCACCTCGCCCTTCTCGACACTAAGCGTGACCTTGCGCAGCGCCTGCAGGCCGCTGAAATGCCGGGAAACGTTGTGAAGATGAAGGATCTCAGACATGCTTCGCCCTCCGCCGGAAGCGGCCGGGACGGAGCGAAATCAGGCCATGCGGCAGGAACAACAGCAGCATGACGATCAAGAGGCCGAGCACGCCGGTATGGATCTGGACGTAATTGCGCCAGACCACCTCTTCGAGCCCGAGATAGAGGAACGCGCCGCAAGCGACGCCGAGCGGCGAACCGAGGCCGCCCATCAACGCCATCACGATCGGCTTGACCGAGTAGAGAATGTCGAAGACATCGGAGGGATCGATATAGTGCACACAGGCCGCGTAGACGCCGCCGGCCGCGCTGACGAAACAGGCCGAAAGCCCGAACGCCAGACTTTTATAGAACGTCGTATTCAGGCCGACCATGCTGGACGCCGTTTCGTTCTGGCGAATGCAGGCAAGCCCGAAGCCGAGTTTCGAGCTGGCGACGGCCATCACCATCAGCGCGGTCGCAAGGAACAGTCCCCACATCGCGTAGAAGAAGAACGTCGCATCCGACATCACGCTAGAGCCGGCCACGAGCGGAATGTTCAGGCCCATGCCGCCACCGGTAAGGTCGGTGGCGTTGTTGACGAGTTCGCGCAGCACCTCCACGAGCGACAGGCTCGCAATCGCGAAGTAATGGCCGCGCAGGCGCAGTAAGACAGCACCGAGCAAGGCAGCAAGCAGCAGAGCGGCGGCGGCCGCGATCACGACCGAGAGCCACAGCGGCAATCCGTCGTTCATCAGCACGCCGGTGGCGTAGGCGCCGAAGCCGAAGAAGGCTGCCGTCGCGAAGGACGGATAGCCCGCGAAGCCGCCGACCACATTCCACGACAGCGCGAGGATCGAATACATGCAGGCGATGGTGCCGAGCCTGAGCGCGTAGGCGCCGCCGAACAGCGGCAGCGCCGCCACGCAGGCGATCAAGACCAGCAATGACACATTGACCCGGGTCATTCGAAACCCTTCCGGCCAAGCAAACCCTGTGGGCGCAGGATCAGGAAAATGATCAGGAGCACAAAGGACAGCGTCGTCGCATGCGACGGACCGAAGAATGTCGATCCCACTCCTGCGACCAGCGCCAGCAGCAATCCGCCGGCCAGCGCGCCCGATACGCTGCCGAGACCGCCGAGCACACAGACGACGAAGGCCTTGCCGAGATAACCGGACGACGTCAGTGGCGAGATCGGGAAGATCAACGCCATCACGACGCCCGCACAACCGGCCAGGGCCGCCCCAAGACCGAAGGCAATGGCATAGATCGACTTGACGTCGACCCCCATCAAGACGGCCGCATCGCGATCGAGCCGCACCGCGACGATGGCGCGGCCGACCCGCGAGCGTCGCAGCAACAGATAAAGAATCCCGGTCAACGCCAGCGCCGATGCGGTCGCGATCAAGCGATCGACCGGAACCACCACGCCGAGGATCGAGATCGATCCCAAGGGAGGCGCAAGCGTCAGCTTCCGGTAATCCGCCCTGAAGAAATAGATCATCGCATTGTTGAGGATCAGATCGAGCCCAAACGTCAGCGTCAGCGTGACCAGCACCGGCGCCGTGATGACGCGGTTCAGAATCAGCCGTTGCAGGAGATAGCCGAGCACGAAGAACAGTGGTGCTGCGACGACGACCGCATACCAGGGCGAGAGGTGGAGCAAATAATAGAGCGCAAACGCCAGATAGGCGCCAAGCACGATGAAGGAGCCGTGGATCAGGTTGATGACGTTCAGAACGCCCCAGACCAGCGAGAAGCCGATCGCGATGCACGCATAAAGGCAGCCCAGAACCAGCGCGTTGATCAGGATCTGGGCTGCATGCATGTGAAGGCCTTGAGCAAGTCTAACCAGATACGCGTCGTCATTGCGAGGAGCGAAGCGACGAAGCAATCCAGACTATTTCCGCGCTGGCAGTCTAGATTGCTTCGCGGAGTCTGTCGTTGGGGCGCGCTTTCGCGCGACCCGTTGGCTCGCAATGACGGGGCGTCGTCAGTCGACGCCGACCTTCAAATCACCTTCCTTGATCGCCTGCGGGAACAGTACGACCGGCTTGGCGCCCTGGATCTGGAAGACCGGAGGATCCAGCGAATTGATCTGACCATTGGCGCCGAACTTCACCGGTCCGAAGAACGTCACGACGTCGAGCTTGGCGAGTTCGTCGCGCACCTTGTCGCGGTCCAGCGAGCCTGCCTTTTCGATCGCCATCTGGAACAGCGCCCCGCACAGTGCCGCGGAGGCCTGTCCGTAGTCCGGCTCGCTGTTGTATTTCGCCTTGTACAGTTTCACGAAGTTGGCGGTCGAGCCGAAAATGTCCTTGCCCTCGTATTGCTCGGCGGGATGCCACCACGACGCACTGGTGATGTTCTCGGCGCTCTGGCCCGCCGACTCGATGAAGTCCTGGTACGCGGGCCCGGCGATCATCGTCATCACCTCCTCCTTCATCTGCTGGTCGACCATCTGCTTGCGGATCAAGAGCAGATCGTTGATGTAGCCGGTGATGAAGATCCATTGCGGCGCGAGCGACTTGATCTGCGAGAGCGCGGCCGAATGATCGAGCGTGCCGATGGCATATTTCTCGAAGTAGACGACCTCGATGCCGTTCGCCTTCGCCGATTTCTCCATCTCCTGCGCGATCGCCAGCGGAAACAGATCGTTGCGCGCGAGAATGGCGACTTTCTTGACGTCGGGCAGCTTGGCCTTAATGATCTGCGTGAGCGGCGTCGTCAGCGTATCGTTGGGAGTGAAGGTCCCGAACAGATATTTGTAGCCCTGGTCGTAAACCTGCACTGACGACGCGGTGGCCGCCAGCGTCGGAACCTTGTACTTCTCGGACACCGTGCTAGCCGCCTTTGCGGCACCGGACCCGAATGGACCGAACATGAAGTTGATATTGTCCTGGGTGATCATCTGTTCGGTGGCCTGCACAGCGCGCGGCGTATTGGATTGATAGTCCGTGTAGACGATCTCGACTTTGTAGGTCTTGCCGCCGACGGAAATGCCACCCGCTTTGTTGGCCTGCTCGGCCCAGAGGTCGTAACCCTGCTGCTGCTTGATCGCCTCCGGTGCGAGCGGCCCCGTCATCGGCAGCGGAGCCCCGAAGCGGATGACGTCTTCCGCGGAAGCCGTCGCCATCTGTGCGTCCGATCCGGCCACGACCGCCGACAGAGCGAGCAATAAGCGGGCGGATCGCGCGACCCATGACTGAATCATCAAGAACTCTCCATTTTGCTTTCAGGCAGAGCGACAAAATCATGGCAAATCCAACGTTCGAATAAAAGCATTGAAATTAGGCGCTTTAGGTCGAATAATTCGAACACTAGTCAGTGCTTGCCGAGTTCTTGGGCAAAAAGGCTTAGGCAATCCGTCGCGAGGTTCAGCGCATGATCGAGTCGGCCGCCGTCAGATATTTCCGGGAAGTCACCGAATGCGGCTCGATCAAGCAGGCGGCTGCATCGCTGCGGATCGTGCCCAGCGCCATCAGCCGGCAGGTGCAGGCCATCGAGGACGAGCTGTCGGTCAAGCTGTTCGAGCGCGGCGCGCGGGGAATGGTCCTGACCGACGCCGGCCACCTGCTCTACCGCTACGCGGTCGAAAACCGCAACCAGCTCGACGGCATCCGCGCCAAGGTGCAGGAATTCGACACGCTGCGCCGCGGGCAGGTCAAGATCGCGACCGTCGAAGGAATGCTAGCGAATTTCCTGTCTAATTTTGTCGTCGATCTCGCCAGCGATTATCCGGGCATCTCGATCTCCATCACGGTGGTGGGCTCGCGGGACGTCGCGGAGATGGTCGGGCATAACGACGTCGATCTCGGCCTAGTGTTCGGCCGCGCACCGCGGCGGGACCTGATCGAATTGGCGCGGATGCGGCAATCGCTGTGCCTGATCGTCTCTCCCCGCCATCCCCTGGCGGCCAGAGACAGTTGCACGGTCAAGGATCTCGCGGGCCTGCGGGTCGTGGTGCCCGATCCTTCCTTTGGAATCCGGCAGGAGATCGACCGGGCTTGCGCACAGGCCAAGGTGCGGCTTGAAGTTTGCAACGAGACCAATTCGCTCGCCTTCGCGCAGACGCTTGCCGCGCGGACCGATCTTGCGACCTTTCTCCCGCGGGATACGGCGATGCCCTCGCTGGACGCGGGACTGCTGGTGGCCATCCCGCTGCGCGACCAGCGCCTGGAAGCAACGCAGGTGACGCTCGTCCAACTGGCCACGCGAAACATGTCGCCGTCCTGCCGGCTCGTGGCCGATCTTCTCGTGATGCGAATGCGAAATGTCAGGAGCTGAACTGAGGAGCCATCACAAGCTATCGAGCCCGCACCATTTCGCGACGAAGAGCGCAATGCTGAGCGTCGTCTTCCGAACGCTTTCAAGATCGACGCGCTCGTTGAAGGCGTGCGGCCCGATCCCGTAATGGCCATAGCACAGCGCCGGAATGCCGTAATCGACGTTGTAATAGCGCGTGTCGTTCACGGCGGTGCCGACCACAGATTCGAGAGGCGCGTGAAACACCGTCTGATGCGCATCGCTGAGCACGCGCTCCGCGTCGCTGCCCGGCTCGCACACGGACGGATCGGCCTGGAATCCGCTCCAGATCAGCTCGGCCGGATTGCTCGCAAGAAAACTGTCGTTCTTCTGGGCTTCCGCAAGGCATGCCTCGATGCCGCGCATCGCCTCTTGCGGCGTGGTTCCCGGCAACAAGCCGAGCCGGCAATCCAACTCGCACCACGCGGCTGTCGAGCTCGCCCAATCGCCGCCCTTGATGATGCCGACATTGAACTTGATCGGCGACTTGACGCCTGCGAACGGATGATCGGCGGCCTTGTCGTTCAGCGCCTTGGTGTAGTGCTGGAAGGCGCGCGCCAAGTGCATCGCCGAGAGGATCGCGCTGGTGCCGGTCTCCGAATAGGCCACGTGCACCGGCGTGCCCCGCACGCGCAGCCGGAACCAGATCGCTCCCACCTGCGCGCGCACTAATTTGTGGCCGATCGGTTCGGGAATGAGACAGGCGTCGGCGCGATAGCCGCGCATCAGGGTGGATAGCGCGCCGTTGCCGGTGCTCTCTTCTTCGGTCACGGTCTCCAGATGGATGCGGCCCTGCGGCGCGTAGCCCGCGCTGCGGATCGCATCGAGCGCATAGATCATTGCGGCGACGCCGGCCTTCATGTCCTGCGCCCCTCGCCCGATCATCCAGCCGTCGCGCACCGTCGCGGCATAGGGCGGCGCGTCCCAGAGATCGGCAGGGCCTTCCGGCACGACATCGATATGGCCTTGCAGAATGAGGCTCCGCCCCTTGCCACCCCGATCGGAGGTCGCGACAACCTGCTTGGAGCCGGCCAGATCGATGCCGTCCATCGGTGCGGCCTTGGGATGGCTCATCAGGTCGACGTCCGCGAGGCTGAACCTATCGACTCTGTATCCCCGCTCGGCCAAGCACTCGGCCATCCAGTCCTGCAGAGGCGCCTCCTGCCCGCGCAGGCTCCGGAATCGCACCATGCGGGCAAGGAAGGTCACCTCATCGTTGAAATTGCGATCGACGGCAGCGCGCAACTTTTCGGCGATCTCGTCCGTTTTCGCCAATGTCTCGGCTTGCAACATTCGACCTCCCGTTCGGGAAGTAAGATAGCCTGCAAATTTAGCGCCCTTGCCATCGCCGGGTGTCGGTCGGTCGCCGGGTCCGGCACAATGTGTCAGCCCCGCGCCGGGGTGGGCCTGATCACCAATCGCTCTGCCAGACGTCCGCCAACGCTCGCGTTAGGCAGCTCCTACCCGGCCGGCAGGTCAGAAGGACTGTCCTATCGGAAGGTAATATAAGCTCGTCCTGGCGACCGCCGCGTCCTGCGCATTGCTCGTAATGGCTCCATCTGTCTAATATCGATAGCATCTCGCGAGGCCGGATAGGGATCTGACGCAGTGAGGACAAACGTCATGCCACGCGACGGATATCTCCGCTATGAGCCTTCCATCGAGCAACCGCGTCCGGATGAGGCGGAAACAATCAAGGCAATTGTCGCTTCGATCGAACGGACCAACGCAGCAAGTTTCGCCGCTCGCCACCACGCGATCCGCCAGCAACACGCCAAAGGCCAGGGATTCTTGAAAGGCGAACTCACTGTCTATGACGGTCTGCCCAATCATCTGCGCCAGGGGATGTTTGCCGCGGCGGGCAGCTATCCGATCATAGTCCGCCTCTCCACCGCCTTTGGCGATATTCGAAGTGACCGCATCCGCGTCCCGCGAGGGATGGCCATCAAGGTATTGGGCGTGAGCGGCCCCAAAGCGCTACCCGAGGACAGCTCGACCAATCAGGACTTCCTCCTCGTCAATCACAAGAGCTATTTTTCCGATGCCGCCGCTTATCTAAGCGCACAGCGTAGTTTTGAATGGCAGCCGGTAACGCCGGATTTCGCACTCAGGGCGTTTGGACTTCTGGCACGCAGCGCCGTCAATCTGTCCCACAGTACCGGATTCCCTGTTCCAATGGTCCTGAACGCGCTCGGTGACGCTGGCAACAACATCCTCGGAGAAAGTTTTTATTCCCAGGGGGCGCTTCGTTTTGGCGAATACGTCGCGAGGTTCTCCGCCGTCCCCGTCTCGGAGTCGCTTCTTAGGCTCACGGGCAAGCCCGCCTACCAGGATGACAATACCTTGCTTCAATCGGTCGTTGAGTTTTTCCGCGAAAACTCGGCCGAATACGAACTGCGCGCCCAGCTCTGTACAAATTTGCAGCAAACCCCGGTCGAGGATGCCTCGATCGATTGGCCTGAGGACATTTCGCCGCCTTGGCGTCTAGCGCGACTCACGTTTCCGTCTCAAGCGGCCGACAGCCCAGCGCGTCGCGTCTATTCAGACGAGATCCTGTCGTTCGATCCATGGCGATGCCTTCTTGATCATCAACCGCTGGGCTCCATCATGCGCCTGCGCAAGGAAGCGTATCGCACATCTCGCACTTTTCGCCATGAAAACAACAAGCCGGCTATAGAAGAGCCCCAGGATATCTCTGACATCTCTGACTTTCCAGATTAGCTCAGGATGCCTCGCCCGGGCTTTCCGCGATTTATCTGCGGCTCCACCTCGGCTCGTGCAAAAAAAGCGGCAGATCGCAAAGGGTCACTTGGCTCTAATGAATTTGCCAGCGATTTCACGGCCTGGTCCGAACGGCATCGGTACTCCACCGCTTTCCGGGTGTCTCCGACACCCGCATGGAAATTCGCCGCCGTAGCGTAGATTCTCCACGCTGCAGGCGGCAGCTTGGCATTGCCAACAATGGAGATGGCCTCGGACAAATGAGTTCTTGCCTCCTGCGGCTTTCCGGCTGCCATCGCGACTTTGGCCATTGCGTCGTGGGAAAGCGCGAGAAAGGGACGGTCGGGCGCGGCCGCCGTAACCTCATGGAGCCGGGCCGCGGCTTTTTGCGCCTGATCGAGGTCCCCGGCCGCAAGCCAATAGTCGCAACGGCTCAGGAGATATTGCGGAACCACCAGCGATTCCATCGCGACCCCGTCAATCTCAATGCGCCGCTCGATCGCGTCGAGATGCTCGCGTGCCAAAGGCAAATTGCGAAGCCCGACATATGCCCTCACCAGCAGGCTCCTGCCGACAAAGAAATTGAACGGATTAGCTTCGACGGTCGGATTGAGTGTTTCCTCCGCGCGCCTTGCGGCGCCCTCGAAATCCTGCGCCTCGGCGTGCAGCCATCCGATTGTAAGTTCGCACAATGCGCTGGCTTGCGGATTCATGTTTCGCACTGTGATGGCCAGCGCAGCAGCGACGGTCTCGCGAACTTTGCCCCATTCCCCGATATACAAAAGTGCAAATGCCTCGATCGTGTTGTACAGAACGAAGAGATATACATCGCCGACCATACGGGCCAATTCCCGGCCTCTTGTGGTCGCCTCGCAGCACGCCGTATAGTTCGAACTCAGGAAACTGAGCACGCTCCCCATCGAGCAGCGTCTCATCAACATGCTAAGGTCCTGGGATTCGGCAATCAGCCTCGCTGCATGGCGGCAAAATTCCGCATCATCCGCCCGCCAGCCCCGCAACATGAGGTTCAGGTTGGCGACGTTGCCTTGGACCAGCGCACAGAATTCCGGGTCGTTGATTGCGCGGCTTTTCACCAACGCCTGCTCCGCGAGGGGCAGGGATTGCCGGCGATCAACGTAGAGGCAAAATCGGCTGAGATCGACAAGCCCGTTGACTTCCTCCCGAAGATGTCCGGTCTCGACCGCATGGGCCACCATGGCGGCCAGATCTTCGAGCGAACGGACAAATTCGCCGCCGGCGCGCCACGCCCAGGCTCTCTGAAGAAGAAGCTTCAAACGCACCATCGGTTGCGGTTCAGCAGGCAGGTGAGTCACAAGTTCAAGCGCCCGGCTCAGATAGCTAGCGGCTTCCCGCGTGCTGAACCGCCGCGCCGAACTTTCAGCGGCCAGGCCCAGGTAACGCACGGCCTTGGCGAAGTCGTGCCCAAGCTCGAAATGAAGCGCGAGCACGGAAGCCACTTCGGAAGATCGGGATCCGTATCCGCGTTCGATACTTTCGCCCACCCGCCGGTGGGTATTCACCCCACGCGCCGGCGCAAGTCGCTGATACAGGACCTCCTGGTAAAGCGCATGTTGGAAGGTGTAGCAGCCGGAAACGTCCCCGTTTGGCCAGTGGGTCATGCCGGCCGAGGTGACCACGCGGCCCGTTCGCGCCAATTCCTCGCAAAGCTGTTCGACGTCCAGGACGTTGCGATCCAGTGCCCCGGCGACCACCAGCGCCGAGAACTCCGCGCCCGCCGCGCTTGCGATTTCGAGCAGGCCGCGCTCGTCAACCGTAAGGTGATCGATTTGCCGCGTGATCATCTCACGCAAATCGCGCGGCATGCTGTCGTGCGAAATCGCGTCCTCAGTACCTAGTCGCCACCGTCCATCGACCTCGACGATCGTCCCCTGTGCCACGAGGTGATCGACGAGAGAGACGACGAACAGCGGCTGTCCACCGGTTCGCGCGAAGACCCGCTCCGCCAACGCCTCGGCCAGGTCAGCCGAGTCGAAACGCAGATCCAGATAGTGCTCGACTTCCGTTCTTGTCAGCCGATCGAGCGCAACCTCTGTGCATCGCCCATGGATCTGTAGATCCTGGTGAACGGTCCGTATGGGATGCCCCCCGGCTGCGACATCCACCGGCCGATACGTGGCAAGGACAAGTATGGCCGACTTTCGATCTCGCCGCGCAATGCGCGACAGGGCATCCACCGTGGCAAAATCACTCCAATGAAGATCTTCGAGAATAATGATCCAAGGCCGCTTGACCGTCAGGCTCTCAATGAGATCGCCAAACTCACGAAGCATACGCTCCCGTGTGGCTCCGAAGACCTCATGTTGGAGTGCAGCACGATCCTCTTCGCGAAGAAATCCCGGCATCTGCGCCAACCAAGTTGGCGCATGATCGCGAAGCGACTTCAGCAGGAACGTTCCGTCGGGTCCGCGGCATAGTTCCTGGAGCGCCTCGATCAGCGGCAGGAACGCCTCATGGGTTCCGAACAATTCGTTGCAACCACTACGCAGCACCCCCACGCCTTGCTGTTGCAGCCGTTCCATCGCCATTTGGACGAACGTCGTCTTGCCTATCCCGGCCTCGCCGGTAACGAAAACGACTTGACGGTGTCCGGCCAGGACGTGCTCCAGGACGTTTTTCAAGACTTCGAGCGGAGCAGCCCGTCCGACCCGCCAACGGCTGCGGGGATCGGCCATCGCGACTGAAGCGGACGCTTCCTGCTCCGGCGGTTGCTCCACAGCGGAAGATCGAGCCACGGTGACGGGTGCGACAAATCGATATCCGCGCCGCGTGACGGTCTCGATGTAATGAGGCGCGAGCCTGTCGTCGCCTAATGCGGAACGTAGCGCATTCATCGCCACGGTCAGGCTTGACTCGCTGACATGCAGATCCGACCAGACGGCGCTCAGCAACTCGTCCTTCGTCACCAACTCTCCGGGACGCTCGACCAGGCAGCACAACACTTCGAAGGGTTTCGGCGCCAGCACGACGCGGTCCTGTCCCCTCCATAGCAGAGCGTTGACCCGATCAAGCCGAAACCGGCCAAAGGCAAACTCGCCTGTACTCACGGCTGCAACCCTCACAGTCCGGAATACCTCCAATCATAAGAGAAAGCTAAGCGAAATGTAAGGGCGTCCTAAGGACGCGGGGGGCGCGCAAGCAATAGCGTCCGGCATCGAGCACCGTCAGTACGGCGACATAGGCGCCGAGGAGCAGGATCATGCCGGATTCCGCCCATCGAGGAAACGACGAGCCAATCGCTGCCGCTGTGGGAGAATGCGCAGCGTTGATCGAATTACGGGAGCCGCTCGCCGACGAGACCAGTATTATCATCTTGCGGGATCGATCGCTTCGCGAGGGTTTCGACGACGACGGGGAATATGCCGAGAGGATCCGTGATGACGCGCCGGCTGAGGAGGACCACCCTCATGCATCAAGGTGCGAGACATGCTTCCTTGCCAAAGTTCTGTGTTTCGCGGGAGCTGTCGTCGGATTCCTGATGGGTGGTCCGGTGGGCGCCGCGTTCGGCTCAGCCGTTGGAGAATTGTCAGGCGATATCGCCACCGGGCGAGCCAGCATGATCTGGCCGA
>Ga0137407_10002907_pt1 | contig 11341 bp, 13 predicted proteins | sample CZOMad2_2_16fung_FD_108410 | JGI IMG/M metagenome (GOLD analysis project Ga0137407, IMG submission 108410) | Vadose zone soil fungal communities from Angelo Coast Range Reserve, California, USA - CZOMad2_2_16fungal (Illumina Assembly) | ecosystem: Environmental > Terrestrial > Soil > Vadose...
CGCGAGCGACGGGTGAATCGGGAGCGGCGTCACGATCAGGCCGTCAGGTCCGCGCAATACGAGATTGGCGCCGCCGAACACCGCGGGCGCGACGTTGTCCGGATGGCCCTCGAGCTCGCTGCAGAGCTCGGCCAGTGCGGCCGCATCGAGCTTCAGCTCGAGCAGGGCCGTCGCGGCGGCGGCCCCCGCGACGGTCGCCGCGGCGGAGGAGCCGAGCCCTCGCGCGACGGGAATGTCGGAGTCGGCGGACAGGGCGAGGCCTCCCGGCACCTGCTTCCCCGCCCGCCGGCAGGCGGCGGCGAAGCCGCGATACAGCAGGTCGGCCTCCGGCGCCGTGTCGAGTGTCCGGAGCGTCCCCCCGCGCTCGATAGCCACCGCGTCCCCGGCCGCATCGCGCCCCACCCGGGCGGTAACGCGGAGCCAGCGCCCGACCGCCACCCCCACGCAGTCGAAACCGGCGCCCAGATTGGACGTCGAGCCCGCCACCCGCACGGTCACGCTGGTTCGCATCCCCGGTCTCAATTCGGGAAACAGAAAAGCCCGCGCAATGCCACGCCGCGGGCGATCACCACGACTACTTCGGTTGTATGTTGATACATACCGCGCGCGTCCGACAGCGTCAAGGAGGATCCATGGCGAAAATCCGGGTAGGGATTCTCGGTGCGACCGGCGCCGTTGGCCAGCGCTTCCTGCAGCTGCTCGACCGCCATCCCCAGTTCGTCGTGACGGCGCTCGCGGCGTCCGACCGCTCACAGGGCAGGCCGTACGCGGAGGCGTGCACCTGGCGGCTCCCGGGCGATGTGCCGCCCACCGCCGCCGCCCTCGTCGTCCAGGCTCCCGAGCCGCCCCTCGCGTGCGATCTGGTGTTCTCGGGCCTGCCGGCTGACGTCGCGGGACCGATCGAGACGCGGTTCGCCGAGGCCGGGTACCCGGTGATCAGCAACTCGTCGTCCCACCGCATGGACGACGGCGTGCCGCTGCTCGTGCCCGAGGTCAACCCGGACCATCTGGTGCTGCTCAAGGCCCGCTCGGGGCGGGGCTTCATCGTGACGAATCCCAATTGCTCGACGGTGATGATTGCGCTCGCGTTGGCGCCGCTCGCCGCCCGCTTCGGCGTCGAGGCCGTGGTCATCACCACGCTGCAGGCGCTCTCGGGCGCGGGATACCCGGGGGTCGCCTCCCTCGACATCACCGACAACGTGGTGCCCTTCATCGCGCACGAGGAGGAAAAGATCGAGCGGGAGACGCGCAAGATTTTCGGGCGCCTGAACGGGAGCCGCGTGTCGCCAGCGGATTTCGCGGTGAGCGCGCAGTGCCATCGGGTGAACGTGGTGGACGGGCACATGGCGGCAGTGCGGGTGAGGCTCGCGAAAGCGGCGGAGCCGGGGGACCTGCGCGACGCGTTCGACTCCTTCACCGCGCTGCCGCAGCAGCTCAACCTTCCCAGCGCGCCGGCACGGCCCATTGTGGTGCGCGACGAGCCCGACCGTCCGCAGCCGCGGCTCGATCGCGACGCCGGGGGCGGCATGAGCATCAGCGTGGGCCGGATCGCCCGGGACGGCGTGCTGGGGCACCGCTTCGTGGCGCTGAGCCACAACACGATCCGGGGCGCCGCCGGAGCGGCGATTCTCAACGCCGAGCTGCTGCTGGCGAAGGGGCATCTGCACCCGGGCGACTAGCAGCCGCGGGTCCGTGTGCGCCAAGTCACGCCGTCAGTGGAACCCGCGACGCGGTGACCGGGCGGGCTGTGGGACAATCCTTTCTTCCAGACGCGCTGCTGGAATGCCGTTAACGCCTGAAACGACCTTGCGTCTAATCGGCGTTCCTGAACCAGCGCCCTGCACTCGAACCGGAGGACTGCCGTATGTCCCGAAGCCCGCGGGGTGCCCGGTACTTCGCTGCCGGCACAATCGCCGTCGCACTACTCGCTGCCTGTAACAACACGCAATCGCCCAACGCCGTCTTGAGTCAGCTCGAAGCCAATGCAGTCGCCGAAGAAGTCACCACCGACGCAGCGGGGCTCGCGCAGGGCGCGACGTACAACTCCTCCTCCGGCGCGCCGTTCGGGGTCGGCCCGATGATGGGAGCTCCCGTCATGGCGACGACGTCGGGGAGCTGCACGCCGACGACAACGCCTGCCTCACCCACGAACTCCGACGGCGATCCCGTGCCCGATTCGGTGCGGGTCGACTTCACCGGCTGCACCGCGACCAACGGGTCGTACACGGCGACGCTCGGCGGCACGATCGACTACGTCGATCCCACCCCGACCACGACCGACTGGGCGCTCCGGACCCGTCACAATGATTTCAGCCGCAGCGTCACCAACAGTGTCACGGGAAAGACGCGGTCGGTGGTAGAGAACGGCGTTCGCATGGTTACGGGAAACGCCGACCAGCTACAGTTCACGGAGACGGATTTCCGGACCGACTACACCTTCGCCACCGGCGCCACGGCATCTCACGTGCGCACGTGGTCCTCGACCTTCACGGCCGACCAGGCAGGGACGATCCAGGCCGGCTCGCCACTCCCGAGCGGGAATTGGAACATCGCGGGATCGTCGACGTGGACGTCCGGGCTCCTGAGCTACTCGCTCGCGGTGACGACGAACCCGCAGCTGCACTATAACGCCAGCTGCACGGTCGAGCCGCGGTTCGATTCGGGCACGCTCGCGGCGGCGGTCACGAAAAACAGCGCGACGACGAATGTGACGATCCAGTTCACCGCCTGCGGCCAGTACACGGTCACGCGGTCGTAGGCGCCCTCAATTCACCGGGTCTCGAGGCCCGATCCGCTACCGGATCGGGCCTCTGTGCTTATTATGGAAGATTCTGATCCACGCCCACGTGGTGCTCAACCCCGCGGCCGGCCGCGGCGCGGCGGCCCGCGCGCTCGATCCCATCGCGCGCGAGTTCCAGCACCAGGGGTGGTCGGTGGAGGTGGAGCGCACCGCGGGGCCGGGCCACGGCACGGAGCTCGCGGCGCGCGCGGTGCAGGCGGGGGCGCAGCGGGTCGTGGCCGTGGGCGGTGACGGCACTGTGCATGAAGTGGCGAACGGGTTACTCCGTTCCCCAGGGGGCGCGGACGTGGCGCTCGGCGTCGTGCCGATCGGCAGCGGGAACGATTTCGCGAAGCTCGTCGGCGTGTACGGGCACAGTCCGGTGCGCGCCGTGCGGCGGCTCGTGACCGCCCAGACGGCGCGGTTCGACGCCGGCCTGGTGTGCGAGGAGTACTTCGTGAACAGCGTCGGGTTCGGCTTCGGACCCGAGGTCGTGCGCGTCCGGAACGCCATGCCGGGGCTCTCGGGGTTCGCCTCGTACTTCGTACCGGTGGTTCGCGCCTTCGCGGGCTATCGCCCGCAGCGCTTCGACGTGCGGGCGCGCGGATTCGCCGAAACGGGGTACATGATGATGATGGAGGTGTGCAATGGCACAACCGCCGGCGGCAGTTATCGATTCGCTCCGGATGCGCAGCCGGGAGACGGACGGCTGGACGTCTGTCTCGTGCGGCGCGTCTCGTTGCTGCGGTTTCTCATGGCGGTGCCGCGCGTGATGCGCGGGACGCACGCCACCATGGGTGAGGTCGCCCTGTTTCAAACCCGCGAGGTCACCATCCGCTCGCTCGACGGACCGCTGCTCCTGCACCTCGACGGCGAGCTGCGGCAGCCGGACGCGAGCCAGTGCACGGTGCGCCTGGAGCCGGGGAGGCTGAAGGTGCTGGTGGCGCGATGAAGGCGATTCGACGTGGCGTGGTCTTCGCGGCCCTTGTGTTCGCCGGCTCGGCCATCCGTCTGTTTGCCCAGGTTCCCGACACGACACCGCCGCCGCCCCCGCTCGTCACCACCGGCGCGCTGGTCGTTCCCACCGACACGACGCACCGCATCCGCCCGATGGGCGCGTTCCTCCGCTCGCTGCTCGTGCCGGGGTGGGGACAGGCGGCGACGGGCCGGCACGTCACCGGCGCGCTGTTCGCGACCTGGGAAGGCGTGAGCGCGATGATGACGCTGAAGGCGCAATCCGAGCTGAACTACCTCCGGGAAACACGCTCTTCGCTCATCGACGCAAAAAAGCAGGAAGTCCAGGATTGGATCGTGCTCTGGGTCTTCAATCATTTGTTCTCCGGGGCCGAGGCCTTCGTTTCGGCGCACCTCCAGGATTTTCCCAAGGACTTGCAGGTTCGGGCGTTCCCGGGCGGTGTTGGGATCAGTCTTCCGGTGCCCCGGCCGTGAACGCGGCGCCGCTCGGCGTATTCGATTCCGGCATCGGGGGCCTCACCGTGGCCCGGGCGGTGTTCGAGCGCCTGCCGCACGAGTCCGTGATCTATTTCGGCGACACGGCGCGCGTTCCCTACGGCCCCAAGTCGCCAGACACAGTGCGTCGCTACTCGGGTGAGATTCTCGCCTACCTGCTCCAGCGCGGCGTGAAGGCCCTGGTCGTCGCGTGCAATACCATCAGCGCCCAGGCGCTCGACTTCCTGCGGGAGCGCTCGCCCGTGCCCCTGGTCGGCGTGATCGAGCCGGGTGCGCGCGCCGCGGTGCAGGGCACGCGGTCCGGGAAAATCGGCGTGATCGGTACGGCGGGCACGATCGCGAGCGGTGCCTACGAGCGGGCCATCAAACAGCTGCGGCCTGACGCCGCCGTGTGCGTCCAGGCCTGTCCGCTGTTCGTGCCGCTGGTGGAAGAGGGGTGGTTCGACCACTCGGCGACGGAGCTGATCGCGCGGGAGTACCTCGCGCCGCTCCAACGCGCCGGCGCGGACGTGCTCGTGCTAGGCTGCACGCACTACCCGCTCATGAAGCCTCTGCTCGCCCGTGTGCTGGGGCCGGCGGTAACGCTGGTGGACAGCGCCGAGGAGACCGCGAAGGTCGTGGCCGAGGATCTCACCCGACACGGCCTCACGGCGCCTCCGGACAATCGTCCGACGCACCGCTTCGTCGTGTCGGACGACGAGCCGCATTTTCGTAAGGTAGGCGCGCGGTTTCTGGGAGAGAAGCTGAAGCACGTCGAAGTCGTGCCACTCGGGTGACCCGTCTGCGTGCTACGTCTTAGTGAAACGCCTTTAGCTCGACGTTGTCTTTCGTTACGATCGCGTATCTCCCCCCATCCAAGAACGCGCCCGGATTCAGATAGGCCCGCCCGTTCGGCAGCTGCGCGAGCGCCGGCCGGTGCGTATGGGCCAGGATGGCGAGCTCCAGGTCCGGCCGGCGCGCGAGCAGCTGCTCCGCGTATTGCGCCTGCGCCCGCTCGGCCCGGTCGAGCACGGCGCGGTCGCGGGTGTTATCCGCGAGCTTGCGGGACAGCTGGTGCGCGATCCAGAAGCCCAGGTCGGGATGCAGCGCTCGAAACACCCTGATGGTGAGTGGATGGCGCGTGACCCGGTGCATCAGCTTGGCGTTCCAGTGCTGCTCGGTCAGCCCGTCGCCGTGGGCCACGAAGGCGCGGCGCCCCGCCACGTCGAACTCGGCTTCTCCCGGATGGAAGGCGATCCCCAGGTCGTGAATGAGAAAGTCGCCGCCCCAGCGGTCATGGTTGCCGCCCACGAACGTGATGGGTACGCCACGGGTCCGCAGGGCGTGCAGCTGCGCGACCGTGCCGAAGTGACGGCGCGGGACGACCGAGCCGTACTCGAACCAGAAGTCGAACAGGTCGCCGTTGATGAGGAGCGCGTCCCCGAGATCCGGCACGGCCTCGAGGAAACGGTGAAACGTGGCTGCGATCGCGGGCGGGACCTGGCCGAGATGTGCGTCGGCGACGACGACCACGCGGGAAGCAGGGAGTGGCACGGCCCCCAAGCTAGGAATCGCGGAGAACAGCCGCAAGCGCTATGTTGGCCCGGCGTGATCAGCTCGATAACTCTGCGCGTCAATTATTCCGAGACCGACCAGATGGGCGTGGTTTACCACGCCAACTACCTCGTCTGGTTCGACCGCGCGCGCACCGAGCTGATGCGCGAAACGGGGCTGACCTACAAAGAGCTGGAGCAGCAGGGCGTCTACCTCGCTGTTTCCGAAGTTCGCGTGCGCTACCGCGCCGCCGCCCGGTACGACGATCTGGTGCTGGTGCGCTGCTGGGTGCGCGAGCTCGCGTCTCGGCGGGTCACCTTCGGCTACGTCGTCGAGCGGGCGGGGACGGGCGAGCTGCTCGCCACGGGCGAGACCGCGCTCGTCTCGCTTACCCATCAGCACACAGTGACGCGTATCCCGGAGCATGTCCTCGACCTGCTCAAGCCGATTCCGGATCCCGTACGCCTCTAGGGTGCCGGTCGCGGCCTTCCTGTCGGTCGTAGACCGGCACTACTTTGACGGATTACTACTTCTGGGTTTAACTATTGAGACCGCAACGTTTTCCGCTTGACCCGCGGGTAGCGCTCTCCTACATTGCCGCCTGTGCGCTGCTGGCCGGGTGCCCGCGACCGCCGGCGCCGTTGGTGCCGCAGCCGCTGGCCCCGGCGGATCGAGACTCGGCCGTCGAATGGACTCGGGGCACACTGCCCACGCGCCGCACGGCGATCCGGTTCCGGTGGAAGTATCAGGACGACCAGAAGCGGTGGGGCGGCCGAGGACAGGCACGCATCGCACCGCCCGATTCGTTACGGTTCGACTACGTGGGACCGTTGGGCCTCGGCGCGGGAGCGGCGGCTATCGTCGCCGACTCGGCCATCTGGGCGGATCCCGAGAAGAACTTCCGCTCGCTGATCCCCGCGGTGCGGATGCTGTGGGCGGCGCTCGGGATCGTGCGGCCACCGGCGCCGGACGCGCTGGTGTTCGGAAGCCACGCCGCCGATTCGACCGTCCGGATCTGGCGGTTCGTGCAGGACGGTGACACGCTCGACTACCGCGAGACGCGCGGCGGTGCGCGCGTGCTCGAGGCGGAGTGGCGGCGGGAGGGCAAGGTGTGGGCGCGCAGTCGCACCGAATTCGACGCGCAGCGGCTGGCGGCGCGCGCCCGCATGGATTTTCCTGGGGAGAGGGCTCGGTTTGAGCTTACGGTGGTCTCGGTGGACACGGCCGCGGTGCTCGATCCTGCGATTTGGCGCGGGCGCCGCTAGCGCGCTCGCCCTCGCGCTCAGCGGCTGCCTGTACGGTTTCGCCGGCGGCGGCCTGCCGAACATCAAGACCGTCGCCATTCTGCCCTTCGACAACCAGACCGCAGAACCGGCGCTGACCAAGGAAGTGAACGACGCGGTACTGGAAGCGTTCCAGCGCCGCCTTGGGCTCCGCATCGCGGGGGAGAACAACGCGGATGCGGTGGTGCGCGGCAAGGTCACGCGCTACGACCCCGACCTGCCGGCGGCGTTCCGGGCGGGGCAGGGCCGCACCGACGTCACGCAGCGCCAGGTCCAGATCACCATCGACGTCGAGATTCTCGACCAGCGGGAAGGCAAGACGCTGTGGCAGCGGCAGGGGTTGAGCGAGACCGGTAACTACACGCCGCCCCAAGAGGCGGCCGGCCGCAAGCTCGCGCTCGAGAACCTCGTGAACGACTTGGTTGACGGAGCCCAGTCGCAGTGGTGAAGCGTCCCTTCGCCGGCCGGCGCGGCGCCAGCTCCACCGGCTGCCTGGTTTCGCTGCTCTTCCTGGTTGGGGCTCTGTACTACGGCGTCAACATCGGCGAGCTGTTCTTCCGGTACTATCGCTTGCTCGACGAGATGCAGACCCAGGCGGCGCTCGCCCCCTCCCTCGACGACGGCACGATCCGCCGTCGCATCCAGGCAGCGGCGCAGGACATCGGGCTTCCGCCCGAGGCGCAGCAGATCCGCATCGCGCGCCGGGCGTCACCCCGGGAGATCGTGATCGAGACCGAGTACAGCGAGTCGGTCAGCCTGCCGCTGTTCAATCACACCTTCAACTTCCATCCCAAGGCGACGCAGCCGCTTTAGCCCGCCCCCGTGGGCCCTGGCCGCAGGCCTGCCCCTCGTGCTCGGGGCAGCCGCGGGGGGAATCGACGTCGCCCGCTTTTTCACGGTGTTCGCCATCATGCTGCTCGCCGCGAAATTCGCCGGCGAGGCGTTCGAGCGCCTGAGGCAGCCGGCCGTGATGGGCGAGCTCCTGGCGGGCATTCTGCTCGGCGCCGGGTTTCTCAAAGTCATTCCGATCGGCGCCGACGACCCGCTCACGCCGGTGTTTCGGCTGCTCGCCCAAGTGGGTGTCGTCGTGCTGCTGTTCGAGATCGGGCTCGAGACCGATCTCAAAGCGATGATGCGCGTGGGAACCGCCGCGACCGCGGTCGCGGTGGTAGGTGTCGCGGTGCCGTTCGTCCTGGGCTTTCTGTACTGGCGGTCCGGCTGGCATGCCTACGAGCACACGACCGCCGACCCATCGACTACCGCCATTTTCGTGGGCGCGACCCTCACGGCGACATCGGTCGGGATCACCGGGCGCGTGCTCAAGGACCTTCAGGTGCTGCACAGCCTGGAGGCACGCATGATTCTTGGTGCGGCGGTGATCGACGACGTCATCGGGCTCGTAATTCTGGGCGTGGTCTCGGGACTCGCGGCCGGGACGGCGTTCACCCTGCAGGGCGCGCTGCGCATCCTCGGCGTGGCGGTCGCGTTCCTTGTTATAGCCCTGTGGATCGGCCTGAAGCTCGCCCCGTGGCTCTTCGGGTTGGTCGATCGGCTGCGGGTTCGCGGGATGCTGGTCGTGTCGGCCTTCGCGTTTCTGCTGCTGCTCTGCGTCCTGGCCGATCGGGCCGGCACCGCGCTCATCATCGGCGCGTTCGCGGCCGGGCTTATCCTGTCGGAAACGAACCAGCTCGCCCAGATCGAAGAGCGGATCAAGCCGGTGGCGGACATCTTCACGCCCATCTTCTTTCTGAGCATCGGCGCCGCGGTCGACCCCCGCGTGTGGGACCCGCGTCTGCCCGAGAACCATCAGACGCTGGCGATCGCCGGCACACTCTTCGCTATCGCCGTCGTCGGCAAGTTTGCGAGCGGGTGGGCGGTCCCGTGGCGGAGTTTCAACCGGCCAGCGGTCGGGGTGGGGATGGCCCCGCGCGGCGAGGTGGGGTTGATCTTTGCGCAGATCGGGCTGACGGCGGGCATTCTCTCGAACCGGCTGTTCAGCGCCATCCTGTTCGTCGTCATCGCCACGACGCTCGTGACCCCGCCGCTGTTGCAGTGGACCCTGCGCGGGCGGGGCGCGACGCTGGACGAGGATTCGGCCCCTTGAGCACCGCCGAGAAGATTCGTGCGGTGGGCGACGCCGCGCGGTGGCGCGACGGGCAGCGCGGTCCCGTCGTGTTCACGAACGGCGTATTCGACCTCCTCCACGTCGGGCACGTGGCGTTGCTCGAAGGGGCGCGCGCCGAGGGCGGGGCGCTGGTGGTGGGGGTGAACACCGATGCCTCGGTGCGGCGACTCGAGAAAGGGGCCGACCGCCCCATGGTGCCCGAGCGGGAGCGGGCTCGCCTGCTGGCCGCGCTCGCCTGCGTCGACTGCGTCGTGTTGTTCGACGAGGAGACGCCGCTGGCGTTGATCGAGCGCCTGCGCCCCGACGTACTAGCGAAGGGGGCGGACTATGCGCGCGCCGCAATCGTCGGGGCGGACCAGGTCGAGGCGTGGGGCGGGCGGGTGGTGCGGGTGCCGCTCGTACCTGGGGCTTCAACCACCGCCCTGATCGCGCGGCTGCGCGGCAAACCTGCGTGACTGACTCTTCGACTAAGCTGTTAGTCGCCACCCGCAACGAGGGCAAGATCCGGGAGATCCGGGACCTGTTTACCGGCCTGCCGTTTCAGCTGACGTTTCCGGTCGAGCAGTTTCTCGAGCGACTCCCCGATGAAGCCGACTTGGAGCGCGGCACGAGCTTCGCCGAGAACGCCGTCGCCAAGGCGCGGTACTTCGCGAAGCGCGGCACCATCCCCACGCTGGCCGAAGACTCTGGGCTCGAGGTGGACGCGCTCGAGGGGGCGCCGGGCGTGTTCTCGGCGCGCTGGTCGCAAATGCACGGGGCAGGGGCGGGGGATGCGGCCAACAACGCGCTCTTGCTCGAGCGGCTGGCGGGCGTTCCCGACGAGCAGCGCACGGCGCGCTACCGCTGTGTGGTGGCGTATCTCGAGACGCCGCTCGCCAAGCCGCAGCTGGTCGAGGCGACCTGTGAGGGGCGGATCGTGTCCGCGCCGCGCGGGAGCGGCGGCTTCGGGTACGATCCGCTGTTCTTGTCGAGCGATCTGGGGATGACGTTCGCCGAGGCGCCGATGCCGGCGAAGCAGCGCGTGTCGCATCGCGGGCGCGCGATTCGCGCCCTCGTCGAAGTCCTGGTGCGCCGCTCTAAGTAGCTTTTTGCGGCTCCGTCACTAGGTTGTGTCTGGGCTTCGCCTGGGCGCCTCGGCATCTCGGCGTCTTGGCGTCTAGTCTTTCGGGGCGTAGCGCAGTCCGGTAGCGCGTCTGGTTTGGGACCAGAAGGTCCCGGGTTCAAATCCCGGCGCCCCGACTTCCCAACTTCATACGAATCAACCCGCGCCCCTCACGATCATGTCGTGAATCTCTTGTCCCCGTGCGCTCCTGCGGTACTTGACTGCGCCTTGAGCGCGCCTGCCGAGCTTCCCGCCAACCGGATCGGGGAGAATCACATGCGGCGGTGGTCAGGGGTCGTGTTGCTCGTGCTCGTGCTCGTGGCGGCCTGCGCATCGGTCGGCGGCATCCGCAACGCAGCGCCGGAAGCGGGCAAGGCACGATGGTTCGACACGTCGGCGGTCGAACTGCTGGACGTCGCTCGGAAGGTCCTGGTTTCGGGCAAGTACAAGATCCGCGAGCAAAAGCAGGAGAGCGACACCACCTGGTATATCATCGACACGTTCGGGGCCCGTTTCGGGGACTTCTGGGGGGGAAGCCCGTACGGGTACACGATCGTGCGCATCCGCCTCGTCGGCTCGAGGCCAGACAGCACGCAGGTGTGGGTGCACACGAGGGAGGACCTCTTGAACATCTTCGATTGGTCGGGATTGACCTTCAAGCGAATTGGGCGGGAGCTGTGTCGCCGCCGCGTGCGCGCCGGCCAGCCCTCGGCCAGGACCTCCGCCTGCTCCAAGCCACCCGAAGACAGGTGCCCATGGCCCCCTTCACCCCTCCTCAACCATACGGACGCCAACCAATGCAGCGATAGTGCATCGTCAACCCGGTCCTCGCGACCGCAGCGCCGCCTAACCAGCGGGTGAAGCTGACTTCCCACCGTCAATCTGCTCAGCGCATTCAGCCTCTGCCCCCCGCCTGGGCCGTCACAAAGACTGGAGGAAGGCAATGATGGCTTCTTTATCGCTCTGGGCCAGGTTACGAAAACGGTTGGACACGTCGCGTGCTTCGCCCCGATGCCGCACGATGGCGTCGCGTAACGTCAGCGACGCCC
>Ga0137407_10002908_pt1 | contig 11338 bp, 9 predicted proteins | sample CZOMad2_2_16fung_FD_108410 | JGI IMG/M metagenome (GOLD analysis project Ga0137407, IMG submission 108410) | Vadose zone soil fungal communities from Angelo Coast Range Reserve, California, USA - CZOMad2_2_16fungal (Illumina Assembly) | ecosystem: Environmental > Terrestrial > Soil > Vadose zone...
ACGACGATGCGCTGGGCCAGCTCCTCGGCCTCGGGCAGATAGTGAGTGGTGAAGACGATGGTCTTCCCCGCCTTGGCCAGGACCTGCATGCTCTGGAGAAAGGCGCGTCGGGACTCCACGTCCATGCCCACGGTGGGCTCGTCCAGGAAGAGGACGTGCGGATCGCCGCAGACGGCGAGGGCGAAATAGAGCCGCTGGCGCTGGCCGCCGGAGAGGGCGGCGACTCTGCGCTCGGCCACCGTCTCGAGACCCGCCATGGCGATCGCGCGCTCGGCCGCCAGTGGGGCGGGGTAGTACGTGCGGAAGAGATCGACGGTCTCGCGCACCGTCAGCGTCCCCGCCACGCCCGACTCCTGCAGCATCACGCCACAGCGGCTGCGCGCGCGCCGATCCGTCGGCGCGAGACCGAAGAGACGCACCTGCCCTGCCGTCGGCCGGCGCAGGCCGAGCATGAGACTGATGGAGGTCGTCTTGCCGGCGCCGTTGGGGCCGAGCAGGGCCAGGACCTCGCCCGCGTGCACGCTCAGGTCGATGCCCTTCAACGCCTCGGTCTCACCGTAGCGCTTGCGCGCTCCGATGAATTCGACGATGGGCTCATCTGGAGGGTTCATCACGGGCGAATGCTAGCATCGATTGACGCGTTGCGCGTCCGTCAGCCGCCGCACCAAGGAGTCCATGGCGAACCACCCGTCCCGCGAGTAGAATCGCCGGCATCGGGCAGGTGGCCGTCATGGGCGTGAGGGCAGCACACAGCCATTCCAGGGAGGCGTCATGAAAGATGGGCTCCGGTTCGTCGACTGCGACATGCACATCATGGAACCGCCGGATCTTTTCGAGAAGTATCTGGAGCCCAAGTTCAGAAGTCGCGTGAGCCTGCCCATCGGGGCCGACGGGCGCCCGCAGCGCGGCACCATCGTCATCGACGGCCTGCCCACCACCATGGACGCCGAGCTGCAGCAGTACCGCAAGCGGCGGGCTCCCGGCGGCACCAATAGCACCCAGCCCCTCTCCGGATCCCGGCTGGCCGACACGGGGCGCCTCGATTTCGCCATCGAGCGCAAGTACGACGCCGTGGCGCAGATCATGGGCATGGGGATCGAGGGCGTGGACATCGCGGTCCTCTTTCCGACCACGGGGCTGAGCCTCCTCGCCCGCGACAACATGGATCCGCATCTCTCCCTCGCCCTCTGCCAGGCCTACAACAACTGGATCCACGAGTTCTGCCAGCACAGCTCCGACCAACTCAAGTTCGTGGCCATGCTGCCCCCGCACGACGTCAATCTCGCCTGTCGCGAGCTGCTCCGCTGCGTCCACGAGATGGGCGCGGCCGGATCATTCCTGCGTCCCAACCTGGTGAACGGCCACTACTGGCACTCCAACTACTGGGATCCGCTCTACAGCCTGCACGAGAGCCTGGACGTCACGTGGGGATTCCACGAAGGCACCGGCGCGTGGTACTCGCACATGAACGTGCTGTATGGTGAGAACCGGTTCTACCGCCACGTGGCCAGCCACTGGATCGAGATGCAGCAGGCCCTGATCGCCATGATCGTGGGCGGCGTCTTCGAGTTCTACCCCCGGCTGCGCGTGGGTTTCCTCGAGGCGCAAAACTCCTGGGTGCCTGGCCTGCTCTCTCGCATCGAATGGGACTATCCCCAGTACCGCGACACCCACGCTCCGTATCTGACCCTGACGCCGAAGGAGTACTTCCGCCGTAACTGCTGGGCAGCGGTGGAGGGGAGCGAGCCCGAGATCGAGGCGACGGCGGGTCTCATCGGGGCGGATCGCATGTGCGTCTCGACCGACTACCCACACTTCGACTCCAATTTCCCCAACGTGTCGAACAACCTCCTGAGAACCGTGTCGCGGAAAACGGCCGCCCAGATCCTGCTGGGCGGCGCGGGCCTCTACGGGTTCACCGAGGCCGACTTCGCGAAGGCGGATGCCGCGGCGGCCAAGCACGCCCCGGCCGGAGTGCCTGTCACCGTCTGACCGGCGGGCTCAGCTCTTCGGTTGGCCGAGCACGCCTTCGCGGGAATTGGACTGCGCCCAATGCCGTCCGGCAGTCGGCGCATCGTCATGACCTATCTGTGGCCGCCGATCCTGCTGTTCGTGCCGATGGCCCTGTGCCACGCCGCTCGTTCCCCTCCATCGACGCCATTGAACTCCATTGCGCCGGGTGGGCCGAACAGCCTATCTTGGCTTCGGGGAGGTAGACATGGACGAGAGTGGAGAGAGCCGACGCCCGCAGGTGCGCGATCTCGTCGAGGCGCGTCAGCGGGTGGACGCGCTGGAGAAGGTGGCGGCGGCGCAAGAGCGCGAGCACAAGCGCCTGCGCGACCACCTGGAACTCCTCCGCCAGCTCGTCGAGAACAGCCAAGGCCTGGTGTGCAGCCACGACCTCGAGGGAAATCTCCTCTACGTGAGCCCCGCCTCCGCGATGGAGCTCGGCTATGCGCCGAACGACGGCGTGGGCCGGAACCTCAGAGAATTTCTCGCCCCGTCGGTGCGCCCATTCTTCGATGGCTATCTGGCGCGCATCCGCGAGAAGGAGGCGGACCGCGGCCTGCTCCGCCTGGTGAGCCGCGGCGGCGAGGAACGGCTCTGGGCCTATCGCAACATGCTCTTCCACCCTCCCGACCGCGAGCCCTATGTGATCGGCCACGCGGTGGACATCACGGACCGCGTCCACCTGGAGTCGCTGCTGCGGGACAGCGAAGAGCGCTATCGCACCGCGACCGATGGTCTCGAGGAAGGGGTGCTCTTCAAGAGCGCGGCCGGCGCCGTCTCGGGCTGGAACCCGAGCGCCCAGCGAATTCTCGGATCCGCGCTCGAGCGCCTGGGCGCCGACGCCGTCAAGGAAGATGGCTCCCCGTTCGCGCGCGAGGAGCAGCCCGACGCGCTCGCCCTCCGCAGCGGGCTGCCGTCGCCACGCGTGGTCATGGGAATCTCGCGCGAGGGGGGCGAGCACACCTGGATCTCGGTGCGGGCCCATCCTCTGATCCGCTCGAACGAAAGCACGCCCTACGGCGTGGCCATGTCGTTCGTGGACGTCACCGAGCGGCGACGCCACCGGACGCTGAGCGGCATTCTATTGATCTGCTTGTACTGCAAGAAGATCCGCGACGCGGATGGCACCTGGCTGCCGGTGGAGATCTACGTCCGCGACCGTTCCGAGGCCGACTTCAGCCACGGCGTCTGCTCGGAATGCATGCCGCGTCTGCGCCAGGAATTCCGCCTGAAGAAGTAGCCGCGCCCGCGCGGTGCTCGCACGATCGCCTGCTCCGGCATCACCCGCGTCCCGCTATCGCTGCGGCTCTGCGAGGAAGAGCGGGATCTTCCGAGTGGTCCTCTTCTGGTATTCCGCGTACGGTGGGAACGCCGCGACGGCAATATCCCAGAACCGTGCCCGCTCGGCTTCGTTCTCGACCTCGCGCACCCGCATCGCCTGGACCACCGTATGGTCGCGAATCTCGACGGCCGGGTTCGCGCGGAGGTTGTGTACCCAGACCGGGTGCGTCGGCAGCCCGCCTTGCGACCCAACCAGGACGTAGTTTGTCCCGTCCTTGACGCGCATGAGCGGGGTCTTACGGATCGCGCCCGTCTTATTGCCGGTATTGGTCACGATGACCACCGGCAACCCGGTGTCGCGAAGAGTGGTGCCTTTGGTACCGCCGCTTCTCTCGTAAAGCTCCACCTGTTCACGCACCCAATCCCTGGGGCTCGGAATGTACTCTGGCATGAGGCTCTCCTCCATAGGGGGAAGCGCAAGAGTCCGACGCTTCATTGTTTTACAGACGGCGCCGCGACACAAGCCAGAAACTCCGAGCACGTAGGCGAGCCGAAAAGTGGACACGTTGACCTCTGCCAAAGGTCTCGGATAGCATCGGACACAATCTTATGAAGCAAGGGGAGCTTTCCAGTCTGCATCGCTGGTCCCGCCACGAGTACGGGCAAATGATCGATCACGGTCTCCTCGACGAGGACGACCCGATCGAGCTGCTCGATGGCTTGATCCTCGTGAAAGAGCCGCAGCACAGCCCGCACCGGACGGCGGTCCTCCTGGTGGCAAAGGCACTGGAACGCGCCTTTGGAGAGGGTTGGTTCGTCCAGACTCAGAGCCCGATCATTCTCGATGACCGGTCCGAGCCCGAGCCGGATGCATGCGTCGTCCGGGGCTCGCCGCGCGACTATGCACACGCGCACCCGACTCGGCCGGCACTTGTCGTCGAGGTCGCGCAGTCGCGCTTGCGGCTCGCCCGCGGACGGAAAGCCAGGGCATATGCCCGCGCGGGAATCGCGGACTACTGGATTCTCAACCTCGATGGCCGCGTGCTGGAGGTGTATCGCGAGCCGGCGCGCCCGGACCCGACCCGGCGGAACTGGGGCTATTCGGCCATCGAAACGTTGGGCGCCGACTCCACGGTTACGCCGCTCGCCGCGCCAGCGGCGACCTTCCGGGTTGCCGATCTGCTGCCGTAGCCCTCGATCTGATGGAGGGTAGCCAGCGTCGAGCCATCTTAGCCGGCGTCGCGCCGCCTTTGCCCTCGACAATCTGTGTTGGCCGGCTCGCTAGGCGGTTGTCGAGGGGTGGGCAGCGGCTGGCGATCCGGATAACGGACAAGGTCTGGCTCTCTGCGCCAGAGGGTGCAGGACGTCGATCGCCCAAACCATATCCAAGCGTTCCCCGAGCCAGCCAGCGCACGCCGTCTGAGCGTCGAGACGAAGCCCTTGCGATTCATGCGCCATCCGAAGAGCCTCGACGGGCTTCTCCGGCACCGGGGCAGGCGACGGCACTTCAGGTAGCGGCCGGCCATCCGGCCGCCGGAATCGCAGAGCCCCGTCAGGCCCGCGCGCGACCTGATAGCCCTCCTCGTGCACCGCCCGGTGATGCCGGCGGCAGAGGAGCGCGAGGTTCGAAAGCGTTGTCGGACCACCGTGCGCCCAGTGCCGGAGATGATGCCCCTGGCCGAAGTGGACGCCGCAGCCAGGGAACCGGCAAGTCCGGTCCCAATAGTGGAGCGCTCGACGCAAGGCGGGGGGAATCGTCCGGGTCCGGGCACCAATCTCCAGCAAGCGCCCGTTGTCATCGTGACGCATCACCACCCGACTCGCGTCGCACGCCAGGCGCTGGACCGTTTCCGCGGAAACGCGCACGCCGTCCTCGAGCACGGAGTGGCCCGGCTGATCCGGATCGGCCAGCACCTGGGCGTCGACGTGGACCACCACCTGGTAGCGCTCGCCCGGGGCGCCGGGATCGAGGTGGTGAAGGGCCGACTCCGCGAGCATGGCCAGGGCATCGGCCTGCTGCTGGGCCATCGAAGGCGTTTCCGCGGAAACGCCCTCAGGGTTTGCGGCCGCCTCGTCCCGCACCCGGGCCCGCTGGTACAGGGTCTCACGGGCAGCGGCCAGCGCCTGGGTCAGCAGCGCTCCGACCTCCGGCTCGAGCCGCCCGCTGACGACGACCATGCCGTCCTCGTCGGTACGGACGTGAAGGGCCCGGCCGGCGTGCCGGCACGAGGTCTCCCGACCCTCGGCCCGCCGGTCTACCGACCGCCAGCCGCGCACGATCCGCTCGACGTGGGCGGCCGTGCCCGCGCGCCCCACCGCGAGCAGGCGAGCCTCCGTCTCCGGCGTGGCCACGCGGGTAAGCGCGCGGACCTTGGCGTACGACAGCTGCCCGTGGGCAAGGGCCTGAGCGACGAGTGGCAGCGCCTCGAGTGCGCGCGCGACCCGGACGCGTTCACGGGCCGCCCCCAAGTCGAGCCCCACCCTCCAGCTAAGCCAGGCGGCGCAGGAGCGGAAGCCCGTGTTCCAGCCTCCCCGTGCGTCGAACTCGCGGATCAAGGTCAAGAGGCGCGCAGTAGCGGCGTCGAGATGCGCGGACAGCTCGGCGATCTCGTCGGCGAGCCTGTCCAGGTCCGAGGCGTGATGAGGCGCAGGCGAATTAATCTGCATGACGCCCTCCTTCTGATGACACGACTCTACACCTCGATTTTCGGGCGTACGGAGAGTGTCCAAGAAGGGCGATCGCGGGACGCGAAATGATTCTTGGTCAGAGCTTACCCGAACACGCACCTGTGGACCTGTGCGAGCCACTGGGTCTGCACTTCCCGGGGGCCGCCATCGAATGACGGCTTCACGATCCCGAGGCTGTCAAGCTGAAAAGTGCAAGACTCCGATTCTTGGTGTATCCATCCGCGTACATGGACCCTCGCAGAGGTAGAGCACTTCGGTCTGCGTCGGTGGGTGGCCACAAGTTCCCAACGTTTGACACGAGCGCGAGCCACCGACAACCTGATGGCTGGCGCTCGTTGGGAAAGCTGGGCATCACTTTGCCAGCCTCTCGTTAAGTTTACTGAGTACTGCGTATGGATGCTCGCCAAGGTCTGCTGCGTTGGACCACTCAGCGATGAACGCCAAGTACTTCCGGACTTCCGGGTCGCGCATTATGCGAAGCAGATAGTACTGAATCGGGTGTCCGTCGCGGGTACTCAATAGCTTGGCTTGCCAGGCAAGCGCAATGTTGGCAAAGTGTCGAAGAAGCTTGTCGACTTCGCGTTCCCGTTCCGACCTTGGGGAAGGTGCTGTCGTACCTGAACGTCGAGTACTCGATCGCATAGAACGCCCGCTGAATTTCTTCGTCCTCCGCGAACCCCTTCAGACACTCCGCGACCAAAGCGGCCCGAGCTTGCGCGTTAGTGCGCCGTGATTGGTAAAACGTGAGGCAGTAGCCCGACGGCTGCGAAGATCGCACTCGCCGCGGGAACGATCAAGAACGCGAGTTGCGCCCAGTGTGGAAGTGCTGGAACTGACGGGTGCATCGTTACGCTACTGACGCCAACGTGACGTTAGCAACCCAATTCACTTAGGGACTGGCGCGGAGCCGATGATCGTCTGAAACTCGTGTGCATCGGCGAGGTCCTTGGCCAGTTTATCCAGCCATGCCTCCGTGTAGAGGTAGTCCTTATGAGCGGCGTCATAGACGCAGTACTTCGAATCCGTCACTTCTGGCTTAGTCGCGACAGCTGCGGGCCGCACCTTAAAGTAGTGCCAGGCTGCCGTGTGTGAGCCGATTGTGAATCTATGGGGAAGCTGCGCCTGAACTTTGGTCACGACTTGCTTGGGCTTGTAGAGATCGAGGTTCGCGATGGGTATGTGCTTTTCCTTGATTAACACGTTCAACTTTTCGAGTCGTGCCAGCTCGTCTCTATTTCCTTCGTCGACTTTGATGAATTCGACGGCAGTATCGGCGAGTTCCTTTCTATTGGCAATCTTGGGCACAAGAAAGACGTTGAATGAATACTTCGTGCTGTTGAGGGTCGACGAAGGTAACCCACCACGAAACGTCTCGACGTAGTCTTTGACGTTCTTCGCAACACCTGTTGCGAGTTCTTTCGCGGCTTTCTTTTTTTCCGAGGGAATCAGACGAGAGAACTGGAGAGAGACGGCGAGCTGTTCAGCAAGGGCATAGCGGGCACCGAACTCGGACGTGAGCAGTTCCTCCAGATTCAGCAAAGCAGCCTGGCATTCGCCGTAGAGACCCGCATCGAGCTCGGGCAGATGTCGGTGCTCGATCTTGTTTCGAAGGCCGATGAGGAACTCGAGATTCTTTCGTTCTGGCGGATTGTGTCCACCAAAGTGTTGCGCAAGACACTCGCTGAGTTCCCAATGCTTCGGTTCGCCGTCGATATGCACATACCGGTCGCCCTTGGGATTCTTCCCCTTCTTCTTGTACCAGGGCTTCTTCCTCTTCCGGTAGAAAATGGCGTGGAGAAGGGCGGTCCAAGCCATGACGATGAGGACGATGAAATGAGCGGTTCTGAAGCGGGGGCCGGGACGATTGTAGACATCAACCGCCGCGATGGTAGCGGCTCGGCACTTCTCGATGTTGTCTCGCGCTGCTCGCGGGAGACCCTTTGACATTTCGGGTTCGACGCCTCGATTTGCTAACTAGGCAGAGCTACTTCTCCCGCTCCATAGACGATGAACAATGTGATGGCCCGACAGCCTATCTCTCCTGTCATTGGAGACCGTTCAGCCTCCCTCATCAATTCAGTGGCTAACCTTGTTTGGGGGGTGGCAGCTGCACATAGGCGACGAGTTCGGAGTAGGGCCCGATCAATATCCTCTGACGTACGGCAGCTTCCCCGCCGTCGCCTCGATCCCCGCGCCCGCTTCCAGCAGCACCGCGGTGGAGTCCCAAGTCCCCGCCATGAGCTGGTTGCGCGGCCCGTCGGGCACGGTGGCCTTGATCACGCGGTCGCCGAAGCGTACCTCCTGCTTTTCCACGTCTACCTGCACCGGAGTCTGGGGCTCGCGGCCTATGGCTTTTTGCAGCCACTCGAGGTCTTCCTGGGAGGCGCGGAGGCAGGGGATGCCGAGCATCACGCAGTTGCCGAAGAAGATCTCGCCGAAGGAGCCGCCCACGATGGCGCGGATGCCCCAGCGCATGAGGGCCTGGGGGGCGTGCTCGCGTGAAGACCCGCAGCCGAAGTTCTGGCCGACCACCAGCACGGAGGCGCCCTGGAAGGCGGGCTGATTGAAAGGATGCTCGGGGTTCTGCTTCCGGGCGTCCTCGAAGGCGTGCTCGCCCATGGTCTCGAAGGTCACGGCCTTGAGGAAGCGGGCGGGGATGATGCGATCGGTGTCGATGTCGTTGCCGGTGACGGGGATGCCGCGGCCCGCGATCTGGCGGCGCTTGTAGTCCGTGGTGGTCGCGCTCATTTCAGGATCTCCCTCACGTCGGTGACGACGCCGGTGATGGCGGCGGCGGCGACCATGGCCGGGCTCATGAGGAGCGTGCGCCCGGTAGGACTGCCCTGGCGGCCGATGAAGTTGCGGTTGCTCGATGACGCGCTCATCTCGCGGCCCACGAGCTGGTCCGGGTTCATGCCGAGGCACATGGAGCAGCCGGCCTTGCGCCACTCGAAGCCCGCGGCCTTGAAGATCTCGTGCAGGCCCTCGGCCTCCGCGTCCTTGGCCACCTGCTGGGAGCCGGGCACGATGAGCGCGCGCACGCCCTTGGCCACCTTGCCCTTCTTGGCCACCTCGGCGGCGATGCGCAGATCGGACAGGCGCCCGTTGGTGCACGAGCCCACGAAGGCCACGTCGATCTTGGCGCCCTTGATGGGCTGGCCGGCCGAGAAGCCCATGTGGGCCAGCGCCTCTCTGAACGTGGGCCGCTCCGCCTCGGGCTGAGCGTCGGGCGAGGGGATCGTCTTGCTCACGCCCACCGACATTTCCGGATTGATGCCCCAGGTTACCACCGGCTCGAGAGACGCGCCGTCGATGCGCTTCACGTCGTCGAAGGAAGCGCCCGGCTCCGTCGCCACCGACTTCCACCACGTGGCCGCCCGGTCGAAGGCCGCGCCCGCGGGAACATAGGGCCGGCCGCGGAGATACTCCACCGTCTTCGCGTCGGGATTGACGTAGCCGAAGCGCGCGCCTCCCTCGATGGACATGTTGCAGACGGTGAGGCGCTCTTCCATGGACATGCCGTCGATGGTGTCGCCCGCGTACTCGTAGGCGTAGCCCACGCCGCCCTTCACGCCGAGGATGTTAATGATGGCCAGGATCACGTCCTTGGCGTAGACGCCCTTGGCGAGCTTGCCCTCCACCCGCACCTGGCGCAGCTTGGGCTTGGCCATGGACAGGCACTGCGTGGCCAGCACGTCGCGCACCTGGCTCGTGCCGATGCCGAAGGCGATGGCGCCCACGGCGCCGTGGGTCGAGGTGTGGCTGTCGCCGCAGGCGATGGTCATGCCCGGCTGGCTGAGGCCCAGCTCCGGCCCGATCACGTGGACGATGCCCTGCTTGCCCGTCGACATGTCGAAGAGCGGGACCCCGAAGTCCTTCATGTTGCGGTACATGTGCTGCGCCATCTCCTCCGCTTCCGGATCCGCGTAGGGACGCGTCTGGTCCGCGGTGGGAATGATGTGATCGAGCGTGCCGAAGGTGCGCTCGGGCATGCGCACCTTGAGGTTCAGCTCCTTCAGCATCTGGAAGGCCTGCGGTGTCGTCACCTCGTGGATCAGGTGCAGGCCGATCAGGAGCTGGGTCTGGCCGGACGGCAGCGTCCGCACCGTGTGTGCTTCCCAAACCTTGTCGAGCAGCGTGCGTGCCATGGTGGCTCCCTCCTTCGGGGCGCTCATCCTGCCTCACCGGCACTGTGTAGTCCAGTGAAACGTTCTGCAGCGAATGGTAAGCTGTGCTTCATGATCGACGCCGCCCTCTTTCCCGCGCTCGAGACCCTGCTCGCCGTGGCGGGCACGGGCTCGGTCGCGGCGGCGGCCCGGCAGCGCCACATCACCTCCTCCGCGGTGAGCCAGCAGATCCGGCGGCTCGAGACACACTTCGGCATCAAGCTCTTCGAGCGTGCAGGCCGCGGCGTGCGCCTCACCGCCACTGGCGAGACGGCGCTGCCCGTGGTGCGCGAGCTGTGGAGCGAAGCCGAGGCTGCCTTCGGCCAGCTCGCGGCGCTGTCCGGGCGCCCCGCCGTCACGCTGCGGGTGGCGGTGAGCGACTATCTCGGCAAGGGGCTGCTCGTCCCGGTGCTTCATAACCTCCTCGACGAGGAGCCGCCGGTGCGCTTCGAGATCGTCACCACGCACTCGCGTGCGGGCGTGCGCCTGGTGGCGGGCGGCGACGTGGACCTGGCCGTGGTGACGGGGCAGGAGATCCCGCGCGGGCTCGAGGACCGGCATCTCTTCGACCAGCCGTTTGTGTGGGTGGGCCCGCGGCGCGGGCGGCGCGATCGCTCTCCGCTGACGGAGCGGCTGCGGCGCGAGCCCGTGCTGCGCCTGGCCGGCGAGAGCCGCGGCCGCGCGCTGCTCGACGAGTACCTCGCCGAGCACCGGATCCGCCCCGTGTCCACCATCGATGTGCCGAGCGTGTCGCTGCTGCTCTCGTACGTCTCCGGGGGGCTCGGCATCGGGCTGGTGCCCGCTCTGGCCCTCGCCGAGGCGCCTTCTGATCAGGTGGTGCGTGAGCCCGCGCGCATGCCCGCCTTGCCCGTCACCCTGGTGTGGCGCACCGCCGCGCGTCGCCAGCCCGCCCTGACTCGCCTCGCCACGCTGCTCATCGCCGCAGGCGCTCGGGTGGGCGCGAAGCTGGCCCGGCCGGCGCGCGGCTAGAACATCTCCGCGAGCCGGCGGATGCCCGCGCGGATCTCCGCCTCATTCAGCGCCGCGTAGCCGAAGAGGAGGCCCGCGCGAGCCGGCGGGCGCGTGTAGGCCGGGGCGATGGAGTACACGCTCACACCCGCCCGCGCGGCGCGTGCGATCACCGCGTCGAGCTCCCGCGGGCGGAGGTCGTTGAACCACACCACCAGGTGCAC
>Ga0137407_10002909_pt1 | contig 11337 bp, 17 predicted proteins | sample CZOMad2_2_16fung_FD_108410 | JGI IMG/M metagenome (GOLD analysis project Ga0137407, IMG submission 108410) | Vadose zone soil fungal communities from Angelo Coast Range Reserve, California, USA - CZOMad2_2_16fungal (Illumina Assembly) | ecosystem: Environmental > Terrestrial > Soil > Vadose...
CTTGCCGTCCTCGGTCACTCTGCCGGTCCCGACCGCGACGACTTTGCCCTCTTGCGGCTTCTCCTTCGCGGTGTCGGGAATGATGATGCTGCCATGCTTGTCGTCCTGCTCCTCGACGCGTCTGACGAGCACGCGGTCATGGAGCGGGCGCAGTTTCGTCGTCGCCTGAGCCATCGGGCTGGCCGGTGCGCGGTTCGGGACCGGCCGCAGTCTCGTCGGGGTTGCCTGAGTCATGGTGCGGGTGCCTCCCTCTTCGTCCGGGGTGGGTGATTGAGCGCGGCTGGTGGAATTGTCCAGCGCGGCCAGTGTACCACTCATGTAGTACACATTGCGGAAATTGATCTAGTGTACTATTCTAGTAATACAGAGCGATTCCAGGAGGGCCAGCACCCGATGCGTCCGGCGAATCGTCAGTCGACTCAGGCAGGCCGAAGCAGCGCGTCTCTGGCGAAGAGCACGAAGGCCTCGGAGCGACAGGGCTCACCGGAGCAGGCGGCCGCCGGCCAGCAGACCGAGGCTCGCAGGGCCCAAAGCCAGAAGGCCACGAGCGCGGCGGCGAGCGAGACGCGGAACGCTCGGCAATTCACCAAGACTCGCGCGAGCGCCATCCAGGCCCACAGCCGCGCCCGCGGGCAGCGGCGGCAGGCGAGACGAGATTCCCGCTGACAACGGATGACGAGGGCGCGCGGAGATCGGGGATGAGGTGGCTCATGGAGTTCTACAACGAGAGGCGGGGGATCCTGGCGCGTTACGACGTCGAGGCGCCCCTGCCAGCGGCGGCAGCCCTGTTGGGCCTGAACGCGGCGCTCACCGAATATCCGTCGCCACCGAGAAAGGGCCGGCTGAGTTTGTTCGAGCAGGCCGACCGCGTCGGTGGGCAAGACGCCAGCGGGTGGGTCCTCCATCGAATCGTGAAGGCGGGCGCCCCGGGGTCACCTGACGCCGTCGCGGCGCACGCGACGTAAGAGACTCGCGAGCATGGAACTCAAACAGCGGAAGTTCGCGATCGGCTACCTCGCGATCACGCTCATTGCGATCCTCGTGTTTCAGCTCCCGCTCTTCGGGCCTCGGGCCGCGACCCTGTCGTACAGCGAGTTCAAAGCGCTGGCCAAGAAGGGCAAGGTCAGCAACCTCACCGTCGACCGAGAAACGATCAGCGGCACGCTCTCAACCGATGGGCTCGAGACGCTACTGACGAAGGAGAAGCTCGAGGAGCTGAAGCGATCGAGTGGTGACACGCACCGCTTCGTCGCGGCGCGCGTCGAGGATCCCGGGCTGGTGGCCGAGCTCGAGCAGGCGAACGTCAAGTTCACAGGGCGCGTGGAGAATACCTGGCTCACGACCCTCCTCTCCTGGGTCCTTCCCGCCGTGGTGTTCGCCGGCGTGTGGATCTTCGTCATGCGCCGCTTCGGCCCGCAGCAAGGGCTGATGACCATCGGCAAGAGCAAGGCCCGGGTCTATGTCGAGCACAAGACCGGGGTCACGTTCGACGACGTCGCGGGCATCGACGAGGCGCGGGGAGAGTTGATGGAGGTCGTGGACTTCCTCAAGAACCCGGATCGCTACCGGCGCCTCGGCGGGAAGATCCCCAAAGGGGTGCTCATCGTCGGCGCGCCCGGCACCGGGAAGACGCTGCTGGCCAAGGCCGTCGCGGGGGAGGCCGGCGTGCCGTTCTTCAGCTTGAGCGGCTCGGACTTCGTCGAGATGTTCGTCGGCGTGGGGGCCGCGCGCGTCCGCGATCTCTTCGCCCAGGCCCAGCAGAAGGCCCCGAGCATCATCTTCATCGACGAGCTGGATGCGTTGGGCAAGGCGCGCGGTGTCAGCCCAATCGTGGGCGGCCACGACGAGCGAGAGCAAACCCTGAATCAACTCCTCGCAGAGCTCGACGGCTTCGACACTCAGATGGGCGTCATGATCCTGGCGGCCACGAACCGCCCGGAAATCCTGGACCCTGCCCTGCTCCGGCCCGGCCGGTTCGATCGGCAGGTGGTTCTCGACCGTCCCGATCTCAGAGGGCGGGAAAAAATTCTCAACGTGCACGTCCGTGACGTCAAGCTGGCCCCCGGCCTCGATCTCTCCCTGGTGGCCGCCAGGACGCCCGGCTTCGTCGGCGCCGATCTCGCCAATCTCGTCAACGAGGCCGCACTCCACGCCGCCCGCACGGGGAAAGAGGCCGTGGATGCGCTGGACTTCGACGAGGCCATCGACCGCGTCGTCGGTGGTCTCGAGCGCCGATCGCGTGTCATCAACCCGAAGGAGAAGGAGATCGTCGCCTATCACGAGGCCGGCCATGCGCTGGTGGCGGAGTCGCGCGAGCACGCGGACCGGGTGGCGAAGATCTCCGTAATCCCTCGCGGCGTGGCCGCGCTCGGGTACACGCAGCAGCAACCGACCGAGGACCGGTACCTGATGACGCGCGCCGAGCTCCTGGATCGACTCGACGTGTTGCTCGGCGGTCGCGTGGCGGAGGAGCTCGTCTTCGGCGACATCTCCACCGGCGCGCAGGACGACCTGCAGCGGGCCACCGACATGGCGCGCCACATGGTCGCTCGCTACGGGATGACGGAAGCCCTGGGGCTGGCGACGTTCGAGCCGCCCCGTCAGGCGCTCTTCCTCAACGTGCCGTCGATGGCTCAGCGAGAGTACAGCGAAGAGACCGCCCGTCGCATCGACGACGAGATCCGAAGCCTTTTCGAGGCCGCCCACGAGCGAGTCCGCAAGACACTGACGGCGAAGCGCGAGGTCCTCACGTCGCTGGCCAAGCTCCTGATCGAAAAGGAGGTCGTGAGCCGGGACGATCTCACCGCCCTCCTGGCGTCCGCGGAGGTTTAACGGGCGCGCACAGGCTGATTGCTTTTGGAAGCGAGGTAGTCCGCCTGGGCGCGCTCGAGCTCGGCGATGATCGCCTCGCGCTCGGCCATGAGGCATCGGGCCGCCTGCTCGCGGGTGAAGGCAAGGACGCCGAAGCGGAGCCGGCTCCTCAGGCGGCCGGCGGCCACCAGGTAGCGATACGCGACCACACCGGTCAGCGGCCAGCGAAAGCGCGAAGACCGTGGCCCCAGCCGCACCGGACAGCTGTCCGACCACCGACGTCTCGAGCGCCCAGAACAGCGGAAACGCGATGGCGCTCGCCAGGAAGCGCGTGGTCGCGTAGTCGGTTTCTTTCCGGGCCAGCCGACGGGTTAGCCAGCGGGGGACCAGGTACGGGAGGCAATTGACGACGGCGCCGTAGACGAAGAAGGGGAAGCCTACGACCGCCTGCCACGAGCGGCGAACACGCTCGCGGTACTCCGCCAGGAGGGCGCGGTAGCCCTAGATTCGCTGCCAGAGCCGCTCCACGCGCTCAGGGTCGCGCGCGCGCGTCAGGACCGCCCCGGCCTTCGCTCACGAGAGCCTCCTCGGAGTCCGTGGACGACGACGGTGCCGGAAGACGTCGTCCATCGCTCAGTGTACCACTCAAATAGTACACCTTGACTCTCGTGGTTCCCTAGTGTACTAATGTAGTCATACAGTATGAGTGTCACGATGAACCTGAGGATAAACGGGCACAGTCCGATCCCGATCCGGCGTCAGCTGATGGAGCAGCTCCGCCACGCCATCGAGGCCGGCGGCGTCCCGCGGGACCAAGCGCTCCCCAGCATCCGGGAGCTGGCCGGATTTCTCGGCGTCAATCCGAATACCGTCGCGCGCGTCATCGACGATTTGAAGCGAAGTGGATACGTGGAGGCTCGGCGGGGGAAGGGCGTGTTCGTGGCTCCGGCGCCGCCCGCCCGCCCCTCCCCTCACCTCCGCGAGACCTTCTTGCAAGATACGGTGATCCGGGCCGCGGCCCTCGGGATGACGGCCGACGACTTGTCGGTCGGCGTGCTGAGCTTCGCCGGGGTCCGGCCCAACGCCATCCGCGGGGCCGTCCAGGTTCTCCTGGTGGAGTGCAGCCCGCCGGAGCTCGACTTCTTTGCCCGGCAACTCGAGGCCCACTTGCCGGTTCGCGTCGACAAGATGCTCCTCGGCGAGCTGGCGGCGGTCACGCGGCGCCCGAAGCAAGTCGGTCGCTGGGGCGCGGCGGTCACGAGCTTCTGCCATCTCCCGCAGGTGGAGCGCCTTCTGAAGGGCAAGGGGGTTCCAGTGATCGCGCTGCTCGCCGAGGCGCATCTCGAGACCCTCCACCGCCTGGCCCAGTTCCCGTCCGGGACACGGGTGGGCGTCGCCTCGACTACCGTTGAGACAGCCCACAACCTGGAGCACTCGATTGCGAACGCCAACCTGCCGAACATCGCGCTGGTCGGGGTCTGCCCCGCCGAGGGGGCCGCACTCGGTCGCCTGGTGCGGCGAGCGGACGTCATCGTCTGCTCCACCGCAGCGGCCGAGCGGGTCCGGGGCCTCGCGGGTTCCACCGTGCAGGTGTTGATCGACGACCGGGCCCTCGACGCGCGGGCGATCGAAATGCTCGCGACCCTTCTGGTGCAACAAAACGGCGATGGGCCGACAGCCGATCCGGCGCCGAGGCAGCTGGGGTCTCGCCCGCCCGATGGACGTAAATCACGAGAGGGCGCGACGCGTGCGACGGGACTGGGGAAGTGATGCGAGTGACCTGTAACCAGATGAAGGAGGAAGAGTCATGACTTTCTTGACGTGGATTCTCGCGGGCTTGCTGGCCGGCTTGCTGGCCGGATGGGTTGTGAAGCGCGGAGGCTACGGGCTGAACTGGGACATCACCCTCGGTCTCGTCGGGAGCATCGGGGGGAGCTGGATTCTTCGGTCCCTGGGGTTCTACCCGGGAGCCGGGATCGTCGCGACGGCTGTCGTTGCGTTCATCGTGGCGGTGATCCCGATCGTCGCTCAACGCAAGTTCTTCGCCACCGAGCGTCCTGCCCAAAAGAAGGATGCTTACTGGCGGTGGGGGCTAGGCGCCATGCTCGTGGCCCTCGTCGCTTGGATGATCCTCGGCCCCGTGCAGCAGCCGGCGGCGGTGGCTGCGGCGATCGAGGAAAAGACGTACGCGGTGACGCCGGCGGCGGTCAAGGTGACGGCCGGAATCGTCACGGGCGAAATCACCGACATGAAGGTCGCGGAACGGGTCGAGAAAGGGTCCGACCGAATCGTCACCGCCGCGAAGCTTACGGGGATGCTCAAGCTGAAGAACACCTCGGCCAACCAGACGGTGCGGCTGCTCGAGGGGAAGCTTCTCTATATCGATGCCCAGGGACAGCCCATCAAGCTCGAGGACGCGCGGACCGAACCGACCTTCAAGTTCGCCACCTACGGCAGCAGCGAGCGCCTCGATCCCGGGCAGGACGCCATCCAGTCCCTGGATGTGGAGTTCCCCGCCGAAGCCTTGAAGGCCATGAAGCTGAAGGAGATCCGCCTCGAGTTCGCGTATATCCCTTCACCCTACCGGGCGGAGACGGTCAACTTCGCCGTCTCGATTAGCGCGGGCAAATAATGGGCCCCGCGGAGGTGGCTCCTCGGAGCCACCTCCGATTTCTGAGTCCCGACGGTGATGGCGAAAACACGATGCAACCCATGCACGACCTCGATGAGCTCGAGGCTCAGGGCCCGCTCTCGAAGGGTGGCTTCGACGAACGCAAGTGCGAGGCCGTGGCGGGGGGCGCGAGCTCTGCTGTTCTCGAGCGTGATCCGTACACAGACGATGGCGGCGAAAGCTGATCGAGCAGCGCCAGCAATTCGGGAGAGTGCGGCGGGAACCCGACCAGACGCCGCCCCTAAGAGGTGTCGATGAACACCAATGACCACCACCGTGACGATGATTCACAGCGGCTCGGGACCCTCAGCCCGGCGCCGATGAAGTTCATCCAAATCTGCGCATCGCAAAACGACCTTTTCGCTCTCGACAAGGAAGGGAACATCTACCAGTACAACTTCAATGCGAAGGAGTGGGTCAAGCTCGGCGCGAGCCGCTCATACGAGGAACACGCCTGAGCCGCCGTCGGCCAGGCGAACCGCTCCTCCGCCTCACGCTCCGAGCAGGGCGGAGCGCCACAGCCGCCGCTGAGCGGCGATCGTGAGCGCTGCGCCGACGCATCCAATCAGCAACATCGCCGGCATCCCTAGGTCGCTCGAGGTCAAAGCCCAGACGATCGCGCCTCCGACCACGCTCCCGATGCAGCCCAGAACCAGGTCGAAGACGAACCCATAGCCTCCCGCGCGCGAGGCGGCCTCAGCCACCCACCCGGCGATGAGGCCGGAGAGAACCAGCATTGGACCCATCTGCACGATGTGTTCGAGCATGAAGCGTCCCTGCCTTTCTGAAGCTAATCGAACCGGGACTTTCTCCGGTAGGGGCTACCGGAAGGGCACCGGGCCCGCGCCAGCAAGCCGGCAGAGGTAGCGGAAGGTCGTGTAGTGCCGGCGGTCGGAGTCCCATGTTTTGATCCCGTCCGGCAGCGACTCTGCCGTCGGCCCCACCCGCGATAGTGCATCTTTGGCCATCGCCGCCTGCTGGGCGGCCTCGCACTCGGCCTTCGTTTCGTATGATGTCATCTCATACATCGGGCCGGCCACCCGCAGTGGCCCACTGGTGCGGTAGATGCCGATGTCGCGCCACAGAACCGTGACCTCGCTCGAAACGATCCCCGTCGGTACCGACACCGGTCTCGCCGCATAGGATTGGTCCTCGACGGGTGCTATCGGCGACACATGCCCTCGCACGCACCCGAGGGTCAACACCGCCACCACCGTGGCTAAGGCGGTCAGCCCTATACATTTCAACATCGTCGCCTCCTTGGCGAGTCCCGGACAGCTCCGGTCGTCGCTCTACCTACTGACTTCGAGACGGTAGCTGGCGGCCTTCACCTGCGCGACGCGTTCTGCCTCGCTTCTCGCGAACCGCCCTGGCCTGCCGTTCGATGTTGGCAAACAGCGCTGGGTGGCTTTCGCGCTTCAGCCCCACCCAGATAAGCGCACGAAGGACGATCTGGAGGCTCACGGGCAGCTTGAGCGCTGTCGTCGCTCTGCCGGCGACGACGCGAGCCTGATCCAGCAGGTCCTGCGAAAGAATGAGAAGGAGCCTTGTCCTGTTCTCGAGCATTCTGCTCTCCCATCTCAGGGTACTGACCTTCGGCGGCCAGCTAGGCCGCGACATCGCGGATCGCCGCTCGCGCTTTTTTTTCGACCTCCATCGCAATCGCGACCATTCTGTGAGCGCGCTTGGCGTGCTCGGCGGCCTTCTGCATCACCTCGCTGTCGCGCGTGCCCTGAGCCACGAAGTCGCAGCCGGGTATCAGATCGGCGCACCTGAGTTCTCTCGCCATTCGAGGACCCTCCTTCAGACAGTTCACGACGAATCAGACTCTACGTGGCCGCACGGCGGCAGAGGACCGGGGCGCGTCCCGGACGGCACCGGCACGGCCTCGGCCCCGGCCGCCCTCGCATCAGGCGGCCTTGACTTCGATCATTCTCGGCATCGCGGCTCGCGGCGCAGGGATCCTCACCTCGAGCATGCCGTTCGCGTACTTCGCCTCAACGTGGGTGGCATCGACGCCCTCGGGGAGCGCGAAGCTCCGCTGGAACCCGCCGTACGCGACCTCGCGGACGAAGTAATCCTTGTCCGTGGTGTCGGGGTCGGGCTTGCGCTCGCCTTTGACCGTGAGGACGTTGTCCATCAAGGACACGGCAACGTCCTTCGGGTCGACGCCTGACAGGGCGAGCTGGATGACATACGTGCCGTCTTCGATCCGCCCCTCCGCGGCAGGGAGCCACGAAGCAGGGCGCTGAACGGTCTCATCCGTGACGCCGTCGACGAACCTCAGGAAGAGGTCATCGACATCATGGTGGAAGTGGAATTTCCGGGCTGGGGACCAGCGAAGCATGGTGTTCATCGTGCTCTCCTTGGGTCGTACCCGCGCATCGCCGGCGGCAACCTCTCTCGCGCGATGCACCGGCTTGCCCCCGCTACATCCGGCTTGACTTAACTTATATCACGATATAAATTATATAACAACTAAAGAATATATTAATTATGTGGGCATGGCGTCCGAACCGTCGTGCCACGAGTCGCCCGGAGCGGCAGGAGGTCGCGATGCCCGACCATAAAGCCAGAGTCCTTCTCAGTCTCTCTCACGATGCTCGAGGACGGCCCTTCAAGATCGACGCGATGCGGATCGAGCCGGCCCTCCAGTTCGCCACCTCCGGCAGCGTACGGCTCGACCCCGGACGGGATGCGATCCAGTCCCTGGACGCGAGCGATCCAGTGACCGGTCGCGTCCTCTTCGAGTCGGACGCATCCCAGGCCCGGAGCCTCGAGGGTCGTCGGCTGACCATGTACTCCTCACTGAGGCTCCCCGACCGTTCACGGCTAAGGATGTTGAACCCGGGACAGTGGTCAGCCCCGCATTCGGCAAACAGAGCCGCGAGCCGGCGCGTTTTGACATCTCCCCTTTCCTCGTTCGCGCAGGAGAAGGAGGGACGTATGCGCCCGGGTTCTATGGAGTTTTGAGAAATGGAAGAACGACCGACTCTGAGACGAGCGACGAAACTCTGGCGGGAGGCCTACCGCTGCCAGATAGGGGGAAAGGTGGATCGAGCGATCGAGCTCTACCGCCACTCCATCGAGCTGTATCCGACCGCAGAGGCACATACCTTCTTGGGGTGGGCCATGAGCTTCCAGGGTCGCTTAGCGGAGGCCACCCAGGAGTGCCTGCGCGCGATCGAGATCGACGCTGAGTTCGGCAATCCGTACAACGACATCGGGGTCTACCTGATGCAGCAGGACAAGCTGGACGAGTCGATCTCGTGGCTTGAAAAGGCTAAGCAGGCCAAACGCTACGAGCCGCGGCAGTTCCCCTTCCTGAATCTGGGGCGGATCTACATCCGGCAGGGACGCTGGTGGCAGGCGCTTCGTGAGTTTGAGGGGGCTGTGCGGCTAGCTCCGCGTGACGAAGGCGCGGCGAGAATGCTTCATACGCTACGTGGTCAGCTGAACTGAGATGGCCTTTGACCTCATCGCTCTGGGAACTGTTCCCGCTGGCGAAGCGCCGGCCGCCAGGAGCGAAATCGACGACGTCGGGCGCGCATTTTGGCAGGTCGTCGTCGAGCTCGACGATGCGAAGCATGCCTCGCTCGCCTACGCGAATCGCTGTGACCGTGAGGCGCCAACGCGGTGGGACCAGAGGGCGGGGACGGCTCTCGCTCCTCGCCCGTCATCGCGAGGAAGACTGGCTGACCGATGAAGCTCCTATTGATTCGCCACGCCGCCGCGGTGCCCCGAGGGACGCCCGGCGTTCCCGACGACGAACGTCCTCTCACTCGCGAAGGCAAGGCCGAGTTCCGCGTGGCCGCCCGAGGGCTCGCCCGGGTCACGCGTCGGCCAGACGTGTTGCTGACGAGCCCGCTTCCCCGAGCCCGGGTGACCGCCGAGATCGCCGCGCGCGCCTTCGAGAACATCACCCCCACGATTGAGCCAGCCCTTGCTCGCTCGAGCGTCGACGGAATCGTCGCCGCGCTGAAGACTCACCCACCCGGCGCCAGGATCGCGCTCGTCGGCCACGAGCCTCTCCTCGGGGCGCTGCTCGCGCGCCTGCTCGGCGCCGCGCAGGGCGAGCGGCTCGCGTTCGAGACGGGCGGCGCGGCTCTGGTGGACCTTCCCGACGGTCCTACGACCGACGGGCGGCTTCGCTGGTTCCTCAAGCCACGAATCCTCAGAATGCTAAACGGCCCGGTCGAGATCACGGCACCTCGGGCTGACCCACCGCCCGTCGCGGAAGGGCGAGACGCATGATCAACAGGGCCGACGTTGCGCTCTAGCGGGGCTGAGGCGGCTGAGCTGGTCGCGGTCGTCGATCTGGGCTCGACGGCCGTTCGCCTGCTGGTCGCCCGAGTCACCCCCGACACGGGCTATCGTGTGCTCGCCGAGGAGCGAGTGCCTACGCGGCTGGGGGGCGGGGCGCCCGGCACCCTGCCCCGCGAGGCGATCGACGCGACACTGCGGACCGTGCACCGCTTTTTCGCGCGGTACTCTCCGAATGGTCGAGGTCCGCGCATCGTCGCGGTGGCGACGTCGGCCGTTCGGGACGCCGAGAACCGCGAGCGGCTGCTCGACCCGCTGCGCCGCGACGAGGGCATCGACGTGCACGTCCTGAGCGCGCGAGACGAGGCACGGCTCGGCGTCGACGCCGCCCTCGAGAGCCTATCGTTCAACAGCGGCCTGGTCGTAGACATCGGCGGCGCCAGCCTCCAGCTCAGTCGGGTACGGCGCCGCAAGGTCGTCTCGATGGCGAGCCTGTCGCTCGGCGCCGTCCGGACGACGCGCCGTTTTGTTCGCCACGATCCGCCCACGTCGCGCGAGCTGCGAGCGCTCCGTCGCGAGATCCGCACGCAGCTCATGGCCGACCTGCCCCCCGCCGCCCGTGGCGAGATCGTGGTGGGCCTCGGTGGCACCGTCCGCTCTCTGGCTGGCATCTACCTCCGCACCCATCGCGGCCGCACGCGCCGCCACGGGCTGCGGCTTCACCAGTCCGACGTCACGGCCATCCGGGAGCGACTCGAAGGTCTCTCCCAACGAAAGCGTCGGAGGATCCGCGGCCTCAAGGCTGAGCGCGTCGACATCATCCTGGCCGGAGCCATCCTCATCGAGGAGGTCATGGTCTTCGGCGGGTATCTGACGCTCGCGGTGTGCACGCGGGGGATCCGGGACGCCATTCTCACGCGCGAGACCTTTCACGGGAGAGGCTGAGTGAACTCGGACGCGTTCGTCAACCGCGAGCTGTCGTGGCTCGAGTTCAATCGGCGCGTGCTCGAGGAGGCGCAGGATCCGAGCGTGCCCTTGCTCGAGCGGGTGAAGTTCCTCGCCATCTTCAGCTCGAACCTGGACGAGTTTTTCATGGTGCGTGTGGCGGCGCTGAAGCGCCGCCTCCACGCGGGCGACCAGACGCCGGGGCCCGACGGGCTCACGCCCGCGGAGACGATCAAGGCTGTCGCGGCGCGAGTCCGTGAGCTGGTCGATGCGCAGCACCACTGCTTTCTCGGCGAGATCCAGCCGCTGCTCACCGCCGCGGGGATCGTCCTGCTCCACCCCAAGGAGACCAGCGACGAGCAAGCGCGCTTCCTCGAGGAGTACTTCCGCCGCACGCTACTACCCGTCCTGACGCCGCTGGCCGTCGACCCCGGCCATCCCTTCCCCTATCTCGGCAACCGCTCGCCGTGCCTCGTGGTCTCCATCCGACCGTCGATGCCGTCGGCGCTGCTGGCGAGCTCGCTCTCCGTGATCCACATCCCGAGCCAGGTCCTCCCGCGCTTCGTCGCACTGCCCGATTCCACCGGCCGGCACGTCTTCATGCTGCTGGAGGACGTGATTCGTCAGCACCTGCCGAGCATCTACAA
>Ga0137407_10002912_pt1 | contig 11335 bp, 7 predicted proteins | sample CZOMad2_2_16fung_FD_108410 | JGI IMG/M metagenome (GOLD analysis project Ga0137407, IMG submission 108410) | Vadose zone soil fungal communities from Angelo Coast Range Reserve, California, USA - CZOMad2_2_16fungal (Illumina Assembly) | ecosystem: Environmental > Terrestrial > Soil > Vadose zone...
GTTCACGTCGGCCGACGACTGTACGTTTTCCAGTTGCGCCAGCAATTGACCTTTCTTGACCCGGTCGCCTTCCTTGACGTAGAGCCGGGTGATCTTGCCGAAGGCATTCGCGCCGATGTTGACATAAGTCTTCGGCCTGACCTCGCCCGAGGCGCTCACCACCGAGGCCAGGTCCTGCCGCCCTGCTTTCCCGGTCTGGACGGTGACGACACCCTTACGGCCTTGGTAAACGGCGATACTCGCAATCACCGCGATGGCGATGGCGACTCCGCCGCCGATCAGTATTTTCTTTGCTGTGCTCATGGCTCTCTTGATTTCTCGACCGGCGCTACTTCTGAAGTGGCGCTGCCATTACGTCCCGATCTGAGGCGTACGCGAGCACACCCATCAGATACGGCGAGGCGGGCTCAAAAGTTCCTGCGGAATCAATCATCGTGTGGGCGCCGGACCGCGGAGCAGCAGATATGTCCAGACATTGCGGAGCGGAGACCGGCCACAGCGTGTGTTGATAACAGGTCGATTATAGCCGGAGCGAGGCGGAAATCGAAGAAACTGTGCCGGCGCGTACAAGGGTAAAGAAAGGCCGTTTTTTACAATCTTTACAATTGGTTAGAGGGGGCGGGATGGTCTTGCCTTGACCCGACTAAAGTCATAGAATAGCTGCCAAGGGCCGTACGTCGTTAGGAGTGCCTCCATGTCCCGGGTAAGGTTTCTGAAACGCCTCTTCGCAGTCTCCGTTTTGCCGGTGTTCTTGTGGGTGATGGTGTCTCTTGCATCCGCGCAGGAGGGAAAAGCCGACGCCGCCACTCCATCCGCCGATGCCTCATCTTCCCCCGACAAAACCAATCCGGACACCGATCCACTCAAGCGCCCCCTGACCGACAAGCAGAAGAAGCAGAATTCCAAATCGCTGAAGATCGAGTTGAGCAAGACCTACAAAAAGTGGCTTGACGAAGACGTACGCTGGATCATTACCGACGAAGAGCAGAAGGCGTTCAAGCTGCTGTCGAACGACGAGGAGCGGGACCAGTTCATCGAAGCTTTCTGGCAACGTCGCGATCCTACTCCCGACACAATCGAAAACGAATTCAAGGAAGAACACTATCGGCGCATGGCCTATGCCAACGAACACTATGCTGCCGGCATTCCAGGCTGGAAGAGCGATCGTGGGCGAATCTACATCATGTACGGACCGGCGGATGAAATTGAGTCGCATCCTTCGGGTGGGTCTTATGAACGTCCCATGGAAGAGGGAGGCGGCGAAACGTCGACTTTCCCATTTGAGGACTGGCGCTATCGTTACCTTGAAGGCGTAGGACAGGAAGTCATCATCGAGTTTGTGGATACGTGCATGTGCGGCGATTACCACATGACCATGGATCGCTCGGAGAAGGACGCGCTGCTCAATACGCCCAACGCCGGCTTGACCTTGTACGAGCAGATGGGTATGGCGAGCAAGGCGGACCGGTTTAGCGGCGGCGGCCTAGAGCGGTTGGGGACGGGGCCATTCAGCGCCAACAATCAGACCAAACAGTTTGACCGCCTGGAGCAGTTCTACAAGCTGCAGAAACCTCCCGCGGTGAAGTTCAAGGACCTCGAAGAAGTCGTCAGCCACAAGATCAACGTGAATATGATGCCGTTCGATGTGCGCACTGATTTTGTGCGGGTGACCAGCGACACGGTGCTGGTTCCAGTGACGGTGCAGGTAAAGAATCGCGACGTGACATTCGTGAACAAAGACGGCGTACAGCGCGGGACGGTCAATATTTTCATTCGGGTTACGACCCTCACCGGCAAGATCGTACAGACCGATGAAAACACGGTGCAGGTCGACGTGCCGACGGAGTTGTTGCCCAAGGTCACGGAAAATTCGTCGGTCTACTGGAAGGCACTTCCGCTGCGGCCGAACCTGTATCGGATCGATGTTGCGGTGAAAGATCTGAACGGGGACCGCTCCGGGTTGTGGAGCAGCCGGCTGCAAGTGCCGAGCTATGACGACGATCGTCTGTCGTCCTCCTCGCTGATCGTCGCAGACGTCATGGCTCCGGTTTCAACCAAAGAAATTGGCACCGGACAATTTGTGATCGGGAACACAAAAGTAAGGCCCCGGGTGGGGTCGGCGAGTGGCAAGCCGGTGGTTTTCAAGCGCAACCAGAAGGTCTACTTCTGGATGCAGGTCTACAATCTCGGGACCGATGACAAGACCCACAAACCCTCGGCTACGGTCGAGTACAATGTCATTAACGCGGCCACCAACAAGGCAGTCATTCATACCGTGGAATCGACGGAACAGATGGGAAATATCGGCGACCAAGTGACCCTGGAAAAACCTCTTTCGGCCTCCAGTCTGGAACCCGGGGTCTATCGCATTCAAATCAAGGTGAATGATAATATTTCCAAGCAGACGGTGGACCCTTCGGCAACTTTTGCCGTAGAGTAAGCTGGACCGCTTGTCTTTCTGCGAGGTGGTTGGATTGATGCTGGGTAGACTCGGGTTCAAGCTCGGGTTACTGGGGATTGCGCTGGCACTTCCGGTGCTGGCTGTGGATCGCCCAGGTTCGATCACCGGCTACGTGCGCAGTGCCGCCGGTGTTCCCCAGATGGGCGCCATGGTCGAAGTGCTGGGAACGGCCGCCTACAACCTCAGAGTATTTACCGACGAAAGTGGTTTCTACTCGGCCAGCGGTCTGCTGCCGGGCGTTTACAGCGTAAAAGCCTATTCGACTTCGTTCCTGCCCGCGCTGCGCGAGCACGTAGGACTGCGGCCCGGCAGCAGCGTAATGGTCAACCTCAAGCTCAGTGGGCTGTTCGAGGCAATCCAGTTTCCAGCGATGCGCGGTCCAGCCGACGATGATGACTGGAAGTGGGTGCTGCGGTCGGCCGCGAACCGTCCCATTCTGCGGATGCTGGAAGACGGTTCTTTGGTGGCGGCGTCGGCCGGCGACAAACACAATGCAGACAAGCATGACCTGAAAGGCACACTGTCGTTCGTCGCGGGCTCGGGCTCCGGCGGTTTCGGAAGCTCGTCCGACATGAACACCGGGTTCTCGCTCGAGAGGTCGCTTTTTTCATCCGGGACGGTGGCCTTGCGGGGCAACGTCGGCTACAACGGTGGTTCGCCCAACACCGTGCTGCGCGCCTCTTACAGCCATACTATGGCCGATGGGTCGAAACCGGAGATGGCCTTTACCATGCGCCGTCTGGCTGCGCCTGGGATCAATGGTTACGGCACGGCGCTGCAGGCCATGGCGCTTTCTGCGTCCGACAAATTCTCGCTGGGAGACATTCTGGAACTGCGCTTCGGAAGCGAGTTGCAGACCATTCAGTTCCTGGGACGGGTGACCGCGTTTCGTCCCTTCGGTTCAGCCGACCTGCATCTCTCGCCCAATACCGTGGTGGAATATCGTTACACCACCTCGGAACCGGATAGCCGCATGGAAAAGGGTTTCGACTCAGCCCCGGCGGACCTGAGCGAGTCTGGCCCGCGCGTCAGCATGGCGAGCTTCTCTTCGACAGTGGAACGGGCCCACCATCACGAACTCTCGCTCTCTCACCGCATGGGTGACACCAGTGTGCAGGTTGCCATGTACACCGATCGCGTGGCGGACCCGGCCCTGACCGGCGTCGGCGACACTTCCGCGGACGCTGGTGACGTACTTCCCGATATGTACTCCGAGACCTTTACCTACCGCGGCAAGGAACTGGATGCTCGAGGCATGCGCATGGTTTTAGAGCGCAAGCTGGCATCTGACCTGACCGCGACCCTGGACTACGGGTATGGCGGAGTACTCGATCTGAGCAAGACCGATGTCGCTTTGCAGGACGCACGCCGCGAAACCTATGTGCGTGACCGTCACACCGCGTCGGCGAAATTCAGCGGCACGCTGCCGGGCGCCAAGACGCGCTGGATTGCTTCCTATCGCTGGATCAGCGGGCAGGCGCTGACGCCGGTCGACATGTTCAACCAGTCGGCGGGGCAGTCCGATCCTTACCTGAACTTCTTCATTCGCCAACCCATTCCCAGAACCGGTTTCCTTCCCGGGCACATGGATGCGGTGGTCGATATACGTAATCTTCTGGCCCAGGGATATGTTCCGGTAATAGGTCAGGATGGCCGCACGGTTTATCTGGTTCAGTCCGCCCGGACTGTACGCGGTGGAGTAGCGTTTACGTTCTAGATCCAGTCGTCAGTCTTCAGTCGTCGGCCTTCAGCTCACAACAAAACCTCTGCTCTCCGAAAGCTGGCCTATCTACGATTCGGCTGCCTCAAATGTGCGCTCGTACTCGTGTATGTTCTAGATGAATGAATAATCTGCCCGACAGCCTCTTCGCAAACCCGGTGTGGCATGCTCTCACAACGAAGCATCACCACCTTGCCGTGTCCGAGGGTGATGCATGCCGCTATCCTGCCGAGGTCGTTCCTTTCGCGGCAGTCGCTGCGCCGACCGCAGTCGCTTTGCAGCAACTGCATTCCCTGCTCGTACCGGGTGAGTTTTTATGGCTCATAGGAGGAGATTACCCGCATGTGCCGGAGCTTCGTTTTGAAGAAAGGCTCGAGTGCCTTCAGATGATACTGCCCGAGGAAGTTGTGCCTCCCGATCCGACGATTGAGATTGCCGGCCTCTCCGATGCAAATGCCGCGGAGATGGTCGCACTCACAGACCTCGCGTTCCCCGGATTTTTTCGCAGAAGGACGTGTGAAATGGGCTCGTATTACGGCGTGCGATCTGATAGTGAATTGATCGCGATGGGCGGCGAACGCCTGATGCTCGAAGGCTACTCCGAGATCAGCGGCGTCTGCACCCATCCTGCACATCGTGGCAAGGGCCTTGCTGCGAGCCTGATCTGGCGGCTGGTGCGGGATCATTGTCGTGATGGGCTGGTGTCCTGGCTCCATGTGGCCGCGGCGAACCGTCGCGCCCTCGATCTCTACCTTCGCCTGGGGTTCGAAGTGGTCCGCACGGTCACGCTCCAGCGGATCGGTCGCAACCCAGCAGCATAGAATCGGGACAGCGATGCGGTCTGCTTGATTTCTTCGTTGTTCAGCGATCGGCACGCGGCGTATTTCCCCGCCTCTTCGAAGTCACCCTAACCTCATTCGGGGAACGCGGATTTCAAACAACGGAGTGCGAAGTTGTGCCCCGCGGGGAGGACGCGGGCTTCCGTCCCCACCTAGTTTGTGGCGGACAGCGAAAGACTGTCAGGGGCGGCTTTTGCACGAGCGGGGCGCTCGCGCCAACACATAAAAAAAAGCGGATGCACTTTCGCGCATCCGCCGATTTACTGACTCGCAATCCTTAGAAGATGATCTTGGCTGCGAGCTGCAGGTTGAAGGCTTCGCCGGGTCCGATACCAGGGGCGCCATTGAAGTCACCGATGGTGTCGCTCACGAAACCGTTCCCACCGACCGACCCGCCGCCGGAGGCCAGGTTGATCCGGTTGAGCAGGTTAAACATCTCCGCCCGGAGTTGTACTTTCAGGCGCTCGCCAATCGGAATGTTCTTGAACACCGAAAGATCCACGGCACCGTATCCCGGCGCAAAAAACTTGTTTCGCGTCAGGTTGCCGAGGAAGGTGGTCGGGCTGGAGCAATTGAAGGCCGCCGGATTGACCCATTGTTCCCCTCCAGCCGCGGCGGAGAATTTGTGAGAAACGCCGGCGAACGGATCCGCCACCAGGTCGCATCCCGGACGGGAGAAGCCACCCGAGATGTTGAACGGTTGCCCGGTGTGGAACGACAACAGAGTGTTCACCTGCCAGCCGTGAGTGAGGATCTTCGGGCCATGTGATGAGCCCGGGACCTCGTAGGTCAGGCTGGTGGTGAAGTTGTGCCGGGTATCGAAATCCCCGTTGCCGTACTCCGCCTTCAGGTTGTAGCTGTCCAATGGAATGACGCCGCGATACTCGCTCATTACGTCGAGAGCATGAGCCCAGGTGTAAGAGAACTGGCTCGAGAGTCCGTGAAAGGCCCGGATCCTCAAGGTGCTTTGGAAAGAGTTGTAGTTCGACGTGCCGGCGCTGTTGAGTTGCACGATGGAACCAGCGTTGGGGTACACAGCGTTGAATCGGCCAGTCGGGTCCGCGCCCAGCTGATTGATATTCAGCATGGTGCTCAGCTTGCGTCCTTCGCTGCCCACGTAACCAACCTGCAACACGGCCGCGCTGCCCAGACTTTTTTCGACCTGCAGATTGTAGTTAAAGAAGTACGGTGCGCGGAAATTCTGGTTGACCGAGTAAGCGTTGTAAGTGTTCTTGCCGCTCACCGGATCCGGAATGCCGCAGGCCGCCTCGGTATTGAAATTCAGACTGGGGCAAAGGGTGACTCCAGGGAAGACCGATGCACCGCCGGTTTGCACGGCATCCCAGTTGTAGCCGTTCAGACTGAAGTTCGAGACTGCAGCCGGACCTACCGGGTTGTCCTCGAGACCGTCCGAAGCTGAAATCGGTGGACGGAAGTCCAGGAACGGATTCATGTTGATCTGATCGAAGAATACGCCGATTCCGCCGCGCACCACCAGGTCGCCGTCGGCCTTCGGTTGGTATGCGAATCCAAAGCGGGGCGCGAAGTTGTTTCGGTCGGGCGGGAAGATGGAGTCGATGCCGTTGCCCTGGATAAGCATTCCTTTTCCCGGGATGAATACGGCCAGGTCTTTCTTGTCGCTGTACAGCGGCCCGAAATATTCGTAGCGCAGACCAAAATTCAGGTTCAGCTTTCGGGTGACTTGTATCGAATCCTGGGCAAACAAGTTAAAAGCATTGACCCTTACGAAGCGCTCCGGATTTCCAACGGCGATTGTGGAAGTCGAAACGTCGCCCGCGAGGAAATCAGCCAGGGCTCCAGTTGCGGTCGCGTCGTCTGAGGACGTGAAGCCTTGAGTGGCACAACTAGCAGGTGGATTTGCAACAGCGCATGCCGCAACGGCGGCTGCCCACGGACCCTGGCTTCCGTCGAAGCTGAATTTCCCGGTGCCACGGCGGTGGTAGAACTCGTTCACGCGGCCTTGCCGGACTTCACCTCCGAAACGCAACTGATGCCTGCCAACGTTATAGGAAACGATATCGGCCAGCATTCCGGTGACATCGTTGCGGCCTTCTGGGGGCGTAAGGCCGATTTGCTCAAACTTGGAAATGGCAATGTTCGGGGCTCCCAGAATGGGCTCACCCTTGATGGTCGCGTCCGGGCTTAGGAACAAGCCCAGCGCCTTGGTATCGAAGCTGTTGTTAGCATCGCTGAAAGTCTGGTTGAAGTAGTTGACTCCGAACAGCAACTGATTCGTCATACGCGGTGAGAGAACAGAGTTAAGCGTGACCGCATAGTTGTAGACATGGATAGGAGCTTTTTCGAAATAAAACTGCAAGTTCGAGCTGGCGGTTCCCAGAGCCGGACTGCCACCCAGGGGCGCGGTCTGGCTGCCCTGTCCGCCAAACCAGCGGACCGAAAGACGGTGTTTGTCAGTGATGTTGTAGTCCACCTTGGCCACGCCGTTGTAGCTGTATCCGATGGAGGCAATCGGGCTGAAGAAGTTGCCGGTGGTGGCGGGAAGAGAATTGATCAGCGATGGCCAGAGGATGGGGTTCGTATTGGAGGTCGGATTGCCAATCAGGTTTTGCGAAAGAGGGCTCGGCGCAACCGGCGCGTATGCGCCGTACAGACCTCCGGTGTTCTGCAGCAAGGCCAGAGCTTTGGTTTGCCATGGAAATGACGGTTCAGTGGCCAATCCCGATAGCCCGATGAGGTAGTTCTGTTTCTCAAAAGTAACAAAAAAGAATGCCTTGTCCTTGATCACCGGGCCACCGACGCTGAATCCATAGTTCTGGTTGCGCAACGCGGGAGCTCGGGGGACGGTGGCGCTGGGTTGGAAGAAAGGCGAAGCTGCACCGTAAAACTCATTGCGGTTGTAGTAGTACGCCGTGCCATGCAAGCCGTTGGTACCGGATTTGAGCACCAGATTTACCGTGCCGCCAGCATTGCGGCCGGCCTCGGCGCCCGACTGAGTCTGTGCCGAAAACTCGTCAGTCGCATCGATAGGCATGATGATGCCGGCAATCCCTGAAACGCCGCCCTGATTGACCGCGGGAATGTTGTGCCAGAAGTCGTTGTTGTCCACGCCGTCAATTTGCCAGTTCATCTGGTTGGGGCGCGTCCCGTTAAGCGAACCGTAGCCGCCGACCGCGTAGCCGCCGTATCCGGGCGCGGTCGCGATTAGCTGGGTGAAGTCCCGTCCGTTCAATGGAACGTTCTGGACCACTGCGGAAGGGATGGTCATGTTCTGGGTGGCCGTGGTCGTATCCACGGTGACCGCCGCGGCGGAGACTTCAATCGCCGTGCTCTGGTGCCCCATGGTGAGTTTCACGGGCAGCGTGTAAACCGAACCTGCGGTGACCGAGACATTGTCAATGTTGACAGCCTGGAAGCCGGGCGCATTCACCGAGATCTTGTAGGAGCCAAGCGGCAGGTCCTGGAACGCAAATTGACCCTCGCTGGTTGACGTAGTCGTGAGAACTGCTGCGGTGCCGGTGTTAATGGCTTTTACCTCGGCGCCGGCTACTACCGCCCCAGACGGGTCAACGATGGTGCCGTTAATCGCTCCTCTGAATGTCTGGGCCTGGCTGAACCCCGCCGCTAATAAGATGACTACCGCAAATCTAAGCAATTGCCGCATAGATCCTCCCATTGTTCCCCAACATTTGTTGGTGATGTTTCCGAGATGAGGTACTTTAGTCACGTATGGGGCCAAACTCCTTGAATCCAATAACGTTGTTATTTTCAGCCGGTTGCCGAAGTGGATGACAGGCTGAGGATACGTGGTATGGAACTCGAAGCCGGCCGTATATATGAGAAATTGTATGTCAAGGATTCTCGAGCCGACGGCCAGAGTCGAACCCGAGTTACCTCGACTGGCACTTTTGACCCCTCCTGGGGCGTGGTAGTTTCGCCACAGTTGCCACACCTCATTTGAGATTCCGATGCGCCTGAGCACCTTTACAATTTTGCTGGGGTTCGCGCTGGCTCTGCCTTTGCAGGCCCATCACATTAAACAAAGTGCAGCGAAGGAGATGCCGATAACCACGTCCTCGCCCAAGGCGCGGGAGTTGTTTCAGCGGGCGCTGATCGACTACGAGAACCTGTATCTGGAACGAGCGAATATCGGCTGGCGGGCCGCCGTCCAGGCCGATCCCAACTTCGCCCTGGGCTATGTTTTTATCGCCTACAACAGCACCGATCCGGTGGAGGCGCATACCGCCCAGGAAAAGGCGAAGCTGCTCGCCGGCAAGGCCTCTCCCGGAGAACGCCTGTTGATTCAGTGGATCGCAAGTGTGAAGGAGAACAATTTTATTGCCGGCATCTCCGCCATGAACGACATGCTGGAGATGTTTCCCAAAGACAAGCATCTGGCCTACCTGGCAGGAAACTGGATGATGGGGCAGAACAGCTACGAGCAGGCACAAAAAACCCTGCAGGAGGCCCTGGCGATCGACAGGAATTATCCGCCGGCCTTGAACGATCTGGCTTACTGCTATGCTCAAAGCCGCGAATATTCCAAGGCCTTCGAACTCATGGAGCGCTATGTCGCGGTGCTGCCCACCCTGCCCAATCCGCAGGATTCGTATGCCGAGATCCTGCGTATGTCGGGCAACTTCGATGGCGCGCTCGAGCACTACCGGGCGGCGCTGAAAATCGATCCCTGGTTCGACTATTCGCAGCTCGGCCTGGCGGACACCTACGCGCTCATGGGCAACCAGGCGCAGGCGCGGGTGGAGTACGACCAGGCCATCCAGAAAGCGTACACGGCAGCCGACCGCTTGTCCTACGCCTTGCAAAGCGCCACGACCTGGGCGCGCGAAAACAATCTTGCCGAAGCCGACAAAGCTTTTGACGCCGTCGCCGATAAGGCCCGCGCCACGGGGTTTAGCCTGATCGAAGCAGAAGCGCACCGCATGATGAGCCTGTATCAGACGGATGATGCGGAAGCCCTGAAACACCTCGCCTCCGCCGAAGAGGCTCTGAACCCTCCGACGGCTGCGAGTGTTTCGCAATCCGACCGGGAAGACGAACGGGCCAGGGTCTTGCGCTACCGCGCAGTCCGTGCCGACCGTGCGGGCAACCAGGAGCTGGCCGCGCAAACCCTGCAGCAACTGGAAACCTTGGCCGGCAACACGCGCAGTGCTGTGGTGCGGAGTTCGTATCACGGTGCTGCAGGGGCACTGCTGATGACCAAGCAACAGATTAAGGACGCGATCGCCCACCTGGAAGAGGACGAAGACAATCCCTACTCGCTGGAACTGTTGTCACGGGCCTACTCGATCAGCCATGCCGCCGAAAAAAAGCACGACGTCGAAGTCAAACTGCGGGCCAGCAATATGCCGACGATGGAACAGGCCCTGGTCGTACCCGCGGTTCGCTCCCGCCGGCCGGACGGCGAGTAGGCGCGAACAGTCGTCAGTCGTCGGTCGTCAGCAAGTCTTATGGTGTTCGGCTGAAGACCGACGACTGAAGACTGACGACTGTCTTTGTGGTAGGCTCCACTTCTCATGACGGACGCCAAGCGGGAACGCCGGTCCGGGCAACGCGTCGCGGCACGGGTGCCGGTCTCCATAAAAACGCAGAAGGGGACCGTCGAGGCCACCGGTTTTACCCGCGACTTGAACGCCGGTGGCATCTTTCTTTATACCGACTCCCGAATCGTGGCCGGAAGCGAGTTGGAGATGGTATTGATTTTACCTCCCGAAATTACCCACGGCGAAAAACAGTGGGTATGCTGCCGGGCCTCCGTGGTACGAGTTGAAGATAGTGAAGGCGGCGGAGATTTTGGCGTGGCCGCCACCATTCGCAGCATCGAGATCCTGCCGGAAATTCCCAGCTTGAAGCACTGACCCGGACGACCTTGAAGCGGAGCCTGGCTTACGGCAGGGCATCGCTCAGCTGCGAAGTTCGGGTCTCAAAAAAGCTTCAGAGAAGATGTGAAATTCTTAATGACATGTGCATCAGTTTTGGTGCAATATTACAGGCTCTTGGATTGCTCCGGTTCAAACGATCTCTGATTCAGTCGATGCAAAGTTAGAGAAATCTTTGAGACCGGCGATTTCTGCTTTGTATTGACGATCTCGAAACTTTCGGACGGCCCGGTATGTGGATGGAGAAACTGTTTGCCGGCGTGTTGCGCGTGCTCACCCCGCTGGGGGCCCGTTACATCCAGCCCTCGTTCGCTCAGCGGATATACCTGCTGTGGATTTTCCGTCACTTCAGTGTGCTGCCGTTGCAAGTGCTGACGCCTCGGCAACGCCGGGTGATAGACGCGATGTGCGTCGAGCCCCAGTTCGTCCCGCTGACCGA
>Ga0137407_10002913_pt1 | contig 11335 bp, 12 predicted proteins | sample CZOMad2_2_16fung_FD_108410 | JGI IMG/M metagenome (GOLD analysis project Ga0137407, IMG submission 108410) | Vadose zone soil fungal communities from Angelo Coast Range Reserve, California, USA - CZOMad2_2_16fungal (Illumina Assembly) | ecosystem: Environmental > Terrestrial > Soil > Vadose...
AGCTTCGCGCCCGCCGGCTCACCATCAAGAACATCGCAGCGACGCTGAACCGGGATGGCGCTCCGGCGCGGGGCGGACGCTGGCACGCGACGACCGTCGCCCGCCTGCTGCGTCGCGCTGCCTTGAATGCACGCACCCCGAGGCGCGTGACGGCAGACCTGATCGTCCGCGCAGACCTGCGGAACAGCCGCATCAGCCCCCGGGACCTCCGGTCGCGCATGACGAAGTGCTCCGCTTCGGGGTCGATCCAGCATTCCCTGCGAACGGCGTTCGCCTACGCGATGAAGAAGGCGAAGATCACCAAGGTGGGGATCACGGCGCACCATCACGCGCGGCACTCAGCAGCCACCATCGCGGCGGGCGAGACGCAGGACATGCTCGCCATCCAGGCGCTGGTCGCTGCCGGCAATGCCGGCCTGGTCCGCACGGGCGCCCCTGCTGACCGTGCAACTCGTGTAGCACCCGCGTAGCAACCACGTGTTCAACACCGCGTACGCGCCCGCGCGCGGCACCACATTTACGCGCTAATTACCGCTGGTTCGGGTTGGTGGAGCATGCCGGGATCGAACCGGCGACCTCCGCAATGGCATCCCGGAAGGCCCCGGTGTCGTCAGACCGCCCATCACCGCGAGCGCCAAAGTCGGTCACCGGGAAGGTCGCATTGGGGAAACGTGGTAGTGCGGTCGCCGACAGGATGGCGTTTGCTTCGGGCCAGGGCGTACTCTGGGGGAGGTCGGGTGGAAATGGGGGCGGCGGTGAGCCCTGGAAACGCGCGCAGCGCGGCAGCGAAGCGCCGGCGGCGACAATGAGTGCCGATTGGAGGAGTTCCCTGCGCTGCAATCGGAAGGGCATGGTCTTTTTCACAGGTCGATATTGCGCCAGCGGCCGCGCCTGACAAAGGGCTCTGACCGGTCTCCTCGAGCATCGCGAATTGCGCATTGGTGGGGATTACCAAGGTGTGCGGCGCCGCGCCGCAGGGTGAAACAGAGGGCGCATCTGTCGTATTCACTCCCGCTTGCCGCGCCCCGTCGGCACCCGCAAGCCCGGCGACCGCAACTATACTTTTCATCTGGACCAATGGACCAATGGCGCGTTCATCGACCTGAACGACACCATCAACGACCCCTCCTGGTTGCTGACGACGGCGACGGCGATCAACGACCGCGGACAGATCGCCGCCACGGCATCCCACAACGGCGGCGCCTTCCAGGCGGTCTTGCTCACGCCGCGCTGACGCGCGAGCACGCTGGGCGAGTCGCGGCACCATCTGTCTGCTAACGCTCGCGCTTGGTCGGCGTGCGCTTCCGCGATACCGTGCGACCATGTCCGCCAGCGCGCACGGTCGAAACGGGTGCGCCCGCGTGGCGTTGTGCTCGCTACTGGTCGCCGCCGTCGGATGCGCGCCGGATAGTTCGATCTCGTCTTGGTCCGGCAGCCTCGCGGCGGACGCAACCGCCGTGTACTGGATCGATCGGTACGTCGGAATCCGCGCATTTCGTGCGTCGACAGGCCGGATCGAGAACCTCGCGCGGGCCGACGACACGGGCACCACTTCGTTCAACAATCTAAAGCTCTCGGACGGAAGACTGTTCTGGTCCGCTGTGGAGCTCGGCGTATCCTATCCCCCGCCCGTGGTGATGTACGCCATGCCTGCGTCCGGGGGGACGCCAGTGACCGTTCTTCGCCTCAATGCCTCAGAGACTGTCGTTGCCTTCGACGTCCTCGGCGACGTCCTCTACGTGTACGTTGAACGCGACGATCCCGGCCAAATCGTCTGGTCGCTCAGGGAGGTATCGATCTCGACGGGCGCGTCGACGGATGTACAGCTCGGAAGCGCTACGCCCCCACCGAATTCGACAGGTATCGGTCGCCAAGGCCAGCAAGTGCTCGCGACGGGCGCAAACGTGTTCTACCTGTTGTGGGAGCCTCAATCTTTGCACCCGACCGACTCACATTCTCTGAGCGTTTTCCGCCTCTCGTCCGACGGAACCAGTGAACGGCTCGGGAATACGGTACCACCCTCGATGGCTGACAATAGGCTTTCTGTGACGTCAGATGCCGCGTACTGGCTGGGCCCCGACGCGAACACGATCCAGGCGGTGCCATTGACTGGCGGGACGGTTCGCACCGTCCTCACGCTCCCGCCGCGGGCCCCCACAGACCCGTTCCCAGTCGATCGGTTCTGCACGATTGCGGCGTCGGCGACGCACTTGTTTGCCTTTCGGTGCCTCGCGCCAGCGAGCGGTTTCTATTCGGACTTCTGGTTGATGAGAGTTGACCCGCTGCGCGGCACCGCGACGGAAACATTGCGACGCCGAGCATCTTTTGTCCGAGCGTTTACCGCAGCGGAAGATGTTCAATACTGGTTCGAAGAATCTACTTCCGCCATTGTCCCCCGCTTGCGCAGCTCGGAATGAAGTTCGCTCTCGCCATGCTCCTCTTGGCGCTCTCTGCCGCCGCCGCGGAAGAGGAACTGCCGCCGGGCGGAGGGAATCGCTCGCTCCGGTTGGGGGCAGGCGTTGCCCTGAGCAGCGTGAATACCTCGCCATTCCTTGCCGGCTCGGTTGCCGTTACGCCATCGTTCACCATCGGGGCGGCCTTCGCTTTTCGCACCACCCCCTCACCGTTGGACAGTGCAACGCTGCACGCTGACCTTCGGCTTGCACGCGGATTCGGTGTGACTGCGGAGGGAGGAACCTACTCGTATCTGGGCTCGACATCCAGTGGCGGTCCGTTCACCGGATACGGTGGCACGTTTGCAGCGGGGATGGTTGTCGAGTTCCCGCTCTCGGACACGCTATTGCTGTTTACGCGCCGTCCCTGGTTCCGGCCACCGATGGGCAATCTGACGAACTGGGCGCTGGTCGATTTCAACGATGAAGTCTTCACCGTCAACCTGGACGGGAACGGCAAGGCCTGGAGCGCCGGTCTACCGCTCGGTGCGCTCCTGACGCTCACGCCAGAACTGGACGTGGCGTTTCGCACGGGCTTCCGGACGATCAGCTATCTGTCGGCGAGCCCGATTTCAATCCCTCTCGCATTCGATGCCCTGCTCCATCTCACGGACTCGCTGGATGCCATCCTCGACGTGACGCTGCCTGCCGCGGGCGGCAACGGGACGACCTCGCAGTTCTCGGTCGTGTTCCAGACACGGCTGGGGACAAAACCGCCGACCACAAAGCCGATATTCAGTCCCGCGGAGCCGGTATCGTTACCGAAGTCTCCCGCGGAGCCGGTATCGTTACCGAAGTCTCCCGCGGAGCAGGTATCGTCACCGAAGTCTCCCGCAGAGCCGGTATCGTCACCGAAGTCTCCACGACCGCTGCTGCGATTCATCGACCGTCCACTCGTTCTCCCCAAGGGTGAGTTCCTTCTTTCCGGAGCGGTCGACGCCGGGTATCTATCGTCGGGGTCGGGCGCTTCCGGTCAGAGCGCCAGTTTCCTGCTTGCCGCGCTCGATGCGGGAATCGTTCCTCGCCTGGAGCTCGGCGCGGTCGTAGCGGTCAAGATGGATGCGTCGGACCGGCGCATCGAGCGCGGTGGCGGCCGCGGGCGTTTCGAAGTCACTGATGACCTGGCGCTTCAGATGGAGGGCAGCGTTTATGCCTATCAGACCTCCCCTTTTGTCGATTCGCGGCGGGGCGTCGCCGCCGGTGCAGGCGTGATCTGGGCAATGCCACTCGACGTGCCCTGGGTCTTGGTTTCGATCGGACGTCTTCTGGGCTCGCCACCGCATCCCGGTCGAACGTCAGGGTCTTCAATCGTCCTGACCGATCACATTGCAACCGTCGATACAGGCGGCCCGGCAGGCACGGAAATTACAATCGGCGTGCCACTGGCCGTCACGATCCAGGCAACCGACCGGGTCGGTTTCGCGCTCCGCAGCGGCTACCGTTACCAGTTGATAGCCGGTACCCCGTCCGGTCACGTCGCGAGGCATTCCGTCCCGCTCGCGTTCGACGCAGCGCTGGCCCTGGGCACGCTGGATCTCATCGGGACGCTCGACTTCGTACCTCAGCTCATGAGGAGCACGGCACAAACTGGCACGCTCTACGAAGGTCGCCTCGCCGCGCAATGGACGTTCTGATGTACTCCCGATCGCCTGTGCCTCGCCAAAACCCATCCGCGAAATTAGAGTGACGACGCTCATCGCCTGCGTCGCGCGCTGACAGACCGGGAAGTCCTTCAGCGCCCCTGCCGCTCCCACCGCGAATCGCCCGTCCGCTCCACTACTTGAAGAGGCGTGGACCAGGCGTGGACCAAGGCGCGGGGCCGGCCTCACCACATCGCCAGAGAGCGTACCCCAATTCGGACGCGGGTACGCTGCACGGACCATGCGCAACGATATGGATATCGTTGAGGAAAATTAGTGGAGGCGGCGGGAATCGAAGACATGCAGGGCTCGTGCGACAACTCTTTGCGAGACGCGACCTTACCGCGCACCAGCCTGAGATTCTTCGAGAACCTGATCCCGTCGCCTCCCTCCTCGTCCCGGGCCATGCCGCCTCGAACCGCGGGCTCATGGCAACCTGACGGCAACGCTCTCAGCGCCCCAACTGGTTGAGCCTTTCCAGCCAGTAGCCTGGACGGCGACGCGCATGGAACACCGCAACCAGGAGAAGCGCCTCGTCGCGCACGGTGTAGACCAATTTGATCGGAAAGGTCTTGAGCATCACCCAGCGAAGCCCGAAGCTACGGGCGCCTCCGGCACGCTGGCGAACGCGTCTGGGTATTCCAGCGCGACGGCAACAGCCTCATCGAATTCCTGGATCAACCGCGCGCCGAGCCCCTCCTCGCGTTTCTCGTAGTAGACGACCGCATCCTCGTACTCCGCCAGCGCCTCGGCGAAGAACCTCGGACCGGTCACTGGCCGCGGACGGATCGCAATCGCGCCATGACCCTTGCGCGGGCCTCGGCGTCATCGATCAGCTTGACCTGGCCCGCGTGGAGCGCCTGCATCCTGCGGATCAGTTCCGTAACCTGCGCCTGCTCGCCCCCGGCGTCCTCGCCATCCTCATCGAGGCTGTCCAGCAGCGCCCGGGCCGCCCTCGCCCGCTCGTCGACCGGCAGCCTGAGCAACTCTGCAAGATGTTCCTCAACCCGCGCCATATGGAGAGTCTAGATGCCGTCCATACCCGAGGCAAGCAACTCCAGCGAGCACCTCGCTACCGTCTCCCCGCACCCAGCCCTGAACGCACCACCACCAACGCCCTCCTCGCGTCCGAGCCGAGAAGGCCGCCGAGATCCTCGACGGTGAATCGGCGTCTCTCCTCGGCCCGCCACGTGACGTGCGCTCGCTTCTCGCCTCTCTTCAACGAGTTCGCCGCTATCGATCGACTGCCACGATCATAGGTCAGATAACCCGGCTTCCGTCACCCTTGGTGTAGCCTCCCTGGTCTGGTCACGCCGGTGAAGACAAGCGAGTCGGTCTCGCGCAGCATGCGCGACTACCCGGGCGACGCTCGAGGCGGTCTCGTACTTCTCGCTCCGATTCGGGAAATGAAACGGCCCGGCGTCGCCGCCGGGCCGTGAGATCGAAGGTCGAGCGCTACTTGATGCCCTGGATCGGAAGCGGGAAGACCGGCGTCATCGACTCGGCTCCGCCGTCGACGAAGAGCGTCTGGCCGGTGATGAAGTTCGCCGTCTCGCTGCAGAGCAGAACCACGCCGTTGCCGATGTCGGCGGGAGTGCCGAGCCGGCGCATCGGCGTCCAGCCGGACTCGTGCCAGTCCTTGATCATCTTGAAGACCTCCGGCGGCAGGCCGGAGAGCACGCTGTCATCGCAGGCCCCGGGGCTGATGGTGTTGACGGTGATGCCCTTCGTCGCGAGCGCGACCGCGAAGTAGCGGGCGACCGATTCCTTCGCCGCCTTGGCCGAGCCCATCGCAACCCAGGGCTGCCAGCTGCCCTTGGAGCCGCCCGGCGCGTAGGTGATGCAGATGATTCGGCCGTTCTTGCCCATCATCGAGACCGCCTCGCGGGTCGCGACCAGGAACTCCTTGACCTGCGAGTCGTAGGTGGCCTGCCACTGCTCGAGCGAGACGTCCATCGGACCGGCGTAGAAGCCGGTCGCGAGGGTGGCGCGCGCGTTCGACACGTAGATGTCGAGCGAGCCCCAGGCCTGCTTGATCTTGGCGAACATGGCCTTGATGTGGTCCATGTTGCCGACGTCCGCCTTGAGGAGCAGCGCCTCCGCACCCCGCTCCTTCAGCAGACGAGCGGTCTCCTGGGCCGCGGCGTCGTTTTCCTTGTAGTTGACGGCGATCTTCTTGACGCCGGCCTCGGCGAGCTTGAGCGCGATGCCTCGACCGAGGCCTCGCGAGCTTCCCGTCACCAGTGCTGTCTTCTGTGGAATCGTGATCGGCATTCCGGCCTCCCCTTACCCTGTTTCGAGTTAGACTTACGAGACGGTCATGCCCGAATGATCATAGGTCAGATCATAGGTCAGATAACCCGGCTTCCGTCACCCTTGGTGTAGCCTCCCGCCCTGGTCTGGCTGAAACAAACCCCTGAGCGCGATGTCCGGAACCGCGGCGGCGAGCCTACCGCGGCGGCGAAACACGCGCGAGGTCGAAGCCTTCCTGGTCCGCATGCACAGACAGGGTGGTCAGGAAGCGAAATCGAACTCCACTGGACTGCGCGCCTTTGCGACGGGCGGGCCAGTCGTGGGCAGGCCGAGGTGCTCGAGGACCTTCTTGACCGAGGCGCGCTCGGTCAGGAAGGCGAGCACCGTCATGCGGCCGCCGCAGCGTTCGCAGTGCAGCACGTCGAAGCGGAAGACCCGCTCGAGCAACTCCGCCCAAGGAATCCGGGTCGGCCCTTCATGGCGGCGGGAGCCGCCGTGAGAGAGGGCACAGTCGCGCAGGTGCGCTGGAGGCCTGCGGTGCGGCCGGTTCGAGAGACGGCACGACCTCCTTGCGCCAGGCCGCGTTGGGCGCGAACACGCCGTGGAAACGAACCAGGTGGTGACGGGGTGGCGGGATCAGTGAGGCTAGCTTGCGGAGGAACTCTGTCGGGGCGAGGCGCAGCTCGGTACGCTCGTCGGCGGTCGGGCGCTTGAGGCGGTAGCAGACTCGCCCGTCGGGAAGCACGGAGAGGCGTTCGAGCGCAAAGGGTGGCCTAGCGCCATAGCCGCAGAGCTTCGCGAGGCCTTCGCGGTCGTTGGCGTGGAGGTTGACTCCTGCGTGGAGCGAGAACCCGTCGACGAGCGCGGACTGCCGCTTGCGGCGCGGCGGCTCGGTGAGGCCGCCGGGCAGCGAGGCCTGGACGGACTCGGCGTAGCCGATGTCGAGCGAGGACAGCTCCGCGTCGGTGCCCGGCCGATGAGGGCGCAGGAGCCGATCAAGCCGGCGTGCGATGCGGAGCAGGACGGCCTGGACCTCTTCGTCGGTGGGTGGGCGCAGGGTTGCGAAGCGCAGAGCGCCGCCCTCTCGCACGAACACGCCGTCGGGGACGATGCAGTGGAAGTGGACGTTGAGGTTGAGGGCGCCGCCAAAGCGCTGGACGAATGTCACCGCGCCGCAGCGCCCGGCCTCCTCTCCAATGGCCTGCGCGCGCCGCCGGTAGTGCGCGAAGATCGCTCGCAAGGCCAGCGCCAGCGCCCGACTCGCGAGCTGCGCATCGCGGGCGAGGATCCAGCGCGCCCACCGCGGTAGCGACAGCACCCACTGCCGCACCGGCACGCGCGGGATGACTGCGTCGACAAGGTGCGCCGCGGTGTCGTGCATGCGGCGGGTGTTGCACGAGGGACAGACACCACGTCGTTTGCAGGAAAAGGCGACGAGAAGATCGTGGCCGCAATCGCCGCAGCGAACGCGGGTGAAGCCGTTGGCGAGCACGCCGCAATCGAGGTAGCGCTCGAACTCCTCCGCCACAAAGCGCGGCAGGCCCAGTCCGTGCTCGCTGCGCTCGCGCGCCTCCTCGAGGAACGTCTGGAGGTTTTCGCGGACCACGGCGTGAAGCACGGTGCTGTCCGGCTGGCGGCGACGCCAAGCAGAGGCCGGCGGGCTCGATGCTGCCCCGGGCCACTGCTCGTATGCCAACTCTTGCGCGTTCGCCGCGCAGCGCCTTTCCCGCCCCACGCCCCCGCCCGCGCCGCTGCTCCAGCGCCCGGGACATTCCTACAACAGGGGTCTGACACTCCGGGCTGCACGGCGAGGCACCACCAGCCCGCGGCTTCCGCCGGCTGCGTCGCGTCCGGACACAGCCTTTCGCGGCACGCTTCATGCGGGTGCGAGCGTTCCGACCCCTAACCCGGAGCCTGCGCATGCCCTCTTCGATCCCTGCCCTCACCCATCCCTCCGCGCCTCCACCGACGTGGCGGATCGCGCTCAACCTTCTGGACCAGAATCCGTACCAGCCTCGTTCCCAAATGGACGAGGGTGCGCTCGCCGAGCTGATCGCAAGCATTCGTGACCATGGACTCCTCCAACCCATCACCGTTCGCAAGGTCGGCATGCGGTACCAGGTCATCGCCGGCCACCGCCGGCTTGAAGCCTTCCGGCGTCTGCTCGCCGAGGCGGAGCACGATGAAGCGACGGCAGAGCGCTTCCGCACCATCCCCGCGCACCAGAAGTTCGATGTCACCGATGAAGGGATGGCGCTCTTCGCCCTGGTCGAGAATCTCCAGCGCGACGACCTGTCTCCCCTGGATGCAGCTCAAGGTGTAAGCGGTACACCCCGTTCCTTCGGGCGCCTTCCGTCACCGGTGACGGACAAAGTGACGGACTCGACGCCGCAGAGCATCCGGAGCCCGGAAACAAGAATGCCTGCACCCTCTCGGATACAGGCTCAAATTCGTTGGTGGAGCATGCCGGGATCGAACCGGCGACCTCCGCAATGCCATTGCGGCGCTCTCCCAGCTGAGCTAATGCCCCGTTTCCGACGCGCCAGGCGGGACTGGGAGCCCGCGGCGGCGCAGCGATGTAGCGCGATCGACCCGCAGTGTCAATTCAAGCCGCGGCCCGCGCCGGAGAGAGGATCGCGTCATACAGCGCCCCCAGCCTCCCCCGAAATGCGTCGAGCGAGAACTCCTTCTCCGCGCGCTTGCGCAGCGCCGCGCCGAGCTTGCGGTCCTTCAGCAGCACGAGCAGCCGGTCTGCCAGCGCGATCGACCCGAGCCTCGGCGTCGCGAGATCCACCCCGACCAGCTCGCGCCAGGGCGACGCCACCGGCACGCCGGCCGCCATCGCCTCGATGGTCGCGCGCACTCCCGGCGTCCACGCCGCGTGCGCGCGCGCCAGCAGCGCCGGCACGTCCTCGACATGCCCCTCGAGCTGCACCGTCTCGCGCAGCCCGAGGTACGCGATCCGCTGCTCGAGTACCGGCCGCATCGGTCCCTCTCCCGCGCAGACGACCTGGACGTCGGGCACGAGCATGCGCAAGCGCGCCACTGCCTCGAGGAGATCCACGTGTCCGTTGCGCGCGAAGAGCGACGCGACCGCGGCCAGCAGCGGCTTCGCCTCGGGCGCGCGCGCCGGAAACCGCGCGAGGTCCACGCCAGGATGCACCACGCAGACCTTCGCCGCGCGGATCGCCTCGCGGCGGACACAACGGTCGCGCTCCTCGTGCGACTTGCACATCACGGCGTCGGCCGTCCGGACCACCAGCGACTCCGCCAGAATCGATCCCTGCCCGCGCGTGCAGACGACCTTCGCCCGCACCGCCCGCGCCGCCGGAACGGCGAGCAGGTTCGCCCAGCGCCCGTGCGCGTGGATGATCCGCGCGCCATCGCGCGCCGCCGCCGCCGCGATGCGCGGCACGTCCTTCGCGCGCGGCGGCCACCAGATCCGCTGTACCGACACGCGGTATCCCGCGGGCGCGATCCGGACCCACGAGTCCGCCTCCCGGAACGGATCGACGAGTCGCAGGACTCCGATGGGCTCGTTCACACCGTCTCCTGCGGCCCTCGCTTCGCCCAGGCCTGGCAGCAGGTGGCAAACCCGCAGAGCGCGAACAGGAACCAGCTCGTCGAGTACCCGGAGAACATCTGGCAGGCGAGGTAGCCAAGGAGCGCCGCCAGCACCGCGCGGGCCTCCCCGCCGAGCTCTCCGTCGCGAGCCTTCCAGGCGGACCAGAGAGAGGCACAGATGAAGCCCATCAGCCCGATCAGTCCCACCAGGCCGAGCTGCCCGAGCACCTCCAGCACGAGGTTGTGCGCGACGTAGTGGTGACCGAACAGGCGGTCCGAATCGATCGGCGCGTACTGGTTCCACGCCTCGAGGAAGGCCCCCTCGCCCACTCCCAGCACGGGCCGCTCCTGGAAGATGCGCGCCGCCACCTGCCACGCCTGCAGGCGCCCTTCGATGGAGAGGTCCTCGGCGCCGAGCCCGGCGGTTTCGTTGCGTTCCCAGAAGCTCGCCGGCGCCAGCAGCAACATCGCCGCCACGGCGGTCAACACCGCCATGCCCGCCAGGGCTTTGCGGCGCGAGAGCAATGCGAACATGAGGACGGCGATCGCCAGGCCGATGGAGCCGCCGCGCGAGTGCGTCGCGATGATCCCGGCGATGCACGCCGCCGCGCCCACTGCGCCGGCGATGCGCAGCGGCCAGCGGTGCCCGCGCCCCGTGGTCAGAAAGAGCAGGATCGGGATCGCCCCCACCAGGGCCATCGCGTCGTGGTTCGGGTCGGCCATCACGCCGAGCCAGCGGCCGCGGAAGCCTTCCACCAGCAGTTCGTCGTGCATCCAGTTGTTGAAGGTGCCCCAGCCCGGCGCGATCGCCGCAAGCGCGTAGAGCGCGAGCGCGATGCGGATCCGGCGCGGCGTATCGAAGGCGTTCGCCACCGCCAGGAAGAAGAGGAAGTGCTTGAGCACCTCGAGGGCGCCGAGCTTCGAGTCCTCGGGCGCGATCGACCAGAGCGGCGAGAAGAGCGCGGCCCCGGTGTAGATCGCGAGCAGCCCGGTGCGCCAACCCATCCAGAGCGGCTGGTTGGTGAGCGCGCGCCGCACGCAGAGCGCGGCGAGCCCGATCACGGAGAGGATGGCCGCGTGGTGCGCCGGCTCCAGGACCGGGAACCACTGCGCCGGTGAGAGGTAGAGCTGGGCGGCGAAGAGGGCCGTCGCGAAGAAGGCGATCTGCGCCACCTTCTCCGCCTGTCCCCGGCGCGCCGCGACCTCGGGAACGCCCTGCAACGTTGCAGCCTGCACGCGGGCCAACCTAAGCATCGCCTGCCCGCCGCGACGACTCCCGGCAGCGTTCGGTAGATGACGTCTCCGGGCAGGGCGCAATGCGCTCTGACACACGTGGAGGAGCCCGTCGCGGCAGCGCTCTCTGCAGTGGCGCGTGCGTCCGAGGCGGCGCCTGCCCTGCCGCCCGGCTGCGGACAGGCACGGCGC
>Ga0137407_10002914_pt1 | contig 11334 bp, 8 predicted proteins | sample CZOMad2_2_16fung_FD_108410 | JGI IMG/M metagenome (GOLD analysis project Ga0137407, IMG submission 108410) | Vadose zone soil fungal communities from Angelo Coast Range Reserve, California, USA - CZOMad2_2_16fungal (Illumina Assembly) | ecosystem: Environmental > Terrestrial > Soil > Vadose zone...
CTTCGGCGGTCAGCACGACGGGCGGTGTTGGACGACCGGTACGCATCGACGTCCTCCGTGTTTACACGAAGAACGTCGGTGTACACCAGTTTGTTCCGTCATTTTCAACTCAGGACACTAGCGGCGCCAACTATCTCTGGCTGATGAATGGGCTCAGCGTGGTCTCCCAGGGGTTCCTGGCCGTGGTAGGTTCCAGCTGGTCCATTGCCGCGACGGGCGACTTCAACGGCGACGGCAAAGTCGATCTCCTCTGGCGCGACACCAGCGGCGCCAACTATCTCTGGCTCATGAATAGGTTCGGCGTGGTGTCCCAGGGGTTCCTGCCCGCGGTAGATTCGAGCTGGTCTATTGCCCCGGCGGGCGACTTCGACGGCGACGGCAAAGCCGACATTCTCTGGCGCCACACGAGCGGCGTCAACTATCTCTGGCTCATGAATGGGCTCAGCATGGCTTCCGAGGGGTTCTTGCCCGGGCCAGCTACAGGAGTCTGGTGATCGTGGAGAGGCTGAAGAGGGAGCATGAGGGGACACCACCGAAGATCCCACGTGTGCTTGCGATCCTGCCGCAGCTCAATCCCTCGACCGTCATCGGCGTGGTGAAGCCCCTGCTCGCCCTCCACCGCGAGGGTGCGACCGTCTTCGACGTCGCGTTCGAGTCCTGGGTGAGTGGTCGTCGATTAGCGCGGGCCGACGTCGTGGTGTTTTGTCGCAACACCGAGCCTCGCTACGGCGCGGCGCTCGGCGCGGCGCTCGCGATGAGTAAGCCTATCATCTACGAGCTCGACGACGACTTCTTCTCGATTGCGCCGAACACGCCGGTCGGACGATACCATCGTGATCCTGCGCGGCTCGCTCAGCTCGAGCACTATCTTCGCCATGCCTCGCTCGTCCGTGTGTACTCTGAGGCGCTCCGCGCGCGCGTGGCTCCCTTCAATGCCCGCGTCGAGCGCGTCGCCGGCCTCGTCGATTGGGATCTCGTTCCGGCCGTGCGCCCCTCGCGGCCTCCTGGACCGGTGCGCATCGTGTACGCGACCAGCCGAATCGCCGATTCCCTCTCCGAGATGTTTGTCCCGGACTTGTGTCGCGTCCTCAACCACTTCCCGGGCCGTGTCGAGGCCTGGTTCTTGGGACATCGGCCCCAGCGGCTTGCCGACCGAGGGGACGTGCATTTCGTCCCGTTCGTCCACAACTACGACCGGTTCTTCCGGCGATTCGCGAGCGCCGGATTCGATATCGGCCTGGCCCCGCTGGCCGACGACGCGTTTCACCGCGCGAAGACCGACAACAAATTTCGCGAGTATGCGGCGAGCCGGATCGCCGGCATCTTTTCCGACGTCAAGGTGTATCGCGACTGCGTGGTGCCCGAGCGGACAGGCCTGCTCGTCCCGGCCGTTCCGGGCGCGTGGGCCCACGCCATGACGCGCCTGATCGAGGACGGGGAACTGCGAGCGCGGATGCAGGAGCAGGCGTACGCCGACGCCCGGACGCGCTATAGCATGGAGCAATCGAAGGACGCCTGGCGAGCGCAACTCGCCGAGACGCTCACACGCGGAGCCCCGGCGCGGGGGCCGGTCCCGATCGGCACGCGCCTCAGCGCGAGATCGAGGACCGTTCAGGTCCTAAAGCGAACCGCCGAGGTCTTATGTTTCCACGCGGTGCCCGCCGCGATGTCGATGGCAGCGAGGATCCGGTGGCACGTGACGGCGGCACGCACGCTCCGGCGACTGCGCCGAGAGCTGGCGCGGTCGCGGCCACGCCTGGTCTAGCATCCTGTCCTCGCCGGTCAGCGTCACGATCGTTACCTGGAACTCCGCACGCTTCATCGAGCGCTGTCTGGAGACGATCGGCCGGCAGGAACACCGCGACCTCGAAGTGATTGTGGTCGACAATGGGTCCGAGGACGCCACGCGGGAGCTACTGCGCGCGTCGCCTGTGCCGAGCCAGGTACACCTCAACGCGGACAACCGGGGATTTGCGGCCGGGCAGAACCAGGCCATCGGCAAATCGTCTGGCGACTTCGTGTTGGTGCTGAATCCCGATACGCTGCTCACGCCCTCGTTCGTGCGCGAAGCGCTGATGGGCTTCTCGACGGGACCACGGGTCGGGATGGTAGCTCCGAAGCTCGTGCGCGCAACGGACGCCTTCGAGATCCCACGCCGGGAGGCCCAGATCGACTCTGCCGGCGTGTTCCTGACCGCGTCGCTCCGACACTTCGATCGCGGGACTGGGGAGCGTGACGTCGGCCAGTACGATTGCATGGAGCGCGTGTTCGGGCCGTCGGGGGCGGCGGCGTTCTACAGCCGCGCGTTGGTCAATGATGTGAAGGTGGGAGGCGAATTCTTCGACGAGTCGTTCTTCGCCTACCGGGAGGACGCCGACCTCGCCTGGCGGGCCCGCCTACTCGGATGGGAATGCGTTTACGTCCCGCAGGCGCTTGCGTATCACCTGCGGCGCGCCCGTCCCGAGCTCGGACGGCACTTTGACGCGGACGTTAACCGGCACTCAGTCAAGAATCGCTTCTTGATGCGTATCAAGAACGTCACTCCGGGCCTCTACGCCCGCGTGCTCGTGCCGGCCACCGTGCGTGACCTCATGGTGATAGCGGGTGTGGCCACCTTCGAACGCGAGTCCCTCGTCGGGTTGGTTTTCGTAGTGAGAAATCTTCATCGGGTGCTCGCAGCGCGTCGTGAGATCCAGTCACGGCGGCGCCCCGCCGCCGTTCCACTGTGGCGCTGGGTCGGGCGCCGGTCGATTGCACTCGGCCCTCTATCGCCCAAACCACCGTGATGAAGGCCGTGCGCACTCCCGAGGTTCGCGGTCTTTGCCCTTGCGGAGCCCTAGTCGTTGCTATAGGGTTCGAATCCGTGTGATCAACATGTGCGTCGAGCATTCGGTTGCGCTCGCGGAGGGCACGTGGTGCGGACGGAGGATGGTTCTCGCGCTACGGAGTGGGATGAAGTGAGGGCGGCGTGCGGGTCCGCCGTGTCGAGCCTCCGCGATGCATTGGCCGCCGTGGAGTTGTGGCGGATTTGGTGGCGGTTGGGGATTCAAGATCTCCGACTTCGCTTCCGGCGTACCGTGCTCGGTGTCGGCTGGATCCTGGTGCAACTCGTCGTGATGATTCTGGCCGTAGGGGCCGTTTACGGCAGCCTGCTCGGCCAGGATCTCCATGCCTTCCTACCATTCTTGACGGTCGGGCTGGTGGTCTGGAGCTTCTTGACGGCCTCGATCGTCGAGGGCGGCTCGGCCCTGATCGCGTCGGAAGGGTATATCAAGCAGATTGGTCTGTCGATTCATGTGTACATCCTTCGGTGTTTTGTGAGCGTTTCGATCTCGGCCGGGATCAGTTTTGCCGCGTACGCCATTCTGGCGGCGGTATACCGGGTGCCGGTCGGGTCTGGGACACTCTGGGTGATTCCAGGGCTCGTGCTGCTGGGCCTCATCGGGCTCTTCTTCATCGTAATCTTCGCGCACCTGAACGCTCGGTTTCGCGACACGGCACACCTCGCCGGTGTGGGAATGCAGGTGCTGTTTTACGTCACCCCTGTGTTGTGGCCGGCGGAGATGCTTCGCGGGCGGTCGCTCGGATGGATCGTCGATGTGAACCCGTTCTATCACCTCCTCGAGGCCGTTCGACAGCCGTTGCTTTCCTCACGGCCGGCGACCTTCGAGAACTACGTCGTGGGCCTTGTCGTCGCAGTGTGCCTCGGCGTGGCCGCGAGCGGGGTAGTGGCATTCTACTCACGTCGCATCGTGTTCGTGCTGTGAGAGCCCTGTAGAAGGTCTGCCGAGCTCGGCAGGGAAATCGTGGCTCAGCTCAGCGTTCGCGGGGTGGTCGTCGAGTTCAAGACGGACGCGTATCTACGCACGACGCTGAAGGCCACGGCGCTCGATGTCTTCTGGCCGCGACGCGCCTCGTCGCGGACCGTGCGGGCCCTGCGAGAAGTCTCGCTCGACATCGGCGCCGGGGAACGCATCGGCCTCATCGGCCCGAACGGCGCGGGCAAGACCACACTCCTTAAAGTCATGGCCGGCATCTACCCGCCACAGCGGGGTGAAGTACACATCGAAGGGCGAGTCTGTCCGCTCTTCGAATTCGCCACGGGTTTCGAGATGGACGCGACCGGGTGGGACAATATCCGTACCCGCGCGCTCCTGCTCGGAATGTCGGCCCGTCAGATCGAGGACAAGATCGAAGAGATCGGCCGCTTCACGGAGCTTGGCGAGTTCCTGGAAGTTCCGGTGCGTTGCTACTCCGCTGGGATGCTGTTGCGCCTGACCTTCGCGACGTCGACGGCTGTCGAGCCCGAGATCTTGCTGCTCGACGAGGTCATGGCGGCCGGCGACGCCTCGTTCATCCAGCGCGCGAGGGCCCGGATGGACGACATGATGGAACGCGCGCGTATCGTGGTCTTCGCTACGCATGCCCTTGACCTTCTACCCAAGATCTGCGAGCGTGCGGTCTGGCTCGATCAGGGACGGATCGTCCTGGACGGACACACCCCAGACGTGGTGGGCGCCTATCTCGACGACGTGGAGCGGAGGAGGGACTGACCCATGGAGCCGATTCAGCTCTTTGTGCCCGCATTCCGGATCGAGGAAACGCTCGCAGAAATCCGCGAGTGCCTGGAACGCGGCTGGACGGGTCTTGGCTACAAGACCCTTGAGTTCGAGGAGGGGTGGCGGCGGTACACGGGGCTCCCCAATGCTCACTTCCTGAACTCGGCGACGGCCGGCCTGCACCTCGCCGTCCGGCTTTTGAAAGAGCGCCACGGTTGGGCAGACGGCGACGAGGTCATCAGCACGCCTCTGACCTTCGTCTCGACGAATCACGCGATCCTTTACGAAAAGCTCCGGGTGGTGTTCGCCGACGTCGACGAGTATCTGTGTCTCGATCCGGAGTCCGTCGAGGCGCGGATCACGCCGCGGACACGGGCCGTGATGTTCGTCGGGATGGGTGGCAATACTGGGGCCCTCGGGGAGATCGCGCGCCTCTGCCGAAACCGCGGGCTGCAGCTCATCCTGGACGCCGCCCACATGGCGGGAACGCGGTGGCGCGGCCACCACGTGGGCGGGGAGGCCGACGTGGCGGTGTTCAGCTTCCAGGCGGTGAAGAACCTGCCGACGGCGGACTCGGGGATGATCTGCTTCGCCGATCCCGAGCTGGACGCCGAGGTTCGCCGGTGGACGTGGGTCGGAATCAGCAAGGACACGTACGCGAGGACGGCGAGCCAGGGCGCCTACAAGTGGCATTACGACGTCGATCACCTCGGCTTCAAGTACCACGGGAACTCGATCATGGCGGCGATGGGCCTCGTGGCCCTCAAGTACGTCGACCACGACAACGCCTACCGACGGACGCTCTGCGCTTGGTACGATGAGCTACTCGACAGCAAAGTACAGCGTGTCCCCGTTCGAGACGGCTGCGAGTCAGCTCGCCACCTCTTCCAGATCCTGGTCGACCAGCGGGACCAGGTCATGCTGGGCCTCAACGAGTACAAGATCTATCCCGGGATGCACTACCGGGACAACACGACCTATCCCATGTATGCCGCAATGCGCGGAACATGCCCGCGGGCGCAGGAGGCGAGCGCCCGCCTTATCTCCCTTCCTCTCCACATGCGCCTGACTCGCGACGACGTGATCCGCATCAACGATGCCTTGCGGGAGATTCTGGGTCGGCTGAACCGGGTGAGCTGACACGCGACGTGGGCAAGCGGCCGATTCCGCCTCTGGTGGGAGACCGCGTGCGACTGCGCCTGCTCGAGGAAGCCGACCTGCCGTCGACGCTGGCTTGGCGGAACCAGGATCACATCCGCCGCTGGTTCGTCCACTCCGATACGATCACGCCTGAGTTGCATTGCCAATGGTTCGCAGCCTACCGGGAACGGGACGACGACTTCGTCTTCGTTATCGAGGCGATGCCGGATCCACCGAGGCCGGTCGGCCAGGTGTCGCTCTACCGCATCGACTGGGCTCGCCACCGCGCCGAGTACGGACGGCTCATGATTGGAGAGGCGGACGCGGCGGGGCGGGGACTGGCCCACGAGGCAACGAACGTGCTCATCAAGTACGCCACTGCCACCTTGGGGATTCGCGAGATCGAGTTGGAGGTCTTCGCCCACAACGCGGCGGCGGTCGCCATCTACTCGGCGTGCGGATTTCGCCTGCAGGAGCGTCGCGGTCCGCTGCTGCACATGGTGAGAATGGCCTAAATAACTGATAAATATACTGCCACAGATAATATCTCAAACATGAATGGGAAGGGCCAAGCAACGCAAGAAACTCCTGCGCAGCTCAGGATCGCGGGCGTGGCGTTGTCGCTCGCGGTCCACGCTGGTCTCGGCCTCGTCGGTGGTGTTCGGTGCGAAGTTCGCGAGTCGGCCGTACTTGAGGTTGCTCCAGAGGAGCTCTACGGGATTGAGACCCCCGCGAAGGGCGGACAGAGCTGCTGCCCCGGGGCGCTTGGCCTGGCCATTCCCCGCGAGACTCACCCTGCTGCCGGCTTCGATAGGCGTGATCTCTACTGTTCAGGCGATCACTCAAGTGAAAAATGGGGGCACAACCGGTGATCGCGGTTCGCGACTTCCTCACGGATCAGCGGGTCCGAAGCCTACTGGTATCAGTCGCAGGGTGTGTCCTCTAGAAAGATCTACTGCCGTCGCCATGCGACCCCTGACACCACTGAAGTTTGTCATGGTGACCGAGGGGAGGATCGCGTCAGCCTCCATCCTGGATCGGGTCTTCTCCGGGATTCACCGCCAGGGAGCTTGGGACTATCAGGCCTGCTATGAGAGGGATTGCTCAGTCGCCGAAATCGGCGAAGCCATCAAGACGGCCGATGCCGTGCTCTTCTTGCGCTGCACGAGGCCAGAGGAAGCGGCGCTCTTCGACCTGGCCAAGCAACGAGGATTGACAACCGTCTATTGTCTCGACGACGACTTCGATACCCTCGACCCATCGACGGGCACCGGCGCCTTCTACGGGCGTCCCGAGATGATTGAAGGCAGAAACAGAATGATCGGCCAGGCCGACCTGGTCTGGGTGTTCACGCGCGAAATGGCTGATCGCGTGCGCGATCGCTGCCGACGGGTGCACGTGGGCCGCCTGCCCAGCTTCGTCGAGGACCGCGCATGGGATCTAAGGTCCATCGACGGGGCGCTCGCCGAGGGGCCGCTCACCATTGGCTACGCTGGCGGGTATGTCCACTCGCGTGACCTGGAGGTGATCGTCGAGCCGCTGCGCCAAATACTGGGTTCGTCCGCCGAGCCCGTGCGTGCCGAGTTCATTGGCTGTTTTCCGCCCGCGCTGAAGAGCCACCCCAAAGTGACGTTGCTCGCCTATTTCGATGACATCCGCCGTTATTACGGGTACCTGCGCACGGCCGGCTGGGCGATCGGCCTCGCCCCGTTGGCCGATACCGTCGACAATCGAGCGAAGACCAACAACAAGTACCGCGAGTATGCGGCGCTCGGCATCCCGGGAATCTATTCGGACATGCCGGTCTACTCGTCTTCCGTGCGACACAGGGAGACGGGCTATCTGGCCCCCCATACCGAGCAAGGGATGTACGAGGCGATGCGGGTCATGGTTTCAAACGCCGATCTGCGCCAGCACATCAGGTGCAGTGGGCTTCGCGATGCCGCCACCACATACGCCCTGCTTCCGATGCAGCAGGAGTGGCTGCGAGAGGTATCGCTTCTCACCTCACAGCACGACCAGGCAGTCAGCCTCGTCGTGGTCGCCCACGATAGCGTGAACAGCACGCATATCGACGCGCTGCCGGCCGCGCGGTTCCTCGAGCAAGAGGGGCGATTGGAGTTCGACTACCTGCAGCCAACAGAAGTCCGTCCCAATGACGTCGCCGGTCGCGATGCGGTCTTCCTCGTTCGCGCCTTTGCACCAGAGACGGTCCCCCTCCTCGAGTCGGCCCAGCGGATGAAGACAGCAGTGGTGTGCGCTTGGGATGACGATTTTTTCTCGTTGCCGCCAGATACACCCCTCGGCAAGTACTACGCTCAAGTTTCCGTCCGGGCAGCCATGAGTCACTTCTTGCGTGAGTGCTCTCTCGTGGCGACCAGTTCGCCGCCTCTGACCGAGAGGAGCCTGCGCTACAACACCCACGTGATGGAGGCAATTTACGGATTCGATACGGCCCAGCTCCCGCTGGAGTCGCTTGCCGAAAACACCGCCCGGATGGGACGGCCGCTCAAGATTGGGTTCTTTGGGCTCCAGTGGTCCATAGCTCCCCCGTGCGTTCGCGACGCGGTTCGCCGCGTGAAGCAGCGCTTCGGCCAGCGGGTGGAGTTCGAAGTCATCTCGAGTCGCGCCGTCCCCACCGATAGTGCAGACCTCTTCGAATGGCAGAGCTCGCGTGAGCTGAGCTGGATCGAGAGCCTCCGCTTGCTTCGCGACCGAGGCTGGGACATAGGCCTGGCGCCGCTGGAAGACACGGAGTTCAACTCAGCCAAGCAAGCTACGAAATTCCGTGATTACGCTTGGGCTGGGATGGCCATGGTCTGCTCGCGCGTGCCCACCTACCAGCGCACGATCATCGACGGCATTCACGGCCTGCTCGTGAGCAACACGGAGGCAGCCTGGGAGGCCGCCCTCGCGCGGTTGATCGAGGATCAGCATCTCCGCGACAGCCTGCGCCGGGCCGCGCGCGACCTCTTCCTTCAGGCCCACACGCTCGATGCCACCATCTGTTCCTGGTATCAGCTTCTGTGGAGAATCGCGCGCTACCGGGAGCGCCGCGGCCTCACCCAATCGCAAAGGTCTGGGGAGCGCATCAATTCCACAGCGCCGTCCCGATTAGAGGCATTCGCGCACACCTCTGGGAGCTTGTCAGCGTCGCGTCGACTAACCGGGCCTCGCTGCTACGAGATCATGGTCGAAGCCGACCGATGGGAGACATTGGACGTCATGCTCGGGTTGCACCAGCGCCCGGCTGCGGGGCGGCTAGTGCTGTCAATCTATGCCAACGGTGTTGACGGCAAACCGCTTCGCCGCGTCTCCAAGGACCTAGCTGAGGCGACGGATAACGGGCCATTCCGTTTCCCATTCCCCGCGATTACCAACAGCGGCCAGCGTCGCATGCTCCTGCGCTTTCACCTCGAAAACCCCAGCCATGACACGCGGGTCAGTCTCTACGAGCAGGGATCACCGCTGCGCTCTCTGGTCGGCCGCGCCCTGCGTGTGCTCTCGAGCAAAGGCGGTCCGCTCTTCTGCAGAATGGGCTTCCGGGACGCCATAGCCGAGCAGTGATGCGGGTACGAATCGTCAATCCCGGTGTTCCCGAGCGCCTATCTCGGCAAGTACCTCTTTGCCGACTTCTGCGGACAGTGGATCTACTACATCATCGATCCGGCCAGTCCCGGAGCGCCACCCAATTTGCGGGTGGGATTTCCGCCCCGGTCGATCTGAAGGTCGGGCCCGATGGAGCCCTCTACTACCTAGCACGAGGAGCGGGGAGCGTCGGGAAGATCCCAATCGGCCCCAATACCACTCGACCCGCCCCGCCGACAGGCTTCAAAGTTCAGTAAGGGACGCTCGGTGTCGCCGCGTGTCGCTAAGTCGTAGCTGATGCGAGTGTTTGGCCTGACGCCATAGTCCGATGGCAACGCACCTCATCGGACTCGGGCATGTCAACATAAACCGGGATTTCCGATATGGACCGACTTTCGCCTCCGTGACGACGTCCACCGAGCCGCCCTGTCCCGTCGGTCAGCTCGCCCACGCTTCCCAACACCTCTCTTCTGCGTTACCCGGCGGACGGACATCGGCCGGCGCTCTGCGGGATTGGCTCGCCCGTCGGCGAGCGGCGCGCCAGCGCCACCGGGCCGCGACCGCCTCACCGCTTCCATCGGCCTATTGGATCTGCCAGTCGGTTCCGGCCCCGCCGGGCGACCCCGTGCCGATGACACTGGTCCCGTTGAGTAGCCATTCGTAGACGAGTCCGGAGGTATGCCGCCAGAGGATGTCGGCCTTGCCGTCACCGTTGAAGTCCCCGACGCCTGCGATGGTCCAGTCGGTTCCGGCCCCGCCGGGCGACCCCGTGCCGATGACACTGGTCCCGTTGAGCAGCCATTCGTAGACGAGCCCGGAGGTATGCCGCCAGAGGATGTCGGCCTTACCGTCACCGTTGAAGTCCCCGACGCCGGCGATGGTCCAGTCGGTTCCGGCCCCGCCGGGCGACCCCGTGCCGATGATACCGGTCCCGTTGAGCAGCCATTCGTAGACGAGCCCGGAGGAGTGCCGCCAGAGGATGTCGGCCTTACCGTCGCCGTTGAAGTCCCCGACGCCGGCGATGGTCCAGTCGGTGGCGACTGTGCCGAGCGCGGCCACGGCGGTGACGGCCGTGCCGTTCACGAGCCAGAGGACGACAGCGCCGGAGGTATGCCGCCAGAGGATGTCGGTCTTGCCGTCACCGTTGAAGTCCCCGACGCCGGCGATGGTCCAGTCGGTGGTAACGCTGCCCGGTGACCCCGTGCCGGCGACGGCGGTGCCGTTCATGAGCCACTCGAAGACGGCGCCCGAGGTGTGGCGCCAGAGGATGTCGGCCTTGCCATCGCCGTCAAAGTCGGCAACGCTGCGACCCAAGTTGAAGTTGATATTCGGCGTGTCCCCGCCGTTGGTAACCGTGAGCGGCGTGGTGGCAGCGCTGGTCGTGAAGCCGAGGGCGCGCGCGCGGGCCGCGTAGAGATTTACGCCGGGCGCTAGTCCCTGGGCTGAGTAGCGGCCGTCGCTGCCCGTACCGGCGCGGCGCACCAGTCCCCCGGTCGACGAGTCGAGGATCTCCACGCCGGCGTTGGGGAGCGGCGTCACACCGTCACCCAGAAAAACACGGCCCGAGATGGAGCCCTGGTTCGGCGAGACCACGAAGTCGACACCGCTCGTGACACCGGGGCCGACACTGACAGGGTCGGCGCTGAGAAGGTTCCCCTTGGCGTTGAACCACTGCGCGGCGTGGCGAGCTGCCTTGGCATCGAAGGCCTCGACCTTATACGTTCCCGGAGCGAGACTCTCCGTCCGCCACGTCCCGCTCGCATCAGTGTTGATCACGAAGACTCGATTCCCTGTCGCGGCATCGTGGATGGCGGCGAGCGTGGCGACTATGGGCTGGGCGCCCTGACTTTTCACCGTTCCCGTCAGCACGCTACTCGTCGGGTCCAACACCACATCGATGTTCGGCGTCGCCACGCCGCTCTCGACGGTGACGAACGAGCCGTCTTCAAGCGTCAGCGCCCCACCGGGGACGCTCAGCTTGAAGTACTTCGTGGCAAATCCGGGTGCCGAAACGCGGACCTTATAGAGGCCCGGCGTGACCCCGGAC
>Ga0137407_10002915_pt1 | contig 11333 bp, 6 predicted proteins | sample CZOMad2_2_16fung_FD_108410 | JGI IMG/M metagenome (GOLD analysis project Ga0137407, IMG submission 108410) | Vadose zone soil fungal communities from Angelo Coast Range Reserve, California, USA - CZOMad2_2_16fungal (Illumina Assembly) | ecosystem: Environmental > Terrestrial > Soil > Vadose zone...
GGCACCCGAGATTGTGGCGCCTTCGTTCAATAAGGAACGCGCGGGATATTGCCAGCGGTACAACTCCGGGTCGACGTATGGCTTGACCAGTTCAATCGTCTCTTGGTCCGCATTGGCCCACAAAAGCTGGAGCGCCGCGATGACGCCCAGCTGTTCGAATCGGGGGAAGTCCTCGGGATCGGCCAGCTGGATATGGGTCAAGGTGTGCGGAAGGCCGCTGTTTCCGTTGGCTTTTCGTGCCGCTTCGATTCCGTTTAACGCTTCTTTGACTGCGCGATTTCCCAAGGCATGTACATGCACAATCAGCCCCTGTTTGTCGGCCAGCTTGACCAGTTCAGCGAAGCGCACAGGATCAAATAATAGGTCTCCGGACTTGCCGGTGTTCCGGTAGGGCCGGGTCAGAGACGCCGTCTGTGAGGGGAATTCCAGAACCCCGTCGGCAAAGACCTTGATGCCCGGCAGAGTTAGATTCGGTACGTCCGCGAATTGCTGCCTCAGCTTCTGGACAGCCTGGAGTTCTTGGCCGGGATCATTTTGAGGATTGACCCGCGGGAATGCAGCGACGTGCGCGGTCAGTTCACCCTTTTGGGCCAAGCGCTGGTACGTCAACAAAACGGGCTGGTCGGCCAAGGGATCGAGCCAGGCGGTAATTCCCAGGCTATGGAGGTATCGAACCGCCGCGCGTCCCCCCTCAAGCCATTGTTCCTGCGACGGTTCAGGCAGGACAGACTGAATTTTGCGTAAACCCATATCGACTGCAAAGCCATTCGGCTCGTCGTCGCTGCCAACTCCGTAATAAGCGCGTTCACTTGGCGAGAGATGGCTTACAAAATTCTTGGTTATCCCAGCTCGCTGCAGGAGGATGCGATTGGCCCAACCGGTATGGCCGTCCGATCCTGCGAGAAACACCGGCATGTTAGCGAAAACTCCGCCATTGAATCTGGCATTGAGTTCATTTGTCTTGGACCAGAAGACTAAGGGCATTCCGCTGATGTAGAGAACATCCCCACGTACGCCTTTGCCGGTCTTCTTCGCGTCCGCGGCCAAACTCACGAGTTCGTCGATCTCCTGCACCCGATCGCCCACATTCACAGAGATAAGCGTGAGGCCGCCGTGGATGGCATGAATATGGCTGTCGATCAGGCCGGGAAGCAGCGACTTCCCCTGAAGATCGATTCTCTCAGCGCCTTTCCCGGCAGCTTGTAGGACCAGAGGAAGACTGCCAACCGCGATAATTTTGTCCCCCCTGATCGCCACGGCCGCGGCATAAGGATGATCTGGCACACCCGTGAAGACCTTTGCGTTAAACAACACTCGGTCTGTTTTGTCGTTGCCTTGACCCCACGAAACCAGGGCCAGACAAAACGTCACAAGGACTGCAAGAACGCCACACGTTCGAAATAGCGTTCTCTTGCTGTCCTGATTTGAATTTGTCTTCCAAAGGAGCATTCTTAGTCTCCTCTTTTGAATTTGTCTCCCAGAGAGCATTCTTAGTCTACCTTGCGTGCTCATGAGTCCACCAGTTCGGGTACAGAGGGACCCCTCCCCAAGGATCAGAAGGAGACACGGAGACCCAACTGCATCCAACGGCTACCCGCGAGACGGTCCCCGGGCACGGCCTGCGACGAGACGACGCCGAACGTTGCTGGATTGGTTGTGTCGAGCGACGGATTGTTGAAGACAACATGATTAAATACGTTAAACAGGTCGGCAGAGAACTCTATCTTGATCCGTTCAGCAACCGAGGTTTCCTTGCCGATTCTCAGATCTTGATTCCACGCCCCGAAGCCCCGCAGCGGAGAGCTATGCCCTGACCTAGTGTCAGTCGCCAGCAGGATGGGGCGAAAACTAGTGAGAGCGGCGGCAGGATCGGCGAAGTAGTTGATCCCTGCTCCGATGTGGTGTATCCCGCCGTTGAGGGAACTCGGCTTGACGAGTGGGATCGCTGCGCTATTGTTGGTTTCGAAAATCCCGCCGCCGAAGGCCTGATTGGTCTCCGAGGCTATGATCGGCACTCCACTACTGGCCCGGAAAACTCCCGAGAGATACCAGCCGCCGATGAGATGATTAACAAAGCTGTTGTGACTCCCCACGCGGTGTCCCTTGCCGAGGGGCAAGTCGTAGCTGAACAGCCCATTGAACACATGTGTCCTGTCGAAGAAGGAAGGTCCGTACGTAGCCCGGGGATTGAAGCTGTTGTTATAGGTCGTGGCAAAGATTTGCGTCGTACCTTCCTGGTCGAGCGACCGGGAAAAGGTGTAGTTCAAATCGAAGGAGAGACCGTTCCAGCCGCGATTGTGCAAGGTAGCAATGAGCGCATTGTAGTTTGAAAAATCATGGGACTGACGCATGACCACGTCACCCGAAAGCTGCAAGTTGGTGAAAGTAGGGAGGCCAGCGTTCAAGCGTGCGCTGTTGATGCCAGTAAACAAGCTGCTCACTGCGCCAAACATAAAGGCGCCAGATTGCCCGTTGGACCAGCACGCGGTGCTGGTCCCCACACCACAGGTGTTTGGAACCTGGTCTTCGAACCAGGGCTGGGTTGCGGGCATGGTCCCAGCGCGGAGGGCAGTTGCTATCGCATCAAACGCCTGGGCGAAGGATTGCCCGGAACCGGCGGCGCCGGACATAGCAGTCACGTCCTTGAAGGTGTAAGGCACCTGGTTCAGATTCACCCCGGCGGGCAGGTCGCGTCCCAGCCGGCCGATGTAACCTACCTCCATTAGCATGTTCTTCGGCAGTTCACGCTGGATCGAGAAGTCTACCAAATGATTTCGGCCAATTTTGAAATTGGGGTCAAAACCGTAGGTGAAGAAGGAGTCCCCAAAGATGGGCGGAACAAATGGCAGAGACTGCTTGGTGTCCGCGGCAGGGACCGGAATCTGACCATCGACGCCCACTCGGAAGGATGAGCCTCCAGGCGTAGTATCGACCTGGCAGTTTGCTCCGCCCAGTCCCGTTGCGTTGCACGAGGGCAATCCCACCGTTAGAAACTGTGAAAATCCCCCGCTCAGGGTGGTGAGCACGTTGTTTCCGGCGGCAACACGGTCGAAAGCGATGCCGTAGCCGCCGCGAATGACGGTCTTGTTTGTACCCAACAGAGCTCCCCACGCCCCCTTGCTTGCCGAAGGGCTCCACGCCACCGACAAACGAGGCGCGATGTCGCCATAGTCCGTATTCCACGATCCCGGCATTCCCAATTTTCCGTAGGGCAGATACGCGAGTGTTGGATTATGGATCTGGCCATTCAGCGCCGCTGCCTCAGCGTCCCTGAGGTATGCTTGCGAGTCGATGGGCTTGTCTCCATGATCGTGATCGACAAGAACCATGATTCTGCCTTGGCTGTCCTTAATTGGCGTCTGCCAGCCGTAGCTGAGGCCATAGGAAAGCGTCACGGACGACCCAATCCGCCACGTGTCTTGCGCGTAAAAATAGTACGCTCGCGAATTCGCGTCCTGCTGAATGGGAGTACCTAGAGGCAGCGGATTGAGGTTGGCGTCACGCACCGCCATGATGGATGTGCTGTCCACCAGCCCGAGCGCCGCCGCGTACAGACGATCCCAAAGGATGACGTTGCCGTTTGGGTCGGGAGGGCGGTTCTCCGCGGGAATGAAAAGAAAGGACGTGAAGTCGGCGTCCATCAGTGCACTGATGGAGTTCCGGGTTGCTCCCAGCCGGTCATCCGACTCGTAGACCTGTGGCAGCCAGCGAACGTCCCCGCCGAACACAAACGAATGTCTACCCCGGGTCCAGTTGAGATCATCTCTGATCTGGATGTTATGGCTGTAGATCTTGGCACGCCGAGCCCGCTGTCCATCCAGATCTACGGGCGTGTCCAGCAACTGGGCGAACGGAGCATTGGAATTCGCCGGACCCAGGCTGACTGGGCCGTCCGCCGACTCCGTACCCGGCAGGTTCAGTTGTCCCGCAAGCACAGACGGTTTGATCGAGTTGAAGTTTTGGCGCTCGCGAATCCAGCCGGCGTGAATGCTATTGACCAAGTTGCCGCGAATGACCCAGTCCATCCCGCCGATTACGCCGTCGCCAAAGGTCGAGGCTATGCTGTCAATTCGCTTGTTAGTTAAATCAATCTGTTTGAAATTAAAGGTCCCATTGGGATTCAGATCGCGTGCGTATTGGTACCGGCCGAAGAAATGAAGATTGGGACCGACGTTGTGATCGAGTTTCAAGGAGACAGAATCGTCCTTGCGTGGCGCCGGGGCATTGAATTTGAATCCGAGAAAGTTTTGCTGCCCTGGTGGTCCGTCCCCAATCGATGGGTCGTTGCCTTGCGGTAACAGGTTCCACAGCGCTTGGACAGTGGGGCTGATCCCAATTCCTCGTGGATCGCAGGCGAGGTTGCCACTAGGGCCGCAGGCCTGGGACGTCGCCAGGTTATAGGGCACACCATCAAAGAAAAGCATGCCGCTGCGCAGCGTCTGGCTGGGCACTACGCGCTCTGCCTGAACGGACTGGAAAAACCTCCGCACTTCGTAGTTGGCGAAGAAGAAAGTCTTATTTTTTTGCAGAGGCCCGCCTAAGCTGAATCCTCCCCGGTTGTCGCGGTTTGTCGCGCGCGGAACAGTCTTTCCTGTCGTCGGATCAATCGTATGATTGTCATCCCAGGTGTTGGCGTTGAACGCCGTGTTCTGCACATACCAGTAGGCGTCGCCATGAACTTGATTGGTGCCGCTGTTACTGGATACGGAAACCTGTCCGCCGCCGGCGCGCCCGAACGTCGCATTGGGATTCGAAACGCCCACGCGAAACTCCGAGACGTTGTCCACGCCCATGGGCACGACAGACGCGCTTCCTGCTCCGCCGCTGTTGTTGTTGGTAATGTCGATGCCGTCAAGCATCACTTGGTTCTGGTCGTTGCGCGCCCCCGAAACCGTACCTCCACCAATACCGAAAGGATCGGAACCGCTGTTGGGGGACGGCGTGGAGCCAGGCTGCAAGCTCAGCAGCTCAGAAGCGTCACGGGTGAGAGTCGGCAGACGCAGCAACGTCTTTCCTCCGATCACGTTGCCGACCGTGGCGTCCATAGTTTGCAGTTCCTGGCGTACCTCGGTACTCACTTCTACGACCGTCTCGATCGCGCCGATCTTTAAAGGGACATCCACGGTGTAGCTCTTGTTCACGCTCAGCTGCAGACCCGCCACGGTGGCCGTTTGGAAGCCCGGTCTTGTGACGGTGATCGTGTAACCGCCCGGTGCGACATCAGCGAACGTGTACTGACCGTTGCTATTCGTCATTTGCTCTCGCGCGATGCCGGTCTCATCGTTGCGCAGGTTGACTTCGGCATCAGCTATTAAGGCATGACTCGGGTCTGACACTCTCCCGAATATCGTCGCCGAAGTCGAAGTCTGCGCCGACGCGCTGCCCGCCACGCCCAGCATCGACGTCAGGAACCACCAGAACACAAGTCGTTTCGCACGAGTCATAACCGCCCTCCTACCTTGCCACTCTACGAATGTAAATTGCAGAACCCGCATGAAAACCAACCGTAACAACAGAGCACAAAGATCCTCAGACGCATGCCTTCGTTCTACGCCTTGCTCCAAATATGGAATGCTAGAGATGTCGTCACATCACCATTTGGCTGGTAGAGCAACGGCTTGGTCGGCACGGAAATCCGACGAATTTGATCGCTCGCCAGCCTCTCGTCTGGAAGACACACCAACTCTGAGGTATTTCCCGCAGCACTACAGTACTACCCTGCAAACGAGTCTCTTGTACCGCTGCCTGTCGCTAATATTTTCTGAGATTACGCTTCACTCGTGATGGACTTAGAGCAGTGGGATATTCGTGCCTATTTGCTTGGCCAGAAGTTCTTGTGCGGACGCAAAGTCCTTCTTCAAGCCTCTGGTCTGCCAAGCTGAACATTTTTAGGAACTGCCAGAATTATCTCGATTAGAGGGTTCATCATCGATCCCCCAGGTCGAGATCTGCCCAGGAAATTGATCACTGAGTATCAGCATTGCGACATCTGTTCTCAGGCTGGTTTTCGGAGTCTGGTCTTCGCACACGGACCCTCAAATACATGCCACTTTTGCCCCGCGGATCGTGCCGGAGACGGTAGCGATGATTTCATCGGCAACTCGCCGTCTTTATTATGGTTAGCTTCTTGATCGTCTGCCGAGCGAACATTGATAATGCTATGTGCCCGTGTCATCAATCCGCGCCGGCTCCAGCTTGGGCGCAAGAATTTGAATTGCTCCCAAAGCAACCAAATAGGCACAACCTGCCATGAGAAACGGAATCGTATAGCTGCCTGTCCACTGCAGAAGGTACGCCACAATTTTTGCGATGAGCATCCCTCCAACGGCGCCAGCCATCCCACCGATGCCTACCACCGATGCGACCGCCTTGGTCGGGAACATATCCGACGGCAATGTGAATAGGTTGGAAGAAAACCCCTGATGTGCAGCGGTCGCGAGCCCGATCAGCAAAACCGTCCCCCATGTAGAAGCCACGTTGGGTGCAAACACGATCGGAATCACGCATACAGCGCAGACCAGCATTGCCGTCTTTCGACTGGCGTTGACGCTCTTGCCACGATGAAGCATGGCAGAAGATATCCACCCACCGGCCACGCTGCCCACATCAGCGATAAAGTAAATCACAAAGAGTGGCAAGCCCACCCGTAACAGGGGCAGTCCGTGGCTGCGTTGCAGAAAATCCGGAATCCAAAACAGATAGAACCACCAGATTGGGTCGATAATGAATTTGCCGACCGCGAATGCCCAGGTTTGCCGATGCGGAAGCAATTTCACCCAGGGAATTGGGGAGGGCGATGGAATGGGATCGCTGCAAATGTATTGCAATTCTTGAGGAGAACAGCGCGGATGCTTTTCGGGTTTGCGGTAGATCCAAAGCCAAAGTACTAGCCAGACAAATCCCAGAGCGCCAATAATGAAAAACACCGGACGCCAACCCCAGCGCGCGAAAATGAGGGAGATCAAGAGCGGGGCCAAGGCCGCGCCTATGTTGGTTCCAGCATTGAGGATTCCGACCGCCAGAGCGCGGTCTTTTCTGGGAAACCACTCCGACGTTGCTTTTAGGCTCGCGGGAAACACACTCGCCTCACCAAACCCAAGCGCAAAGCGTGCCACTTTGAAACCTGTCAACGTACTCATTACGCCGTGAGCCATGGACGCGAGACTCCATCCCACCATAGCCACCGCATAACCGAGCCGTGTTCCTAACTTGTCAATCAAACGGCCCATCACTACCATGCCTAGTGCATAGGCTGCTTGGAAGTAGAAGACCAGATTGCCGTAGTCAATTTCGTTCCAGCCAAGATCATGCTGCAACGTGGACTTCAACACGCTGATCAGCTGGCGATCCATGTAGTTCTTCGTGGTGCCGAGCAAAAGGACAGCACAGATTACCCAACGGAATCTGCCGATCGTGTTCGCTGCATTCTTCGGCTGGTAGGCAGCGCTTGATGAAGTCACGTTGCTCTTGGAGCGTGTGGATGAGTCCATTTTCGCAAGACACCAATATCACAGAATCCAAAACGATCATTGAAACCGCGCAACGAATGCGATTAAAACTGTCCTGTCACCCCATCATCCGACCGATGCCACCTGTGTTCCCCGCTTCCAACACTCTCGTTCGCATTCCCTGATCGAATCGAGTTACCATTACTACTCTGCCGCGACGCACTCCATCTGGAATACAGCCATCCAAACGCACATCGGGAGTGGAGAATGTCCGTTTTCTCACTGGACAGACTGCCCTTCCTGTATATGTTGAAAGGAACTCTCGAAGTCTGGCTGGACGAGGTGGAACACGTACTCGAGGAAGGCGACAGCTTCTGGTTCGAGAGCAACCGAGGCCATCGCTGGTTCAACCCAACCGTGAGCCCCACCGTCATTTTGAGGGTGAACACCCTTCTAGAATCTGACAATTCGCCCCCTTGTACCGGTGAAGATCGCTGAACAGGAGTGGAGCTTTCAGTTCCTCTTATTCGGGATTACTCACCCTCCGCCAGGGTGTCAAAACGAGAACCAAAATGACGCACGCTGAATGCATGGGGGGTTCAGCGTGCTGCGATCATATCGAGCTATAAGCCTCAACCGTTTACGCACGATTTCCCAGCAAACCAAAGATTGCGCCTTCATTTTGCTGCCAGAGGCCTGGTCAACTCGACATCAATCGTGATCGTGATCTCATCGCCGACCATCGCCGAAGCCCCACTGACGCCAAAATCTTTGCGGTTGATCTTGGTGGTGGCTAAAACTCCACGGCGTTCATCACTCTCCCCCTTCACCACCGCGCTGGGACCGTCCACAGCCAGCACGACTTCATTAGTGACACCGTGTATGGTCAGATCACCAGTGATCTTTAGCTTGCCGGCCCCAGCCGCCTCGATGCGTTTTGACTTGAAGGTGATGTTAGGAAACTTCGCCACGTCGAAGAAATCGGCACCACGAAGGTCGTCGTCCCGCATTGTTACTCGCGTATCAAGAGAAGCGGCTTCAATGGCGGCATCCACCGCGCCCTTGCGGGGATCGGTTGCGTCATATTTGACCGTGCCACTCACCTTGCTGAATGCACCCCGAACCGTGGATATTCCCAAGTGGCGCACGGAAAACTGCGCTGAAGAATGAACAGGATCAATCTGCCAGGTTTCTACTTCTGCCGATGCGGCCACTGCGCAATAAAGAGACGCGACAACCAGAAGCAAGCCAATTGAACGTGACATGGACTCGGATTTTCTCCTTTGAGGATTTTCTGAACAAGGCAGAGTTTCATTTCGCTCCCGACGATTCAAAGACACTAATAGCCTCCAGTTTCTGTTTGCCCACACGACTACTACAAGTTAGTAAGGTTAGCACATCCAGTTAAAAGGCTGCACATACTCCGTGTAGAGCTCCAGCTCAGAGGCTGGCACAACAGTGGATGAAAGTCTCACCACCACACAATTGGTCCCCTGACCGTCAGGACTGGTAGGGCTGGTACAAGTCCCTTGAGTGCACGCCAGTCTAGCGAATCTGGCGGGGCGGTCGGATGATCGCCGTGTAAGCACAGCAAACCACTGTGTTAACCAGTAATACCTCGCAAACTAGAGATTTGTGCCATTTTTAGACTGGAACGTGAGGCCTTCCCGGTGGAGACAACCATGCGCAGCCAAATATGAGAGTGGTACTCGTGACTCATGGCATTTGTGCCGGGTCATGCAATAAATAGTTCCGGAACAAATTCGCAAACAGCCCCTTGAATTGCGGGTATATTGGAGCCATCGCGCCACAAATTCGCAAACGATTGAGATGCCCGCTCGGGTCGTACGGACAATTGGATATCATGCCAGGGGAGGAATGCTTCAGTGCCGGAAGGCTGTGACTCACGAGAGCCGTGCGGGATGAGTTATCAGCAGCTTGGGAAACTTGCTGACGAGGCCGTTATGGCGCATCTGGTTGCCGGGCATGGCGACGCCGTGGCGGTCCTGCTCGACCGCTATGTCCGTCTGGTGACCTCCATCGCTTACAAGATCATCCATGATCAGGCCGAGTCGGAAGATGTCGCGCAGGATGTTTTCGTCGACCTGTGCCGCACGGCGCAACAATTTGACGCAGCCAAGGGCTCAGCGAAGATGTGGATCATTCGCACCGCGTATCGCCGAAGCTTGACCCGGCGCAGGAATCTTAAGACTCGAGACGCGCACTTCCATTCCGGACTGGATGATGTGCTCGATCTTCCGCACGGGACCAACAGGGGCATGCCGCTAAAACTGTCTTCGTATGAGTGCCGAAGGTTAGTGTGTCAGATACTCGGAAAGCTCGATACGCAACAGCGGGTCGTCATCGAGTTGGTTTTCTTCGACGGCCTGACCTTGAGGGACGTGGCTACGAAAACCGGAGCGACCCTTGAAAGCGTTCGGCACCGTTACTACCGCAGCATCGATAAGCTACGTCATTTGATCTACGCGGAACGATCGGGGGCAGTGGCGAGAAGGGAGACACTTGATGCGCAAGCATAAACAGTTCGAGGAGTTGTGCAGCCTTGCCGTTATTGGAGAGCTGTCGCCAGGGGAATCGAGCGAACTCATGGCCCATCTGCGCACCTGTGAGGGGTGCCAATCCAGCTTCCTCGAATTCTCTGAAATTGCATCGGAACGGCTATCGCTTGCAGTCCGTCACCGTGGGGACATCAGCAATGCGTCTTTGAAGAACGTTCGAGACGGAGTGCTTGAACGGGTAGCTGCGGAGGGACTGCGCATCACGCCGGATGCCTTAAGTGGCCCGGTGTCGCTTCGGCGACGGCTGATGAAGAACTTTGAGGATCTCAGGTGGGTGTTCGTTGCACGCAAGGCCCAGGTCGCTGTTTCTTTCGTCACTGCCGTCTTAATCGTATTTTTCATCGTCGTTCTCCGGCATGATCGGACAAACGAGCGGCAGATCAAGTCTCTGCAGGCCGAGGTAACACGAAACAATGGTGATACAGACTGGATTCTGAATGACTACGAGGGTGCGCTCACAAAGGCAAAACAGGAAAACAAACCAATATTTATCGAGTTCACCGGTTACTCCTGCCCCATCTGTCGATGGATGGAAGCGAACATCTTCCCGCGCCCGGAGGTTGAGAAGGCGATGGACAAGTTCGTTCGCGTGCGGCTCTACACCGACAGGGAGGGCGAGCCGTTCGAGCGTCAGCAGAAGATGCTGCACGACAAGTTCGGGGTTGTGACCTTTCCGCTTTACGCCGTCGTGAGAACGAACGGCTCGACCGTTGCGAGCCTTCCTGGTCACAATCCAGACGCGAATCAATTCCTGGCATTCCTCAGAAAAGCTTCTGAATCATTGGCAGACAGTTCCACGTAGGATTATGCAAGACCTCACTGTGAGGAATGAAGAGATAGTGCGCCATGCCGTCTCGCCATAGCCTTTCATAGCGCGAGCCCACGATATGGGGATATCCGCCTGAACGGGGGAGGTGGTGCCCGGCAAGAGTGGCATTCGTGATGCGTCCCGTGCGGAACGTACGATTTGGCCGAGCCGTCACTGATGCGCGCTGAGTGAACGGCAAGTCGTCAAATACCGATCCCGGAATCGCTAATTTGAATCATTCAGGGGTTCGGCTCTCGGCGGGATCTAGCACATCGTACAGAGGCTGTGCTGGCCACGTTTTGGCGTTCTGATTCGCCACCGTTGCCGCAAGGACGCGGATGCGGTGGTTTCTAGGCAACGTAAACGTCGACGCACTCGACGGCACATCGATCGTATACACAAACAAGTAGGAATAGCGGTAGGGCTCATTGCTCCCAGCGGCATCGTGACGATGCGAAGCAAACCATCCGATCTCTGCGCGCTTGATATAGCCGGGAC
>Ga0137407_10002916_pt1 | contig 11332 bp, 9 predicted proteins | sample CZOMad2_2_16fung_FD_108410 | JGI IMG/M metagenome (GOLD analysis project Ga0137407, IMG submission 108410) | Vadose zone soil fungal communities from Angelo Coast Range Reserve, California, USA - CZOMad2_2_16fungal (Illumina Assembly) | ecosystem: Environmental > Terrestrial > Soil > Vadose zone...
GGGGATATATAATTTTGTAATGACAAACAGTGTGACCAGCAAATTGATCAAACGCCTGTCTGGTTTTGCCGTGGCACGTTCTATGCCGACACTTTACAAAACGAGCCTGATGAAATGGCAACAGCAGCGGAAGAAAGAAAAAAAACAAGGAACAAGTAACAGGAAAGTTTATTTTTTTTGCGATGAATTTACCAATTTCAACGATACGGAAATCGGGATAAAAGCGATCCTTCTGCTTGAACGCCTCGGCTATGAAGTAATCATTCCTGAACATAAAGAGAGTGGAAGGGCATGGTTGTCCAAAGGATTGATCCGCACTGCAAAAAAAATTGCCAATAAAAATATTTTGTTATTGAGTAAACTAGTAAGCGAAGAAACACCCCTGATAGGCATTGAGCCATCCGCCATTCTCACTTTCAGGGACGAATATATAGATCTGGCGGATGATGAGCTGCTTGAAAAATCGCGGCAGCTTGCATTACATGTTTATATGATTGATGAATTCATTGCAAAGGAAATCGAGAACGGAAATATAAAACAGGGACAGTTCACCCGGGAAAAAAAACTGATAAAATTGCATGGGCATTGCCAGCAAAAAGCCTTGTCTGCAGTTGCGCATTCGGCAAAATTATTGTCGCTTCCTGAAAATTATATTGTTGAAACAATTCCTTCCGGCTGCTGTGGCATGGCGGGTTCTTTTGGATATGAAAAAGAACATTATGAGCTGTCGATGAAAATCGGTGAATTGGTATTATTCCCTGCAATACGCAACCAGTCTGCTGATACAATCATCGCAGCTCCCGGAACAAGTTGTCGTCACCAGGTGAAGGATGGTACAGGCAGGAAAGCATTTCATCCGGTTGAAATTCTATTTGACGCATTGCTATAAAATAAAGAGTAGTAAATTGTAATAAGAAATAAGAAATTAAGAATACAAGGCACAAGAGACAAGGGACAAGACTTAAATTCTAAAATCAAGTTGGAATTGTGATTTTGCTTTTTAATTTAAAAGTCAGGCCTTGTTCCTTGTCTCTTGTGCCTTGTATTCTTTATTTCTCATTCTTCATTTCTAATTTATATCATGCAAGCTTCACTACGCAGTCGCAACTGGTTTGGCAAAACAGGTAAGGATGGTTTTATTTATCGCGCATGGATGAAGAACCAGGGAATTCCAGCTTATGAATTTGATGGCAAGCCGGTGATTGGCATTTGTAACACCTGGTCGGAACTGACTCCCTGTAATGCTCATTTCAGGGAGCTTGCAGAGTCCGTAAAAAGAGGCATACTGGAAGCTGGTGGTTTTCCGGTAGAGTTCCCCGTTATGTCGTTGGGTGAAACCCTGATCAAGCCTACTGCCATGCTATACCGCAACCTGGTGAGCATGGATGTGGAAGAATCTATCCGGGCCAATCCGCTCGATGGCGTAGTGCTGATGTGTGGTTGTGATAAAACCACCCCTTCATTGGTCATGGGTGCATGCAGTGTAAATATCCCGGCGATTGTTGTATCCGGCGGCCCGATGCTCACGGGCAAGTATAAGGGAAATGATATCGGTACCAGCGATATCTGGCGTTTCAGTGAAGATTTCCGGATGGGAAAAATGTCGCAGGAGGAAATGACTGTTGCCGAAGCCTGTATGTCGCGCAGCCGTGGCCATTGTGCAGTGATGGGTACCGCTTCTTCCATGGCATCCATGGTGGAAGCGCTGGGGCTGTCTCTTCCTGAAAATGCGGCCATTCCTGCAGCTGATTCGCGCAGGAAAGTATTGGCACAGATGTCGGGTCTTCGTATCGTGGACATGGTGAAAGAAAACCTGAAACTATCGGATATCCTTACACGCAAAGCATTCGAGAATGCCATCATGGTCAATGCTGCCATTGGCGGATCAACGAATTTTGTGATTCATTTGCTGGCAATCGCCGGGAGGATCGGCGTCCCGTTGAAGCTGGAAGATTTTGATACATTATCTGCTTCCATTCCATTAATCGCCAATATCCAGCCATCGGGGAAATTTTTTATGGAAGATATGTATTATGCCGGGGGGTTACCTGCGGTTATGAAAGAACTGGATGGATTTCTTCATGGTGATTGTATCACGGCGAATGGCATAACGATGAAAGAAAATTACCGCCATGCATCGTGCTATAACAGGGAAGTGATTGCAGATATCAAACATCCTTTTAATAAGAATTCCGGACTCGCTGTGCTGAAAGGCAACCTGGCTGAAGGAGGAGCTGTTATAAAGCCTTCCGCGGCCAGTGCACACCTGATGCAGCATAAAGGGAAAGCCGTTGTATTTGACAATATTGAAGATTATAAGGCAAGGATTGATGATCCTAACCTGAAAGTAGATGAAACAAGTGTGTTGGTTTTGAAAAATGTAGGACCCAAAGGATATCCTGGTATGCCAGAGGTAGGCAATATGGGGCTTCCAAAAAAATTACTCGCCAAGGGAATCACTGATATGGTTCGTATTTCTGACGGCAGGATGAGTGGTACTGGTTTTGGAACTGTTGTATTACATGTTTCACCGGAAGCTGCTATGGGTGAAAATTTTTCGCTGGCACAGGATGGTGATATCATCCAACTGGATGTGCCGAACCGTATACTTCAAATAGAATTGTCCGAAGAGGAATTGCAGCATAGAAGAAAAAAACGCCAGGATTTTTTGCCCGTAGTCTCGCGCGGATATGTTCATCTTTATATTCAACACGTTGAGCAGGCCAATATGGGCGCCGATTTTGATTTTTTGAAAGGTGGTTCTGGAAGCGAAGTAACAAGAGATTCGCATTGACAGCTGTAAGCTTGAAACCGGAAATGTTTAACATATGCCAGTGAAAACTTTTGATCAACAGGTTGCAATTGTTACAGGCGCAGGGCAGGGAATTGGCTTTGAGATCTGCCGCCAGCTTGCGTTACAGGGCGCATCTGTTGTGCTCAACGATTTGGATGAGTCGCTCGTTGATAAAGCGGTTACACAGATCAGTAATGAAGCTGGTAATTGCTGCGGACTTGCCGGGGACTCAGCAAAAATGCCTGTTATACAACAAATGATTGCTATAGCGGTCAGCCGGTTTGGGAAACTGGATATCGTTATTGCCAATGCGGGGATCACGCTGTTCGGTGATTTCCTCACATATCTGCCTGAATCTTTTTACAGGGTCATGGAAGTAAATATGGGAGGCAGTTTTTTCCTTGCACAACAGGCGGCCCTTCAAATCAAACAACAGGGAACGGGTGGAAGCATTCTTTTTACATCTTCTGTTACAGGTCACCAGGCGCATAAAAATCTGGCTGCTTATTCCATGACAAAAGCTGCAGTGGAAATGCTCGCAAGAAACCTGGTAGTTGAATTGTCCGATTTTAAAATCAATGTGAATGCAATAGCGCCCGGTGCAACGCTTACTGAGAGAACGGTGGATGATCCTGGCTATGAAAAAACCTGGTCAGAAATAACGCCAATGGGACGTCCTGCGAGGGCAATGGACATTGCCAATGCTGCTCTTTTCCTCGTATCACCTGCAGCGAGGCATATTACCGGCCAAAGTCTGATAATAGATGGCGGATGGACTTCAGTGAGTCCGTCTCCATATTAATACCTGGTGACTTCTAAATCTTTATTTCTTTCTCAACATATAGCTGATTACAACAAACAAAATCAAAGAAATAATTTAAGTAGATTCCCGGATAGGGTTGTATGAAAAATTCTCGTACGGGAATTGTAAGTGCCGCGGATCAGGTTATCGGTTTGTTTTTCGCAAACACCGATTATAAAAAATAATAGCGATAATCTGGTAAATAAAAATCCTAAGCCTGATCATACTTTATTCGGTACTATCTATCTTCTTTTAAAATGCCTCCTGAAAATAAACAGCAGGATTACAACAAGGACAGCTGTCCATATCATTTGATTTTTTTTTTAATGATTTCTAAAGTTAAGCTTCAAATTCTTTTGCCGGGAGATGAGAGTCCCCGGAGCCTAATAATTTTTCCAACCTGGTGGGAGGGCAGGATAGAGAGGTTAAACATTTTTAGCCTGCTTGGATAGGTTTACTCTGATCTGTAAAAAGGGGGGTGAATTTTACATGCCGTACCCCCAAATTTTTTATTTTTTCCTTCGCTAATTTTTTTAGACTTTTGAGGAGTTGAGTATCCCCAAAATCTAAAAAAGTCGGACTATTTTTATTAGTAAAAAAATTTCAAATTAATCTATTGAAATATAGTTATTTACTTGATGGTATATGTTATTTTAATATGAATCAAATGGATGCAGTTTTGCATCATGAAACGAATTTCACACAAAAAAAAGAGCGGCAGGGGTAAAATCAAAAAATAATGAACCTTATATCTGAAATTCAATATTTCCCATCCTCTATCTTTTATAAAAATTCGTTTCATTGTACACATATTGTTTTTGAGCAATATGAGCACTATCAAAAAATGAGTTTCAGAAACAGGATGATGATTGCTGGTGCAAATGGTATCATTGAATTGAGCGTTCCATTGGTGTATGGAAGAAACCAAAGGGGACTTATCAAAGATGTAAAAATTGATAACCGACAGAAATGGCAAACACGACATTGGAGAAGTATTGAATCCTGTTACAACCACTCTCCCTGGTTTGAATTTTACCGGGATGAACTGGCCGGGTTATACGAGCGTCGGTTTGATTTTTTAATTGACTGGAACCTGGCATGTTTTGAATGGACCACGAGAAAACTTGAATGGCCGGTCAAAATTTCTCTGACCGAACAGTTTCAAAAAAAATATGAGATCCCTGAATGGTCCGACCGGCGGGGTAACATTCTCCCCAAAAATTACATGTATTATGAGCCTTTAATATACAGGCAGGTTTTCCAGGAAAGGGTAGGATTTCTTCCTAATCTTTCTATAGTTGATTTATTATGTTGTGAAGGAAAAAGGGCGGCGGGGTTATTAAAATAGATGGTAGCTGTCTTCACATACTGGTAAGTACATGCTGTTAAAAGGGGGAAGAATCATTTTGCAACTGAAATCTCTTTATGATAGCGGCTTATTATGAAAGGCTCCAAAGTTTTTAGTTTGATTTGAAAACGGCCTGAATTAAAGAAAAGTTTTTTAAACCATTCTAATAAATCAGCATGTTTAAAAACGGCTAATTTAAAAGGCGCTTTCAATGTAATGTGGGGGATGACTCTTAATGCTTCATGACTTTCAAAATGTTGAGTGAAATCAAATTTGAAAACTTCAATTTCATCACAAATTTCTTTTGTAGGTATAATGGCAATAAAATAAAGATTTTCCATTCCCTTAATTATTTAATTCACCGAATTACGCCACTGAATTGGGATGACTATTTTATTTTTTTAAGCGCTTTTAATTTGGATGGTTTTCTTGAGCTGTGGATAATACCGAGAATTATAATCTCAGTTGCGGTTATTTTATATATTATGAGCCACGAGAGACAAAGAGCCCGACGATATATTTTTGTTTTTGTGGGGAGTTCTTCACACTCCTTAAATGAAAAAGGATTAGTGGCGATTTTGTCGATGATTTTAAAAATTGTATCACCGACTTTAATTGCATTTATTGGCTGTTGATTAATAAAAGTTATATAACCAGTAATCTCATCTATATTCTGAAGAGCATATGTTGAGAGCCTTACCTGATAAGCTTTTCGAGCTGCTTTCTTTTGTTTGCCCATTTAGATCTTGCCTCTTTTAAATCTATACTTGAAGCATTTTCTGAATCTGATATCCAGTTTTTGAACGCTTTTAGACTTAGACGTGTACCAGGTAATGCTGCGGAATCCAGATAGACATCATCAACTATTCTAATAAAGTGTTTTTCTTCAAGATTTTGCAAAGTTTTTAAAGCACTTGTATTTTTAATTTCTAACGTGAGTGTTTGCATGATGCTTATAAGTTACTCATTGTGAAGATAAGAAATTACTTTAACTTTTCCATAGTTATTGAGTAATAGCATTTACGGGTTCAGTTTACAATTATAGATTTTGAATGTTTGCAAATCCTTCACCAAAAAATTCGAATTCCGGCTACTTGGGAATGATTGACGATCTTTCGTCATTAAATATAAATGACCTTCAGAATTTTCGTCTTTAATACTTCCTGCGCTTTGCGGATAGATTCCAATTGTTTCTTCACTTCCTGACACTGCAATCTGCTTTGCTTTGTTGCAGGCCTTGGTGGAACTTGCTGAATCCGATTGGTTATTTTAAGATTACGGAGTGTTATTAATTGCTGGCGGACATTCTCACGGATTTTTCTTTCATCGGCTTTATCGATTACGATCGTTACATCATCATCAATATTTTCCCGGTTTGTTTGTTCGATGGATTTGCGTATTTCTTCCCGCAGCTCATTGACGTTAATTTTATTGTCATTTCTTGCAATTCTCTTTTCAATCTTTTTCCAGTCAATGGCATTCAACGCCGTCAAAGCTTTTTGTGTTGATTGATCTGCTACGATTCCATTATAATAAATCTTTTGATGATCTTCCATTAATGTATCCTTCGTTAGCTGGAAAGAAAAGCTGGAATTGGGTACATAAGGATAATCATTGGAGGCTATTACCGGCACAGAAGGGTTGAGCGGAGAAACAATCGAAAACTCAAGGGGCTGCGATTGATCAGCGGTGCTGATATTATTTTCATCACCCTGGTTTTCCGGTTCGGTATTGTTTACGTATTGAATATCATTTTCAGGAAAATATTTTTCTTCTTCTATCAGTTCCGTTTTGTTTTTTTCAGAAGCAGGTTTCCTGGTTTTTTGTTTTATACATGGAGCAGGAATGGTTTGCTTGAGCTGTGGTTCGGTCACCTGCCAGTATTTTACCTCGTTTGATGGATCCAGTTTTGAAATGGTTTGCACGGACCCGGGCCTGATCATTAGTACAACAGCTATTAGCATGGCAAGCAGGAAAAACCAAATCAATGACAGGTTATAACGGCGTGGAATATGCGCATGCCCCGTTACTCTTTTAACTCTTTCGAGCAGCAGCAAATTGTTCTTACCAATAGCTGCCATGGCCAACTGATGATGCTGGTGCCTTGTTCTTTCAAGCGATAAAAGGGCAGATGCATAAATATGCGGTTTATATTGAAATTGCATGACAACATCATCACAGCAATGTTCCCTTTCCTTTTTAATAACATAAATAAAAAGCCTTGAAAATGGATTGAAAAAAAAGACGATCCCTGTAATTGTTACAAAAAGATTTACCAGGTAATCATTCCTTTTTATATGAGTGAGTTCATGCAGCAATATGCTTTCCACCTGTTCTGTTGTTAAATGATTTATCGTAGCGATGGGAATAAGGATAACCGGTTTAAGAAATCCTATTGTCATAGGACTATCTACGATGGATGAGAGCCAAACAGAAACTTTCCGGCTCATGCCCATTTGGAGCGAAACAGTACTTGTGAATAATCTTAATTCCGGTTTTATTTTATGCAGGCCCGTAAGTTTTGTTTGCCTGACCCGGATATAATATTTTATATACCGAAACAATAAAAGCAAAAGAGTCCCGAGGTAAATGAAAGATAAATAGGGAAGGGATATATCAATAAGATTTTTTACCGGGGACAATATGTCATAAAACCTGCCGCCGGCGGTTAAGAAAATAGTAGTAAACCCTGCAGAGAATAAATCATTATTACCAATGCTCTCAGCCAGGGTAAGTAAGAACCATCCGGATCCGGCAGTGATGAGCAGCAAAGCGAGGTTGTGTTTTGCCTTTGCGGAAAAGCGATTACCCGGTCCTGTTATAAGAATATACAATAACCACAGGAACGCCATTTGCCAAAGGCTATTGATCAGCGACCAACCTAGCGCTTTGAGCAATAAAGACCGGGAAAAAAAATACATGATTACTGCTTTTTCAGATTATCCAATAGTTGTTGGATCTCCTCTAACTCCTGCGGCGAGGCCTTATGATTGCCCAGCGCCTGTATCACCAATTCAGTAGGGGAGCCGCCAAAAAGTGTATTGATCATTTTGCCCAGCAAATGCTTCTGTGTTTTTTCCTTACTCACTGCCGGATGGTAAATATGCGTTTTGAATGAATCGTCGCGTTTTACAAGTCCTTTTTCATGCATGATCTGCATCAATTTCAGCGTCGTAGTATAACCCACATCCTTGGTCTTTGCCAGTTCTTCATGTACATCCCGCACACTTGCTGTTTCTCTGTTCCACAATACCTGTAGTATTTCCAGCTCACTTTCGGTAGGCTTAATATATTTAGTCGTATTCATTGAAGATTAATTTTAAAACTAATTTACGACAAATTTCGTAATAAAAAGTTAAAAACAAAATTTTTCAAAATAGCCAGCTAATATATAAGAGTAGCTTTTTTTAAAAAAATGTTGCATGCACGATTAAGGTGTAGGGTTTAAGGCGTAAAGCATGACATACCTTACGCCTTAAACCCTACACCTTAATCGCAGTTCTAAAATCCCGGCTCGCACATAAGTTGTAAATTGTTAATCAAATTTTTATTATGGGAGATACTTCAAAGCTGCTGGATTATGCAAAGAAATTTATTGTCGAGGAAGACAAGACAGTTTCTTTAAAAAACTATGATACAGATTATGATCATAAGGAGCTCACAAAAGAAGAAGGTGAAGCATTGCTAAAGTTAGGAATCCAAAAACTCTCGGAGCTGCAGGATAAATTATACGTTAATAATCAATATAGCGTGTTGATTGTTTTCCAGGCAATGGATGCTGCAGGCAAAGACAGCATCGTTAAACATGTTATGAGTGGTTTAAATCCACAGGGTGTGAATGTGCATAGTTTTAAAGTACCTACCCAACAGGAACTCGAACACGATTTTTTATGGAGGCATTATCTCGTTTTACCTGCAAAAGGTGAAGTAGGCATATTCAATCGTTCTCATTATGAAAATGTACTTGTCACTAAAGTACATCCTGAATTCATCCTGAAGGAAAACCTGCCCGGCATTAATAAATTAGAAGATATTGATCAGTCGTTTTGGGATAAGCGATACAAGCAGATTAATCGTTTTGAAAAAACCCTGGCAGATAACGGGATGATCATTCTTAAATTTTTTTTACATGTGTCAAAAAAAGCACAGAAAAAAAGATTCCTGGAACGTATCGATAATCCCGCAAAAAACTGGAAATTTTCTTATGCCGATTTGAAAGAAAGAGCGCTTTGGAAGGAATACCGTAAGGCATATGAAGAAGCGTTCAAAAATACTTCCAAGTCACATGCTCCCTGGTTTATTATCCCGGCAGATGATAAATGGTTTACGAGACTTGTAGTTGCAGGCATCATTTATGAACATATGGAGAAAATGAATCTGAACTATCCAAAGATTAATGAAGAACAAAAAAATATCCTGGCAAAAGCAAAAGAAGAGTTGTTGAAGGAGAATATAAATGAAACGAATGGGGAGAAGGAAAATTAAAAGCCCCCCTGTAGAAACAGCGGGACTTTTGGTATTTGGTATGATTAGTATTCTGCTGCAAATATAATCTTTGCAATTTTATTTTGAAACATCAATAGTGATGTTAACATTTTTTTTGCTATCTATATATTCTTTATATTTTTCAGTGATTTGTTCCGACTGTTTTTCTCCGTTAATATATAAGCTGCCTTCTTTAACCTGAATCGATATATGATCGCCGCTGATAATTTTATCTTTCTTCAATGCTTCCAAAAGCGCCTCGGTTAATTCACCGGGCTTATTATCATTGATGGAAATGCTAAGATCGCCAACATCATTTTTGTTTATGCCGGCCGTGATTTTCATAGTTATATTTTTTTTGTCAATAGTTTTGGAAGATACATCGCGTGTGTGATAAACCTGTGCAAGGGTAGGGGCAAGTACAAGTGAAACGATGGACATCAGTTTAATCAGGATATTCATTGACGGACCTGATGTGTCTTTGAATGGATCACCTACAGTATCGCCGGTCACCGATGCCTTATGCGGTTCGGATTTTTTATAATACATCTGACCATTGATCTCGACACCTTTTTCAAAAGATTTTTTTGCATTGTCCCACGCACCACCTGCATTATTCTGAAACATTCCCATGAGTACGCCACTCACTGTTGCACCTGCTAAAAAACCACCCAGCGCTTCGGGACCAAGTAAGAATCCAATAATAATCGGCGAGAGAATAGCAATTGCTCCCGGCAATACCATTTTCTTTAAAGAAGCCTGCGTTGAAATAGCCACACATTTATCATATTCGGGTTTGCCCGTACCTTCCATGATTCCGGGAATTGTCCGGAACTGGCGTCTCACTTCTTCAACCATAGCCATGGCTGCTTCACCCACTGCACGGATCGCAAGTGAAGAAAATATAAATGGGATCATACCACCGATAAATAAACTCGACAAAACTTTTGCTTTGTAAATATCAATGCCTTCTATACCTGCAACGCCAACGAATGCTGCAAACAAAGCCAAAGAAGTCAGTGCAGCGGAAGCGATCGCAAAACCTTTACCAGTAGCCGCAGTCGTATTACCAACAGCATCCAGTATATCTGTTTTTTCCCGGACTTCTTTTGGTAGTTCACTCATTTCAGCGATACCGCCTGCATTGTCGGCAATGGGACCAAATGCATCAATGGCTAATTGCATAGCAGTCGTTGCCATCATACCTGCTGCTGCAATAGCAACGCCGTAGAGACCTGCACATTCAAACGAACCCCAGATGCCTGCGGCAAGAACGAGAATTGGAAAAAAAGTAGATTCCATACCCATCGCCAAACCACCAATTACATTGGTAGCGTGACCTGTGGATGATTGACGGATGATAGTTAGTACCGGGCGTTTACCCATTGCCGTATAGTACTCCGTAATCAGGCTCATCAACGTACCGACTGCGAGTCCTACTGCAATAGCTCCGAGCACACCCCATTTTGTAAATTCATGATCACGCAATATCATCGTTTCAGGTAAAATATAATATACCAGGCCAATGGATGCAATAGCGGTTAATATTATTGAACCCCAGTTGCCCATATTCAATGCTTTTTGAACAGTATCAGTATTGACACCGGCATTTTCGCTGATTCTCACGAACCATGTCGCAATAATTGAAAATAAAATCCCTGTTCCTGCGATCATCATTGGCAATAATATTGGCGACAGTCCACCAAACTGATCTACTGATACTGTTTCCTGGCCCAGCACCATAGTGGCGAGCACAGTAGCAACATAGGAACCAAACAAATCTGCGCCCATACCAGCCACATCTCCCACATTATCTCCCACGTTATCCGCAATGGTAGCCGGATTGCGCGGATCATCCTCGGGAATTCCTGCTTCTACTTTACCAACTAAGTCAGCGCCAACA
>Ga0137407_10002918_pt1 | contig 11329 bp, 4 predicted proteins | sample CZOMad2_2_16fung_FD_108410 | JGI IMG/M metagenome (GOLD analysis project Ga0137407, IMG submission 108410) | Vadose zone soil fungal communities from Angelo Coast Range Reserve, California, USA - CZOMad2_2_16fungal (Illumina Assembly) | ecosystem: Environmental > Terrestrial > Soil > Vadose zone...
GCGACGGCATCGGCGACGCCTGCGACGACAGCCCGACGACGTACAACCCCGGGCAGGAGGATGCCGACGGGGACGGCGTCGGCGACGTGACCGACGGCTGCCCCGGCGTCTACAACCCGACCCAGTTCGATCTCGACGGCGACGGAATCCAGGACGCCTGCGACCCCGCGGTCTGCGGCAACGGCGTGGTGGAGCCCGGCGAGACCTGCGACGACGGGAACACGGCGAGCGGAGACGGGTGCGACGCGACCTGCCGCGTCGTCGTGGACGCCGCGGGCGGCGCCGGGAGAGTCATCCTCGGCGGGGGCGCGACGAACCGGATGGGCGCCGCCCTCGCGATGGGGGACGTGAACGGCGACGGGAAGAGCGACATCGTCATCGGCGAGCAGCTCGGAGATCCGCCGGGAGGCGGCCGTAAGGACGCCGGAGCGGTGTACGTGATCTTCGGCTCGGCGACGTACCAGGACGTGAATCTCAAGACGCAGGCGGCCGACGTGACGATCTACGGCGCCTCGGCCGACGATCGTCTCGGACGAAGCGTCGCAACGGGGGACGTGAACGGCGACGGCGTCGCGGACATCGTGATCGGCGCCAGCCAGGCGAACCCCGGCGGGAGGGCGGACGCGGGATCGGTCTACGTGATCCTCGGCGACGCATCGTGGGCTCCGGGGACGGTCATCGATCTCGCGACCGCATCCCCGAGGCTGAGGATCGACGGCGGTTCGGCCGGCGATCAGCTCGGCCGGACGGTGGCGGCGGGCGACTTCGACGGCGACGGGATCGCGGACGTCGCGACCGGGGCCTATCACGCCGATCCTTCCGCCCGCGCCGACGCCGGCTCGATCGACGTCGTGCTCGGCGCCGCCGGGACGGCGTCCCTTCCCCCGATCGATCTCTCGACCACCGCCGCCGACTTCGAGGTTCGCGGCGCCGCGGCCGGCGACAACCTCGGCCTCGGCCTCGGGCGCGCCGACCTCGACGGCGATGGAAAACAGGAGATCCTCGGCGGCGCGTGGATGCGGGGCGCGCTGTACATCCTTCGCGGCAGAACAATCTCCGGATCCGGATCGTCCGTCGATCTCGCCTCGGGCGGCGCCGACCTCACGATCCTCGGCGCGGCGCCTTCGGATCTCTTCGGCCAGACGGTCGCCGGCGCCGACCTCGACGGTGACGGCCTCGGGGATCTCCTTGTCTCCGCCTACCAGGGAGATCCTCCCGATCCGAATGGCCGCGCCGACGCCGGAATCACCTATCTCTTCCACGGCGGATCCATCGCGCTCGGCGGCGGCACGCTCGATCTCGCGACGACGACCCCGGATCTCGCGGTGTGGGGGGCGAACCCGATGGACATCACCGGCTTCGCGCTGGCAGCCGGGGACATCGACGGTGACGGCCGCCGCGATCTTCTCGTGGGCGGCCCGTGGGTGGACGCGGGGGGCTTCGCCGAGGCGGGGTCGGTCTACGGTCTCCTCGCCGGGTCGGCTCTTCGCTTCGCGTCGCCGATCGACCTGCGCGCGACGCGAGCCGACCTCGAGGTGGACGCGACATCCTCGAGCGAGCACTTCGGCGAGGCCGTGGCGTCGGGGGATCACAACGGCGACGGGATCGCCGACCTCGTCATCGCCGCGCCGCGCGCGATGACGCCCGCCGGAGCGGACGCGGGGCGCGTGATCGTCATCGACGGCCGCGCGGGGGATCCCGATCACGACGGGCGTCTCGGCCTCGCGGACAACTGCCCGACGGTCTTCAACCCGGAGCAGAGTGACGCCGATGGCGACGGCATCGGCGACGCCTGCGACCCGGACGACGACAACGACGGCGTCCCCGACGCTCAGGACTGCGGCGCGACGGACCCGGGGATCGCGTCGGAGCCGTCGGCGGCGGCGAATCTGAGATTCGACGACAGCGGGGATCTGCTGATGTGGGATCCGCCGGCGACGCCGGGTAGCGCGGGAACGATCCGCTACGACGTCCTGCTCTCGGATCGTCTCGACGGCTTTCCCGGGGCGGTCTGCGTCGAGAGCGACGACGCGTCGGACACTCAGGCGTCGATCGCGGCGTGGACTCCGCCGGCCGGGAAGGCCTGGTACGTCGTCGTCCGCCCGAAGAATGCCTGCGGCGGCCAGGCGCCCGCCTTCGCGAGCGGCCAGCCGCGCGCCGCCCGCGCGTGCCCGTGAATCTCTGGAGCCACGACGTCGATCGGGTGGATTCTAGGGGCAGGGACTCGGGGTAGGGCGGGGCGCCGAGGTCGAGGAACCGAGCCCGCTCTCCCCCATGCAATTCTTCGAAGAAACGAGGTAGTAGTAGATCCTTCCCGCGGGCGGAACGGTCGCGTCGCCGGCGCTCGCGCCACCCAGGTTCGGCGCGAGGCAGACGTGATCGTAACTGAAAGATCCCGTGAGGCTGCGCTCGCCGCGGTAGAGATTGTAAGTAACCGCGAGGGGCGGAGGAGTCCAGCTCAACGTGGCGCCCGCGTCAAACAGGGCGGTCGACCCGACCTCGACGGGCGGAGCCTGCCCCTCATCGACAGCACCGTCGCAGTTGTTGTCTCTTCCGTCGCAGACCACCTCCGCGTGCCCGGGGTTGATGGCCGGGTTCGCGTCGTCGCAGTCGCATCCAGCGCCGTAGCCGTCCGCGTCGCTGTCTGTCTGCGTCGAGTTGGCAACACTCGGACAGTTGTCGCACAGATCGGCGACGCCGTCGCCGTCCGCGTCCGTCATCCCGGACGCCCCGCACCCGCGCGTCTGCCAGACGCCCCGGCCCTGGGTCGCCGCAATCAGCCTGTTCGGCTGCTGGATCGCGAGCTTGTAGACGGGGACATTCGGCAGCCCCGAGCCGAGGTATCTCCACGACTGCCCCCCGTCGCCGGAAGCGTAGACGCCGTTGTCCGTGGCGACGTAGGCGAGGTTCGGGAGCGCGGGATCGAGCAGGATGTGATTGGCGGGCAGATCCGGGAGCGCGCCGGAGATGTCGGTCCAGGTCGCACCCCGATCGGTCGTCTTGAAGACATGGCCGTGCCCGGTCGTCGCATCGTTCCACCCCTGGTAGGTCACGTACGCGACGCTCGAATCGAGAGGATGGACCGCGATGCTGCTGACGAACCTACGGGGGAGGTTGGCCGACACGCGCCGGGTCCAAGAAGCACCGAGGTCGGAGGTGACGTAGATCTGCCCGTTCGTCGAACCCGTGTAGATGACGCCCGTGTCGGGGCCGCCCGCCCCGACGGCCGAGAGGTTGCCGACGCTGTTCGGGTCGGCGGGGTCGATCGTGAGATCGGGGCTGATGACCTGCCAGAGATCCCCGCGGGTAGAGGTCCGGTAGAGCCGATAGGTGCCGAGGTAGAGGACGTGCGAGTCCCGCGGGTCCATCTCGTAGGGGGGATAGACCTGCGTCCGATCTGAGGTGTCGAGTCCGGACCTGATGGGCGCCCAGTGCACCCCGCCGTCCAACGACCGCTCGAGCAGAAGTATCGCCGCGTACCCGTAGAGCGTCGTCGGCGCCGCGGGATCCACCGCCATGGAACCCCCATCCCCCGGCGCGACGAGGGCGCACCAAGCCTGGGACCCCGTGTACTTCAGCACGACGCCGTTGTCCTGCGTACCTCCGTACGCCAGGTTCGGATCGGTGGGATGGACGGCGAGGCCGTAGAACTGGGAGATCGAGAGCCCACCATTGACGCTCTGCCAATCGAGAGGGAGGCTCGCGCTCGAATCGTCGACGGACCACACGCCGCCGTCACTCCCCACCCAGAGCTGGCCCGGAACGAATTCGGAGAATGCGAGCGCGTGGATGTCGGAATGGACCGCTCCCGACGTCTTTGAGTTCATGGTCTTGGTGAACGTCTGCCCCCCGTCCGTCGATCGGTACAGGCTCACGGCGCCGAAAAAGACGATATTGGGATCGAGCGGGCTGACGGCGAGAGCCATCTCCTGTTTGCAGCGCGGACAAATGGCTCCGGCCGCGGCCACGGCCTGCCAGTTCGCTCCACCGTCCGCCGAGCGCCACATTCCGAGAAGGGCGCCTGACGAGGCGTTCTCCGACGCCACATAGATTATCTGCGGCGAGCCGGGCGCCACGGCTATCAGCGTTCTTCCTGCGTTCGAGGAGGGCAACCCGCCGCCGAGCTTTGAGAACGTACGGCCGCCGTCAACGGACTTCCAGACTCCGTTGTTCGGAGAGCCCGGGCTGTATCCGAGCGCCGCGTAGAAAACGCTCGAATCGGTCGGATCGGCCGCAACGCTCGTCCCGGCGATCGGGCCGGCCAGTAGATTTCCACCGAGCGGGCGCGTCCACATGGCTCCGCCGTCGTCCGTGCGGTAGATTCCGCCGTCCACGCGATCGTTTGCCTCGCGAAACCCGGCGACGGCGGCGAGAGCGAACCCCGACTCGGAATGGCCGACGGCGATCGAGGGGATGGCCGTGCTGTTCGAAGGGGCGCGCGCCGGGTCGAGCGGCGAGGTCGGCGCCCAACTGACACCCCCGTCCGTCGACTTGAAAACCCCTTGTCCCCAGAACGACGTCCGAGAGTTTCTCCCGTCGCCGGTTCCAACGTAGACCGTGAACGGGCCCGAAAAGCTCACGCCGATGGCGCCCGACGAAAGGGTCGGGAGGTTGTCGGTGCTGGGCCGCCAGTTGGTGGGCAGTGCCGGCGAGCCGGACCATACTCCGCCCGACGCTGACGCGGCGTAGACCGCCTGACCGACCCCCGTCGCATCAGGACCGACGGCGAGCCCCGTCACGCGGCCGGAGAGAGCTCCTGTCGGATCACAGTTAATCGGTTTCGGGCCGAGCGAAATCCACACGGGCTGGGCGGCGCTGGCTTGCGAACCGAGCACGAAGACCAGCGTCAAGAGGACGATGGGGAACCATGGCGACCGTTTCATGAGTGGACTCATCTCAAATCGGCCGGAGTCTAGCACCTAGGAATTCTCCGCCTCGTCCTCGTCTTCCTCCGGCGCCGGGCCGTACTCCTTCTGGAGGTGGTAGAAGCAGTACCCGCCCCACGGAAGGATCACTCCGTAGTTGAAGATGCGCGAGAGGAACGTGCCGGCGGCGGCCGACTCGACGTCGACGCCGAGCGCGAGGAGGATGATCACCATCGACGCCTCGGTGACGCCGGGGCCCCCCGGCGCCGCGGCCATCATCTGGATGAAGGCGGCCGCCGAGACGGCGAAGGCCGACTTCGCCAGGCCGATCGGGGAGCCGACCGCGCGCATCGAGAGGTCGAGGCTCTCCGCGATGACGGCCAGGAGGACGAACGAGACCGCCATCGACGGCCAGAAGGTGCGGCTCCCCACGAAGGCCTCGGCGAGGGCCTCGAGGAGGTGCTCCCACCAGCGGATGAAGCGCCCGCCGAGATCCCACCGCCCCCCGAGTGCATGCGCGGCGCGCGAGGCCGACGCGGCGCGGAGCGCGCGGACGATGTATGACGTCTCGCCGCCGCGGATCCGCCGCAGGTGGCGCCAGCCGACGTAGAGGCCGCCGACGAGCGCGAAGAGGAGCGCGAGACCGGACGAGACCGAGAGGCCCGCCTCGCCGCGTGACATCGTCAGCATGCCGCTCGCGATCATCACGGCGGTGAAGGCGGAGAAGTTGGTCGTCTGGTCGGCGACGATGGTGCCGTAGAATCGGGCGCGCGGCTTCCCCGTCTCCTTCGAGAGGTAGAAGGCGCGCAGGACCGGCCCCGCGACCCGCAGCCCCGGCGCGACGACGCCGACGAAGTTCCCCGCCATCAGGATCTCGAGCGTCGCCCTGAAGCCGACCGGCGCCTCGCGCCTCACGAGGATCTCCCACCTCAGCGCGAGAAGGAGGAAGCGGGCGACGTTCGCCACGAGGAGGAGCCCGACGAGGAAGGCGTCGGCGCGGAGAAGCCTCAGCCCGACGGCCTTGAGGCCGATGTCCGCGAGGATCGTCCAGAGAAACCAGACCGCAGACCCCGTGACGAGGAGGTTGAAGGCCACCTGGAGCACCACGCGGTGCGCCCGCCGCTTCGGCCGCGGGGCCGCGGCGGGGAGGATTTCGAGCTTCTCCATGGCGTCAATCTAGTACGGCGATGGCCAAGGGGGGCCGTTGACGGTACATTGCCGCGCCATGAATCTCCTCGTACCGCGCCGGGGAGGGGTGTCGGCCTGCGCTCTGCTGACGCTCTCTCTCATCGCCTGCTCCGCGCCGACGAACCGTTCCGTCAGTCCCTCGATCCGCCTCGTCGAACTCGTCGACTCCTCCGCCGTCGAGGGGAAGGCCGTCGTTCCCGCGACGAAGATCGCGAGGACCGAGTGGCGCTTCAACGGAGGGGACGCGCGCGGGTTCAAGGCCGAGGCGGGGGTGAAGGACTTCGCCGTCCGGGGGGGCCGCCTCGCGGGCACGACCACGAGCGACTTCCCCGTCCTCCACGTCGAGCGCACGTCGGGGCTCGCCGATCACGATCTCCTCCACGCCGTCGAGGTCCGGCTCAAGGTCTCGCGGCCGGGGAAGCTCACCATGGCTTTCCTTCACGACGAGAAGATCGACGTGGCCAAGGAGATCGAGAAGGAGAAAGGCCGCCACTGGCGGATGAGCGCGAGCGTGGCCGCGGGGGACGAGATCCGGACGATCGTGCTGCGCAATCCCTTTTCCCCCGACTCGTCGGACATCCGGCACATCCTGATCCGGCCCGTGGACGCCGCAGGCGTCGCCTTCGAGGTCGAGTCGGTGAGGCTCATCTTCCGGAAGGAGTACCTCGAGGGGATTCCGTCGGGGGTGAGCTGGCAGGGACTCTCGGAGATCTACCACGAGACGATCGTCTCGCGCCTTCCCGAGAAGGTCTCGCTCGATGTCACGCTCCCGGCGCAGCCGTGGCTCGACCTCTCGCTCGGCACCGTCGAGAGCGGGCCCGTCACCTTCCGCCTCTCACTCGCCCCGTCGGGGTCGGCCGGGCCGGGAACGGCCGTTCTCGAGCGCACCGTCTCGACGCCGTACCGCTGGGAGAGCGCGCCCATCGACCTTCAGGCGCGCGCCGGCGAGAAGGTGCGCCTCACCTTCGAGCTCCAGGGTGCGGCCGACGGAGCGATCGGGTTCTGGGGATCGCCGGTCATCCGGAGCCGCGGCGCGCGCCCGGTCGTCACGGCGTCGGCTCCCGGCGCGACCCCGCCGCGGCACGTCATCCTGGTCTGGGCCGACACGCTGCGGCGCGATCACCTCGACATGTACGGCTACGCGCGCGAGACGGCGCCTCACATTCGCCGGCTCGCCGCGGAGGGAGCTCTCTTCAGGGACTGCATCGGGCAGGCGACCTGGACGAAGGTCGCGACCCCGACGCTCCTCACGGGACTCTACCCGACAACGCACGGCGTCCACGATTTCTACGACCGCATCCCCGCGTCGGCCACGACTCTCGCCGAGGTCTACCGCGACGCGGGGTACGCGACGCTCTCGTTCTCGTCGATTCTCTTCACGGGGAAGTTCACGAACCTGCACCAGGGGTTCGAGGAGCTCCACGAGGACGGGTCGCTCCCCGACCGCGACTCGAGCAAGACGGCGCGCATCTACGTCGATCGGCTGCTGCCGTGGCTCGAGGCGCACCGCGACGTCCCGTCCTTCGTCTTCCTCCACGTCTCGGATCCCCACGACCCGTACCGGCCGTACCCCCCCTACGACGCGATGTGGGCCGACCCGGCCAGCCGCGAGGCCCACGAGAAGGCGCAGGAGACCGCGCGCAAGTTCATCGCCGATCCCCTCATGAAGAATTTCGGGATGCCCTCGCGCGTCGAGCTGGCGAGGGCCGGCCTCGACCCCGACGAGTACGTGAAGGAGGATCGCGACTGGTACGACGGATCGATCCGCGGGATGGACGCGGAGATCGGCCGCCTGATGGAGCGCCTCCGCGCCCTCGGCCTCGATCGCGACACGCTCGTCGTCTTCACGGGCGATCACGGCGAGGAGTTCCTCGAGCACGGGCGCACCTTCCACGGCCAGACGACGTATGGGGAGCTGTCCAACGTCTCGCTCGCCATGTGGGAGCCCGGCGTCATCCCCTCCGGAACCTCCATCCCGGACACCGTCGAGACGGTCGATATCATGCCGACGATCCTCGCCCTCAGCGGCCTCGCGCCGCCGAAGGAACTCCAGGGGACGAGCTTTCTCCCCCTCCTCAAGGGCGGCTCACGGCGCGCGGCCGCCCCCGGCGGCGCCCTCGCGGCCGAGGCGGGGGACGGGGGAGACGGCGGCTGGACGGATCGCCCCGCCGTCACCGAGCGGGCCGCGACCACCGAGATCGGCGGCGCCCCGCCGCCGATGGACGAATCGTCGTGCGCGATCACGCTGGCGGGTTGGAAGATGATCCACAACATGAAGCGCCCCGCCGGCAAGCCCGAGTTCGAGCTCTTCGACGAGAAGCGCGACCCGCTCAACCTGACGAACGTCGCCGACGCGCACCCCGATATCGTCGAGCGCCTCTCGAAGAGGCTCGCGGCGTGGAAGGCGAAGGTCGAGGCCGAGAAGCTCAAGCCCGACGCCGACGCGTCGAAAGCGATGACCCCCGAGGAGATGGATCGCCTCCGGAGCCTCGGCTACATCCAGTAGACGAAAGGGGCGCGGCTATACTGCGCCATGGTGCGCGGCGCGATCTCCTCTCCGGCGATCCACGTCGCGCTGATCGTCGCCGCGGCCCTCGCGGTCAGCTCCCCCGCCCTCCGTCACGGCCTCGTCTTCGACGATCACCTGCTGATCGACGGGAACGCCGACCTGATTCGAGGCGACGTCCCCCTCTCGGCCGCGCTGACGCGCCGGTACTGGGGAGGCGCGAACGAGGCGGCGGCGAATGAGCTGTACCGGCCTGCGACGATCCTCTCCCTGGCCGCGGGCGCGATGCACCCGGTCAACTCGGCCCTTCACGCCTCGAACGCGGCGCTGACCTTCTTCCTCTTCCGCGCTCTCGATGTCGCGCCGCCGATCTCTCTCCTCGCGGGCTTGATCTTCGCCGTCCACCCGATCGCCACGGAGGCGGTCGTCCCGATCTCGGGGCGGTCGGATCTCCTGGCGACGTTCTTCGTGCTCGGGTCGACTCTTCTCGCGGCGTCGGGGTCGCGCGCGTCAGGGTGGCGGCGCGCCGCTTTCGTGGTCGGCGCCGCGGCGGCCGCATTTCTCGGGGCGCTGTCGAAGGAGTGCGCCTTCGTGGTCCCGGTGGTGACCCTGGCGGCGATGCTTGCGTCGAAGAGGCCGCGCGGCGCCTCGATCGTCGTCGCCCAGTGCGCCGCCCTCGCCGCGGCCCTCGCGCTGCGCGTCGGCGTTCTCGGCTACTTCTTCCGGTCCGGCGCCCCCGCGGATCCGCGCGACGCCTACCTCGCGTTCGTGAACAACCCCGTGCAGTTCGCTTCGACAGGCGTCCGCGTCATGACGGCGCTCCGCGTCGTGCTCCGGGCCGCAGGGCTCCTGGTCTTCCCCCTGCACCTCTCGGCGGACTACTCCTTCGATCAGATCCCGGCCTTCTCCGGAGCCGTGACGATCGTCGATGTCGCGGCCCTCGCCTTCGCGGCGTCATTCGTCGCGGCCGGTCTTTTCTTCGCGCGGCGCGCGCCGAACGCCGCCTTCTCCCTCGCGTGGGTTGCCGCCGCGTGCCTGCCCGCCTCGAACCTCCTCTTCCCCACCGGCACGATCTTCGGCGAGCGCCTCCTGTACATGCCCCTCGTCGGGTTCGCCCTCCTCGCGGCGCTGACGATCGGACGTCTTCCCCGCCCTCCGGCGGCGGTCCTCGCCGTCGTGCTGGTGATCCTTCTCGGCGCGCGGTTCGTCGCCCGCACCGCCGACTGGTCCTCCGATGACGCGCTCTTCGAGTCGGCCGCCCGGGCCTCCCCGCGCAGCTCGAAGGCGCACAGCAACCACGGCTTCACGCTGCAGGCGCAGGGGCGGATCGCGGAGGCGGCGGACGAGTACCGGCGCGCGCTCGAGATCGCCCCGGATCTCACCGGCGCGCGCATCAGCCTCGCCCGCTGCCTCGTGCGGCTCGCGCGGCCCGGCGAGGCGCTCGCCCTCCTCGAGGCGGAAAGGAAGATGGGCGACTTCCCGCAGCTCACGGCGGATCTCGCAGGGGCGCACTATGCGGTGGCGGTTGACTCGCTGAACCGCGGGGATCGTGCGGCCGCGAAGGAGCACGCCGAGGCGGCGCGCCGGGCGGGGTACGAGGTTCCGCCGGACTTCCTCGAGAAACTCAGTCCCGCCGAGCCACGCCCCGCCGCGCCGCGGTGAGGGCGGCGGCGCCCAGGCCCGCGAAGATCCCGACGAGCGCGACGCCGAGCGACTCGGACCAGGCCCCGACCCCGTCGGGGCGAGCGAGGGCGGCGATCATGTCGAGCAGCGGAAGGCCCGCCGCGGGATTGAGCCTGTAGGCGCGCAGCGCGTCGAGGGTCCCCGCCGCGAGCGCGGCGAAGGCCAGTCCGGCGACACCGACGAGGACGCCGCGGGCGACGAGCTCGCCGCGCGTCGCCGGCGCCTTCCCCGTGGGCGCCTCGATCTCGAAGACGGGCTCACGCGTCCCGAAGGGGACGAAGCGCTGGAGGAAGACGAACCCCGGCCCCGCCATCACGATCGACACGATGAAGAAGAGGCGCCATCCGATCGCGTCCACGAGGAATCCGGCGATCGGACCCGTGACGACGCGCCCGAGGGCGAAGAGGCTCGACAGCAGCGCGTACTGCGTCGCCGAGAAGCGCTTCTGCGTCAGGCGCAGGAGCAGGATCCCGAACGCCGCCGTGCCGAGGGCCTGCGCGAAGGTCTCGGTGCCGATCGCGGCGAACATCGCGGCGCGGCTTGGAGGCATGCCCGCGAGGATGAAGTACCCCAGGTTCCCGAAGGCCTGGAAGAGTCCGAACGCCCACAGGGCCGTCCCGAGTCCGATGCGCGTGGCGAGAACGCCGCCGACGATCGCGCCGGCCGCGTTCACCACGAGCGAGATCATCCCCGTCCAGAGGCCGATGTCGATGTCGCTGTAGCCTGTTTGCACGAGGAAGGGGCGGAGGAGCGCCTGCGCGAGGTTCTCGCCGAACTTGTAGAGAAAGAGGAAGGCGGCGATCTCGACGGCCCGGTGCTGGGAGAAGAGGCCGACCAGGGGCTCCCACACGGCCGCCTTCAGGGTCTTCGGGGAGGCCTCGATCGCCTCCGGCTCCGGCGAGAAAAAGACGATGACGACGGCGCCGAGGTAGAGCACCGCCTCGATCGCCAGCGTCATCGCCCACGAGATCTCCGCCGCGATCGAGATCGCGACCGCCCCCGCGAGGTAGAAGCCGATCCGGTAGAGCGCCGTCCGCGCGCCCACCGCGACGCCGTGCTCCGACGGGTGCAGCACCTCGACGGCGTA
>Ga0137407_10002919_pt1 | contig 11328 bp, 12 predicted proteins | sample CZOMad2_2_16fung_FD_108410 | JGI IMG/M metagenome (GOLD analysis project Ga0137407, IMG submission 108410) | Vadose zone soil fungal communities from Angelo Coast Range Reserve, California, USA - CZOMad2_2_16fungal (Illumina Assembly) | ecosystem: Environmental > Terrestrial > Soil > Vadose...
CGGACACTCTCATGCAACCGGGGCTGCGCCGCGTGGCGGTTGCGGTGATCGTGACGTTCGTCGTGGTGACAGCGATCGGCCAGGGTCTGGCTCAGCCAGACCCTGCCGCCGTCGTGCGGATCGAGCTGAGCGAATATGCGTTCAACCCGGCCCAGGTCACGTTGAACGCCGGCAGAGCGGTCACGCTGAAGGTGGTCAACACGGGGCGCGCGACCCACATGTTTGCGTCGAAGTATCTGGGCTCCCAGGATCTGGAGATCGAGGGGGCTGACATGGAGGTGGACGCTCCAAATGGGGTCAAGTACGTGAAGCTACAGCCGGGTAAGAGCGCCGAAATCAAATTCACACCAGCACAGACGGGCACATTCGACTTCTCGTGCGACGTCAAGACGGGAGGCCGCACCCATCGCGATCGCGGCATGAAGGGCCAACTTATTGTGAATTGACCCCAGGCCGGACCACACACGGAGGAGCAGAATGCTGCAGATCGCCATCGTTGCTGTCACCGGCGCGTTTGTGTTCGGATTCGTATTGTGCGCCATGTTGGTGTCCGGGACGTGGGTGCCTGGAGTGGAGCGTGCGCTCGTGGCCGAAGGTCGGAAGTCGATAGCCAGGCAACGTTCGGAAGCGATCGAATCCACAAGTCGCAATCTGGACCCGGTGGCTCCATCCACGCTCGTGACAACAGGTGGACCTCATGCTCTGGTCGGGCGCCGGCTCTCGTCATATCGGGCACGGCCGTGGGCCGTAATCTTGGCCGGCGGGGAGGGATGTCGCCTGCGGCCGCTGACCCGGAGCATCAGCGGTGACGACCGGCCCAAGCAGTTCTGCGCAGTGGTCGGGACGGACACCCTCCTGAGCGACACCCGCCGACGTGCGGCGCTCACCGCTCCGGCGAATTGAACCCTGGTGGTGGTGACGAAGCGACATGAGTGCTTCTACCGCCCCTTGCTCGCGGACATGCGGGAACCAGCCGTCGTGGTCCAGCCAGAAAACCGAGGCACCACCCTCGCCGTACTCTACGCGCTGTTCCGGATTGCCCAATCGACCCCCAACGACCTGGTGGCCTTCCTTCCGTCCGATCATTTCATCTCCAACGACCAGGTTTTTATGGCGCACGTGAACCAGGCTTTCGAGGGATGCCGTCAGCGGACTGATCTGGTGACGCTCTTGGGTATTCCGGCCGACTCCGCCGAGCTCGGCTATGGCTGGATCGAGCCGGGGGGGCCCGTGGCCGGATGTCATCTCGTCGATTTCAGGCGCGTCCGCCACTTCTGGGAAAAGCCCACGGTGGCCCAGGCCGAGGAGTTCCAGGCCCAGGGGTGGTTCTGGAACAGCTTCGTCATGGTGGGTTGCGCGTTCACCATGCTGGAACTCATCAAGCAGGCCGTGCCGTCCGTCTACGAGGCCTTTGCCCCGGTTCGACCCGCGCTGGGAACACTCGGAGAAACTGAAGCGATCGAGAGGCTCTACTGTGGATTGCCGTCAGTGGATTGCCGTCAGTGGATTTCCCCCGCGCGGTGCTCTCGGCCGTGCCTGCCGACCTAGCGGTATTGCCCGTACGGGATGTCTACTGGAACGATCTGGGTAATCCGGATCGCGTGATTGCTTCATGGCGCCACCTGCTCAACGACGCCATCCCGCAGATCATGCCGAGCAAGATTCCAGCGTGAATCCGTATTGAGGAGGGGGAACGTCCGTGGTCTTCCATGTTCTTGCTCTGTCGAAGCGGTGGAGCATCTCTCCTGTCAAGAATCGCGTCCCAAGAGCGGGCACAAAGAAGCGGGGCGAGAAGCACAACCAGCAGCCAGAAGGGAAAGGAAGGGAGATATGAAGACATTCATTGCAGCAGCTCTTAGCGCAGTCATCGCAATGTCGGTGGCCCCTGGTTTGAGCTCGGCGCAGGAGACCCAAGCGGTACTCGAGAGCCAGGACGTGCAGGCGGCAAGGGAGAATCAGGACGTCCAGGCCCCGCGGGAGAATCAAGACGTTCAGGCCCCGCGCGAGAACCAGGACGTCCAGGCGCCGCGGGAGAATCAAGACGTTCAGGCTCCCCGCGAGAACCAGGATGTCCAGGCCCCGCGGGAGAATCAGGACGTTCAGGCGCCACGGAGTTAGGGCTTTCCATCGTCGTGACCGCAGCCAGCCGCATCGGTCGGATCGGCCGCCTGGGCTAACCCAGGCGGCCCTCTGACATTCTGCCAGCGCCGGACGGGTTGGAGAGTTGGCCGCGCCGGATCTGCCTCTGGTGTCGTAACGACGACGAGGTAGAGGAAGCGACGGCGGCACGACAGAGCCGGCGCCGCAGAAGAAGTTGTTGGACGAAGTAGGAAGTCGTCGAGGCAAGGGCCGAGCGGAAAAAGAGGACTGCAAAATGCGCGGACACTGGACGGCCACTACGGCGGCAGCGGGACTGCTGATCATCGGCATTGTGATGGGCTCCATGCATGTGCAGGCTCAGACCGGGCCCAAGCCTGACCCGTCCGCGTCGAGCTATTTGCCCGTCATCGAAGAAAACTTCGCCGCCGTGCTGGCGCGCATGAGCGGGGCCAAGGCCGCGATCATGATGCGCCAGATGGACCTGCTGGGCGCGCGCTACGACCTGAGCGACCGTCCGGCCGCCGGCGTCACCATGAGCCGGGGGAAGCCGGTTCAGGGTGGCGTCCGCGTCAAGCTGCAGGCGGGAGCGACCTGGGATGCCCTGGCGACGATGGCCCCGGGGGAAATCCGCGACAAGGGGCTGTACCCGGCGGGCTTCATGCCCTTGCCCCACCCGAATCATCCCGAGGGTGGGATGCTCTTTCCCCTGTTCCTCATCAACGAAGCCAAGAAGTAGACGGGCCGGGACCTGACCCGCTTCGACCTCGACTTCGATCTGCCCGACCGCTTTCCGCCCGAATTCCCGGCGCCGATCTACCTGACCAGCGTCCCGACCTGGGCGACGTCTCGCAGGGGAAGCTGGTGACGACCGACAACTACTACGCCCTCTTCAATGGGATCCTGACCCCCAAGCAGCTCGAAGGGTTGCGCCTCTTGGTCACGCCGTTTCCCCAGCAGCAGTTCAATTTAACGGCGGATCGGCGGAGCGAGCACCCGAGCTTGGGCGTCGCCTGTCTCGACTGTCACCAGAACGGCCACACGAACGGGGCGACGCATCTGGCGGGCGACGCGCGGCCCCAGCAGTTCCGTCATCGCATCGAGACCCCGACGCTCCGGGGCGTGAACATCCAGCGGCTGTTCGGGTCTCAGCGCGCCCTGAAGACGGTCGAAGACTTCACGGAGTTCGAGCAGCGGGGAGCCTACTTCGACGGAGATCCCGTGATCGCTACCAAGAAGGGCGTCAACATTCTCGAGCGCGGCAGTCAGGTCCACTTCATGGCCGAGTTCCAGGAGATCCTCGACTTCCCGCCGGCGCCCAAGCTGGACGTCTACGGCAAGCTCGACCCGAAGAAGGCGACGCCGGCCGAGCTGCGGGGGCAAGCCGTCTTCTTCGGCAAGGGCATCTGCGCCAGCTGCCACGTGCCGCCCTATTACACCGACAACCTGACGCACAATCTCCAGGCCGAGCGCCTCTTCAAGCCGGTGCTGATCAACGGCATGATGGCCATTGGCGACGGCTCCATCAAGACCTTCCCGTTGCGAGGTATCAAGGATTCGCCGCCCTACCTGCACGACGGCCGGCTCGTGACCCTGGATGACACGGTGGAGTTCTTCAATCTGATTCTGGGGATCCAGCTGACCGCCCGGAGAAGACAGACCTGGTCGCGTTCCTCCGCGCCCTCTGAACAGCCGAGGACTCGCGTGCCCGGATTCTGGAGATTACCGCTGGTTGAGAAAGGGCGCCTGTGATCCTGCCAAAGGTTAACGTGTGATACTCCTAGAGCGCCCGCAGAAAGGCGACGAGGTCTCTCTTCTCCTGCGGCGTCAGCCGGGTCGGACGCGCCTGATCGCGAGGGAGGCAGGACATGGAGGATCGCAGGGAGCCTGAGGCGAACGGGCTTCCAGAGGCGTCGGACCTCGGACAGAACCGCGAGCGGCTCCCTGACAGCGTTCACGACTCTCAGCGGCAGTACAGCACGTTGTTGGAGATCAATAACGCGGTCATCTCGAACCTCACGCGAGAATCCCTGTTCCATGCGATCAGCGAGGCCCTGCGCAAGGTGGTCCCGTTCGACCGCGCGCTGCTCTACGTTGCCGAGAACGATGTCCTTCGCACGGTCGCGTTGGAGGGGCAGGAGCTGTCGGGGCACGCTCACGGTACGCACAAGGAGATCAGCCCTCAGGGCACGGCGGCAGGCTGGGCGTTTGAACACCGGGAGCCGCGCCTCAGCCACAATCTCGCCGTGGAGCCTCGACTTCCGGGTGATGAGATCCTGTTCGCCGGAGGAGTGCGTTCGTACCTAATCGTTCCGCTCATCGCGCGGGGACGAGCCATCGGCGCATTGTTGCTAGCGAGCTTCGAACCACATCGGTACACGCACGAGGACGTTCCGTTCCTGGAGGGAGTTGCGAAACAGATCGCCCTCGCCGTCGAGAACATGCAGGCGTATGAGGAGATAGCGCGGCTGCGCGCCCGCTTGGAAGAGGAAAACCGCTATCTGCAGGAGGAGATCAGAACCGAGCACAACTTCGAGGAGATCACCGGGCAGAGTCCTGGGATGAAGCAAGTGTTCAAGATGATCGAGACCGTCGCCCCGACTGATGCGACGGTGCTGATCGTTGGCGAAACGGGAACCGGCAAGGAGCTGGTGGCCCGGGCGCTGCACAATCTGAGCTCGCGACGGCATCACGCGCTGGTCAAAGTCAACTGTGCAGCCCTGCCCGCCGGTCTGATCGAGAGTGAACTGTTCGGACACGAGAAGGGGGCCTTCACGGGCGCGTTGACACGCCGGATTGGTCGGTTCGAGCTCGCTCACGGGGGCACGCTCTTCCTGGACGAGATTGGGGACTTGCCGTTGGAGTTGCAACCAAAGCTGCTTCGCGTCCTCCAGGAAGGCGAGTTCGAGCGGGTCGGCGGGTCCCACACGATCCGGGTGGACGTGCGGGTGATCGCAGCAACAAACCGGGACCTGGAGGAGGCCATTCACGCGAGTCGGTTCCGTGCCGATCTCTACTACCGTTTGAGCGTTTTCCCGATTCGCCTGCCACCGCTCCGGGAACGGGCGGAGGACATTCCACTCCTGGTCAGGTACTTCGCGCAGAAGCATGGCCCGCGGTTGGGGAAGCGCATCCCAAGCGTCTTGCCGGCGACGCTGCAGGTTTTAGGGGCGTATCTGTGGCCCGGGAACGTTCGGGAACTTGAGAATGTCGTCGAGCGAGCTTTAATTCTCAGCCAGGGTGCGTACATGGATCTCGGCGGATGGCTTCCACGGCCGAGCACGGCCCTTCGCGAGGGGGGTACCCAGACCCTCGAAGAGATCGAACGCGAACACATCCTGGTGGTGCTCGAGGAGACGGGCTGGCGAGTGAGCGGGGAGGGCGGTGCAGCTAGGCTCTTGGCTATGAAGCCGACCACCTTAGAAGCCCGGATGAAAAAGCTCGGAATTACGCGGCCGAGGTGAGACGTTCCAATTTCTCGTGATTCTCCCAATATTTCTGGTTTCACTTCATTCAGCCCCGTCCGCGCCGTGCAAGGGCCACCGGAGTCGGGTCTTCGCCTATGGATTGCTACTGAAGAGATAGAGCGAAGAAGTCACCCAGAGTCCAGCCAGGATCGCAAACAAGAGACCGCCCGCAACGGGTAGCGCCCATCCGGGGAAACCTCGTGAGCGCACCAGGATCACTTTGACCAGGAATGCTCCATAGAATGCCGATCCCAGGATCGAGTGGATCGCGACCCGCGGGCTCGTGGTTTCAAACCCCAGCAGGAAGATGCAGTGATAGGCAACCGGCAGTGTGAGGAGGATGGCCAGATATCCGGACATGCGATGCATCCTGGCCCAGAAACGCCCGGATGGCGAACAGTGGAACAGTTCGAATAGCCGCGCCGCGCTCAGGACCTGAAAGAGGGCGAGCATGATGGCGCCCGTGGCCAGCCATGCTTTCATATGGATCGTGTCGCTGAAGAATAAGTGAAAGAAAGGAGGTGTCGGGTAGCCCCCGGCGCTCCGACCGGCAAGCAGGCGGATCGTCAGGAAGGACAGCGCGAAGACCGACAGAAGCGCGGCGAACCGGGTCCAGTTCCGTGGTTTGGATATCGACCGTCTTCTGTCCTCGATCATGGTCGCCTCGTCCTTGCGAACGTCCTGTTCCCCCGCCGGTTCCAGCGGCCTGTGGAATGCCTGTGCACCGTGGTGCCTCAGAGCGAGTCGATCGTGGCCGGCGTTGAGCACTCCCAACATATCGTGACAGTCCCAAGATTTCGGGCTCCCGTGACCTTCGTCTCGCGACGTCTCTCGCCGCCGACCGGCTGATTTTTCGTCGTTCTGACAGCCCCTTGCACCCGCTCCGGCATGGGCCACCTCGCCATGGTACGGCCCTTGCCCCTTCATCAGACCATGTTGCGAATTACGGAGGTCGTGGAGAGCGGTACCGAGACCACACTGCACGTGGAAGGGCGGATCGTGTCGGAGTGGGTCAGTGTGCTGCAGGAGGAGTGCTCGCGGGTGCTTCAGGAGTCGGGCGCCCGACTCCGGTTGGACTTGGGGGCGGTGACGTTCATCGACCTTCGCGGCGTACTGGCACTGCGGCGGCTCACGACGGAAGGCGTCGCCATCGTCAACTCCCAAGCGTTCATCGACGCTCTGCTCAAGGGCGACGGCACAGCGTGGGCACCGTAATGGTCGAGCCCCGCTGGGAAGCGGCGAAACTGGGACGCGAGGCCCTCGCCTACGCCGACATCCTCCACAACCTGGCACGGTATCTGACGCGGAACGCGACGGATGCCGAGGATCTGGTCCAGGAGACCTATACTCGTGCGCTGCGCGCGGCCTCGCAGTTCACGCCCGGGACCAATCTCAAAGCCTGGCTCTTCCGGATTCTTCGGAACACGTTCATCAGCCTCTACCGTCGGCAGCGTCTTAACCCGACTGTCGGGGGGCTCGATACCGTGAACCCGAGCCGACGCGACGCGACCGAAGGCGAGTGGCTACGAGGCGATCTCGAGTTGGATCGCCTCCGCGCGGTCGTAGGTGAGGAGATCGAACAGGCGCTGATGAGCCTATCTGAAGATGCGCGCACGATCGTCCTGCTCGACCTCGAGGACTTGAGCGAGCAGGAGATCGCGAGTGTGGTGGGTTGTGCGGTGGGCACCGTGAAATCGCGGCTTTCGCGGGCGCGAACGGCACTCCGCCGTCAGCTCTCGGACTACGGAAGGACCGGCACTCCGGAACGAACCGCCACGCGTTCCCAAGGGGCGTCATCGTGGGAGCAGGACGGAACCATCTCGCGTTCCCAGGGGCCCAGCAAGCCTCGCGCTATCGCGTGCGCCTGCCAGTCGAGGGAGGACCCTCCCTCGGGCCCTGCCTGATCGATGAACGCCCCCTTCGGCATCGACGCGAGGAGGCTACGAAATCGTTCATGGCTGACCGGCGAGGTCGGAAACAGGAAGCTAACGGGACGTGCCGAGCTTCATGTGTTTGAGGCTTGTCCTGGCCCGAACGCGGACGCCAGCTCGTCGATCCGCTTGGGTGTCCCCTTGACCCGCGACCTGTCCAGCCAGCGACGCCGCCCATCGCGGTCAGCGGCCAGAAATCTTACCCATCCTTCCGGGGACGTTTCGAGGACGACGTCAGCATCCGCCTCGCCCCGGTGCCGTGACCAGCGCTCGCCATCGAAGCGGATGGTATAGCTGCGATCGTCCGGGAAGCGTACGACCCACGCCACGGGCCGCGCCGGGTGCACCCCGCGGCGCTCGAGGTATCTCGTGATGCCACCCATCGCCCGACCGGGGTGAATCACCTCCCCGGGGCGCGGTCGTCCCAGCGCATGGTCGATGCCCCAGACCAGCAGCGCATCGATCACGGGCGCGAGGGCCTGGCCCTTGGGCGTCAGGCGATACCACACCTCGCGCTGGCTTGTCGCCTCACGCTCCAGGATGCCGTCTTCTTCCAGGGCGCGGAGCCGCGCGCTCAACCCCTTCGGCGTGATGGCTGTCAGCGTACGGCGCAGGTCACTGAATCGGCGCGGGCCAGCCAGGAGGTCGCGGACGACGAGCAGCGACCATTTTTTCCCGATTATCTCGAGGGCACGCGCTGCCGGGCAGAAGTGTTGATAGCCGATCTTAGGTTTCGCCATGTCCTTTTCACATTGACAGGAGAGTATATGAAGTATACCATTTCGGCGTCGGTATAAAAAAGATACCTGAGGAGACACAGGGCCTGAGGGCGAGGCGCTGGTTCGATTCCCGACTCGTCAAGGAGATGCTCAGATGAGTACCGACGCAGGAACCGACCGCTCTGTTGAGTGGAAGCCTACCGCGTGCATCCTCTGTGAGTGCAACTGCGGGATCCTGGTCCGGCTCGGCGGCGACACCGGCCGCCGCTTCGAGCAGATCCGGGGGGACAAGGGCCACCCGGCCTCGAAGGGCTACACGTGCCAGAAGGCGCTCCGGCTCGACCACTACCAGAACGGCCGCGGCGAGCGGGTCCTCCATCCCCTGCGCAAGCGCGCGGACGGCTCCTTCGAGGAGATCGACTGGGACACCGCCATCGCCGAGGTCGCCGCTCGGCTGGGCGCTGTTCGCGATGCGTACGGCGGGGAGACGATCCTCTACTACGGCGGCGGAGGCCAAGGCAACCACCTGGGTGGCTTCTACAGCACCGCGACGTTGAGGGCGTTCGGCGCCAAGTTCCGGTCCAGCGCCATCGCCCAGGAGAAGACTGGCGAGGTGTGGGTCAATGGGCTCATGTTCGGCACGCCCGTCCGCGGCGATTTCGAGCATTGCGAAGTGGCCGTGTTCGTGGGCAAGAACCCCTGGCAGTCGCACAGCTTTCCCCACGCCCGCCTGACGCTGCGGAACATCGCCAAGGATCCTGCCCGGTCGTTGATCGTGATCGACCCTCGCCGTACCGAGACCGCCGAGCTCGCCGATTTCCACCTGCAGGTGCGCCCGGGCCGCGACGCCTGGCTGCTGGCCGCGCTGGGCGCCGTCCTCGTCGAGGAGAAGCTGACCAACTTTTCGTGGCTCGCCGAGCACGCCTCGGGCGTCTCCGATGTCATCGCCGCCCTGTCGGCCGTGCCGATACCGGAGTACTGCCGGATCAGCGGGGTCGACGAGGCGCTCGTCCGGGCTGCAGCCCGGCGCATCGCCCGCGCCTCGAGCGTCGCGGTGTTCGAGGATCTGGGAGTCCAGATGAACCGGCACTCCACGCTGGTAAGCTACCTGGAAAAGCTCGTGTGGGTGCTCACCGGCAACCTGGGGCAGCCGGGAGCGCAGTACGCGCCGGCGACGCTCGTGCCCATCGTGCGCGCCAGCAAGAACGAGCTCGATCCGCGCACCGCGCCGGTCAGCCCCGTGGCGGGGGCGAGGATCCTGAGCGGCCTCATCCCCTGCAACGTTATCCCCGAAGAGATCCTCACCGAGCACCCACGGCGTTACCGGGCGCTGATCGTTGAATCTGGCAACCCGGCGCACTCGCTTGCCGACAGTCAGCGGATGCGGCAGGCCCTGGGGGCGCTCGAGGTCGTGGTCGCCATCGACGTCTTCATGACCGAGACCGCCCGCCTGGCGGACTATGTCCTCCCCGCGGTCACCCAGTTCGAGAAGTACGAGGCGACCTTCTTCAACTTCGAGTTCCCCAAGAACGTCTTTCATCTTCGTCGTCCGCTGCTGGCGCCACCGGACGGGCCGCTGTCGGAGCCGGAGATCCACGCGCGGCTCGTCGAGGCAGCGGGCGTCTTCGTCGATGAGGAGCTCGAGCCGCTCCGCGCCGCGGCGCGGCGCGGCCGCCGGGAGTTCGCCGCGGCCTTCGCCGAGGCGACCAAAGCGAACCCGCGCCTGGGCGCCGTCACCCCGGTCGTGCTGTATCGCACGCTGGGTCCGACTCTTCCCCACGGCGCAGCCGCAGCAGCTGCGCTGTGGACCGCGGCGCACCGGTGTGCGGCGCTGAACCCCGCCAGCGTTCGCCGAGCCGGATTCGGTGAAGGCTTCGAGGCGGGCGAGAGACTTTTCGATGCCATTCTCGCCAGCCCCTCCGGCGTCGTGTTTGCCGCCGACGAGTACGACGAAACGTGGCGGAGAATCCAGACCGAGGACGGCCGCGTCAACCTCAACATTCCGGAGTTGCTCGGCGAGTTGGCCGCCCTTCGTCAGGAGCCGCCGCCGGGCGACGATCCCGCCTGGCCCTTCCTGCTTTCCGCGGGCGAGCGGCGGTCATTCACGGCCAACACGATCATGCGCGATCCCGAGTGGCGCAAGACGGACCCCGACGGTGCGCTTCGCGTCTCTCCAGGTGATGCCGCCAGACTCGGCCTCGCCGACGGAGGACACGCCCGTCTCAGCACGAAGCGAGCCAGCGTCATTGTCACGGTTGCGGTGGACGATGCGATGATCGCGGGACATCTCGCCCTTCCGAACGGACTCGGCGTTGACCATTCCGAGGGCGAACAGCGGGTTCGAACGGGTGTCGCACCCAACGAGCTCACGGCCAGCGAGGATCGCGATCCCTGGGTGGGCACCCCCTGGCACAAGAGTGTCGGCGCTCGCCTGGAGGCAGTTCCAGCGGCCTCCTGAAGGCGGCGAGGGCGTCGCCTCTTTCGTTCCTGACGAGCGACTAATTGGGTCCCTGACAGACGGACGAGGCGCGGGCGCTCCCGCTGCGAGTCGCGCCAGATGGCGCACACCAACCAACACATCGGAGGACTACAAATGTCAGCCACATCGCTCAGGCTTAGCGACGCCAAGACACTGTTGTTGGAACTTCTTGCGGTAATCCCTAACGTGCGCAACCCCGCCGGGCTCGAGGCGGCGTTCGCCACCATGGTTCGGAGTCGCGCCGGAGCGCTCATCATCGTCCAGGGTCCGATGTTCTTCTCGCACCGCAAGCGGCTCGCCGAGCTTGCCGTGAAGCACCGGCTACCGACCGTCATGGGCTCCCGTGAGTATGTGGAAGCAGGAGGCTTGGCCGGTTATGGCCCTGACGAACTCGACCTCTTCCGGTGCGCGGCCACGTTCGTCGACAAAGATCCTCAAGGGCGCCAAGCCCGCCGACCTTCCCGTGGAGCAGCCGCCCGCTCTGGCCGCGTCAACGGAAGATGCCAGATGAAACGTATTCTGGGTGTCATTCTCGCCGCGTCGCTTGGTGTCCTGGGGGCGTCGCTCTCGCCGAACTCTGTGGTCTGCGAGAAGGGCAGCCAGACGTTTTGGCCTCACGTGTACCATCCCGACCG